>Ga0307514_10003667_pt1 | contig 14557 bp, 12 predicted proteins | sample 16_EM_MG_FD_203088 | JGI IMG/M metagenome (GOLD analysis project Ga0307514, IMG submission 203088) | Populus trichocarpa ectomycorrhiza microbial communities from riparian zone in the Pacific Northwest, United States - 16_EM | ecosystem: Host-associated > Plants > Roots > Unclassified | place... | reverse complement strand
TTTATTTCTCTTTCGTGTCAGCAGTTCAGTAGTCGGGTGCAGATGACTGAGGATGACCTTATCTTGCATTTCTTTCAGTTTGATGGTAATTTTGCGAACCTGTCTTCTGTGTGTGTGGATTGTAGGGGAAGGGAGAGGGATAAACCGAAAGTTGGGAATTTTATTTCTTTGTGAGTTTTGACATTAGCTTTGGAAGAAAGGGGATTGAGATAGAGAGGAACAATCTGGTTTAGCAAGTGTTTACATTATCATCACTCCAGAAGGCTTGATTTTACAAAGATGCCTCACTCCTTGTAAGATGACCAAGCTTCTGGACCTTAAATCTTTTATCAGGCCACCCTTGTTTAAACTTTAAAGCTTTATCACTTTAATGTTTTGAAATATTCTGTCTGTATTATTTCTTGATATTCTGAAAGAGTCTTGGAGTGATTTAGGTGGATAATGTTATTGCAGAGGCAGGAAAAGGGGCAATAACGATGAGAGATCTCCGAAGAGTAGCAATTGCTCATGATTTTACATGGACAGACAAGGAATTGGCTGATATGATACATTGCTTTGATGGTGATGGAGATGGGAAGGTCAGTTCTTGCAGTCTTCATTCTTTTTGTTGTGAAAAGGGGCTTAAAAGTATGTGGTTGTGGGCAGGCACAAGGACTCTTTCCAAATGCCGTGGCACTTTTTGAGTGTTTTAGTTTGGAACTTTGAACAGTTTGCTGATCTGTTGCTCGAAGTGGATGCATTGTGAGTCAAGGATATTCATGTAATTGGAAACTTGTCTTATTATCAAGTACTCTTATGCCGCTCACTTTAATCTTGAATCAATGATCAAAGAACTTCTTTCCCTTATTTGTTAATTACATTATCTAGGCCTAGCGAATCACTTGATAACTTTCTACACATTCCAAGATTGCATTTTGCATGTGACTATTTCAAGAGCTTGATTCTCCATCTGTTCAACACTTGCTTCAAAGTGAATTATACTTTGCTGTCATGGCTTTCTTATCATTGTTTCATCAAAACTGCCCAATACATTGGTGGATGAGGTCTCAATTCATATGTTAAACTTTCCATATTTACTTGTAATGTTCTCATGCTAATCGATGTTGTTTGAAGATTTCCAATTGAGTAGCATGATGCTTATCTATTGTTAACTGGCTCCATTGCAGCTAAGTCTTGATGATTTTCGAAAGATTGCTGGTCGATGCAACATGATTCAGAGTTCTGAAAATCAATGATGGATACAATATTGGCATCACATTCATTGTGGAGATATGTGAGGAAGTGCATCTCTGACTCTTCATAACTTTCTGAGTTCTTTATTGTGTTTCTAAGGTACTTTCTGTTTTCTTTTTTGTCTTTGTAAGTGATGGCTACTTTAAGAATTTGTTCTGATTGGCCTTTTGCAGATACAATCTGCATCTGGGCTATGTATTAAAATGTGAAGAATTACCGTAGCTTCCCGCAATGTTGTATATATATGATGGTATAAATTTTCTCTAAAAGCACGTTGTTTATATTTTCAATTTTCTCTGTAAGCAAAGTAGATGGAGTGAGTTTTCCAGTTCGGTAGGCCTTTTAGCGTTTTGGTAGACTGACTTTTGGCAGCTAAGAGTGCAAGCATTCTCCTTCTGTATACAACAGCATCAGCTGCAAACCTATAATACAAAGCTGATCCTTGACAATCTGCACGCTGTGCGTGGCCCTTTCAGAATATAGTGCCTAAGCTTATCTGAGGAAACAATCTCATGCTAATCACTTTTGGGGACCTTGTTTATTGTGAATGTGCTGTCCTTGATTGAATGGTTTCGATATTAGCTTTATGAAAATAGCCATAGGTTTTTTAGGGTGGTGCTGGTTTTATCTGCAACAGCTAGGTTAAGCTGTCAAATGCTGCTGCTCTAAAGCCAAGCCAGTGCAACCGCACCAGGTTTATCTGGTTATTTAACAACTCAGGAATAACCCCATTTCACGATCCAATGAATGAGCTCCATGGAACCGAAGGAGGCATGTACAAGTGATTCTGTCATTACTGTTTCAGGTGTTTCAGTGGTGTCGTTCGTAGCTCCAGTAACTTGCAATGACATTAGATTCATGACTTGGTAAACCCCCCCGGGTCAGGCCCAACACATAAAATTAGCTCATATTATATGCATAATAATAATAATAATAATAATTCCAAAAGTTGTTATTTTTAAAATAATATTCAACTAGTTGGTGGGTGGCGATGATTTACTACAACGACCAAGATATTATTGAGAAATTAATTTTTTATTAGGATATTTATGATAGATGAATGAGTCTCCTGAAAGCTACAAAATTGGCACACATTTCAACTTTTCATCCAAAAAAAGCCACAGAGATTTAAAAAAAAAAAATCTGAAAAGAAGAGGAGTAACCCCGTCCTCACACTCACTCTCTAATCCTATGTGGGTGGCTACGGTGCTTCCTAACCTATGTGGGTGGCTACGGTACTTCCTAAACCGGTTCCTCCGGTTCTTTCCGTTCTCACTTCTTCAAGAAACCCTAAACAAAGTTCTTTTCATTTCCGGTTCTCGTATCGACCTTTAAACCTTAAAGTTTCAGCAACAAAGCAGCAGCAGCAGCTTCCCGAGCCGAAGGCTGATAAAAAAAACCCAAGTAGTTCTGATTTAGGATGGCTCCCTGCTTTTCCTCACGTCTTGATTGCCTCTATGTCAAATTTTCTATTTGGTTATCATATAGGGTTTGTATCTCTCTCTTATCATGTTTTACAATATTTATGCTCAAATTATCTTGATGATGGGACTAGACTGGATGAGACAGCACAAGAGACGGGGCAGTCGTTCCGTTCCATTTGCAACCAAACACTAGTACAAATGAAATTTGCTTGTCCGTTCATGTCCAGTTCCTTGTGCCAAATCGTCTTGTTGATCAAGAGGTGACTGAAGATTGGACAAGACGGGACAGGATAGGATAGGAGAGTTAGGACAGTGGTTCTATCCAATGTACACACCAAACACCAACACAAAGAATGAAAATGTTCCAGTCTAGTCCCGTGTGCCAAATGTTATCTTAATCTCGCTTTTTGTGATGATTTGCATTATATATGATCAACGGTCTTGATTGTTGTTGATTACATGCAGGGTAATGAATGGTCCTATTGTTTCTGTTGCAAAAGAGTTGGGTTTTGAAGGAAATTCAACTCTTGAGGGTCTTGTGGTTAGCATTTTTATTGCTGGTGCATTTCTTGGAAGCGTGGCATCAGGTTCACTAGTTGATAAACTTGGATGTCGTCGCACGTTTCAGCTTGACACAATACCATTAATTCTGGGTGCACTTGTAAGGTAATGATTTGTATGTGCAAATAATTTGATGATGAAGATATGTCTACCATTTGCAGATTGTGTCATGCTCGAAGGTTGTAGATTTTCTGATCTTATAATGTACATAATTCTAAAACTTAGTCTAATCTATGACACTTTGCATGATGTGACAGTGCGCAAGCGCACTCTTTGGATGAAATACTCTGGGGAAGATTTCTTGTTGGGCTTGGGATTGGTGTGAACACTGTTCTTGTTCCAATCTATATTTCGGAGGTACTTTACTTTCAATGCGCTACATTTACTGATTTCATTTGTTAAACTCCCAGTTTTTTATGTTAGTTACAAGGGTTGGTCAATTCAAAGGTGTCGAAGAAGTGAGAGGAAAGACTTGGGATTTCTCTCTTTATCCAATCTTGAGAATATGAGAACAATGTTCTTTCAAATTTATTTATTCATTCATTGAAGCTTGTAATATATTGAATTTTTCTATTATGGTTTGTAGGATGTGGCAAGAAGATATGTTATTGGTGTTGACAGTAACTCCCAATCATTGTTGCTCATCTAACTCCTCATTATATATGTTATAGGTTGCGCCAACAAAATACAGAGGTTCATTGGGAACCTTGTGTCAGATTGGGACATGTCTTGGAATCATTGCATCATTGTTCCTTGATATTCCTTCTGAAACTGATCCACACTGGTGAGTTTCTTTTCCTCTTTGGTCCTTGTTGGTTCCCGGCCTGGGTTTGATTGATGATCTACTTTCATATGCTTGCTCTCTCTCTTAATTTCATGTGCAGGTTTTCTTTTAGCGGATGTCATTCTTTAGAATTAAGTTTTATGATATAAAGTAGGAAGCCAATGGAAGTCAGTTTTGCATGATTTAGCAGGACTTGGCGTCTGCAGTTTGCTTTTTAGCCTTGCATTCATAGGCATCTGCTTGTCTCATAGATTTTCAAAGGAGGCATTATTATTCTTTTACTTGATATGGAGGAGGCTTTGATCTTTCTTGCTTAACAAAATATCTTTTTTTCAGGTGGAGGACAATACTCTACATTGCAAGTGCTCCTGGATTTATTCTTGCACTCGGTATGCAGTTTGCTGTGGAAAGCCCCCGCTGGCTATGTAAAGTAGGGGTCTCTTTCTTTTCTGTGCAAACATCTTTAGATGTTGCTTCTTGTCATTTCATTCCTGAAGCTTTTATGATTTGTTTGTGTAGGTAGGGAGGCTAGATGATGCTAAAACAGTTATTCGTAATATTTGGGGATCATCTGAAGTTGAAACGGCAATCCAAGATTTCCAATCAGTCATCAAGAATAATGGCGTTAATGTGGGTAGTGGATGGTTGGAACTCCTGGAGGAACCACATTCTAGAGGTTGTATGACTATGAAGGTTGTTCTTGGATATCTCATTCAGTTATATTTATAGTGAAATGCAATATGGGTCATAGGACTTGTTGTGTTAGTGTTACAGTTTGTGTGATATACTTTCTCTAGAAACATTTCAATAACATTTGTACTTCATGCATTTTCTCTTCCGCATTATTAAATAGCTAGATCATTTCATATTTCAATTGTGAGTCTGTGACACACAAAATTCAGTCTGTAGACATTGATGTAGTTGTGTTGTTGCAGTTGCATTTATCGGAGGTGCCCTTTTTGTACTGCAACAGTTTGCTGGGATAAATGGAGTCCTTTATTTTTCATCGTTGACTTTTAAAGATGTCGGTATAACAAGTAGCAGTTTAGCAAGCTTATTTGTTGGACTTGCCAACTTTGCAGGTTTGAAATCTAAGGCTATTTGTCTTTGTCTTTTGTATATTGAGACATGTTTCTCATTTGAGTCTGAAGTTTTTGAGTTGGTGGTCATCTTCAGGTGCACTTTGTGCTGTATACCTAATGGATAAGGAAGGGAGACAAAAGCTCCTGATTGGCAGTTACTTGGGAATGGTGAGTGTGGATGATATATGCCTGTACAAAAGCTAGTGACTGGAAAAAATAATATCATCATGATCATTGTTCTTTATCTTCTTTTGAGGTTTGAAATTTCAGCTATATTATGGTATTATTAGTTTGTTGGTCCACTGATGCACCAAAACTTACAAATAAAAGATAGCAGCATGGATTATCTAAGTTATGAATTATTTTTCTTTATGCAGGCAGTTTCAATGTTTCTTATTGCTTGTGCTATCGGTTTTCCAGTAGATGAAGAACTCAGTCACAATTTGTCAATACTAGGAACTCTGATGTAAGTAACTTTTCCCTAGAATCCCCACATAATTTTAAAATCTGGGAAGAGATTAGACAAAGGTTTAGCCCATGGTAGTTTTGCAAGGAGAAAACAGTTCCATTTAACTGACTCCAATTAATTTAAAGTTCTTTGAACGGAGCAACATAGAGAGCTGCCTCGCTGTTTACTTTTGCTGCCTCTCCATATTTAGCAGTTTCATCTTGTTGGTCAACAGGCTGTGAGTTTTGAAAGCCATTGCATTTAGTACTTAGTACTACCCAATTAATTGAAGATTTAGCCTTTGCTTGGTTTATTTGTCACTTTCTAAATTAGTTAATAAGTTTGGCATATGAAGTGAACTTGGGCCACCTATGACCAGCAATGCTAGATTGATATGACTCAAGAAAAGGCACTTTTGTGGCTTACAGATATGACCTGATGAGAGAAAAAGATTCCACCTGATTGCTGGTTATTCAGCGTGACTTTTATTTAGCAATTTTCTTATTTCAAAAGCTCATTATTCTACCTTAATGAAACTATGAAAAAACCCACTGCATATTTGAAACCCTGCATTTTGTTTGCATGCCTTTTCAACATGATATTGTGATCTAAATAAAAGCTGAGCTACAAGTGAGACATATAGAACTATGCTGAACAGCCATATATTGCTTGCATCACTATCAACCTATCAACAAGTGAATGTTATATTAATAAGGCCATGTCATGGTTATCTTATCCATACATATAAGCATTTGGAACATGTTATAACCTTTTCCAGTACATGCAGTATCTTTTTTCGATGTGCAATTGTTCTGGATGCTTTGCTTCATAGCATCATATAGTATGGATATGCATATGTAATAATTCATGCATAAAATATCTACTTGTATTCCCTTTTAACAGACATCCCAAGTGAATCTGTTGTCCTCCAGAATACAACTCTACCTTCAGGGTTTGCTGCATTCATTTCTAGGTCGATTTTTGCAATAGTGAGTGAAAACTTGAAATGAATCTTGCATTGATTGCTTTTGAACATGTACTGCCCTTTTCTCTTGAGAATTAGAAATGAATCGCTACGCGACGATGTCAAAGCATGACATATAGCACCATCCTGATATTGCTAGACACTAGGGTGTTTTAAGGTGTCCAAAATCCTTTCCTACTAATCTGGAATATAGGAGTATTATGCATTAATGAGATCTTCATTGATAACTCTTTTGGCTCTTGCATATAGGTACATTTTCACATTTGCCATCGGAGCTGGCCCTGTAACTGGTCTCATCATACCAGAACTGAGCAGCGCCAAGATGCGAGGGAAGATTATGGGGTTCAGTTTTTCTGTTCATTGGGTAGGTACTCAAATCATTTTCCATAATTTATTCCCCAGAGAAAGGAAAAGGCAAGTTCTGCCAAGTCTTGTTGATGTTTAGGTCAAATATCTAGCATTTGTACTGTCTGGCCATTTCCCATGTTTCTAATTGGATTTGGAAGAGAAAATGGGAAAGATATAGCACCATTGCTGTTTCCATTCTTATATATTTTGATCTTCGAATCATGTAATTTCAGCTTCTTTACACCCCTTGTGAATTCACCTTGGTCATTTGATGTACCTTCTTTCAGGTTTGCAATTTCCTGGTGGGTCTATTATTTCTCGACTTGGTGGAGATTTTTGGAGTTGCTCCTGTTTATACCGGCTTTGGCAGTGTGTCCTTGTTAGCAGCAATATATGCCAAGTATTTCTTAGTTGAAACTAAAGGACGCTCTCTTGAAGAGATTGAAATGTCTCTGAACCCCGATTTCTCTGTCAGAGACAAGTGACCATAAATTGATTTCAAAGCTAGGACAGACGGCAGAAGACGGGATTGTAATGCTAGGACAATTGCACAGATGTTTCTTTGGAAGGTTGTGATTGGTGATCCTTGATGCTAAGGTAGTGTAGTTGTGTTCGAGTAAACTCTAATTTCTGTGTACGCAACAGTTTTACGCACCACAAGTGACCGGAAGAAAAATCATCTGGTTTTCTTCTTTCACAATTTGCCAATTTTGTGCAGGGAGCTCGTTCATGTAACATCAATCAAATTTCATTTGATGCCAACTTCAGTTTGCTTAATGTATCACTTCTAAACTGAAAGTGTATGAAACCTCTACCTGTCCTATTAGTAAACCTTTCTCCTTGTATGATTTATGATTCCAAATTGCATATTACATGTAGATGGTAATCGCATGTTCTTGAGCATATAACGAGTTTATGCATAATATATAATGGGAAAAAAACAGTACCCAACTTTATTTCTTTCTGGACAATTTCGACCTATTAAGGGCATATGAAAAAACAGTTATGACTAGTTCAGCTTTAATTCTCTACGAGCTCTTAGATTTATGGTGTGTTTGAAAAATTGTGCAAATCGTACTTTTTAAAATTTTAAAAAAAGTTTATTTTTTTTATTTAAAATAAAATTTTTTTATATCTTGAGATTGTTTTGTTATTAAAAATAATTTAAAAAAAATAAAAAAACTTCACAAGATATAAATCATGTTTCATAATTTTTTTAAAAAAAATTATTTAAAATTTAATTTTTTAAATAATATTATTTCAATATATTTCTAGATAAAAAAAAATATTTGAAAAAAAATTATCAAACACACTTTTAAACAACCTTTTAATCTTCAAGACGGTGCGTCCATGGAGCTGGCTCATCGGTGGCCAGACTGTTTTGGAGCAGTCTGAAAAGTCGAGGATCAATATTATCTCGGCTTTACTCATGTTTAAAACCCAAAGCATTTACCTCTAATTCTTTGTGTTTTTATGCACCGATGATTGTGGTATGGGAGAGAGTTTCCCATGAGGTTCCTCGAGACAGATGCTGGTCACACAATCGAGCAATCTAGGAGTCGGCAATTACAATCAATTCCTTAATGTCAATTTCTGGTGCGGGTAATTAAAGGAACAGCAGCTCCCTCTCACCAGTCACATTTGACATGTGCTCCCTAGGGTTTGATACAACCAATAAAATAAAAAGGAGTAACATCCTATCAATCACACATCTAATGTCTTCAATATTCTACATTTCAACCCAGGTACGCGAGGCGGAAGGATTGACAGGCTGATCCACTGGTCATGTCCTTTTCATGAGGTACCCCAAAATGATGCCTACCAAGGCAACAAGAATGGTGTATATGAAAGGGATACCTCCTCGACTTCTGCTGGAATGATGCCTCAACAGCTCCTGCATACAATTGCGCACACATTCATTTTTAACACGGGCTCCGCTGATACCGCTACTAATGTCATCCTGCAAGGTAATCTATTTTCTATAACAGAAACTATTGCCCGTGATTTTGTTTGTTTTAGTTTTTTCATTTCTATATTGGGTTGGGGGGGGTAGATATAATGATGATAAACAGGAGAATACAAACTTTATCATGTTTGTTGTCTTTCATATAACATTTCACAGGTTGAATGTGAGATAGAATAAAAAGTGTTGGATTATGCAGATATTTCCTCACACAAGAAATGACGAGGTATCATGCTTAAGTACGAAATTGTTTACATAATGAGAAAAGTGCATGAAAAGCAACAAGATCAAGCATAACCACTTAAAAAAACTCACTTATAATAGCCAGGCATGATTGAACACTATATTCACCGTCTCCTTTTAAATGAAATTTACCTAGCAAATAGCAGCTCAGGTAATCAAGTGATAAAGGTCATGAAACTATTTTTTATTATTGTATAATTTGTAGCATTTGCCAGATATGTTTCCTCTTTACTTTCCCCGACTGCATTCATCTAAGAATATGGATTTCTTATAGTATATTTTTTTCTCAGCTCCTAATATTTCTTGCAGTGAGAGCTGATCTAAAAGTAAAGGGTAGCTCTAAAAGCATTCCAGCACACACACTAACATGCTATATTCACATACTGAATGCCTTACCAGTTCTTTCTGAAGTTGCCTATTTTGCTGAACAGCGGAATTTTTCTCCTCAGTCAGCTTGGAAATGAGAGCCTTTGCCTGAAATCAGAATTATCATTTCAAGAATATGACCAAGTGTCCCAATCAAATATCTTAACAAGAAACTCTAAAGTCTAGTCAATGTCAAGGAAACAAAATTACAAACTTATATAAAATTTTGATTTTTGTGCATGTGATGCTGAGATAACACCCAAGAAGAGGGTGTCTCTGTGATATATCCCATGATGTGGTGAGTCTTAAGTGTGCAAACTCACCAAAATCATCCAGAGGTTGTGTAAGAAATCAAGAATAGTGGCCAAATCCTAGTTACATAATTGTCAATGAGTGGGGAACATAAGCAGCTGAGAAGTTGGCTTTCATAAATGGCTTGGCTGAACATCTGATGGCTAGGTGTTTTAGAATCTAATTCGAGGTAGGACTACGTAATTATTAAAAAGGTTCGAACTGGCTTGGCTGAACATCTAATGTCATGCTTTTAGAATCTAATGAGGCAGGACTACCTCATTATCAAAAATGGTTCGAACTACAGAATAGATGGGGAATCTGAGTGGCTCCGACATTCATAGGGATTCACCAATCAGCCAAAATAAGAGGATTCTCTCCCCCTATCAAAAGGAAGTAGAGTCCCCCCTTCTAATAACAGCAACATTTTTTCATCCTAACACATTCACCCCCAGTCGGGAGATACTTGAAAGTTGATGCAATTGAAAAACAAAACAAAAAAAAATTCAAGAATTGGGATTAAATAGGAGAACAACAGTTTACCAAGACACCTACAGGGTAGGAATGCTGCCAAAAATAGCTGCTTCATAAATAAAGGAATATATTTTTTAAATATAATGACACTCGTCAAACAGAAAAATAAGAAAACTGACCTTATTAGTCTAACAGTGCTTGATAAACAAATGAAGCCAGGGATTGCACATTTAGTATGTCCAACCAACCATTCATCACTAAGTTTTTCCAACAATTTGGGTTCAAAATTTATTGACAGAAGAAAAAGAATGACATACCTCAGGTGAGTTATCTTCAGGCTGTGGTCTCTGGACATTAGACCTTGAAACCTACAAAAATGATCACATGATAGAGAAACAATCTATTAAACCTAAGAGGGCAAACATAAAGACAAAACCTGAACATAATTCAATTCAAAGACCAGGGCATCAGACACTCACAGCTGACTGTTCGGAAGTGCTAAAATTCCCATTATCTGACACGGAAGCTCTAGGAGAAGAACCTTCCTCTGATTCTTCACGCACCGGTGACGGTGGTCCAGCTGGAGCAACATAAACAACCCTCAACTTGCACTCTTCAACTTCATGCCCCGCCTCCTTATTAAACTGCAAAACACAATACATTGAAAACCCATTTGCATAACCCATAAAATTAAACCAATTAAACCAGAAACAGGAATACTCAGCAAAATTATATCACTACCATCTCTGGAGTAATATCCTTGGCTGTAGCTCCAGGACTTGTAATTACACTCTGAAGTAAAAACTTGTCCTTGCATTGCATATCAAGTGGCATCTCCTTTTGTGCTTGCATTGTGACTAACATGAACAAACAGCCCGTCATTAAATAAACACAAATTTAGCAAGATACGAAAAGCGAAATTAATAATAATTAAAGCACAAGAATTGAAGAGAGAAAGAGAGAGAAACCTATAACATCACAGGAAAGCCTTGGCAACACAACTCCTGTGTTAGGCCTAACACAATACTTCTTTGGATTTGTTGTCTTGACCTATAATAATTAAACATGCAAATCAATTTTATTATACAAACCCAGTTATTATAAAAAAAAAAATTGAGATTAACTAATCATTACCTTAAAAGCAACATAATTGTCACTTTTATTTCGCAACTGTAGAGAACACGAGATCTGCTTCTTTAATTCAACTACAAAAATCATCAAAAAGTTAGAAGAAAAAAAAGATCTTCAAAGAAAAGGAAAGAAATATAATTTCTTTCCAAGACGATACGTACAAGGGAATTGGAGCTCTTGAGGCTCGATGCTGAGAAGTTCGTCGGTAATCATTTTGATGGGATCGGCGAGAGTGTCACCGGAGATAGAAGCAAGAGTTAGTGGTTTACCGTGACCTAGGATAGTTTGGTTTTACGGTGTGAGGGGGGGGGACAAATGAGAGGGAGAAAGAGATTGGTAGACCAGAAGTAGAAATAGTAAAGTAACAGCGTTTTTTTACTTTCCCTGTTGCTTACAGCCGGTGGGTGTTTGGTAACGCCAAATGGGAGTAATTTTCCTCGGAAATACATAAATTTGGTGTTTGTTTTTTTTAACTTGCATGCACTTTGAAAAACATTTGCCGTTACGCCATACCAAACGTTGCCGTTAGGTTATTGCTACCGATGGATCCAACTCCAATGCGTCTGCCATTCTGCATTGTATATATCATTATTGTAATGCGGATTCGGATATTCATCCTGAAAAGGGTATGAATTATGGATCAACTAACTTGTATATATCATGTTAATTATTATTTTTAAATAATTTTATTTCAAAAAAAAAAATTATGTTAACTTAAACAAGTTTGGATTGAGTTTGATAAAATTAAACCAAATTATTAAAAATTTAATCAGATTTTATCAAATTAATATTTTATAAAATCCAATTAAAAGCACGATCTAAGTTAGATTTTGAAACTGAACTCTTTGTAAAGTTGATAAAACCAAGTCCAGTTTAACAATTATGTTATATATTCAAGTAAAATGTAATTTAATAGGTTATTTATAATTGAAAAATAATATTATGGTTTTTTTAATAAAATTGTCTGTGTTTGTCTGGTATTTAGGTGTATTATACATTTATACTTTTTAAAAATATATTTTTGATTAAAAATATTTTAAAATATTATTTTTAAAAATATATATATTATTATTTTTACATCAAGGCATGAAAACATAAAATAAAACTCAAAATAATATCACTTTAATATCTTTCATTCCAAAAATACTTTTTTTAAATAAAAAAAACAAGATAATGCATTACCAAAAGGTTCCTCTATAAAAGATTCAAAAAGCCTTGGGAAAAGTTTTTCTTATCGATAAAGGAGAATGGTTGGTGAAATGGTAAACAAGCTCAAGAGCCCCTTTAGTCCTTTACTTCTTCGATTCAGCTGAGGATGATAGAACACCCGTATCTAACCAGCCTGCCTGGAAAAATATCCTCAGCTTTGAAGTGAATTTGAGCAAACCTCCTCTGAGGAATATTCTAAACTTGGAGGCAAAATATTCTGTTTTCAGAATTCCATCCTTGTTATTTTTATTCTTGTATTTTTAATTTGATCAATTAATTTTTATGTATTTTTTTTAATTTACCTAGTTGATTCTTGTATTCTCATGATTTACTTTGTTAATTTAATAACTAACTTCTATCAAGCATAATTTTAAAACCTAATCCGGTCCGGTGGGTCGATGCGGGGCTGGAATCGAGCCGGGTTAAAAAAAAAATAGGAAAAATCATGACTTGGTGTAATCCGGCCGACCCGGCAAGTTGACCCGGCAAAACCTAGTCAAAAAGTTAACTATCGGCTCGATTTATATATATCTTTAATGTCTCAAGATAATTTATTTGATGATATAAACCCTGTTTATCATCTCATAAATAAATAAAAGATATTTAATAATGCCACTTTAGCATGCATAATTACTATTAAGATTAAAAGTTAACTACTTGATTAACTAAACAGATTTAGAAAACACAATGGTTATCTTGACAAATTTTTAAAACACACCTATTAATTAATCAAATTAAAAAATACAGGATTATAAATAAATATTTTTTAATAATATTTGAAATAAATAAATGACACCAGAGGATAGGTAAATTTAGTTTTATTGCCTTGAAGAAAGCGTCGTTTTGGTCCTACCCTCTAGCTAGTCTTTAAGTTGATTGCGGATGTGGACCTAAAAGAATGGTATGTTATTAATAATACATGCCTCGTTGCCTTCCCCATTTTATTTTATTTTTATTCCGGAAACTGGAACAATAAAGACAATAATATAAAGTTGAAAATCATCTCTATCAACACAGTGAAAATAAAAAGGAATCATCACAATTAAAAAATAAATAAATGTTGAGAATAATTGCTCAGGGATGATGGCGTAGGTGTGTGTGTTCCGGATAGCGTGCAAGTTTTATAAAATTTTGAATTTTTTTATTTTTTTTATTTTAATATGATGTTAAAAATAAATTTTTAAAAAAAATAAATTAAATTATTTTAATATATTTTAAATAAAAAATATTTTAAAATACAATTTTTATCACAACCACATGCACCACCAATAGTACAAGCATGTGAATCCTGCGAATATACAGGACCCACACGCATATATCTCTCGCCTTTTACCATAGTTTCATAAATTTGAGTTAATTCTCAAACCAACGCGACAAAGGAACCTTAAAGTTTTACATGCGTGTATTTAGAAATGCTGAGAATTGCTTGTCCCATCCCAAGTTCACTGCTCCAAAATCTAGAATTCCTATTTACAGCTGAACTTGTTTGTCCCGAATCCATTACTCCAAATATCCAAATCTCCCTATCCATGTCAATATCTAATTACTAATCATGTCAAGCATCTAGAAAGTGGAACATCGCCTACATAGATATCCTCTGTATTTATTTAGTTCTGAACGATTGACATCTTACAACTAATGTATTCACATATTTGGCAAAACAGTTATGAGTTGAGTGTAAAATTAGCAGCCCATATTAAGCTGCCAGAGCTAGGAGCTCAAATGTACATAGCTCGCTACAGATAAGAACACACATTTACTGTGAACAGAGAAGAAAACGATGCAATTATACCAGGAATTATTTGGTCATGTATGCTCCCAAATACGTATTTGAAGCCACTAAGAGTCTTCGGTGGCAGTGAATGATTTTAACCACCAGAAGCAGCAGGAGAGTGTTGCTGCTGCGATCGAGCAGCGAAACCGGCAAACCAAGCAACACTCATGAGCTGAACACCAAGGATTAGAATCCACCAAGATACCAACCCCCTAATCATATGCAACATCCATGTTGGAGC
>Ga0307514_10003665_pt1 | contig 14564 bp, 8 predicted proteins | sample 16_EM_MG_FD_203088 | JGI IMG/M metagenome (GOLD analysis project Ga0307514, IMG submission 203088) | Populus trichocarpa ectomycorrhiza microbial communities from riparian zone in the Pacific Northwest, United States - 16_EM | ecosystem: Host-associated > Plants > Roots > Unclassified | place... | reverse complement strand
TTGATTAGAAATATAAAATGACTCTTAATAAGCACATTAAAAACATCCATTAGACAAACCCTTTCATCATTTATTGAAATTAGTTTTTAATTTTTTTAATTTTAATTTCATATTATTTAATGTTGATCTGAAGCAAATGTCATATTCTGGTAAATAAGTTTAGAAACAAGCTATTTAAAGAAATTCTCAATTTTATTACAGATTGTTTTATCCGTAGTTTCTTTTTTAGTACAAAATACAAAGACAAACAAGTTATTTTTTCTTCCATGTCTTCTTACTCCATTTATGCTGCTTACCTATTTAAAAACCGTTTGAACTTGTTGCAAATCACATTTCTAAAAAAATTAATTTTTTTATATATTTTGGATCGTTTTGATGCGCTGATCTCAAAAATAATTTTTTTTTTAAAAATAAATTATTTTGATGCATTTCAATATGAAAAACACTTTGAAAAGCAACCGCAACCACACTCCCAAACAGACCCTGGTATCATTTAATATGGGGATTATAAGATATCCTTCTAAGATATGATTACTGGAAATAGAATTTTTATGATTAGTTGAAAAAGAAAATTCCCAATAATATACCTTTAATGTGTTAAGCATTATACAAGGAAATCGTGAGAAATTTAAACAAATTCATTATTTTATACCTAAAGCTTGAACTATCTAATTTTACAATGAAAAAACAAAAAAACAAAATTCACGCCCACAAGCACACGCATATTATATCAATTATAATTACCAAATAAAATAATTTATTTATTTACAAATTACATAACATGCAATTTCTTAAAAGATTACAAATAAAACTAAAAGATTTGAGGTACTATAGCCCAAGACTCAATTGCACCGTATAGCGTATACTACACTGTTTAATTAATCCATGGAATAATTGCCAGGTGCATGAAAGTCATTTTAGTCATTGAATTTTTTATTTTTCATATTTAACCCTTCTAGTTTCAGAAGTTTACTTTTCGTTTCTGCAGCTTTATTTATTCGCGTTTTCATCCTTGAATGTGAAGACTTAAGAAAGGAGGGAGAATATTAGAGAATTTTATATTTTTCATATTTAATCCCTGTAGATTTAAGAGTTTACTTTTCGGTCCTGAAACTTAATTTTTCTGTGTTTTAATCCTTAGAGAAATTTACTTTTGTTGTAATGTATCATAAACATCTTGGATCCGGTCCAAACACTCACAGGAAAAAAAAACACTCTAGATTGGCAATCCCATCAATTAATTAGATTCTTATTGTTAGAATGTGAATAAAGTAGGTCATAAAACAGGAAGAAAGTTACTCCTTTCGACAATGAAGGAGAGAAGAAGAAAAAAATGAATGATTTCTCTCTTTGTTTTTTAGCAATAAAGGCCATCATTCTTTGCCATAATTTCAAGAGGCAAGGCATCGAAGCAGAAAAGCTTCTGTTTTGAAACTTCCAAGCGAGCTGCTTCAAATTCCAAAACCTCTGTCAAGTTACAACCAGGACACGAAACTAAGTATTGGATTTTAGCCAATAACCAATTAATTGTACGTGGTACTGATCCTGTCCCGTAAAATTATCACAAGAAATTGCTACTACTCTTGGTCAGCTCTTGACGTTTGGAAGCATACAACCTAAGCCAAATCTATGGCACTGGCTATTATATTCATGTCCTGCACATGAGACGTACAGAGACGTGTGGTCCTCAAGACTCTTATGTATATATTCCTGTAGGAACAGAGGGAAGATCAGTCAACGCTGATATTTTAGACTCATGAAAATATCAATGTAAATTTCAGAGCTCTTAAAATTAATTAAAATATACATAAGTTACCTCGAATATTCATGTTAATAATAATAATAATAAAAAACAAATGCAAAAGTGTTTAGGAACCCAGCACTTGTCTTCTTCCCTTCCCTTCCCTATAGCCTGATGACCCGACCAAATAACCGTGGTTGGCGGACAAATAACTCAGACTAAAATTTAACTTCTAGTTCTTCATTTTAGTTATTCGTCCAATGTTTATCCATTTAATGTCTGTTCCCCATTATCGGTCCCCAGACAAACACTTGCTTTTGGCAGGCTGATCGAGTTCCTCTCCTATGGTGAAACAGAAAGCATGGCATCAGCTATGAACCAGTTATCATCATTTCAATGGAGTTTCATCTTCACATCTGATGGTCCTAAACAATGAGGTTCCACCCAACTTTCAGATGCAAGAATCTGTAACATGTATATGACTTATATAATTCCTGTGAGAAAATATGCACAGTGTTTGTCACCAAAACAGCTTCTTTAACATATTATTATGTATATTTTCACAGAATAACAACTTGAAAAAAAAAAGGTTACAATTGACAATGACCTGAAACTGTACCAACTTAAATAATTGCCAATGGAAAACAGATTTCAAAACCAACCAGTAGTGTAAAGGGGGGCAATGTCAAGATGGTGAGAGACTTGGCTAAGCTCCGGCAGCAGCAAGCGGCAGATCAGCTTTTCCCCCATTTCTTCTGCATTTGGGCCAGTAATGTTAAAATGACATCAAAAATTTACCTCATTGAAACATAATGCTGTAGGAGTTCAGAGTTTATGCCATTAAGTTCATATTATAATGGCTTGAGGCACTACAGGCTAGCTCCATTGTTTGCATGATGGTGAAAAGCTGAGAGCACAATCACTGTTCATTAGGCGCCTGCTTATAGCGGGAGAAATGACTCTTGCTTGCCTTCGACAAAGAGAGCTAGCTCTTTTGGAGCAACTACCAACTTCAACCACTCTTGCAGCTCCTCACCTTCTACTTTCTCTTTCTCTGAACCAGCAGATAAAAAAGAGCAAATGTCAGAACATGGAAATTACAGGTAGCAACTCTTCGAAACAATACAAACACTGAATATACAGTAATTCAGCATCATAAACAATTCAATATGCAAATCCAGAATCTAATCTACATCAACTTCTGTGGGCTGGGTAACCTGGATAGAATCAGATAACAAATACAAATTATGTTATCTAATGTAATGCATAGAGGAAAAAGTACACGCAAAAACCACTTGAGCAGTTTCACGATTTTAAAATTAACCATAGTTAATGGTATTGGCATAATAAAAATTTAAAAGTTATACTAGATGCGTAGGCATATTAAAAGTCCTAATAAAAAGGATGTGCAGCAATTATTGGACTACAACTTGGCAATTCATCAATAATATAATGCATTGCACACTCTGGTAGAGAATTTAGCTGGCAGTAAGAACTACCTTCCAGATGGGCACCAAGCCCCTCCAAGACAGTTGGATTAGCACGCACAACAGAAAGTGCTACATCAAGGGCAGATTGCAGCAATGCTTTCACCTCTCTTTGAACAAGATCAACAAGATGCCCCTGTGGTGTTCAATTTCAAGTCAGTTTTTAAGCAGACTACTTGTGAAGGAAATGAATTTTAAATAACACAACACCTGATCCCTTCCCCATGGAGCAGCTCCAGATTCATCCATCCCTCCTCCAGAAAGTGTTGCTAGAGACACGGGACCTATTGTCTGATTAAGACCATATTCAGCTACTGCTTTGTATGCCATATCAGTAGCCCGCCGAATATCATCCAGGGCACCTGTCGAGACACGACCTGAATAAACAACTTCTTCTGCTGCCCGTCCTCCAAGAAGAGTAACCAAGCGGCCACGCAACTCATCAATGAAGAGCAAATATCTATCCTCATTTGTTGGGGGTGTATAAGTAAAGCCCAAAGCCCCTCCTGACCTTGGTAATATGCTCAACTTCTAATGACATGGAAAGAAGTAATTGTTACTGTGTTATCTATACCATTTGGGCAACGCTAAGTGGTCTGAATATGATGTTCCATTTCTAACTTTTTGTAAGTCATACGCCCACAAAAACCCAGGCACTAGTTCTAATAAAAAACCATATTACTTTTCAATATTAGCAAAGTTACTGGTATTTACTTCCATCGATTTATCTTCCTAGAAGATTAGAATTATTTTTTTTCATTTGATAGTTCAATTCAATGACTCCTTTAGAATTATGTGTGCAAACAACTAAAAGGATTTGGATCTCCCAGTATTCCATATGTAAAAAATTTCTCCACGAAAACCTGTATCCCAGGCCAATTAGAAAATCAGACAAGAAAAAATTGAAAATGCAGTTAACAATCAATTATAACATCGTTTTTGGGCTCAAGTAATGTCCTCGCGCACATGACAATATGACACCAGTATGGATATGCCATTAAGGGTGTCATAATTTCCATGGATACAGCTTCACAATTTGCAAATTAATACTGTGAAAAGTAACAAATATAGAAACCTACACCAAACAGTTAGAGTTCCTGTGATGTTTATTACCTCTACACGTGGCTGTCCAGTAAGAATATTAGCAACAGCAGTACCTACTACTGCATGGCCAGCTTCATGACGTGCAACCACAGCCTTCTCGCTTCCTTGCAACTTGGCAGTCTTCTTCTCAATGCCCTATGAGAACAAATAATTGGTTCAGTTCTTCCATTATACTCGAGGTTTAAAAACTCACTTTTTTTTCAATTATAGCTGACTATTTATGACCATCAAGGAGTCAGGGAAGAAGGGACCCTTGGTATCTTGGAGCACAAAGTCACCAAAATCGAGAAAACATAGAAAGTGCTCTGAATTATAAGTAGATAGTAGAGCATAATACACATTAATACTTGCAAAACAGAGGAGCTTGAGTAATACAAAGACAAGTGGAAAATGCTCTCCATGCTTGTAGCAGACAACATTATATTCAGGCTCAAAGTATTTGAAGATACAGATAAAAGCAGCAAAGATCACCCAACAGTTGTAGAACAAAGGGCCTTCTGCATAAGAGCAAATTTCGCTCTAAATAACTGTAGGGCCTCTGGGGGGCTTCTGTAGTCTTGTTGAATTAGCTTGGAGTCCTGTTTTATATTTATTTAGCTGAACATGCTTGGTTTACTTTAAATAAAGTTTTCTTAAATTTTATAAATCACGGGTATTTGAAATTATATTCACAGCTATCAGCTGAGTTATTTGTGTTGGGTCTTAGATTTGGTCTACAAATGTTTGTGGGTCTTATTACATATCCTGCACAGTTGCATTTCCCATTTTAGGGAAGTCCATATACATTCACGATTACAAGAAATCCTGAATTCCATACAGTTATGTAATTTTTTCAATTCCACAGCAATTGTGCAGAAATTTCAAATGCTTTAAGCTCCCTTCAGGACTGTTAAATGCAACCCTACTTCCATATGTAATGCTCATGGGACCTTGGCTGTGATGCCTTAGGAAAATCTACATGTGCAGCACAGACTTTGATTTCATAAGCATCAGATATCAAATTAACTTGCTCCATCAAAACAACCCTTAGTAAAAAACTTCACACGGTAAACCCTAATTATCTATCAATCTTTCAGAATGAGAAAAGAAGAAAAACCCCAAAGCGCTGTCACAGCATTGATGCAGAACAGATGGCAAATCTTGATTTTTCTTGGTGAATCAATATCAACTTTTACCTCGTTAACAACAAGTGTTAACACATATAAACACTTTGGCCATTGAAAACCTAGGTAAAAGTCACTCAAAAACTTTCTGCAGGTGTCCTACATGTCTTTTAGGGAGTTCTATAATAGCTGTCCTAAATCACCAACAGGAACTAAAATGTGAGAGGTTAAATTATTATCAATTGTCAATCTCTTGTCAACAAATAAAAATGTTTAAACTATAAATCAAACAAGAAGAGCAACACGGACTTTATTTGAGGAGTGAGTGAAGGGCAATTCAAGTAGATTAAATTGATCACAAATTTCCTGCACCCACATCACCTTCCCCAAACACACACACACACACATAGTGAGAGAGAGGGAATTACAGCTATTGACCGCTCCACTGCCTGAATGAAATCAAATTTCTCCACTAGTACTTTGTTTTTCCTTCCAGCCAACAAAGCAGCTTCGTTTACCAGATTTGCAAGATCTGCCCTGCATGATGTAAGAATTAAAAGGTCACACAAGCTAATTTTGCCAGAAATAAGAGATAGAAGATCTAATATTAATCAAGGGGGGAATACCCAGTTAAACCAGTAGTCATAGAGGCAATGTCACTGAGGTTAACATCCTCTCCCAGAGGCAGTTCTTTCTTGGAAACATGTACTTTTAAAATGGCTTCTCTTCCATTCCTATCAGGTGTTTCCACCTAATGATGAAAAATCAGACAAATTCCTAAGACATCAGACATAGGTGAACTATACAGAGTGCATGTGTCCTGCCAAGATGCAAGTGAATCAAAGTACAAACCATAACCACACGATCAAATCTTCCTGGTCGGCGAAGTGCAGGGTCTAACACATCTGAGCGATTTGTTGCACCAAGAACAATAACAGCAGAGTTGCTATCAAACCCATCCATCTCCTGCAATGCATTTCAAACATTTCAACTTCAACAATGACATAGCGAGGACGTTTCAGAAATGAAAAGACTTTCAAACAAGAAGCATACAGTGAGCAACTGATTCAAAGTCTGCTCCCTTTCATCATTGCTAACAATGCGGTATTTTCCATCACGACTTTTAGCCACAGCATCTATCTGCACAAGGAATAATGTAACTCACGTTAAGAAGTCCATGGTGTTAAACATTTAACGTCCAAACACAATAAGGATTCCCAAAATCTTACCTCATCAATAAATATTATTGATGGTGCCTCCTTCTTTGCCCGGGCAAAGAGATCTCTCACACGGGAGGCACCCATGCCAACATACAACTCAACAAATTCACTTGCAGAACAACTTATAAAGGGAACTTCAGCTTCTCCAGCAACAGCCTTTGCTAGAAGAGTCTTACCTGTCCCAGGAAGGCCCACCTGTAGGATAGACATAATTCTCACTAAACTTATGAAAATTTTGATCTAAGGCGTCAATCATTGCAGCCTCTTATATTTATCTTCTCGGATCAGGCCAGTCATCACACAATATTTCAGCACACACGCATGCCAGCAGTGGTTGGGGAACTGAGCAATAACAAAATTAGGGAAACCCAGTGTGCAAGAGTGATAAAATACAGCATTTATATTTAAGGAATAGAATCACTGCTAATACAGTGACTGGTGAAAGAGAATGAATGTCTATCAACAACTTTCCAGTTTTTGGGTTCAGAGTTTACTTTCTCATGTTATCTTTGTAGATTGTCTGATCAGGTGAATATTGAAGAGTACAATGAGATGATTGGGTGGAGTCATGCATGGCAGTTTATTTTAACTGAGACCAGCAAAGTTGACATGTACAACTAATTCGGGTGATTTGTGCAGGAGATATGATCAACAGTCAACACGTTTTCAGGCAATAAACTTCCATCTCAAGCTTTTCTTTCTTTACTCACCAGGAGAACACCTCGAGGAGGACGAGCACCAAGTCTTGTATACCTGTCTGGATTCCTGAGAAATTCCTGCACAGTAAACATCAGCAAGTAAAGATCATTTCCTGAATTAGTAGGGTGGATTCAGGAAACCAAGCAAGACATGATGGTCCACTAGGAGTAACAAATAGATCCAATATAACATACCACAATTTCTTCTAGCTCTTCTTTAGCTTCATCAACCCCAGCAACATCAGCAAAAGTTATTGTTTCACCTTGCTCAGACACTTTTGAACCTCCAGAACCCCCAGACTTACGGTTCCTAACCTGACCAGCTGTATGCTGCACAACTTTACATAGATCCACTCAAAATCTTGCTACATTGCATTAGGTTCAAGACAAATGAAAAGGAAGGATGAAAGTTCGCACCTGAGAAAAGGTAACAGGGAAACGTTGAAGAAGCCCTGCAAGCACAGCTACGTAGAACAAAGCTATCTGAAAGGAACAGAAGAAAGTAAGTGAAGTTAAGCCTCATACAGTGCAACAAGAACAAATGACTGCACAACTGTGCATGCACATATGAGAGAGATGTGTAGTGTCCAAAGTTGTGTGGCACATTTGGATGAAAATAAATCCAAGAATTTTCAATGATCGCTTTAATTTGAGCTATTGTTAAGGGAAGTTCTTTTTTCTTTTATTGTTGGGGTTTTCAGGGGGGTTTCCTCAGTTAATATTAAGTAAGATGTTGACAGTCAAATATATAGATTCTCATTATTGTGATCACCCCATGCCACATCTTATCTCCCTTGTTGTATTCTTCTCTTCATTTTCCTCTAATAACATTTAACTTTTATCCAAAGAACAAAAAAAAAAGCAATAACCCATGTATCATGCTAGACAAGTGCTAGTGATCCATGATCAACATAAATGGGGTAGAAGACAAGAACAACATCGGAGAGAAAAAGGTTAACTCACATGAAGAAATGTGATATAAGTCATGCTAATAGAGAAGCAACAACGAGGAAATTAGCTAAAAACTGCTGCAAATTCCCTATGAGGGTTTTCAAATCGCCAGTTCTAATGAGAATTCTGTTAAAAAGTACAATTTAATAAGTGGGAATCAATCTAGGTTCCATAACCAACTATTTAACAATTAATGTACATAACAGTATCTCCTAGGTAAACAGAACACCAGATAATTAAATTTCAAGGATTAAAATTTGCTTCTCTCAATCAGTTCGTAAATGTCCAATCCCTATCGAATGGATGCGTGCTTCCTATTTTTAACATCAATGCTAGTCTACTCTAGTAATGCTCTTAAATATCAAACTAATGTAAGACATAAACTTGCACTAGTTGTATCAAACTCAACTAGCAAACTTGGAAACGAAATTAAAGAGGACAAGATTTACACCAATTGCTCCTAATTAACTTCAAAAATCAAGAACATCAAATCATAACTAACTTCCAGTAAAAACTCACCAATGCTGAATTCAAGAATCCACCGGACCTCTTATCAGGCGAACTAAACTCCACCTGATTCTCCAGCATTTTCTCATACGGAGTCTTAATATCAGTAGGCCTCGTCGTAGTATACAAAATCTTTTTCATAGTAGGCGTCACACTCCTTAACAAACATTCCGAGTCTTGAAACTTGCTATCAACCACTTCACTGCTACTCTCTTGACCACTAACTCCTTCATCTTTCAACTTAAACATTATATGCACACCATCAACCTCCACTTTTTGCACTTGATTACTACTAATTTTACCCAAAAACTCACTATACGGCACGCTGACAAAAGTAGTGGGTTGCCTTGGCTCCGACCCGGGCAAAGGAATCCCGGGTCGAAGCAACCGCATAACGAACATAACAATCCCTAATTGCAAAAGCAAGACACCAATTTCTTGCGCTTGAATTAAAGGTTGCCATTTCCAATTCTGCTTCTTGGAAAACCACCATTGGCTTTTCCCTTGCTTCTCTCTCTTCTGCTTTGACCCTGAATTCGACGATGGCGGTGATGGTGGTGGGTTGTTTTGTGGCTCGGTTTCGGTGCTTGTTTTCTCGGTAGAATCGCTATCTTGACATCTGGCTAAGATTTTATAGTCTCTGATTTTGGTATTCGATAAAAAATTGAAGGATTTAGGGTTAATTGAAGGCAAAGTAAGGGAACTATTAATAGGGATAAAACGGTGGTGGAAAACCCTAGATTGGAGTCTACAGTATTGAAATTTAACTGTAGAAGAAGTAGCAGAAATGTATGTTATTGGTCTTAGAGTTTCTAGCATCTTTGAAATTGATTTGTTTTGAAACCCTAATTAACATAGCAGATATAAAGAATCGATTGGGTATGAATGAAATTTAGTTATTCGTGTTTCCTGCTACGAAAGAGTTTTTTTTTGGTTAGGAAGATATTGCAGCGAAAGGGAGATATTAAAGAGAGAATGCTGCTGGATATGGTAATAAATTTCCCCCGGGTTATTAAGGATAATTACAGATCAGTCCCCGGTCTTTGACATATCACTGATTCCATACAAACGTTTTTGAAGTGATTTTTATTTAAAAACATATTAAAATAATATATTTTTTAAAAGAAAATTAATTTTTATATTAGTATATTAAAGTAATTTGAAAATATAAAAAATATTAATTTTAAGTAAAGAAAAAAATAAAAAGAAATTAAATTTAAATTTTTTTTATAAATATTTTTAAAACACAAAAGTAAATAAGACTTTAATATATGGCTACAAAAATTAGGATAAATTTAGAATTTATAAAATCCAATTCTATAAATAATTATTATAATATTATATAATATTGGTTCTTTCAACGGAAAGGGATGCATGGAAAATAGTTTTAAAATAGTTTTTATTTTTTTGAGAATTATAGAAAAAATATATTTTAAATATTAATTTAATATATTTTTTAAAATAAAAAATATTTTTAAAAAATATCTAAAAAGAATATGTTCTTCACTCCCGAAGTATAGGAATTGTTTTGGTGGCTTCCGAGCCACTCAAGTTAAGCCCATTTTTGTCCATAATCGCCCATTGGTTTGCCCATTTAGGTCTGTCCTCTGAAAAAAATCTATTACGTGATGTTTGCTTTGTTTCAAAAACAAAATATTAACTAAAAACAAAATGTGGGGGATTTGCTATGCAGCAGTGGATCCCCTTACCTGTTGACAAACTATTCACAAAGTTTTATTTTTATTTTTTAATTTGGTTTTTATTAGATCAAATTATAAACTAATTTGTTAAGAAATTATAGAATTGAAAAATGAGGGACCAAACTAAAATACATGTAGGGAATGGGTGTTTAAAAAGTTTGAAAAAAATATTTATTGCAGTCCCTATACTTTACAAATTATAAATATTAGGTCCTTTCAGTTTCCAAAATTGAAGGGAAAAATCAATTTTGATTCCAAACTTTATTTTTCTCATATTTTAGCCATTGACGTGAGAAATCTGAGAGAAAGTCACCGAAATCCAGCGTTAAAAAGAAAAAATTTATATTGGGACCGATTTCAGATTAGGGTTGTTTTACCTTGATATTGCAAAGAAAAAACAAATTTGATCTAATCTTGGTAAGAATTTTGGTTTTGGGTTTTGAGATGGTTTTTTTAATTTTTTTTAGACCATGAATGTGTTTATCAAGTTATCTATGATGTTTTTTAGGTGTTTTGGGTAAAAAATAGATTAAAAATGTAGTTTTTTGGTAGAAAAAAACAATTAGTCCTGTTTTCCCAACTACCATAATGCTAAAAAATTGGGCAATATTGTCGTGTCATCTGTTTTTTTCCAAAAAAAATAGGATCGGGCGACTCTAAATGCAAAAACAAAAAAATAGCCCAATCGCGCAAGCCTTAAAGAAGTGGGCTAGGCCTAGCAACGCCTCGCCTTTTTAAATTATTTATTTATTTTTTAAAAATAATGCTTTTTAATATGTTTTTTTTCAAAATTATTAATTTTATTTATATTTAGATTAATATCTCTTATCTTTTTTATTTTGTTTAGAGAGCTTTTTTTAAATGACAATTATTTTTTTGTTATTTTGTATGCATTTAATTTTTGAAAATATTTTTCTGATTCATCTATATTATTTTTTTAATTTTTTGTATAGATGAACTTTATTTTTAAAATAAAAAACATTTATTTTTATATATTAATTTTAATGTGTGTAGCCTTGCATAATATTTTTTTTTATTCAATTAATTTAATGTGTATCTATTTCTATTATCATTTACCAATAAAGTGTTGGTCTAGCGGTTAAGACACTGTTATATCCCTGCAAAGGTGAGAACACAAGTTTGATCCTCATGAAGCGTACTTGTTGGGAGGGGCAGCCACAAACCCCGAACGAGACTAGTCTCACCCTTTAAAAATGGTGTAAGGATACCCGGGTTAGCACAATTTTTTTTTTATTATCATTTGATTGAATAAAAAAATGTTTTAATAAATAAATTTAGTAAGCATAGCTGGGTAAATGTCTTATTTTACGAGATTTAACATCTTAATCTACACTTATCTCTTAATTTTTCAAGTTTTATTTTTAATTATAATTTATGACTTTTTTTTTCATTTATTAACATCAAAGTTTTGAAACCTGGCCCGACGGGTCGACCCGGGGTTGGAACCAGGTCGGGTTTAAGAAAAAATAGGAAAAAGCAAAACTTGGGCTAACCCGACAAGACCTGGTCAAAAACCCGGTTGTAATCCGTTAACTTTTGTTTTATTTTTTACTAAATGATGTCGTTTTGATTTTTTTTAAAAAAGAATTGACTCGGGCGACCCGGTCAAAACCCGGAACCCGGGCCTTGGACCGGGACGGGTATAAAAACTATGATTAACATACATAGTTTTTGATTTATTTGATTAAATGTATACATAAACTTTTTAATTTTTACTTAAAATTTTTTTAACTATAAAAACATATTAAAAAACCTACATATATAATTTTTTTATAAAAAAAAACAAAATATTTAACCCACACAAAACAAGATTATCTAAAAATATTGCATTCTAAGAAGATAAAAAGAAGAAAGGGAGATAGTATCATGGGCCATCACTGCTTATTCTCTTTATTGCATTTCTAAAAATATATGCATTTCTAAGAAGAAAAAAAGAAGAAAAAATGTTTAACTTCTTCTGTTATTTTTCTTTTGTAACCAAAAAATTAAATAAATTGAGTCCTGCATCGTTAGAACGTGGAAAAAGAAAAATCTTTTAACAGTCTCTGTGCCTTTTAACACGGGAATGAGACTAGGAGATGGGAATCAGGAGCTAAAAAAAATCGCAGTTTCCACCGACGCCAAGGCCTGCAAGGAAATGAAATAAAATGGAGATATAGAGTAAAACAATGGGCTAAGATCTTGCAGGTCCAATCTCTTGCAGCAATAGTAACTGTCCCTGACTCCCTGTACCTGTTTTCTTTCGTTTTTGTCCCCTGTCAACCCATGAATCAGGAGGAGAAGAGAAAAACACAAGTGGAAGTCCTAAATAAAAGGATCTCTCAAAGCTCACAACCAACCAAAGATTTCTAAAAATGAAACCAGTTAAAAGATTTTTCTTGGCTGTCATTCTTGGTTACAGCTGAGCTCTCATTGCCAAGCTCCCCTTTCTTTTTTGGGATCAGAAGATTGGCTTGAATCCTTCTTTTTGTTTAGGTAGCCATTGATATTCCATCTTCTGGTTGATGCAATAAGAAAACCTTTTCAAAGACTATACTTGAAATGTTAGTCTGTTAACATGTAGATTATTATCCTATGTAATGAGTTCCATTACTGGGAGTCTGAAACTGCAGATAGTTAAGAGGCAGCCTGTGAATTACATGTTTAAATTAATGTCAATCTCTTTGATTCTTTCTAGATTGTTTTAGGGATAAAATTTTAAAATGGGTATTGATGCAAAGGAATTTCAAGCTTTCATGTGGAGAGTTCTTAAACTTTCCATGAGTTCTTGCTCTGCATTTGTACAAAAATATCCATTTGCTTCAGGTTTTTCGTTAACCTTGCTGGCTTTATACTTGTTTTTTCCTTCAGTTTTCTATTTCTTGATTTACTCTTTACCATTTCTTGGTTGCACTGCTGTTTTTATTCGTTATTATTTGAATTCGCAAAAACATGGGGTGGTTGAGAGGAAGGAACATGGAATATCATCTGACGCAGCTGATGCTGCCAATAGAGAAGATAACTCTTCTATTGAAGCTCAAAGAATGTTGCAGAGAAACGTCAACGAGAATAAAGACAAATCGGATACACACGCTGTTAAAGAGGAAAAGAACATGGTTTCCTCCATGCCTTCAAATGATGATTTCATTGGCAGAACTGCCTTGGTCGAACAAAAACCGAAAGTAATCATGGAGGAGAAAGCAAGCTATGCTTTGAATAGTGGAGAAAGTTCCTCTTACAATGTTTCCCTTGGTGAGAATATTTCAGAATTCAGCGAGGCATCAAATCCTGAGACTGTCTCATTTGATGGCTTTAATGAGCAGCCTGCAAAACTTCTTGTTGGTGGTGAGGTGGAGTCGGAGAGCTCAAGCTCTGAAGTAGATGATGAAGAAGAAGAATCAGAAAAGGGTTGCAAAAACGCTGTAGAATGGACTGCGAATGATCAAAAGAATCTCGTGGATCTTGGGGATTCTGAGCTAGAAAGAAATAGGAGGCTGGAGAGCCTAATTGCAAGACGTAGAGCAAGAAAGTCATTCAAAATGAGTAGTAGTGCTGCTCCAGGTACAATGCATCCTGTTTTGGTTGCAAGAAGCAACACTTTCCATGTTTCTAAGAGTTCAGATGACCGAATACCTAGTTCAGCCCCTTCTATTTTGTTACCAACCCAAAATCCATTTGACCTTCCATATGAACCATTTGAAGAAAAACCTAATCTCATGGCAGACAGTTTCCAGCAAGAATTTATGGCAGATCACCTGAAAGAAATGCTCTTCTGCAGGCATGAGAGCTTCTCTTTGGGATATTCTCCCCCCCTGGAGAACACACAATTAGATCAACATGAGGGCACAGGATATTCTAGATCTAAAATGCAATTAGGTAAGACAACTTCTGTTTTAGTTTCTTCATCAACTAAGAAAAAAAATACCAGAGACCTCTGTTAGCTATTTGGAGACAAGCAATGTCCCACCTCCACTATGTGCTTAGTGGGAATACCTAATCTCCACTTAGCACAAGTGGAGGCAAACGGTGGGCATAAATCATGGCATGATTTAT
>Ga0307514_10003664_pt1 | contig 14565 bp, 18 predicted proteins | sample 16_EM_MG_FD_203088 | JGI IMG/M metagenome (GOLD analysis project Ga0307514, IMG submission 203088) | Populus trichocarpa ectomycorrhiza microbial communities from riparian zone in the Pacific Northwest, United States - 16_EM | ecosystem: Host-associated > Plants > Roots > Unclassified | place... | reverse complement strand
CCAGAAACCTTACCCCTCTGCGAACGAGGTAAGTATTGGATAATGTTGCCAGGGAAGCAAACATTAACCAATGCTAGGTCTTCGGTCGTTGCACCTATGGGGTCTGACTCGGGGGAGAAGAGAACACTGATCAATTTGTGATCGAGGAAAGGAGGAAGCAGGATCACTTCCTTGATCTTCACAACGACGACGTTCTCTGGGCGAACATGATCCAAGCGCACCAGGACCTATTGATGTTGGACCGAAAGGAGATGACGGACAACGTCCTCTTCGACTTGCTAAAGATGGGGATCCTCGACTGGGAGGCTCCCAACGATCGTCTCAACCAAACTACCCCGGCGATGCAACACTCGACTGCGATGATGATGCAGATGTTGTCGAGGGTTATGCAACTGGAGGCCAGGGTAAGGTCGGCCAGCTGTTTGTCGTATGACATCAACTGACTGCCTTCTAGCGAGATAACCTGGAGGTCAAGTTCCGCAACCAAGACAAGGATTGTACTCAAGTGTTGAAGAATCATTTCGAACAAAACGAGTACAATGGGGAGCGGTTGGATCGTCATCGTGAGGACATCAAGCCAACAAGGCTATCAAGTGGCTGGAGCGCCACATGAACTGTTTGGAGGCGAAGGTCCAAACTCAAGAGGAAACCATCGAGGCGTTGGAGGGAGTGATCGAGAACCAGCAGGTGGTCATGGCTCGCTTCAGGTCTTGTGAGTGCGCCAAAGGTAGGACCTTCGGTTAACTGGAGTTACCCAGTCACTGATGATCCTTTCTAGGCGTTGGCATTGCAAGAGTTCTCGAAGTTTCTCCGACTCCGTTGGAGTACGCTACCGACGACGAAGAAGACGCGGTCACTGATGTGTCCTATCAAACTCCTCCGCTGGCTTCGGCAAGTCCAGCCACGATTCCTCCTGAGGCCATGGTAGAAGTACCCACACCGGTGGTGACTTGTGGCTGTGGGGAGACCGTGGAGAAGGTCAAGGATGGAGAGGAGCTCGTGTTATGCTCTGAGGTTGACGTAGTCGGTTCTGACTCGTCTGAAGAGGTCGTTCCTGAAGAGAACGTCGTTCCTCTTCCTATCGCCACTCCTCCTCCTGTCTATTCTCCGGTTCGTGGTCAAGTTGCTGTCCGAGGTCGTGCTGGTCGTTCATTCCGTCCCTACCGCTTCCCTTATGCAGAACGTGTCGATCGCCGACTTGCTCGAAAGGATCTCCTCGGGGAGGCTGCTGATTCCGAGCGTCGAAGGCTTAAGCGGAAGTGGGGAGGCGAGGATCTTGCCCGAAATGTCCGAGCTCGAGTTATCCAATTTGATGATCAACTCGAATCGGATAGCAGCGGTTCTGGTTCATCTCCAAGGAGTTGTTGAGGATCTTCACCAGACGCAGTTCAACGAGTGGACTCGCCGGTTGTCTGAGAGGGGAGAACTCGGGAATGCGGAGACCGTTGCGAACCAGGTGGCGGAGATGACGCTTGACGAAGAGTTGGAGGACTTCGGAGAGCTGGACGAGTATCGAAGGGAGATGGGGTGGAAGTAGAGACCAGTACAACAGCTACACTTGATATCACCATGTACTTGTGTCGCCATATGAATTGTTTGTCTTGTTTTGATGATGAGTGATCGTGAGAAAGGAAACTTGGACAAGGGAAGGTGGGGGAGTTGGACTGAAAAATAAAATTTTGAAATCGCCAGTAAAGCAGGTTCCTGACACAGATGAGGACCTTGGGGAAATGGTCTTTAATGCGGATGCGGATGCTCTGCATGGTGGTAGTTTCTAGATAGTAACCCTCTCTCAGTATCACGTCTGTACAACACAACAATGGAATGTTCGGGTTTACTTCGTAACAAAGTGTGAATAAGGAATGATAAGAAAGGGTTTGAAATGAATAAGTCTTTGGTAAGAAAGAAATGTGATGAAAAGAGAAGTTAAAAAGTACAGCGATGACAATAATCACTGATAATCCGAATATCTTGTTGTCACGTGATTGCTGAGAGAAAATGGAAAGTAAAGTGAGTGTAAAGGGGAATGACATAGTAAGCATGGATGAGTCAAGGGAAAACATATGAGAAAAGGAGATAGACATATGAAAGAGAAAGGGTATGAAACGAATGAAGTGAGAGTTGGACTTAGCAAAGTAAAAGAGTTGAGCAAAAGCAGTGTTAAAACTGCATGCGCGATAACAGACAAGAGGTAGTCATTGTTGCAGAAAGAGGTATCGCTACAGGTATCGCTATCCAGAATGAAATATATAGTACCAAAGCCAACATGTCATAATTATGATGATGACCATAATTACACCTATGTACTTTATATATGGTTCTTACATGGGGCACTAATTTTCCAACATATTTCCCTAGTAAAAACTATAACAAATATGTTATGTTAGGACTCACCTCATACCTGAAAAAATGGGAGGATCAAGGATGGATATACCAAACATACTGAACTCTCTAAGGCAATGACTATTTGGAAAGACACTGAAGAAATAAGGCCAAGATTGTCTGGGTAAAATTCCAGTGATATCAGAGACATCTAAAATACCCAACTGACTAGGAACTAAACCTAGATGCACCTCAGCTGGATCCAGTACCAATAAATCCCGGTTAATGAGGATTTTCTCAACCACTGAGATTTCAGATTCAAGAAGTTTAAAACTAACAAAAAGTAGGGCCTAGCCGAGAATTGAACTCGGGACCTCCTCCAACGGGCGCTCGTCTCTCCTTCCGCCGGTTTGAGGGGCGAGAGGAGTGACAACCCTAAGAAGGAATCATACTACTAGACCACCAGGCCACTGACGAGACATGCAAATCTATTGTCATGATCACCCGGGATGGATTCCTATAGCCCCAGATATTTGAAACATCCCAGGGTCAATTTTACAAGTTGCAGCACACTCTGGACCTTTGAATGGTCTGAAAACTTAAATTATGTTCAATGTTCGTGGTAGCTTACATTGCGTAGAAACATTGAACAACATTGCTTCGTTATAAATGCCCGCCACAACTCGATCTCGCGCCTATAATACCCACTCATCTCTTCGTTGGCCCGCGATGTATACCTCTCATGCCGTTCAATATTCCAAATGTCCCTCAAAGTACATGGGACTTCGCCTAACAACCGCTGGCAGACGGGTTCTCTGTCGGATGGTGAGGCCACTGTGAACTGCACGATCCTCATCTCTCCCAAATGGCGTCCCAGTACCCCCCACTTATAGCTTTGATGGCCAAGTTTCCGTTATAGGCGTGCGGAAGACGAAGGACTTGTTGACCGTAGTAGAGGTTTAAGAAATCCTGTTCGTCGTTTTTTGGCGCCTCCCGGACTTTCGATAGCATGTCGAGGAACATTGGAGTCGGGTCGGAAGGCCATAACGCCCGAATTAAACCCAACTATGAACCCTCGGCAGTCGGTGTACGTATCCATAACTCCACCGAAGACAAAAGGAAGGTCTAATAACTCGTCGAGTTCTGTCTCACGATTGTATTTGGGACCAAGTAGACGATAGACGTGAATTTGGTGGGAGATGTGTCGAGGGTCCACGACCATAGTTTCAGATATTTCCCCGAGCAAAATGACCCTTCCCCGTGGTCGAAGATGTTTGAATGTGTATCGTCGATAGGCCGAAGCTCCCAGCCTACAGCCCAAACGCGACATAGGGTATACTCAGAGACGACGCGGGGAAGGTATATGACAATGCGGCGGGTGGATGAATGAGATTTTGTAATGGAGTGATCAAGTGCGACCACCCCAACCCATCAGCATCGTTTGCCACGGACGTTACGACAGCTCGGTCGCTGAGATCTCGAGGTGGCGCATAGACACCAAGTATCTAGGCAGGAGAAACGTTGTTTCTACGAAGGCAAACTCAGCCTGCGCAGAACGCAACATCTTCCCAGACCAACTTACACCGATTAGAAATCGTCCAGGATTGTACGATGAGGGTCATTCGGAAGGTTGACGGATATGAACGGAGGTCCAGGGGGACAAGGGCAGGTGCCAGTGACTGATAATGAGCCCAGAGTTGAAACATAACAGACACAAGCCGGCAACAGTTGTCTGCATGATATCGAGACCGCCTGGGGGGAAAAGAAAGAAATGGGAGACAGAGACCCCTTCCCATCGTCGTTATGATCAGAAAGCCGACCGGCGAGACCCGAGTGCCCCACCTTGAATATCGCTTGGAAGTGCGGTTAAATTTTGTGCCCAACAGTTCCGTGCTCGCACGCGAAATAACGAATAGTTATCCGAGGGTTTTCAAGGAAGAAGACGCGGAAACCCCCCTGTCGGGTCACCGCAAAATTCGACTAGTGGCATCCCCCTGTTTCATCGAGTGGGTGCATGGGATTACGCGGTAGATAAGGTACACCCAGAAATTGACCACAATGCCCTCCCACCCCATGTACTCAAGCCTTCCTCTTGTCGCTGACGATGACGATACGTCCTCCCTGAAACCACGGAAACGGCGTAGGAGGTTCGCAAAGGCCCTTAGACGATGCTACGGTCCCAGTCTCATCCTCGTTGGATTGATGTTGGGCTTAGGGCTTGGTCGGATCGGAGTCAACCATCCAACTATCGTGTCTACAATTCCATCCAGCAATGACCCAGTTTCAACGGTCTACGACTCCTTTGTGAATATGTGAGTTCTCTACCACTTTCTCACTTCCGTCAAACTCACCTCTTGAAGAAACCACAGGTCTCCAGCCTACCATCCAAATGAAACCCTAACAAAGCCCGAAGAGCGAGCGGTTGTCACATCGTTGTACACCGACGGATACGCACCGGCAGTGGCAACGATTGGCTACTCACTCTCAAAAGTCAAGTCCAAAGCCCGAAAAATCGTGATCTACCTTCCTGGACGTATATCAGAAGGGGTCCTTTGTCGCCTCAAGGCGATCGGTTGGGAGCTCTACCCCGTCGACCTCATCCCTCCGCCCAATGACGGTGAAGAGATCTGGTCGTCATTCGTCGACCAATACACAAAACTCCAGATCTGGACCCTTGACCGGTTTGGGATCACAAGCGCCGTGTACATCGACGCGGATACACTCGTAGTCAAGAATTTTGACGAGTTGTTCGACCTTCCCTTTGTGTTCGCGGCCGCTCCTGACGTGTATCTTGACGGAAGGGGGTTCACCGTCGGGTTTAACGCTGGAATCATGGCAATCAAGCCGAGCTCGGAGGTGTTCGTGGACATGCTTTCAAAGGTTGAAGACGCTAAGTTCAACAGGGCGTGGGCGGAACAGTCTTACCTGAACCTGTACTACGGGTCACAAGCGGTAAAGCTGCCGTACGTCTACAATGGGAACCTGGCAATCAAATCAAGGAGTCGAAGCTCCTGGGCCGCGATGCAGGATCAAATGCGGATAATCCACTATACCCTCGTTAAACCATTTGACGGCAGACGGCAGTGTGGGGATAGAGCATGTGAGGGAGGTGAGGTGTTTGACGTTTCAGAACGGGGGAGCCACTTGGAGAGCGCGAAGGCGAGTTGGGACGGGAGCTTTCGAGAGGAGATCGAGCGTTGGGTCGAGGAGTATGATGAGATGATGCTGGCGCTGGGGAACTCTTGCGCGGAGGCATAGACACGGTCGTACAAGACTATTTTTGTCTCTTACGGACACGTTATCATTTGATTGTTGCTATGACAGAAAGTGTGCTTACTTTCCGGAGGTGGTTGGGCGTTGATGGGCAATGCAACGATCAATACAGTCGCTTCAGGTCGTGAGGCCATAAAGCAAGGCCAGGCCAGGGAAGGGTCGCGCCAGGAGTAGAAGAGGAACTGCGAGGAGGGGACACAAGAATGTTACATATTACGGGCGATGTTGGACGACGTTGGACGGCCAGTCACGGTGGCAAGAACCCAACGCCAGAAGCGAAAGTCATGTCCGGTGAATCGTGACCTTCCCGGTTCGGAGTGATGAGAGCAGTCCCCCGCTCTCTTCTACCCGGGCGAGTGAGAATCGCACCAACGGTCCTCTAGCATGCATGTATTACCATTACTACAATGTAATTGGATCGTGTGTATGGGGTTAGAACTTGTAACTAGCTGGAGCCGCAGAATACTCTAAAAACCACCTTTTGTATATAATTTTATTTTGGCGCGACAAGTGCGAGCGATGCCGGTGAGATGGGAGGGAGGGATGATAAGTCTACTTTGAAAACTAAGCCAAACCCCGGGATCGGCGTGAGGGGAGATCGTATTATACGAAAGCAGATTGCAATTTCTGTCGATAGATAGATTGGGCGGGGAAACCAGGAACGACGAAAGCGACCAAAGAGAGCGAAAGAGAGACAAGTGCAACGCTGGGAAGGCTGGGGAAGAGAACCGAAGGGGAGAGACGCGCCTACGAGAAGAAGTACAACGACTTCTTTACAGCATTTACCTCGAAGGTACCCTTCTTTGGCACGGGCGGAAGCAACTTGGTCAGCTCCACGAACCTGGACTCCTTGAAGGCTGTGTCTCCAAGAGCGGCGGCCTCTATCTCTTTCTTCGTCCTTCGCTTCCTCCTAGTAGGGGTGGTGACTGTGGCCTCAGTTTCAACCTTGGTAGAAACTGACTCGGCCTCTGCGTGTTCACGGCCCTCAGCGTCGTCCCTGTCCGAACCTATGGCGATATCCAAAGCCTCCAAGAGCTCTTCTGTGGAAGTGAGGGGTCCAATGGCCTTCGAATCTTGCGAGCTGGACGCAGCAGCGGAGTGTAGGATTTCGTCAGATGTTTTCTGTTCACGCTCTGCGAGCTTCTTGAGGAGTGTACCAGACTTGATGGTACTGACCGGGATTCGGTAGCCTTTGTAGCGCTCCATGAACTGCGAAGAGCCATTGAGTTGGACATCACCCGGACCAAGATGATTCGACCCACCTCGTTGTAAAGCTTGGTCATGACATCAGACGAGTGAAGAGCAATGAAGGTCTCACGAATCACACCAGACATATGGTCGATGGTGCAGGCATGTGTCCAGTACGAGTCATGAACCGAAGCAAAAGTCAACCCTTGAGTCTAGAAGGGAAGAGGAACTAATTAATGTTGTCCTTGAGGTGAAACGATCGATAGTCTCACCTGGCATTCCAAGGCGGTCAACATCATATGGGTCGCGTCCAAACTGTGGATGAAGTTCGGTGGGAACGCAGATGCCTGTTTTGAAGAGTTCACCATAGCAGGAGCGCTGGGGTCTGAGATGTAGACGGTCTGGAGGGTAGTGGCAACCTGCGTTCTCTTGGTTCTCCTGTAAGGTTGAACAATAGGGAGCCCGAGCGGGGTAGTCCAAACCACGGTAGTCATCTGTTCCTCCCTGATCCTGTCCGCGGAAGTCTGCTTCTTTTTATTGGGGATAGGAGCAGCGGAAAGTACAGAAGGGATTCGAGCGGGTGGGATTGACTTGGAGATGAGCCTCGCGCAGAGGTTAAGCCAATTCTGGATATCCTGGGCTCCAGAGAACAAGTTTCCGATGCAATCAATAACCTTCTTCGCCAAGTACGCAGCGGCGCCCCAGCACTCCTCATGGGGGATATCGATCCTATCCCTTAGCTGCTTCTCGATTTGGTCCCTCGCACCGACGAACGTCACACCGTACACAGTCGTCATAACAGTCTGCTTGACGACTTTTCGAGTGATCTTTCCATTCAACAGCATCGCATACTTGACCTCATTCCCGGCGTCTTCTTTCAGCTTCTCCTGCACCATGGCCGCAATGTAGCTGTATACATCGGAAGGGCGGTCCGTAACGCCGAGATTGACCTGCTTCGCACCCTGGGTATCTCCACCGAGGGCAGCGTAGTGTTGGAGACCGTTGCATGTGCCGTCTTGGTGGACTGGGAAGTTGGACTCGTATGCATGGGGATCGGGTGATTCTAAAGCAGAGCGAAGCTCCATGCATGCAGCGAGGCATTGCCAAGGATCCTCAGCCTTACGCCACCATTGGCTGCCCTGGCAAATACCAATCATCAGCGATCAGCCACTAGAACGATTCGGTCGACTCACTTCGAGGGGGCGCTCTGCGCTATCATAGATATCCGCCAAGTGGTCCTCTACAAACTGTACTCGCTCGTCGAAACTACCCTTGTCGAACCCGCACAAGTTGGCGAGATGGATCTTCAACCATCTCAGGCCACTTTCACCGAGAGGCTTAGCCTCGGCGAAGAGAAGGAGTCCACGAGAAAGATCGTCGCCAATGTGGTTCAGGTGTGGTGGGATGGGGTATGCTCGGCCACGGAAGTCCATGTTGTGGGGGAAGTAGAATTTGTCACCCAAGAACTAAAGTCGGAAGGTCGGGAGTTAGCCAACGATAAGAAAGGATGAGATGGACACAACTCACAGCACGAGCGATCTCAACCTTGTAGTTGACGCTGCATCTATCCGAGTGATTGTTCGCCTTGCCTTCGCTCCACGCCTTCTGCCTTGTCAAAAAGATCAGCCTCGCTTTCGGATCTGTCTCGTAGTTTTCCGGCTTCTCAGGTTCAGGGGCGTCATAAACCGCAGGAGGGATCTTGCCCATCCTCCCACCAGAGTTCCACACCTTGAGTACGACGTCGAAAACATTTCTGTTGATCTGCCATGGAGTCGAGCCAAGGACATCCAGGCTGGCATAGACAAGCTCCAGATTTCCCCGTTCAGAGGCATGTTTAAGGTAGCTCTGTTGCTCTGCCGAGTCCTTGAAGCGCATCGCAGTACCTGAAGGGAGTAGATAAATACGGGTGTGCAAAGGGATAGAGGGGGTTCATACTTTGACTGTACAAGTAACCGCCCGCGTCATAGCTTAACCAGGGCTTGGGCTTCACCAACATTGGCAGCTGGCGAGGATGTAACGTTTCCCTGAGACCATCTCGCGACATCCGCTCCGCAACCTCCGGATTGAGCCTGATGACACCAAGCTTGTGTCCACGAAGGTATTCGTACGAATGGAAGAACGCGGGCTGTTCTTCGGAACTAAACGGACGGATTCTCAGTAAACGCGGCAAAAGTAAAAGTGGACATCTAGGAGTACTCACACGACCTCTCTGGTTCTCCTGACGACTGTACTCCTTACCACAGTCGCAACATCCATGAGCGCGTCAACCAAGAAACTCCCCACCTTGACCCTTAGAGTCTGGGTCCAGGTTGCGGCCCACTCTTCCGAGTCTTCCATGTACTGCCTCGCAGCCACCCGCCTCGCGTACAAATCCTTGTATGCAGCCATGGTGAAATAACCAGATTCAAAACCACGTGGGGCACTCGTTGGCACGGCGATGTTATTGCGGCGACACATCTCGGATTTGTGTTCCAATTCTACAGCCCTTCCGATTGTGAGAAGTGCTCGGGCGGTCTTCATACCCTCCGATACGCCACCGGAGCCTTGTAGGCGCATCAGTTCGAGAATAGTAATCAGAGAGAGTTTGTTCGGCGAAACGAGGGAGAGGAATGGTCCCAAACGAGTGTGGGCTTTGGCCTCAGCTGATATGATGAATCCTAATCAACCCTAGAAATGCGCTGTGGGGATGGCAGACTCACGAGTAGCCCTCTCTCGCCTGATTATCTCAGCGATCTCACCTTGCAACCTCTTCTGCAACTTCTGGTGCCAATCCCACATCCATCTCTGGAGATGCGAGCCCTTAAGGCTTCCGTCCCCTAACCCAAGTTTGTCAAAAACTTCCGCCTGATGTTTGAGACGCTCAGTCGCCTCTTCGTACACAGAGTCTTCAAGTAGCTTTTGTCGGGTAGCAACCTCGTCAGGGAGGACACGACGCGCAAGGACGAGTTGCCCGAGGTGTTTACGTAGGACTTCAAGGTTGAACGGAACCTCCTGTTGACTAGGGTCCGTAGGATCATAAGGTTTGTCTGATGTTGGGTCACATTCCTGAACCGCCATTTTCCTCAGTGAGTGTAATCGAGTGGAGGCAAACGATCTACCTTCGGTCGCATAACAGGCCTGGCCTCTGGAATATTTTGCAAGGGATCTGGAAGGAAGGAGTTTCCCAGCGCCTCAGTCCTGCTGAGCTCGTCGACGACTGAGACGAGGTTCATCTCAACAGCGGTTTTGGAGAGGAGTTTGATGATATCCGCGGCTTCCTGATCAGACGAGACGGATCGAGAGGCGACGACTTGAGAGACGGAAATCTGACGATCGATGATCCCCCTGAGCAACATGGAGGGGCTACGGATGCTCAAGTCCGATGCCGATACAGGTTCGGCAGAGTAGGGGTTGAATCTAAACGGACGTCAGTACTAGACACACGACGAACGGATAGCTGCGTACTTGAGCCAAGCTGCGAGCATGAGAGCATAAGTTGTTGCGTTCGGAATGGCGACCTCCTTTCCTGTCTCCATGGAATCAAAGAGAACCCATGCCTCTTCCAGCCAAACAAGCCTATTGCCTATGTCTTTAGACGCTGCCATGGTGATGAAGGCCTCCAACAGCGAATTATAAAGGCGGGTATTCATAAATGCCTCAGCTTTGGAACTTGTGCGCAACCCCTCAAAGATCTGTTTGGCTCGGGGGACGTCGTAGAGGTTGTGAAGACAGGCGTCGATGACCGCAACCAAGTCTTGGGTGGGGGAGTCGCTGAAATAGAGGTCATTGAGACGAGAGTTGTAGTCGGTAGGCAATGGAGTGGGCAGGATGGTGAAGGATGTGTTGCGTTTGAGGAAACCGTGAACGCCCTCAGAGATCGTTACATCATTCTGACCTTTTGGCGTGGGTATGTAAGGCGGGAGTTCCGGTTGGGCAGGAAGGGATTGCGCCAGGTAAGCATTCCGACGCGTTGCAGAAGGAGTGGAATAGAGCCGGGCTGGGCGAGGAAGGGCCTGTCTCGAGTACGACAACAAAGTCGTCTCCAGGCTTTTCTTCGTCGACCGTTGGAGAGGAATCATCGCGTCTGACCTCGGAAATTTCTCGAAGTCGAATTCGTCGTCGTCGTTGGACGGAACGGAGGACGGCCGAAGAAATTATGCGACAGCATAACCGGCTGACTAAGCAAATTTCCATATAAGGTGTAGGGCCGGCAAGCGACAAAGCCCCCGGGACGTTCAACGCGGTCAGTCGTACCCTTCGGTGGTGGCTGGAGGATTGGTATGGGGTGTAATTTTACTGACGGGATGTCGTTCTCAGTGCATATTAAAAAACTCTGTCCGTTCAATTTCTGGTAGAATTTGTGCCAGTGGGCGAAACGAGGCTTGAGCTACACTCCTGTGAATTAAGCGGGGGTATTATTTCTGGCTGTTTTGTGATGGATTTAAATATCTGGGTACGCTTGCAGAGGATTTGCGGTGAATGTTTTACGAGTCCATCAAGCAAGAGCCACGAGTTGACCGGATGTCATACGGCCACAATACACGCGACTTACGAGCACCGTTGGCCGCTCTCCACCCCTTCCGTCCGAACCACCACCATGTTGGCCAACGGTTTCCTCGGCTTCCTCTTGTTTACAACGTCCTTAAAGCCTGCAGAGTTTGCCAATGAATCCTGTCTCACCGACAACTATTATGGAACCTATGGCGACACGAGTCTCTTCCTCTTAAGCCCAGATTCAGAGTGCTTTTCAACCGTCCGGGGTACAGCACCGTCTGGTTACATCGATTCGGGCGTCCTCTCGGTCGCCAAGGCAAATCACCCACTCATGTACATCCAAAAGATGCCCGTACAAGGCGACACGGACTCAGTGAATCAACTTGCCGAAGCACTCGAACGCATCAACGCCTATAGCGCGGATTCGGATTCTGGCGCCTCCGACTCACAAACCGCCTTTGGATTGGGAGACCAGGACAAACATTCGTTCTTGCATTATACTGGGGCCGATGCGATAATCAGCGTCCCGCCTCACCTCATCCCTCACATCGACAAAGCCCTTCCACGCTCCTTCAAGGCTTATGCGATCCCCACCAGGCCTCTATCCATCACCCCCGTTCCAGAGGAAGCCGTAGAGCGTGTCAAAGGGTGGCTGAAGAACCTCGAATTCTCCGAAGAGATCGCCTCCATTGTTTCTGACATCTCGGTGCCTCAAATGCACAACGACATTCGTTACCTCACTGGCGAAGACGCGAGTTCCCCCGTCCTATCGAGGCACTCGTTCTCAGAGGGTGCTAGGATTGCCGCAAGCTGGTTGAAGGATCGAATCGAGAACACCGGTGCTCGCTGTGAACTTAAGGAGTTCTTGATCGGCTTCGCTCCAAATGTCATCTGGTTCGTCCTTTGTTGAACCGCATATATCTGCACGGAGGCTGACGGGTTTCTGTAGTAGATACAAATCTCTGGATGAAGGCGCAGGAACGCTCATCATGAGTGCTCACTACGACAGCCGTGGTTCTTTCGGAAGCATTCGTCACCCTGGCGCAGATGACGACGGTATGCATTCATAGCCAACTCACACATGTAAACCAACTTACCAGCAACCTGTCTTATAGGATCGGGTACGACCGCAATCCTCGCCATCGCTCGTACTATTTCCCGCAAGAGGATTCAATTCAAATCCCACGTGGAGCTCGTCGCTTTCGTATGTCCTTCCTCTTTCTCTCTTTCCCTTCCTCATTTTGTGCCCTCGGTAGGCTGGTGAAGAGCAAGGTCTTTGGGGTTCCCGCCACTACTCCAGTGAGCCTGGCTGGATTTTTCGACATTCCTTGTATACTGAACCGACTCTTAGGCGAACTCCGTGACCGGGGTGCAAACGTCACACTCATGATCCAATCTGATATGTTGGCCTACCACGTCCCTGGTGAACGCGCTCAGCTGGCTTTCCCTGAGACGTGAGTTCCCTTTCCAAAAAGCGGCACGGCGACTGACTCACTCCCGTTTTGTAGCATTGGCACTCCAGAAGTCGCTTATCTCGCCTCCAACGTTTCCTCTCTGTACAGCCCAGAACTTGAACTCGGCTTCACCCCAGCCTGCTGTTCAGATCACCAACCATTCCACGAGAACGGTTTCCCAGCCACCCAATTCTTCGAACGCGCCGGTCCGATCGCCGACCCAATGTATCACAACAGCGGTGACCTCAGCGACCGCAAAGGTTTCGACTTTAACCAGCTCAGGAGCATTGCCAAAGTCCAGCTTGCGACGTTGTTGCATGTAGCCGGATACAAGATCAAGCCGGAGGAGTGGTGACTCGAACGATGATTTATGTACCTCTCCTGTACACGACTTTCAAAAATCGATGATGACCAGCCCGCCCGAACTGGTTTCAGCCCGAGTCGTTACCCTGAAATATGGTGTCGTAGATGTGTTGGTCAAAAGTACTTGGATGTTGGATCACACTGTATTTTGTGAGGAATAAAGCTCGAGCAAACCATACCCTGGCGACAACCATCCCACGCTTCTCTGAGCTTACCCACTAGGTATTTCGTGCCTGCGACGCACCCCGCTCATCCTCCGCTGCGCTAAGAGAAGAGACAACGCCATCGCGAAAGGCTCGCGCCGCTCGGATCTTCAAAGGAATGTTTAAGACGGGATCGGTCCCAGCGCTTGGAAGTTGTACTATGTCCCCCAGGCTTGAGCCTCCAGTGCTGGACGGACAGACAGAGGAACGTCATGCGCAGCAATTACATGTCTTCTCATGCTGGGACCTTGCTGAAACCCAGCTGGTAAAATATTCCTTATCGTCATTTCAAAGTTATGAACGCGAGAGCTTCACACCGTTGCGAGTCGAACTCTGACACCCCTCAACTTGGGAGGTCGAAAGCTTTACGTTCGCTAACATTGCTAGGGTCGTGACCAGCTGGTCTCCCTTACTTGCAGTTCCCCGCCTCTCGTTTCATAACTTGATGAGCTGACGAGGAACACTGCCTTTGGTGACCAACAGGGTGTCACGCGGCGGTTTTCAACACACAACTCTCCAAACGCCCTGACATCATAGTTGACCTGACGCGAGTTACATATGCGTGCGTTGCGTAAATGTTCGTTCAGCTGGTGGGTAGATCATAGCGGTCACAGCGTGATTTTTCCTGGGCACTCCCAGGTCTCGCACGCCAAAACCACAAAAAAGGAGGTTCTGGCGAATAACATTTAATATCCGTCGTATAAGCAAAACATTGTGTGCTTGCGACACTACCTATCGAGAACTGAATCTCGGCGATATCAAGTCAGGGCAACGACATACATGTGCGAATGGATCCATAAAGGGAGGGGCTCTACACCGACAGTTATCACCCAGAGTTACAGCGGATTTCAGTTCGATGAACCGCCTTCTGCGGGATCCCGCTCCAATTCGCCGCTCAGTCCTCGACATCTCAGCTGAGGTGATTTCACATCGAACGGACGAACTCCTGTGAGGTTCACCCGCACGGAAAGGTCGGGCCTGTAGGACGTCCTTTTTCCGTTTTCGGAACAACGAAAGTCCAAATGCGGTATGTCGACCGTGCAAGAAAAATATCGAAAATGAGAGTTCGGGATAAGTGAAAATAATTCACCTAGAGGACAGGAGGTCCCGAGAACAGCTGGGGGTCTTCTCGGGTCGTCGGTGAACCTGGGAGCTCAAGGTCGAGGACAGTGGATCGAGGAGGTGCAAGCCAAAGCTCGCGACCGCGTTTCTCACGGAGGTGATGGTCGCAACCTACCTTTCCCTTTCGGTCCAATTGCCCACCTTCTACTTCCACCCTCACCTCCTTC
>Ga0307514_10003663_pt1 | contig 14568 bp, 14 predicted proteins | sample 16_EM_MG_FD_203088 | JGI IMG/M metagenome (GOLD analysis project Ga0307514, IMG submission 203088) | Populus trichocarpa ectomycorrhiza microbial communities from riparian zone in the Pacific Northwest, United States - 16_EM | ecosystem: Host-associated > Plants > Roots > Unclassified | place... | reverse complement strand
GGGATCAATAGTAGCTGCAGTAGAAAAGTCTCGTGAAAAAATGGCACAACGTTATAATAAGAAATATGCTATTGAGACCTTTGTAACAGATACACTTGTTACAGTACTTATTCCTAAGGAAGACCGTGGTACATTAGACCACCCTAAGCTCTATGCTCGAGTTGTTGATCAACCACATCCTGGACGATATCAACTACAAACAGAGGATGGTATTTTGGACCGGTTATATCCAATAGGAGTTCTTAATCGAGTTCCTAATCCTGAGCTTGTTGGTATGTTGTCTCTATTATTCTTATATACTTCCTACAACTACTTATATTTAAACCTCTTCTAGTTTTTATCTTGGATCTTACAAGCAATACATTTATCATTATACTCCACCGTGCCGCTGCCTTAGCCTCTCAAGTAACAGAGGTGCTTTCATATTGCATCTGCAAACACACATCCACTTGCCAAACCAGACGCTGCAAGTGCTTCAAATCTGGTCGCAAATGTACAAACTATTGCCACCGGCGCACACATCACCTGGATGATCAAGCTGGTTCATATTTGAATTTGGCTGTCCCAGTGGAATGTAATACCAGGACCTTAATTCCACGCCGCCTAATTTCTGTACCATCTCTTCCTCTACTATCTCTTTCTCCACTTGCTCTTTCATCTGCATCTACACCATTACACTCTCCTAGCTCTGGTTCTCCTATATCTGAATCTTGTATTGTACAATTTCCTGAGGTCCCATCAGTCCCGTCAGTCCCAGGTCCTACACCTCCCATAATTCGCAAGTGTCGGTCCTTGTGTCTCTCTTCTTCCATTTCCGAGTCAGCCCCAGCCCCTTCTGCAGCTCCTGCAGTCCTGGCCCCAGCTCGAGTCCTACGGAAGAGGGCGTGATTTGGGTGTCAACCAGACTGGTGATTTGGTATGTTTTGTATCTCTGAAGCGCTGGATTTTCTTGCATTGTTGTTTATTTCCATATTCTATTTTTCTACTTCTCGTGACTAGATTTTTTCATATTTGCATTCATTCCAGCATCCTATCTTTCTACCTCTCATGGACTTGATTTTCTCATATTTTCATTTATTTCTACATAATATTTTCCTACCTCTGCAGGACCAGGCTTTCTAGTATTTTGCATATTTATATCTGATTTTTCCATATTTCGGAGGTTCCGGTGTTCTCGTACCCAGACCGATTTATTTTTTGAGTGGGTGGCTAAATCGTTATGTCGTTATATGAGATAATTATAATTCTATTAAACTATATTATTGTAGCCTGGCTATTAGCGCCATTCATGGATGGGTCGTACACTAGTATCCCATTCATGAATGGGTCGGTCTAGCGTCCCATTCATGAATGGGATGGACACTAGCGTCCCATTCATAAATGGGATGGACACTAGCGTCCTATTCATGAATGGGACGTATTTACGACTGGGACAGACCATACTCTCCAACAGATCCTAATTAGGTCCTTGATAGCTCAAAGGTGTGCCGCAACCCAAACTCCTCAAAACACAATTCGCCAGTGGGGAAATAGGACTCGGATGTAGTAAGAATAAAAAAGATTGAGGAATAATAGTACTATGAAGGTCTTGTTCTTTTGGGGACTCTGAAGAGGGTGATTGGGGGTCTGGAGCTGATTGTAAATTTAAGATTTCCAGAATGACAGTCGGTAGTACATAATAGAAGAGCGGCATGAGCGGTAGAAAGGCTGAAGAGCTGAGTCTGAATAGCGGCTCGAAATAAAGTATCCGGGGATAGAAAAAATAATTAATTACTGGATAAGCCTCCTAGTTTCTGGAGGAACGAGGTTCCTCATATAGCAACGCTACGGGTTTTAGTCATATGAATGGGCTTAGTCATGACTTGAAAGACTTGGGGGACTTTTCTTTTCTCTGGAGATCATTACGGATCAAGGGGAGATAGACAACACATTTTTCATTGCTCTCATCATCATACGGCTGCTCACTCTTTGCTCTCATCACCATACGGCTTGCCCATCTAATACATCATACTGTGGTGACACCTTTCTAGTTTCAGCTAGCACCACCTGAGCTAACTATCTCAACAGTGGAAAGTTAAGCCAAAGTGGCGAGACGGCACCTATATCCTAGAAAGCTAGAGTTGCTAGGCGATGCGCGGCCAGAGTGAATATATAGGGATATTGATATTTCAGCTGAGTAGAAGTAGTATCAGCCAGAGGCGGAAACTACTACTACCTACGCTTGTAGAACGGCGAAGAAGACAGTTCTGAGTTATGCAAAAACTCTAAAAGTTGTTCTCCCGGTCAGGATAATATTAGGGGCAGCAGTATGGTATTCCCGTATAATTTATCTAACCTATTCTATATACCTTTTCAAGTAAGTTAACTCTTATACCCAAACAAACTGTTACCTGATTCTTTTACATCTTTATTTTTATTTACTCTGCAGTCGCGTGCTGGTTCTCTTACTGCAATAAGTTTTTACCATACTCGCAGGGAGCCCGGCTATTCCACAAATTTTGTGGACTCGCAGGCCTCTCGCGAATCCGAACCCCGCACCGGGGGGGGGGGCAGAACATGTGCACATATCCCCGAAATAGCTCCAGATAAGTTTCGCATATTCTTTAATAATGCGAATAGCAGTATCATGCCTACCCTCGCGGTATTGAAGTTTTTAACTAACTTGAGAGTAGTACCCTGGAGTTGAGGCTGGTGCGTGATGGTCTGGTTACCAAATGTAACTTGTATGAAGGATTTTTCAACGGTTACCGCGTATCAGTACTGATATATCCGCCTCATAGCCCCTCGGGGGAAATGCGTATAGACTTCAAAAAGAAAAAAGGCACCGATACATCCCTATGCCTACTGGTAGTCAGTGAAGTTTATACTGAGACTAGCCTGAATGGGCCTTGGTAGTGAGCCGGGGTGGCGTGTTGCAAGCCCAAACCTTCAAAGGGGCGGGACTCATACTCTCTTGGGAGGACAGAGGTACAGACTTCAAAAAAAAAAAAAAAGTACTGATATAGGCTTCCTTTGGGGGAACGGCGTACAGAAATCGCTCTCAGGCTCTACTATACTAACAAGCTTAACGAGCTTGCCTCTGACTCTAGTCTCAAAGATACGAGCATATACATTCTGTTTGAACATACAAGTGATTCTTATTGGCCACACCACTGCCAGTGTTGCCACTCATAGCTTTTAAACCTTAGTGCCCTTGGCACTATGGACCACACTATATACGAACCACACTCTGGATATGTACTGTACAAGCGTCAAACTCAGCTGTCGTTCAAAACCGAGAATGTCTGACCTCGTGCCAACCAGACTACCTGACGTCGTTCAAAATTTACCCCGTTTAAAAGCAGGTTTGAATACCCCTAATAATTTAGTCGGTCGGAGGTTGCAGCAGTGAGCGACGAGGGCTAGAGCCTGGCTCCATAACCTAGCAGAATATTCGTTAAACTCAATGATGAGGCAACTCAAATCTGTCCTCTGAACGGTCAGCACCCTCCAGCAGCATCTTCTCCCCAAGCTATGGGTGCTAGCCATCTTAGTTAGATACGGTCTGCGGCGGTACCCTCTATATGTTGCTGTGGGTGGTCACCAGAGGTGCATACGATGGTGGAGAGTGGTGAGCAAGCAGGATGAGGGCCATGAGAAGGGTGGGAGAGAGGGTGCTGGGGGGGATATCCCCGGGTGGGGCAGTGGTGTGGGGTAAAAGATTATGATGAGGGGGCGTCTCGCTTGAACATTGTGGTCGGTATATCAAGGTGGGAGATATATTCGCTGATAAAAGATTAAAGGGAAAAGGGAACAACGCTGTATACAAACGCCAGCGCCCCATGCCGGGCTCCACGCTTCACACCCCACGTTTTGCCATCCTTGTCATCTCCCCACATTTGCCATTGCAGATGTTTTCCACCATATCCCTCGGTATCCCATGACATCCCCTCGGCATCCCACGCTGCGGAGTTACCTATTCCAATATGGGAAGTGGAATAACAGAAAGCTTTTCCTGGGGCGGAACATTTCCACCGCAAAACTATGGCACCTCCAGTCTGAGCCTGCGAAAACCCTAGGGGAATTCCCTCTCACCCATACACATTCCACCTTGCGCACCCCATTTATGCTCCAGCTCCACTCTCCGCCACAACCCATACTCCCTGTTTTCTTACCCTCTAACCCTCAAGTGCCCCCATTTTCACCCATTTTCCTGCTCCCCATCGCCTTTCTCTTCTGGTGCTTCCCTACTGGCAAGCATGTCTAAATAGACGGATGTTCTTTTTGGGGTGAGAAGAAGTTTCGGCACTAGGGCGCTAGGGCGCGACAGGGTGTTAGTGTTCCTAGAGAGCCCTGTGATGGTGGTGTGGGATAGGGGTGGGTTGAGTGAGGCCAGGAATACAACCCTATCTCCTCCTCCGACTACCAACACGCCTCGCCTCTCCACGCACACCGCCACGGAAAAGAAACAGAAAAAGAAAAACCCATCTTAAACAAATCCTAATGTCCGAGCCGGTGTTTCCCAGCAAAAACTTGCATCCCACCCTCTGCCAGATGAGCAAAATCAAAACCAACCTTGGAGCAAATATTCTGCCGCCGATCCCCTCCAGAAATCTACTTCCAAATACCTGCACCCCGCGTGCCTTCTCCCTCGCAATTGCAATTATTGTATGCCTAAGGACGAGTAACTAGTTGGTAATAGGCTATTATTGTACGGAGAAAATTCGTGAGATCATAAAATACAAAAACACAATCCTCCTGAACTCTGTTCCCCCGCAGACAGGGCAATTACATTTGATGTCATTGTTCCCCAAACTCCGTGCTTTGTTAATTTAGTTGGAAGGGCTCTTCGGCGCATACAAACGCCCCTGTAGGCTCTGAGCCTGTTCGGTTTGCCCCACGCTTTAGTAAAGGTTGATGAGGCTACGGAGTGTATTTTGTGTGCGTGGGTGGTCTACCCCCAATGCCTTCTCCCTTCCAGCCAGTGCTCGCTCATACCACTCCAGCGCTTTCTCATACTGTCCTTGCTTGTCGAATACTAATGCCATATTATGGACTGTACTGAGAGTATCTGGATGGTCTATCCCAAGTGCCTTCTCCTTTCCAGCCAGTGCTCGCTCATACCACTCTAGCGCTTTCTCATACCGCCGTTGGTTGTCGAATACTAATGCCATATTATGGACTGTAGTGAGAGTATGTGGATGGTCTATCCCAAGTGCCTTCTCCTCTCCAGCCAATGCTCGCTCATACCACTCCAGCGCTTTCGAATACTGTCCTTGGTCGTCGAATAAGGATGCCATATTATGGACTGTAGTGAGAGTATGTGGATGGTCTACCCCAAGTGCCTTCTCCCTTCCAGCCAGTGCTCGGTCATACCACTCCAGCGCTTTCGCATACTGTCCTTGGTTGTCGAATACTGATGCCATACAATTGACTGTAGTGAGAGTATCTGGATGGTCTATCCCAAGTGCCTTCTCCTCTCCAGCCAATGCTCGCTCATACCACTCCAGCGCTTTCGAATACTGTCCTTGGTCGTCGAATAAGGATGCCATATTATGGACTGTAGTGAGAGTATCTGGATGGTCTACCCCAAGTCCCTTCTCCCTTCCAGCCAGTTGTGAGGACAGAGCCATGGACGGAGCCGTATGACGTTGGTGTAAGATTTCGATGATCATCTATCTACAGAGTTTCGGGGACTTAAGGTCCCCTAGCGCCTGCGCTAACACTACGCTATGCTATGCGAGAACTATCCTACGCTATGTATCAGACCAGAACTATGCTATGCTATCCAGAACTATGCTATGCTATCCTATGTAACCTGCCAGAGCTATGCTACCTGCCAGAACTATGCTGCGCCATCCCATGTACCCTGTGGTGCCAGGCCTGACATATGGGGGCGGAGAAAAAAAGAAGATGTCCTCATCTGTCACCGTCCGTCCACCGGGCCCTGGAGAGCGGGTCCACATTCGTCATCTCTCTCCCGGGGCGGTATATCACCTGTATCCTGTCCAGAAACGGGCCGAGCAACATCCTGAACTTGTCAAGGCGGATGCTGTATTGCGTGCTGGCCGAGCTCCGGAGGACCTCACGAATAGACGCGTGGTCGGTCACCAGTAGGACGTCGGAGCCCTCTAAGAGGTGCCTGAGCTTCACAAAGGCCCACACGACACAGGCCAGCTCCCTCTCCGTAGACTCGTAATGGCGCTCAAATTCCTTAGTGTTCTGGGAGATAAACACCACGGGCCTCTCCACCCTCTTGCCAGGCCGAGGTACACTTACTTTGTAGCTGAATGGAGTATCCTGACCAGACTTGATCAGGTCTCCCACGTCCGCCCCGCCCGCTGCCGCCAGGCACTGAGCAAACATGGTAGCCCCTGTGGAGGCATCGACACACATTATGGCCACCCTTGTCTTCCATCGCCTCTCCTTCTGCTCGTACTCATCGATGAGGGCCTTGGTTACGTCTTCAGGTCTAACCCACTGGTCATCATCCGATGGATACCCGACCCAGTGGACCTTGTATCTCAACCAGCCACCCTTCGTCCGCCGGTAACTGATTATCTTGGCCTGCCACAAGCCCTCCCCTTCATCCATTGCCGGCGGCCGAGGGTAGTCCTGCTTCCATGCATCGTCGCGAGAGTTAGGGGCTTTCTCGACCTGTTGGACGGATACGACGTTGTGCATCTTCACGTTCGGCGGCAGGTCCAACTCCACGGCCCGCCCACTGCTCAAGATCCTCATTATTTGACAGGGCTGGAGCTTCTGCTGGGACAGTTTGTTGAAACGGACGTTCGCATTGGGGTATCTGTCCAGCCGCAGTGAGACGAAGTCCCCGACGCTGTACGGTGGGAGAGGGCCGTGTCTGGCGTCGTAATACTTCTTCTGCACCCACGCAGCCAACCTCATGGCTTCCTTTGCATCCTACAGCCTGTTTTGGGCCTTCTCCAGCCATTCCTCTACGGACTCCTTCTGTAGGTTACCCTGATCCACCGCACGAGGGTGGATGAGCCTTTGAACGATGTCATGTGGTTAGATATGAAGTAGTTGGATAGGGGAGTGGCCGGTGGAGGAGTTGGGAGCCGTATTATATGCCAACTGCACCAGAGGTAGATGCTCGCACCAATCATCTTGCATTGGAGAGGTATATGCATGAAGCATGACCTCAAGGGTCTGGTTCAGGCGCTCGGTTGCCCCGTCAGTCTGAGCATGGTATGCGGTGGAGGGGGCATGCTTCACGTCCAAAGCTTGCATCAGCACCTGCCAGAAGTCAGAGAGGAATTTTCCGTCCCGGTCAGTGATGAACTTCGACGGTAGCCATCCCATAGATACCACGTGGTTCAGGAATAGGCGGGTCGTGGAGGACGCAGTGTAGTCCGAGGTGGTTGGGATGAAGATGCCGTATCTCGTGAATTTATCGATAACCACCATGATTGCGTCGCACCCCATCGACAGTGGGAGGTGGACGATAAAGTCGATGCCGACGCACTCGAATGCCGCCAGCACACCAGACCTGTTCGGGGTATCCACAGGCATAAGGTTCCCTGGGAGTTTGCTTCTTGAGGTCTTGTTGATGGTGCACTTGGGGCAACCTCGTATATAGTTCTCCACGGTTGCTGCCAGCCGTGGGCGATAGAATCTAGCAGCCAGTCTGAAATAAGTTTTCTTATATTCCAAATGGCCCAACGAATCGTGTGCCACATACAGGGCTTCCCGGAGCAGAGTCGCTGGGATGCAGACCCTCGATCCGTTCAGCGTGTCATAGAGCAATGTCCCGTCCTCGCTGATGGTGAACCCATCCAAGGGTCCCCCAGCCACCTCGAACTTGTCATATATAGTGCGGAAAACGGCATCCTTACGGTAAGCACCTCTTAAATCAAAATCCCCGACGCTGTCCAAGAACGCATACTCAAGCCCTTCCGCTAGTTCACCGTCTTCCATCACCCCGTCCTCAGCCCTTACCGAGGCTACATCCTGCTCCGCCTCCGACAGACTCCCGTTCTTCACCTCGCCTCCCGGTACCATCTCCTTGCCCTCTCCATCCACCGCCATGGTCCCCGCAAGCCCGAGCGCCTTCCAAACCATCCCAACCAAACTAGTCCATCCCCGTGAGCCTGTCCTCACTGCATCTCCCGGCACCTTGACCTTCTGCATCTCAACTGTCTCCACTTCAACATTCTCCACTCCATTCCTTCAAGACTTCTCCCCCTCAGACACCATAACCGTCGACGACTCGCTCGTCACATAATCATTCCTTTCCCACACCTGGCAGAGGACACCCGCGAACGCATCCGCAGAGGCGTCGGTGTACAGAATGAATGGGGGGTCGAATCTAGGGTAGGCCAGGATAGGGGCGTTGCACATACGGCGTTTGAGTTCCTCGAAAACTAGCTGGCATTCCGCTGTCCATTCAATCGGCTGCTTCGAGTTGTACGCTGGGCACCTGGGGGTCCGTTTATCTCGCGTCCCAGTGGTGGTGCCAGAGCTGGTGTCTACAGCACCTCGCGGCTCGCCGGGCCCGGACTTCTTCAGGTCGTTCAGTGGCCTCACCAGCTTTGCATACTGGTAGATGAACCCCCGGTAGTATCCAAACATCCCCAGCGGCCTGTGTAGCTCCCCGAGGTTGGATGGTGGGGCAAGTGAGATGATGGAGGTTACTTTCTCTGTCAGAGTGTGGAGGCCATAGCGTGACAGGCCGTGGCCCAGTAGCTTGATGTCGACGTACCCGAACCTGCACTTTTCCAGCGAGAATATGAGCCCTGCCTACCCAGCGGCCTTCAGGATCGTTCTCAAGTGTGATACGTGTTCCACCCAAGAGTTGCTGTATATTAGTAGGTCGTCTATGTACACCAGGGCAGCCTGCCACCGTAAGCCCCCTATGATCTGGTCCATCATCCTCTGAAACTGCGCTGGACCATTCTTCAGGCCGAAGGGGAGTCGCTTGTATTGATACAGCCCCTTGTGCGATATAAACGCCGTTTTCTCCCTATTCTTGGGTTGGATCTCCATCTGGTGGTAACCTTTAAGGGCGTCGAGCAGGGTGAAGTAGTGGCGACCAGCCAGAGTGGAGAATACATAGTCGGCTCGCAGCATCAGGTACGCATCGCCCACCGTGATGGCGTTCAGGCTACGGAAATCAATGCAGAAGCGCCACTTGTTGTTCTGCCAGACCAGAACCACGGGGGAGGCTGTCTTCGACTCAGACATTTCTATAACATCCCACGCTAGCAACTGCTCAATCGTCTTTTCTATAACCTCACGTTTCGGTGGTCCCGCCGGACGTAGGTTCTGGGGAGGCGGTAGAGGTCCCTCCGTTGGGATGGATGCCTGAAATCCCATAACCTTGCCTAGGCGATCACCCTTGCCGAAGGCCCGCAAGTGCTCCAATATCAGTCTGAATAGCTCCAGCTTCTGTTCCTCGGATAGGCTGTCCCCCATCTTCATATCATCTCGAGTGATCTCCCCTGTCCCGTCGGTCGGCTTCCCTTCTGGGATGGGGGCGAAGGGGGGTATCTCATCCTCAAGCTCGGCATTCCCAAGCTCCCCCTTAGCTCTGGGCTCTGCCGTAGCCAACTTCCGCCACAGCTCATCTTCCGTGATGGAACGTGGTCTAGGCACTTCACGGCCATCGGACGAGAAGGTGAGAGACTCTGACGGGACCTCCAATTCCTTCTCAACGTACGCCACGTTGGCTGCCAGAAATTCCAATTCTTCTGCTAGGGAGGGGCAGTCAGCTATCCGGCAGGTGTAGAAGGATCGTGAGACCATCGTGGGTGGAGATGTCCCAAGGTTCTTCCTCCGAGGGCCGGGCTGCACCAGATCACACTAGTCGATCTCCGTCCCCGCAGGCGAGATGGCGGACAAGTCCGTCGTCGCCCTCCCGATAACCTGGCCTTTCTACAAGTGGATCGGGGAGCTAGAGGGGTTCTGGAATATCAACCCCACGATGTCGCGGTTGATGACGGCATGAGGTAGGGACAGCGAAGAGACTATCGGCCCACATTGCTAGAGGAAGTGGTTAGGCTCAAACAGGTAGTCCATCCCTGGTAGCATATGTGAGGTGACTAATATGCATTTGCAGGTGCAGCCAGGAATCACCACATCATCCCTCGCACGTACCAGCACTGATCGGAACTTTGTATTCACGGAGGACACGGGGTACGTGAACTCGCCGCATGACATCGTTACTGTGTTCTTCGTGACGAGGAAGTCGACACCGTAGTCCTTCAGCGTGTCAAGTCCAAGGAGGAGCTGGTGGCCGAAGTTTTCCACGAAATGTACTTCCACAGTCATTTCGATAAGGGCGTAAGTCCCCGGGAGCCCCTTCTCATGTCGTGAGCCCTCTATCCAGATTGGTATCCGGCAATGGCCAATGCTGGAGGATGAACCGATGCCCCGTATGTCTAACCTGTGCGAGGTATCAATCGAAGACGCAGGGTAGCTGGACCTGAAGACGCCAGCATCCATCAGAGAGACGTTTGAGCAGACATCGTTCAGGATCGTAATCGCCGCGGAATCACTCGAGCTGATATGCTCTTGTGAGGATAGGGGGGAGGTCTTCAGGTAGTTTCGACCGGGGTGACCGAACTCAGTCACCCGAGAGGGGCAGAAGATGATTGACGACAGCACCTTGGCCCCCGGTTCCGCCGTTGAATGATCGATTGGCCAAATCCCCAGTAGGGGACCATACTTGTCATTCAACGAAAGTCCAGCAGAAGATTCATTGTTCGGCTCGACTCGGACAGAGTCACACTTGTCAATTGCCGTAGGGCTCGCACCAGCTGGGAGCTTGGCTGACTGGGGTATGTGGACGTTCGGGCCCGTCCCCCATAACGGGTCACATTCGTCCCTATCGTCCTGCCACTCCCTGTGTTGATGGCCCTTATCGGGGCCTATCTGCAACGCAAGATCACAGATGTCACACCAGTTAGTTTCCTCCTCGGACGAGGACCAATGTATGTCGTCCCCCCCAGGTTTGGACGTCTTCCCCCCAGCTCCGTGATTTGGCACAGCCTTTGGTCGAGGAGGTGGGCTAGACAGAGGTTTACCTTCCTCAGCGGTAAACCCCCTTAGTCTTTTCCCAAGCTGGAGAAGACATGGCTAGTTGGGGAGGAGGTGTGTGCAGAAGGCCGGACCCCCGAAAGAAAGAACTCATCCTCGTCAGAGTCTGATGGGGCAGTCTCGAGTATCAGGGCTATCATCGAGCTTTTGTTGCTGCACTCGAAGCTGAAGTGCCACTGGTCCTTCTTTCCTAGCTTCTCACAGAAGTCGCATGGTCTCTCAATATACTTCACTGTGCCGTCGTTGCGGAGGAAGGACCGTACTTTTTTATTCGTTGCAGGGTTCAACCGTTCCTCGACCGTCCTGGCCCGTGCATCGACTCGTCTCCTGTAGGCGTCTACCCGGTCACTCTTCGTAGTCGGCGGGGGATCTTTCCATCCGAGTAGCCTCTTTGGCGGGGTGGAGCCTGTCACTGGTGGGGCTTGAGTGGGCTGGTGTGATGGATATGTAAATTGTGGGCGGCGGTTTACACCAACTGGATGCATCTTCAGGTGTTCATCGTACTCCCTACACTCCTCGCCAAACGCCGCAATACTGTGTCGCTCACGGATGTACCTATCCGCCTGAGCGTCGTTAAGTTTAGCTCTGATCCTTGAGATATGGGTCGTTGAGTGAGACTCGGGGAAGGCACTGGTTAGTAGCTTCAGCTTTGAGAAGAAGAATTGGTGAAATGTTTCATTAGGCAACTTTGCTCTGTCCTCTGCCTCTCTCTGAGCCACTGCGAGAGGCTTGGACCATACCTCCCTCATCTTCTGCATAAAGTATAGCCAGCAGCCTTCGTCTTTAGTCATGAATGCCTGCGTTCGGCCCCCCAACATAGAATACCAATTTCTCACAGAGCTGTTCGATGTGAAACAGTGCCTCCAGATCAGGGGACAAACCAGCTCCTCCCCAAAAGAGTCCACCTCGATCTGTATTTCCGAAATCCACTGTTCTAGATCGTCCTCGGCCCTGAATTTGGGCATCAATGCTGGGTCAAACCTCGCCGTCTTCCATTGTCGAGTATCTCCATCCCGTGCAGAATTTGCCGTTACCAGCCTCCGGTCATAGTTCTCGAAGGGGGCCTTCCACGTCTTGTCAGCAATTGATCTCAATTCATCATCAATCATCTTCTTCCTGGCTTCAAGTTCTGTCTGTCTTACCAAGAACTGAGAAGATAGGATCTGACTCCTGTCAGTAGTCAAACCCTCAACCTGTCTGCAGAGGGCCTTGTTGCTTTGCTGTAATGGGGCTATGGCATCCGAGATCAGAGCCTTGAGTTCCTCTGGAGTCATGTCTGTCCAACTGCGGATGATCACAAGTGAACGATCCTGAGGCGTGGGAGAAAGAGTCTGTATGGGGGAGACAGTCTGTGTGGGGGAGAGAGTCTGTGTGAGGGGAAGAGTCTGTGTGGGGAAGAGAGTCTGTGTGGGAGGGAGAGTCTGTGTGTGGAAGAGAGTCTGTGTGAGGGGGAGAGTCTGTGAGACACGGGGGCGGCGAGATTCCAGAGTCTGAACAAGACGAGGGAGATGAGACTCTCGCACAATCGTTTCGGATTGTTCGGGGAAAGCTTCCACGCAAGCCCTGAGCGAGGGAGGGAAGGTCGAGAAAGGTCTTGGGATTGGAGTTGAAGTAGTGGGAAATGTCCCTGGGGGCTCAGCCATGTCGTTCCCGGAATAGGAATACGCTGGCAGGGATTGCCCCATCCGGAGTGGGTTTGTCGCCGCCTGGTGGTCACGTGGGGACAGCACCCCAATGTCTGGTAGACCCTCCATGGCCACCACTACAATGTGTTCGAACCCGGTATATGAGTACTGTAGGGTTGACGCGAAATTCGTGAGGGTGGAGAACACCGACGATACTGGCCTCATGGCAGCAAATGCCGCCTTCACGGGTACTGCTAGGGAGGAAATGTTGATGTTTCGGTGGTCTGTCATCCGTCTGGCCTCCTCCCTATGCCGTACTTCAGCCAGTAGAGTATCTATATTGTCCTGCCTCTGTGGCACCTCCTCCCTATGCCGTACTTCAGCCAGTAGAGCGTCCATATCGTCCTGCTGCTGTGACACCTCCTCCCTATGCCGTACTTCAGCCAGTAGAGCGTCTATATCGTCCTGCTGCTGTGGCAGAGCCACCGGGAGCCTCTCGAGAGGCTCCTCAACGCGGGGTATGTGCGAGAACAGCGGTAAACTCGGACTCTTGCCTGCAGCGGGCGGCGTGGGGGAGAGAGTGGGTCTGAAGTCAGCGGGGGGTGTGGGGCAGAGTGAAGGTCGGGAATCTGAGCGGCACAGGCTCTTATGAGGCCGATCCTCTAGAGGCGATGAAGAAGCCTTCCGCCTGACACCATTCAGGAAGTTAGACCGCATGGTCGTAAAGTCACTGATCTACTTGGGGGTAGGGGTGATCGGCCTGGTCCTCCCTCTTGTCGTCCTCGAGATAAGCAAGGTGGCTTTCTTGCTTTCCGGTATCATGTCCAAAATGGACATGACCTCGGTGAAGAGGATGTGTTCTGAAGCTGACCTGGATTTCCGTGGTTTCAAGTATAGATATATTAAGCTTGCTAGTCGCTTGAGTGGGAGGCCAGGTTTGGGTGGTTTTGTGGAGGCAGGGGCAGGGACAAGCTTTTCGCCCCCCTGGGCAGCCATTGGAGGAAGGTTTTAAATTAGGTTCGAATCTTGATTTGACGCCATGTGTGAGGACAGAGCCATAGACGGAGCCGTATGACGTTGGTGTAAGATTTCGATGATCATCTATCTACAGAGTTTCGGGAACTTAAGGTCCTCTAGCGCCTGCGCTAACACTACGCTATGCTATGCGAGAACTATCCTATGCTATGTATCAGACCAGAACTATGCTATGCTTTCCAGAACTATGCTATGCTATCCTATGTAACCTGCCAGAGCTATGCTACCTGCTAGAACTATGCTGCGCCATCCCATGTACCCTGTGGTGCCAGGCCTGACACCAGTGCTCGCTCATACCACTCCAGCGCTTTCGCATACTGTCCTTGGTTGTCCAATACTGATGCCATATTATGGACTGTAGCGAGAGTATCTGGATGGTCTACCCCAAGTGCCTTCTCCTCTCCAGCCAATGCTCGCTCATACCACTCCAGCGCTTTCTCATACTGTCCTTGGTTGTTGAATACTGATGCCATACAATGGGCTGTAGTGAGAGTATCTGGATGGTCTACTCCAAGTGCCTTCTCCTCTCCAGCCAATGCTCGCTCATACCACTCCAGCGCTTTCTCATACTGTCCTTGGTTGTCGAATACTGATGCCATATTATGGACTGTAGTGAGAGTATCTGGATAATCTACCCCAAGTGTCTTCTCCTTTCCAGCCAATGCTTGCTCATACCACTCCAGCGCTTTCTCATACTGTTCTTGGTTGTTGAATACCGATGCCATATTATGGACTGTAGTGAGAGTATGTGGATGGTCTACCCCAAGTGCCTTCTCCCTTCCAGCCAATGCTTGCTCATACAACCCCATTGCCTGTGTGTACCGCCCATATCTCCTAAATATATCACCTAATGTACATGCCTCATCCCCTA
>Ga0307514_10003662_pt1 | contig 14575 bp, 16 predicted proteins | sample 16_EM_MG_FD_203088 | JGI IMG/M metagenome (GOLD analysis project Ga0307514, IMG submission 203088) | Populus trichocarpa ectomycorrhiza microbial communities from riparian zone in the Pacific Northwest, United States - 16_EM | ecosystem: Host-associated > Plants > Roots > Unclassified | place... | reverse complement strand
GTACTATTACTGAGCGATTTTATGTGTGTCACAGGCACGGATTAATACCTCGACTCGATTGTCAATTTGAATAACAGCCGTCCTAGATATAGATATTAGCGTATAATATGACTCCAGTCGAGATAGACTCTTACATCTGGTCAGAATTCATGGCAACAGTCAAAGCTGACTTATGCCGCTCAAGTAGTTGCAGAATTTGTTCCACATCCGCCTTTTGAAATGGCCACTTCAACCTCTGTCCCAGTAGTTTTTTCTTTGTCTTTTGTCTTAGCCCTGGCTGTAAAATCTGATGAATTCGGTTGAACTCCTTTCCAAGTTCCACGGAGCTACTTTTGAGGAGTGGCTTCAATGCAATCAACTTGGTGGCACCAGGACCTTCCGCCAAATTTTTGACTTGCTGAAATGCGGTTTGGAGAGCCGTAATGCCATTCATAAGGTCATTCATCTCGGATGGGGCATTCCTAGCATCCTAACCCCATATAAAATTATTTACTACTGATTGTGCCACAAATTTCTTGCGGGATTCTTACCTGATAGTATTTCCAGCCAGTTGACCAGACCTTCCCAGCAACTTCAACCACAGCCATCGCACTTGCGACCGCACCTAGTACTTCAGCCATGGTTTTATATTCGAATATCACAAGGGGTAGTGTTGTCGTTTTGCTGTGTGTCGTTGTGTAGTATGTGTCGTTGTTGTGTTGTGTGTGTTGTTTATCAAGGGCGGGGTCAGTCTCGCTCCAGACGTCGCCTAGCGGCTTGGCAGACCTCTGCGGGTATAGGGATCCTAGGTACCTAGCCGTTTTCGGTAATCACATGATGTCATGCTAGCACCGTAGTGCGAGGCGATATTTAGACCTATGGAACAGGGAAACCCTCATGTCCAATCTAATACCCAATGACCCCCCTCTGTAATGTGACCTCCCCGATTGTTCATAACCTCGCACCAGAGTCCGTGAATTGCTGGAATTCTAGTGGGGGAGGTGGTGGAATACAGGATGCTAATGGGAAAGTTGTTGCAAGTGTTGGAAACAAGGCTACGAGGGGCGGCATTGTGGTAGGAGCCCTGAATAGTCGCTATGTGCGAAACAGAGCTAACCTTCAATGCTGACGCTTCGAGTTTATGGAGATCTATTGCTACGGGAGAACTGTTCTGGTATGATACCGACCTTCCCTTAGATCCTTCTTCTTCTTCTAACAATTTGCCATTTCCGGATACTAGCACAGTTACCCTGTAAATAACAATATACCATTTTGGGCCTGTCTGTTATTTCACGTGCACGACTCTTATCCTTGCGCGGGGACGAGGGTATTTTCTACAGCAAGACCCCTCCCAATGAAGGTCCCATCAAAGGGATCATGGCCGCCTCATAGCCTAAGGCTCTATAGACGCATAGACTGCAAAAGGGAGAAAAGAAAGCGCTGCTACCCCCAATTATAGGCCGAATATCAGGTGGGTGATCCTACGAGCACCAGGAGGCCTTTACCTTGCATCTATATTCATACTAAAATAGCTTCTTAGGCAACAGCCAACAATATAGCAACTATCAAATCAAGCCACCCAGAACTCCAAAATTAGGTACCTTAAGAATTGACTAAATTTCCCCGATTTATGATGCTCTGAACCACTACGGAGAGGCCCAAAGACCTCCAATACGCCCCCTCTGAAAGGTCAGCCCCCTAATACTGTACTCACACTACATACATGTCGAACGAATAAGCCCCACAACCACCAGGGCCTTTACTTAGCATCTATAGTCATGTGGAGAGGAGTGTACAAATACCAAAATTAGAGAGCCTTAATTCAGGGCACTAACCTGTTACAATGAGCAATTCCGAGATCTCTCTTTGAATTAACAAAATCCACCTAGTCTATACCGTCTTCATACCCCCCCTCAAGCACCTTCTCTAGTGCATCCTCAACACCCATGAGATAGCCCTACAAGTCCTAATACCCTCCCCCCATTTGGGCTCCATGGGTTGTTTTGGCCATCAGGGTATGTTGGCCTTTTTTAACCCTCATACGCTCAGCCCAGCCATCCCAACGCAGAGTGCTGGGAAGACGCTTGGTTGGAGGCTAGGTCGGACGCTAGGTTGGACATAGGTTGGATGAGAACCAGACTGAAGTTAGGCGCAAGGTTCGGTAGTAGGTTAGATATTATGAGTATATAGGGCTGCTGAGGCGCCCCTGATAGAAGACCAAAGTGCTGGGATACTCCCTGCTCCCGATAGGGAAAGTTGTGGCAACGGACGGAGGATATAAGCATTGGTTTTCCGCGGGTATTCAGAGTTCCGTTCATTAGAGCATCATCTCTTCTTGAGTACGACAGCATCAATAAACTCTCACATTCATCTGTCTTCCCTCCGCGATAAGCCGTTCCCTACAATTGCGAACCCACTCATAGCTTGTATTCTTACACAAAGGTGGGGGTATTGGGGCTCGCTGGGCTCTTGGATACCTCTCCGTGGTGGTTGAGGATGTCTTGGAGGGCGGGGCTGCAGAAAGTCGAGGGTAGCGGTTCCAGAGTATCATAAATCAAGGAGAGGTATTGCGTATTAGGTTGATTTTGGCGGGACGTGGGGGTTTGAATATCGCCGGAATGACCTCTCACTGCTGTACTAGCATATGAACGTATTACAATCTCCTTTTACTTAGGATTAATTTTTTTAAGGAGTCGTTAATCGCATTCAGCCTACCTAGACTATGGCGATGGACTGCAGGGGCCTCTCCACACTTCCCGGGCCAGTCTCTGCCCTCCCCACACTATCCACAAAATCTTACAAAAGGAACTTAGCTACCGCCTCACACCATTTCTCGTTTTTGCACGCTTGCTCCAGCGGCCTCCCTAGCCCATCGGACATCCCTGTAGCACTGAGATTTGCATAGCATTCTATTAGCATAGCGTTTGCTTTTTTTTTTTTTTTTTTTTTAGCATGACATGGCTAGATTAGATAGATAGCTAGTGGGGAGCGGGCTTGGCCAGACGGAGGCTCTCAGGGCCTCTCTCCCAAGCCCCTCTTCTAGAGTAGGAGAACGAATCATCACAAACCGAGCATACGAACGAACGAAGAGCTGTACGCCGTAACGTCTTAGCCTCTAGGATTGCTGTTTTCTTAGGATTAATATCCCCTATCCACGGACATCACTGTAGGTGTGCCGAATTCTGAGGGGTGCACCAGTCACATATGCGGCGGGGGTCCTCCGTCCTTCCTATCTCCCGCAGCCACTCCCTGTGGGGACCTTTTTCAACGTAGCGGTTCCGAGACTAGTATTGAGCCTATCTAGACTTGACGATCCTCTGGGGACCTCTGTCAATCACGACATACGTTAGCACTCTCACCGCCTCCCTGGCCCATTCTAGGTGCGGCGGCGCCTCCGGGTGGAGTTGTCGCTCTCCCATCCTTACCTCCCGGTTTGCCATTCGGTCTGCCTTCTCATTGCCTGCCTTGCCTTGGTGGCCGTGCGATTTTAGCTACCACACAAAAATAAATCGGTCTGGGCACGAGAACATACTCAGATCAAGATTAATGATTCCTTAAAAAAAAAAAAAAGGAAGTACCCACATCAAGTTTCAACCGCCTTGGCCGCTCCGCCATTTGCGCCACCAGCCTCTCTTCGACCCACGAACTCGGTGGCAGGTGCCACAGGCCCTGTATTCGCTGTCTCACACCCTGGCTGTCGAGGGCCACCGTGTCGCAGTCTTCCCATGCCAGCATCACTCCTACAGTATCTCTTCCGCGGCCGCGGCCGCCGCCATCGTTCCTAGATAAAGTCCCTTTCGCCGCCGCGTCGCTCCGGCCCCTCATCCTGCTGCCATCTGTCCACTCCTCCACACTGTCTGCATCTAGCTCCTCCACCCGCATCTCTTCACCTATTCGCACCCCGCTCATCCACCGCAACAGTGTTTCCTCACCTAGCTCTCGCTTCAGGATCTCCTCCGCTTTGCACCTCAGCTCTGGTAGGTGCCTTCCGTACACCGATGCTGCCCACCTGACCCGCTTATTTCTCATCACCTCCGGAGTCCTGTAACGCCGCTCAACCACTCCACCTTATAATGCAAGATCAAAGACGTCATCAGAAGTACAGAACAGAAGCCAGAAGGCGAAGGCGGCGTGGGAGGGTAGTGAGGAGACTAAATAAGTTACCACCGCGCGGGAAGCGGAAGATAGTGGTACAACAACTACTCCCAATCTGACATATGGATGCGAACTGTACCCAACTCCCAGCAAACAACACAGGAGACTAGTCAACGGGATGTACCGATGAACAGTAGGGGCGTACAGGGGGAGCAGGGCGGATAAGGTGCAAGAGTTGGGGGGGGGGCTCAACGACATAGGGGTCGTAATGGCTAACAAGAGGGTCAGATGGACAGCGTCAGTGTATGGGAGACACTTGCCGGGGCTGTGGGAAATTGCGGAGCCCATCTTATAGGAAATACTAGAAGAAGATACCATAATGAGGTGGATGCAAGGGACGAATAGGCAAGAACGAGGTGCGGTAGAGATTGGGGAGTTGAGAAGAGAGGAGGTAGAGGAATGGGCAGATGGGAGAAGGAGCAGAGAGAGAGCGGCAGGGCCCACCAGTACACGAGGAATACAATGGCGACAGTGGCGGGCGCGGAGGCGGTAGGAGTGATGTTGGCATGGGAGGGGTGCGGCAAGGTAGCCCTAGGTAGACAAGGGGTGATTCAGAGGATCTGGAGCCTACAATATATATCCCCGCGCTCATGGATCGAGGAAGCTCTGAAGTCACAGATGCAGAGGAAACCGAGGAAACTGGTGTGGGATCAGGGAGAGAAAGGGAGTTAAACGGCGGATGGCAGGGCGAAAGAGGAGGTGGAAATGGGATGGGGAATGAATAGGCCCGATGTTGCAACACCAGCGGGAGTCAAACAAGCGCACCCATTACACCCCAAAGCGCCGAAACATATACGATGGTCCACAAAAGCGATGAAATGGTTGGTCTACATGGTGACGGATAAAGGACCACAGCGCCAATGGCTATGGGAGATAGGGAAGACAGACGAACCCCAGTGCATGTGCGATGGGTGGGCCCGACCGAACGCAGCGCAGCCTCAACACTGCCCATGGGTAAGGGACGGGAAAGGGAGGTCGGTAGAACAGATGTGGGGTGATGAGAAGTGGTGCGGGAGAGTAGTGGTGCCCATTATGTAAATAACGTAGATAGAGGGGGGGCGGGTACCGGCCCGTGGGGAGGAGAGGCCACCTAGGGTAACCTAGGAGCTGCGGTCCATCGCCATAGTCTAGATAGGCTGAATGTGATTAATGATTCCTTAAGAAAGGCAAAAAAACCACTCCACCTTGGCCGCACTGCTGCCACTATACGCCCCCACTACCCACCGGCTGATTTCCACGGCTAGCCTCCGCTATAGCTATTATTTTTTTTTTTGATTCATTGATCGTATTGAGCCTATCTAGGCTATGACGATGGACCTCCACTGTAGCTCACTACACTCAGGGTACAGCTCGCACCCGCGCCCGCACCCGCACGTCACTATTGGTAAGATCTGTTGTACTATGGTCCCTTGGCCGGTAATCTCCCACGCTGCCTTTGCCTTCTGTGCCCGGTACCTATTTTTGGTGCCTGCCCACGGTCACCCCGAGAGGTTTGCCCTGTCGTCCCTTCCAATTCTTTGACTTGTCTGTCCCATCTTATCCCTGCTTCCCGCGCAGCCTCTTCCAGTGCCTCGTCCATCCCCACCTCTCCTCCACCCACATGGACATCGTCCACATCATCAACGATAGGTAGAGGCCAATACGGTAGCTCGCGCTCCTCCCTTCCGTAGCTGCCTTTTCCCTTCCCTCAAGCGCCTTCCCGCAGCCTCGATATGTAAATCGTGAAAGGCGCTGGTGGCCCTGCCAGTCATCGCCACTGACCCCAGTACCTCACCATCCTCCTCCACCTCTAGGTAGGTAGGTAGGTAGGTATGTCAAGCTGTTTCGGTGGCCGATCTAGTCTCTCAGCCACTCGAGGATCCTGACCGTGTGGTCCTGTTTAAGGAGGGTTGTGCTCTCGACCGACTATCTCCCGTTCCGCTATTATCATCGCCATGAGCATCACGCTGTCTGCAGCTCGAGCTCCCTTTCCTTTCTAGAACTATGCTCGCTTTCTGCTGCTATTACACATGTATTGATTGTGAGCGCCAGATTGTGTATAAGTACCGCTCGGAATACCGAATAATTCAATTCAATTCAAGACACCAAACTCACCCACACTCGTATTTACATCTCATGCTGTGGATATAAACGTATCCAAACCACCTCAAATTCACCAGCTGCAACCTCTGCTATGCATAACTGGTCTTGGTTTGTTCCGCTACGATAGGTACATGTTCGTCGAAAGAGCCGCACTCTGTCCCGCAGCTCCCCTCCCCTCCGAGAAAAAGTAGCAACAAGGAGGAAGCGAAAAAAAACCAGAAGAAAAAGGGCGAGTTGGCTCCATCAGCCCCCCTTCGGGTGATTCCTTACGCCCGGCCATGCCTTCGAGGGGCTTCCGGGTCCTTCCGCCGTTGGCTGCCATTTTGCAGCCCTCTTTCCCTTCATGGCCTAGCCAGTCCTCCTAGTGCTCTCGCCCTATCAGGCGATTAGCACGTGGTCTAGGGAGGTCCTGTGCATCCCACCCGGTGGGAGGCCCAGACAACATCTATAGCCGAGGTCTTGCCCTGTGGGCCTGTAGCTTCTCTAGGCCGAACGCTGGAGATAGCCTCGCGGCTTCCGTTATGCTTGCGATGACCTCCCCAGACTTCAGGTACATCTTGACGGGTTGTTGGTCTGGTCGTGCCCATATTCTGTTCGGCATTAAAGTCCCCGGCTACATAGAAGGATGGCTGTCCCTGTGACGTAGGTGTGGTTGCTGATTTCCGCTACCTACAGCACCGCTCCCCCATTCCTCCGCCTGTCCCGGCTTCCACAGCGCTGCCCATGGATGGGACGTCGACGGTCAACGGAACAGATGCAGCGAGACGAGAGATGGCGCGAATAGGTGGCGGAGTTCCTTTCGTAGATGCGTGTATTTAGATAGATAGGGGAGGGCAGGGACTTGCCCGAGTGGAGGAAGAGAGGCCACCTGGGGGAAGCCTCGGGAGCTGCAGACCATCGCTAAGTCTAGATAGGCTGAATGCGATTAATGATTCTTTGAAAAAAAGAAATAAAACAGCGCCACCTAGTCCCAGTAGACCGCCGCTATTGTCCAGCCGCCGTTCCTAGCTGATACCCAGACTCCAGTTCCTTCCGCTCGGGGCTCCCTCGAAAGTCCATTTCCCTGAATCCCATTCTTTGCCTCCGATGAGCTTTCCCAGAACCCTCCCCGTGCCATCCTTGGATGTCCTATGGTGTTTTCGACACCAGCAAATGTCCCCGTTCACCCCGAGTCCCGGCGGTGTGTTGCGCCTGGATTTAACCATATCCGCAACCACCCACCACCCTAGGTAAGTAGCGCCTTGTGGGGCCCTACCATTGTAGGTTCCCACGTCCGTTCCTAGTGCGTTCTAGCTTATCGTCATCTAGGGTCCACCTGTCAGGTGCCCCCTTCCCTCCCTTGCTTTTGTGCATATCATCCCAGGCGGGGGGGGCCTTGGCCCCGTTAGCCTCCTTCGCCTTGCCCTTGTCCTTGCCCTTCTTCGCTTCGAGTCCATCTTCTCCACCAGTCCTCCCGGAAGTGTTCCACACTTATGGTGTGAACTACGCCTGCCCCTGAGCACGAGACGAGCCAGGGGCAGAAATACCCTCTGCACGCAAGAAGGTTTTTCGCGTGTTCTTAGAGCTTTGTTTTCTGTGGAGTATCCGCAGTGTTCGAGTCTTCTCGAGTACTACACGAAGCACCAATAAACTCTTGTAACGCGAAATACCGAAGGTAGCCATGCCGTGCACTTCTTCAAAATGTGGACAGTCCCTACATTTTCTGACGAGTTTAATTTATGAAATGTCATCCACCCGATCATGAAAAACTCGAGACTACCCCTAAGTCTTGTCTTGAGCTGTACCCCATGAGCATAAATCACCAAGACTTTCCCGATGCGATAATCCTGTAATTTACCTTAATAATTCCGGTGCCTAGTACCCTGAGTCACCGTATTTTGAACTCGCGAAAATCTCCGGTGTATCTATGGAATGCGTCTCCAGAGTAACACCGGACGATATTAATATTAACATCGTATTAAATATTTAGAGGCACCGTGCGGTGCATCTCTGTACTCGATCACGATGATACTATACATATGCGCCTACTGGCTATAGTCTAGTGTATCTCTATGGGGAGTTGAAAGAGGTGGTGGAAGAGGTGCGGAAGAGGCAGAAATATCTGGGGCCAAAGTCCTATCAGATTAGCCTGGGTCAAGGCACATGTTGGGACCAAAGGCAATGAAAAGGCAGACCAGATGGCCAAATCCGGGGCAGAGCTGGGAGATGAGGATGAGGGGATGGAGGGGATAATCACGGAAGGGGGGTTGAGGCAGAAGTGGAAGTGGAGGAGAGCGGAGGAGAGAAAGGTCATGTGGACGGGAGTGGGGAGGGTACTTCGCTGGAACCGCAAGGCTCGTGTCAACTACGTCCACTGTCGCACTGGGAAAGGCAACCTACAAGCCTGGCATGTGTTGGACAAAGACATTCTAGACCAATGCCGAAAATGCGGGAGGTATGCGGAAACAGGGAAGCATGTAGCCCTGGTCTATATACATGGAGAGGATATTGGTAGGCGGTGGGGGACGTGGGGCGAGCCGGAGAGGTGGAGGAAGAAGGTGAAGGATCCCGATGGGGAATGTGAGGTAGATCTGATGGAGGCGTTCTTCACGGATGTGGACCTGCGTTGAGAGGGGGGGATGTTTAAAGAATCTCTTTTGTCAGTTGTATTTACTTCTAGGGGACGATAGGCCGAGAGAAGGGGGCGTGAAGGAGGAAGAGTGCGCATCAATTTCCGGAGGATGTGGAACGTGGGCCGAAGTGGGGGCATGGTGGTGGGAGCCGGATAGGCGAAAGCAGCCGGACACTTCCAGATCTCGGGGATTTGTTTTCATAGGTTCGGGAGGCAGGGCGCTTAAGCAGCATGTTGTCCCATGTGTAAACCCAATCAAGGCGTATAGACTCGAAAAAAGAAAAAAAGAAACGAGAGGTTTTGCAACTACAATTCCATATGATATGGTTTATGCATATAGGAAATACTGTATGAACTGGGTTCAGGGTAACCATATCTCGATCATACCGAATTAATTCCAGGGAATTTCCGAATATAATCTGGTGGTCGCTGTAAAAGATACAGGATACCACCGGAAAATACTTGGTTATGCATGGGTTAATTCATGGTGCTTGCCCTCAGTAATAATTCCGGTGGGTAAATAATCACCGGAATTAACCCAGTGCAAATTATATCCTTTGCAAATCCCTGTGCAGATACTGACATACTCCGGTGCACTTGCCCCAGCCAAAATCCCGTTTGGGGACACAGGACTTTTTGCTTGGTGGGCATCCGGTGCAAACGATGACCCAGTGTTTTTTCCAGATATTCTTAGGGTTTTTGACTGTGCCACTACCCCGTGGGGGATCGAGGTTAGTACCCCTTTTATAGATGCGCAATATTGCCTTATCTGGTACCCTCCTCCATCAACATTAGCCTAAGATATATGTAGATGCTGGGTTGAGGTATACGAGTAGCAGTGAGCTCATGAGGATAATATTGTACACACTTCTGGCGAGGGTGGGTATTGAGGAAGTTATATGGGGAAGGGGGGGGGGTATTAGGTTCATTTTTGTGGGATATGAGGGTAACCATATTGTAGAGCGTAGTCGATTTCATAGAATAGATGGTTCCGTCCATAGTTGAAAATATCACGTGTTTCTAGTGCGTGGCCAACACTAGGGAGGCAAAGATAGAAATTGAACCAGCAGCGGATTCTGCAAATTCAGGAGTTTTTGAGGCAAAGTAGTCACCTTACCCTAGTTGGAGGCCAGGACATATGAATTTTTGCATATGTTAATAGATATCTATTCAAGTTGGTTGTGGGCAGGATTGGTGGGTTTCGAGTGATATATGCACAACGGGGGGGGGGTGTTAGATGTGTTTTTGATCTAGTACTATATGCTGGTATCCTGGTTTGTTTGGCAGTTTGTAAGTATGCGCATTATGTAGAGTGGGTTCATTATACTCAGAGTACTTATATCACTTGAGGTTGTATATATATATCTTTAGTAAGCTCCAATCGGGGCACAGCGCCAATCCGTCGCTAGGTAAGTCAACGTTATATATTGCTTGTTGCGATCACCACAAATTGAATTGGTAAGTCCTTTGAGTACTTTACGGCTTTTGTTATCAATTGAGGGCTCTAGGAGGATCCAATAAGCCGTCTTGAGAATCCCCCAAGGCCAACCTCAACCAAAACTTATTCTTCCCTGGGTAAGACCCGCGAGACCAAGGCCTTGAGCTCTGTGAAGAGAAGAATATTCCTGCTCGTGGAATGTGAATTCTGGCTCTGGGTTGAAGTACAAATAGAGCTAATCACAGTGAATAACTAAGGGAATTTATGACACTTCATTCCCCTCCCTCCCGTAACCCTATAGTAGGTACTCACACACATAACTCCTACATTGCTCATACACAAATCATCACACAAAAACACACCAACATCCAATGCCCGGCCTACAATACCCATCCCCTACCCAAACTACGGTTCCATTGATTTAGCTTGCATCTAAAATACACCAACCAGTGAATTAGTTCATCAAAGCGCTTAATAGCCAACAAGTCCAAGGAAACCCCTACCCGCCATGACAACAACTTGCACAGATGGCTGGAGATATGCAGCCGGGAGAGCGGTGAAATCAATAGATATGACAATAACTCTACCAGAGGTAGACCCAATGGCAATAAGGTTGGCAGTGTCATTTACTGCACAGCAGGATAGTCGGTAGTCGACAGGAAGCCGGAGTAATTTCTTCATGTTGCATGTGATCCATTGATCAGTAACATACAGGGAATGAGTTAATGTGTGTGCTAGCTCCCGATTGCTGCCACTGTGACGAGATGGCCTGAGCTGCAGTATGCCGCGACTACATACTAGGTGCGTTCCGTCATTAGAGAACTTCATAATCTTGGTGGTGGCATGAGTTTCTATGATTTCAGTGGGTATTTCTTTTGTAATATCCCATAATCTGACCGTGTTGTCCTTGGATGCAGAGGCAACAAGCTTTCCATCGGGTGAAAACACAGCTGAATTGACCTGCCTGGTATGACCTACCAAAACTCCACATTGCTTTCCAGTTGATGTATCCCATAATCTGACCGTCTGGTCCCAGGAGGCAGACGCAACAAGCTTTCCATCAGGTGAAAACACAACCGAAGTGATCACCCTGGTATGACCTTGCAAAACTCCACATTGCTTTCCTGTTGATGTATCCCATAATCTAACCGTTTCGTCCGCGGATGCAGAGGCAACAAGCTTTGCATCGGGTGAAAACACAGCCGAATTAACCTCCCTGGTATGACCTTCCAAAACTCCACATTGCTTTCCTGTTGATATATCCCATAATCTGACCGTTTCGTCCGAGGATGCAGAGGCAACAAGCTTTCCATCGGGTGAAAACACAACCGAATTTACGTTATCAGTATGACCTCCCAAAACTCCACATTGCTTTCCAGTTGATGTATCCCATAATCTGACCGTGTTATCCCAGGATGCAGAGGCAACAAGCTTTCCACCGGGTGAAAACACAGCCGAATTGACATCACCGGTATGACCTTCTAAAACTCCACATTGCTTTCCTGTTGATGTATCCCATAATCTGACCGTGTTGTCCATGGATGCAGAGGCAACAAGCTTTCCATCGGGTGAAAACACAGCTGAATTGACCCAACTGGTATGACCTTCCAAAACTCCACATTGCGTTCCTATTGATGTATCCCATAATCTGACCGTTTTGTCCGAGGATGCAGAGGCAACAAGCTTTCCATCGGGGGAAAACACAGCCGATTCAACATTATGGGTATGACCTTCCAAAACTGCACATTGCTTGCCTGTTGACGCATCCCATAATCTGACTGTTGTGTCAAAGGATATAGAGACTACAAGGTTTCCATTGGGTGAAAACACAGCTGAATTGACATGTGCGGTATGACCTTCCAAAACTGCACATTGCTTTCCTGTTAATGGATCCCATAATCTGACCGTTTTGTCGTAGGATGCAGAGGTAACAAGCCTTCCAGTAGGTGAAAACACAGCTGAATTGACCCAATTGGTATGACCTTCCAAAACTCCACATTGCTTTCCTGTGGATGTATTCCATAATCTGACCGTGTTGTCCCTAGATGTAGAGGCAACAAGCTTTGCATCGGGTGAAAACACAGCGGAATTGACAATATCGGTATGACCTTCCAAAACTCCACATTGCTTTCCTGTGGATGAATCCCATAATCTGACCGTTTTGTCAAAGGATGCAGAGGCAACAAGCATTCCATCAGGCGAAAACACAGCTGAATTGAGTGCACTGGTATGGCCTTCCAAAACTCCACATTGCTTTCCTGTGGATGTATCCCATAATCTGACCGTTTTGTCCTGGGATGCAGAGGCAACAAGCTTTCCATCGGGTGAAAACACAGCCAATTTGACAGTCCAGGTATGACCTTCTAAAACTCCAGATTGCTTTCCTGTTGACGTATCCCATAATCTGACCGTTGTGTCCGTGGATGCAGAGGCAATAAGCTTTCCATCGGGTGAAAAGACAACTGATTCGACACAACTGGTATGGCCTTCCAAAACTCCACATTGCTTGCCAGTTGACGCATCCCATAATCTGACTGTGTTGTCGTTGGATGCAGAGGCAACAAGCCTTCCATCGGGTGAAAACACAGCCGAATTGACATAGTCAGTATGGCCTTCTAGCGTCTGTATCAATGAGCTCCATATATCTGCCACTTTGGGTTCCATAGTTACCCAAGGGATATTTTTTAAGTATCTTTCTCGAATTAGGCTTGATTGTGGGGTAAACAAAAGTCCCGAATAGTAGACCTGGAGGGGTGCCATTTCGATGATTGACCTCATGTATAACATGAACCGTTTGGCATCATATGCAAGTTCTAACAATCCTGGATCATAGTCCCCTGATTGTCCCTATTTTCAGGTCAATACTATTGCCTCTAAAAACTAATAAGCATGGCAACTTACAGATAGTATTTCCTCCAGAGCTATTATCATATGAACTCCATTTGATACCTCTCCAATTAAGCTAAGTCCCTCCAACCAATGAAGAAAGTGTTGCTCGAGAAATTGCCGAATAGTCTTGATATCTTCCTTCACTGCCAGTAGATTCCCAAGCCGCCAGTGATCAAGCCAGTAACGGCATGCGTATCGAACATGTGATGGAATGCTTCTTTGTATAGTATCACTGGGAATCTCAGTAATCAAAACTCCTGGCCCCCAAAGATTGCATATATTTTCCTGAAGCTGAGATATATGCGACATACATTGTCGAAATAGGCTGGTGTGTCTCTCTTTCTCATCAATCTGGAATCGAGAATCACTGCACCTCTGAGAATCCAGTAGGAAGTCACGGAAGGATAGATGAAATAATCGGACAGGCTGGTTTTCGTTTTCTGGGACGTTGAGGACAGAACGCAAAGAGTCCAAAGTTCTCGAAACCATTTTGGGTGGTATTTGGAGCAGCTGTGCTAGATTTCGAGCTGGCATAGTATTGAATATCACCACAATGGATCCAACCACCTGCCCAAACTGCCCCGCTAATTCTTCACACTCTTGATCACTCCGTTGTCCAAGAAATGAGTGTTGGAGTAGTGTTGTATATATGCCATCGAGATGCTCCGTTGCCGACAGGGATGACTTGGTTGCACTAAGAACTAAAGAGAGTTGATCCTCAGGACCACCTATGCCGTCTCGAATAAATCGAAGGGTTGTTGCAGCATAGATAAATAGCCCAGCTGCCCTTTCCACCAATTGTTCAATAATTCCCTCATCTGGCCATGGTGTCCCTAGTCCATGTTTGGCTTTCAGTGGCGACAACTTTTGCAGGAAGAAAGTAGATATATCTGCATTGACTGTATCAACCGGGATGTTATGGAGTATAAAATCCTGATACGCCTCGCCAGACAATTGACGAAATCCATCAAAGATGGGGATTTCTGGTCTGCTAGTGAGGAAAATCTTGATCCGCACTGTCTGAAGGTCCTTGGCTTCTGCAAGTAGTTGGAGGATCAATTGGATATCTTCCACGCTGTCACATTCATCAAGTGCGTCAATTACTACAACCAGTTGAATTGATTGAGTAGGGGCATTCTTTAAAGGATTAAGAATGAGTTGATTCCATTGTTCTCGAGGTCCTTTTTGAAAGATGTGAGCATTGTTGTCGATGGCATCTGAGATGAATGGACGGAGTACTGGTAAACTGATTGCAAGCTGGGCGGCAATAGTGGTGAAGAACATGCGAGAGTGACTGACATCCTTTTTGCCTCGTGTAAAAAAGAAACTCGCTGCAAGTCTTTTCTTTTCTGCAAGCTCTAGAGCAATTGTGCGAGAGATTGTGGATTTGCCAGTCCCAGCCATTCCGTTAAGCCAGAAGA
>Ga0307514_10003661_pt1 | contig 14576 bp, 15 predicted proteins | sample 16_EM_MG_FD_203088 | JGI IMG/M metagenome (GOLD analysis project Ga0307514, IMG submission 203088) | Populus trichocarpa ectomycorrhiza microbial communities from riparian zone in the Pacific Northwest, United States - 16_EM | ecosystem: Host-associated > Plants > Roots > Unclassified | place... | reverse complement strand
TCAGTAACGACGCACGCACCCACCCACAAAACAAGAGATATATCAACAAAAGAGAAAGCAACACCAAAAAACCCGGAGGTCCAGAGAAAACAGAGACGGACACTTTAAGGAAAGGAAGGAAAAATGGATGGGTAATCCAAGGACTATGCTGCATAAAATATACAAGACCTCAATCTAAAAATTAAAGAAAGAAAAAAAACACCCCAAAAAATGAATGTGAAGCGCATTTATACCACACCAGCATCACCACTACCACTTGGAACACCTTCCCCAACAGCTGCCCTTCGAGCAAGCTCCTGCCGTGTCCTCCTCTCATTCACTAACGCCCTCAATACCTCCAGTTTTTTCTCCATGACCTTCACAGCTTCCTCGACTTCCCTCTCTCCGAGTTCCCCGATTGTGTTCAGCACCTGGTTCCTTTCAACCTTACTTAGCATGTTCCAAGCCTTTGCCCTTCGTTCCTCCTGTGTATTGCTTGGAACTCCCCCCATACTGGCGGCATTGAGGCCAACTCTATCTTCCAGCCAGTCCCATAGGCCCTGCTCTTCGGCATACCATGACTGCTCCCAGTCGGGATAGCTTCCGTAGCGGCTTGGAGGCATTCCTGGCCTTGGATACCTCCCTGGCGGGTTTCTGCTTCCAGCTGTAGATTTCCTTCCAAAGAATGGCAGCGTTCCTGTAAATGAACAAATCAACAATAATACCCCAAGGCCTATAAGGAGACCCATGCCTCCTCCAGGAACTATCTCTACTACCGGGCCAAGAACAGGTTTCAGTGGCAGAAAAACACCCCAAGCAGCATTCTCTCGCTCCTCTTTCTCCTTGGCTGCTTTTTCCCTTGCTGCCTTCTGTGCTGCCACAGAATTTGCGGCACTTGACGGTTGGGCCCCCTTCCCACCACCCTTGCCCTTCCTCCCACCCTTCACTCCTTTTCCCCGAGGCTTCGAAGCGGCATACTTCTCAAGCTCCCGCTTAAGAGCGGCCGTCAGATCCTTTCCATGTGTAATTTGGCCATCGTTACAACCCTTCTCGATAGGGCCCTTTAACCAAGACTTTCCAGTCCATTCAACTGTACAATTGAGCTGCATTCTGGTTTCAGCTGCAGAGCCTGTCATGCTACCATCCCCCCAGGTGAGGCAGTATCTAGTCTTCACGGAGAATTGATTTCCAGAAGGCACATCTGGTGTCTGTGTTGTGACAAGAACTGAAACTGCTTTCTCCAAATCCATCTGCTCGAGCTGCTCAGTGCAGATACATTTTGTCTGTTTTGGGCCGATACCACCAGGAAGGGGTCGTATGTACGAATAGCCTCTAGTGCTTTTCCCCCCAGCTTCAGGGCTAGGAGCCCACTCTGCATTATTGGGGATTGACAGCTCCATCACTTTTTGATCTTCAAGAAATTTGGTTAAGAAACTACTGCTCTGTGAACCAAATAGCAACGCATAAACCTTTCCGAGTGGGCCCGGGAGATATTCGTCACACACTATTCGTTCGTAATGAAGTTCGTGATCGCCACAGTCTGTCACGGAATGTGTGACTGGACCTGGAAAGTCTTGCACCTTAGTAGGATCGGTTGCCCCACCTACTCCACTTCCAGGTGCTGCCATCACTCCCTCTCCACCACCAACAGCAGCAGCGGTGCTGGTAAAATTCGCATTTATTGCAGCTCCATTCGGAGCAGGACCCCCGCCACCACCAATCTCCCCGAATCCGCCATCGGCATCCCCCACACTTTCCTGCTCGTGTACACCGTCATCATCGTCATCTCCCTCCTCATACCCTTCCTCATCTTCGTCATATTCGTCCTCGCTCTCACTCTCAATATTACCCTTTCCTTTTCCATCGCCAACACCATTAGGTTTATCCGGCTGCTTCTCCAGCGTATATCCTGTTCCACTCGGAATCAGCCCAGGGTGGCTGATCTTCCATATATTCACAAGCAAGTCGTAAGCTGTATCCCTGCTTATGAAACTCGCAAACACGTTCCTAGCGTGCAGCGTCTGGATGACAATGGCATTAGGGAACAGCAGCGCAGTACTCTTTTTCTCAATGGCCATAACTTCGTCAAAGCTGATCACCAGAGTATTGATCCATCCCAATATGTTAGAGTTGAAACAGATATGGCCTTCCGATACATAAAGTCGGCCATGAACGAGAATATCTTTCTGGAGAGCGCAGCCATAGTCCTCAATAAGATAGTCATCTTCTGGGACTGAGCGGAAGAGAGCATGGAAGTCGCGATTGCGCTTCTTGCTGGCAACAGCAAAGCCAGTAATCTTCGGTCCAGGTCCGGACCCCAAAGGTGAGGCGGGTGACTGCGGCTGATTGGTAGGGGTTTGTAAATGGTTCGCTAAGCTGCTTGCCGCACTCGAGCCACGTGGGCGCCTGACTTGACCAAATACACCTGATCCGCGGCTGCCCCCGGCGGAGGCTGACCGCTTCAATGAGTCTCCGGGAATTGGAGGCCATTCATCTCGCTCATCGTCTGCATTAGGGGTTATATTCTCGTATCCTGGAGAATATGCATGTATTGGTGGTGCATTAAACGCTATATCTCCAGCGGTGGGTGTTTTCGGAGGGAGGACGATATTTGCTGGTAGTCTGTGAGTTTGTAGAGTAGGTGCATCTGTAGCGGTCGTTTCTGTGTTTGTTTGTGATCCACCTGGTACTCGGAGGGCATCTTCACTTGTACCTCGACCCCCCATACTTCTGTATATGCCTGAACTCCCATCCATTTCAGGTTTATCACTTGTTCCTCCGCTATATCCTGCTGTCGCCGCAGCGGGGGAGGCGTTCTTGCTAAGGTCGGTCTTGCTACCATTAGATATCCCTAAACTACCCAAACTTAGCTCCCCCTGGCCCAGGGTCTCCACCGCCAGTCTCTTTCTTGGTTGCTCTTCCTTGCTGGTATCGGACTGCATCTTGGTGGTATCTCCTTTTGGCTTTTCTTCCGTTTCAGTGCCACTTCGTGAACGACCAATGTCTGGTGTATTAGCCCCGGAACCGGCTCTACTCTCTCCCTTTACAATGTTATTCGCAACCGTATTGCTCAACGTCGTAGCAGCATTCTGTGCAGCATTCTGTGCGGCACTGATCATACTTGAGAAGAATCCACCGGCACTATTTGCACCTTGACCGCCTCCGCTCTTCCCGTTCGTTCCGTCCCCAGTGGCGATCGTTGTTACCGCTCCACCGTGGCTGTCGTCAACACCAGCCATTGGCGTGCCAGACACCCCTTCCGCAGTCGGCGTAAGAGGGTGGGTCATACTCTGGCTTAATTTACTGGGAGTATTGGACAAACTTCCCGAGCGATTACCCCTGATTCCCCGATGTGGTGGCGAAGTCGGCGTTGGCGGTGTTACTGTAGTCTCAGGAGCTGGCCCAGAGTTTGTGGGAGTGATTTTGAGGTCCGTGGAGAGAGACCCACCCCGGCGAGATTTTGGACCCGAATGAGATGGAGAGGCTGTGGTTGGGGATTTGATAGCTTCTGCATTCACTCCGCCACTGTTACTATTTCGAGATGATGTCTTAATTGGTGTTACTGGGCCACGTTTATGTTGAATATTGATAGCCGGCGATGTAGCTCTACGGTGGGTTCCAGCAATTTCCGGTAAATTTTCTATGGAGTGGTCTCTGACAGGGCTAGGACTTTGAGAGTACGGTCTGTGAGACCTATCCAGACACGTACCACGTATCAGTTATGGCTAAAAACATAGACCCCTCCAACCAAGCAGACTGTGCACAATGAATCGAAAGAAACAAATGAAAAACAAGCAAGTGAGATCCTAATACCCAAGTTGGGAAAATTCAAAGAATTCAGTACGTACCCATGTTCATCACCATATGCATCTAGCAAGCTGCTTGCATCACTTCCGGCACCATCTCTGCTCTCACCTCTATCCTCATGGCTATGTTCTTCGGCCCCTTTCCTCCCCCGTTTCTTTCGAGAAAACAGCCCAGCCACTACCTCACCGACATCCCTATGCTTTTTTGGAGATTCGTCACTCTGAAAGGCTTGTGGGTGGTTCAGAGAATTCTTTCCTGAATTGGCCGATGCTCCGCTACCATCGGAGGCCACAGAGAGAGCGGCTGAAGAGGGCCCAGGCTGTGTACGCGATTTCGCCGCTGTAGGTGTATTGGACATTGTAGAATTATTGCTGTGGCTTGTGGTCACTACCCAAGAAGCTGGCGATAATTGAAATCGCTGTTCGTATGAGTGTTGAAGCGATGCAAGCAAACAATTATTGCAAGCACAGAGATGGAACCTGCTATCTCAGTACTGGTGGTATCATGAAACAATAAGGCCACAACAAGCGGAAAATGATTGGCGGGGGGAAGATGACGGAGTGTAGATTCAGCTGAGAACTATCGCGAGAGGCGTTTATGGTTTATAAACGCACCGCCACAGTTCTGTATTGGATATGTACACGGCCGTATATAAGTAAGTGCTGCCTACTATTTATAAAACGACCCATAGAAAATATATTGTTGTAGTAACACCATGGGCTTGGGCAGTCAAGTATCGCGACCCCGCACCAGCGTTACAGAAGGGGGATAAGTAGGTACGGATACAGAACCTGGGAGTAACTATGGAAGGGCTCTGCAAGGCAACCAGCTCGCTGGGTGTAAACAGACTAGAAAGTTCAGCTGTCCAAATTCAAATATATTCCCAACACCCATCTATAGCAGAGATGAGATCCTTCTCCCAATCAGAGTGGTACTGACTGATGTCGAAATACCAGTATATACCATGTCTACGTAGGTCCTTGATGTATGACCCATTTAGAATGATTTTTCCTACAACATTAAATTTCTAGCTTTATAACCTCAATTCATTTTGCCTATTATTCCAACGCACTACAAAACCCGAACTCACAAATTAGCATCGTGAGGAGAGAAACGACATATAGGAGCTTCATCGCCCTGCTACTGCCTATATTAGGTGCTTACGCTTTGAGTTCTGACCCTCGGTGTGGGGTTGAATTTCCAGTTTGGGAAGGCGAGCTACTTAGGGAGGGAGGTGTGGTTTGAGAGAGGCGGGGGATGGGCTGTGGGGTGAAGTTTCCGGTTTGCGAAAGGCGAGCTAAGAGGGGAGACTGGCTATACCGATGAGATGTACTTGCAGAAAGACACCTACATAAGTACCTACTCTCTAGGTGCTATTCCTCTCATGATCTCATCGATTGAGTCACCGGAGCTGGGCACCACATATATCGCCAAATCGGGAAGTATGCTAAAACGACAGGGGTATTGAGCCCGCGGAAAGTGCCACAATGATACCGGTATTCGATCACTTGAGTAGCTACAAGCGCTAAAAGAGGCACAAAAACAATAAACCACAAAAAGGCCTCGAAACCCAGTCTCCCAGTCATAAATATAGAGAAAAACGGTTCTGAAACTATGGTCCCACAAACACCACAACTTCCAGCACAGCGCTCGTACCACCCACCACCACCTCAACTGCTTCCTTCAATAACTCATCAAGCTCATTAACACTTGTTGCCTTGCCTGCCCAAATCTTTCCTCCAGCCGCACTCTTTGCAATTCCGCCGTAATCTGGCGACGGGTCGAATTCAATGCACAGCTCATCATTTGTCGCAGTAGATGAGAGACCATCTGGATGAACAAGTAAAGCACTTCTCTTTGGTGCATTCCATCCTGTTATACCATTAATATTTCAGGCAAGCTTGTTGCGCACAAGAGGGGGGGAGGTTGTACCTTTGTTGTTGATGACGATCGTGAGGAATGGAATATTATACCGCATTGACATCCAATAGACTGACGATGGGACAGAAAACAGGAACGTTCCATCGCCAACGATGGCAGCAACGAACCTTCCGGAGTTCGGGGTACTGTTGTCGAGGGCAAGCTTAATACCTAGAGCAGCACCTCCGAACCATCCCACTCGATGACCTTTAGCTTCCTACAGTAATCCGATTATTCAGGGGCAACTCACGCCCACCAGCTCCTGAATTTCTGAGCCAAGTCAGCAATGAATCAGTAGGAGGGAGGGGGTGAATTTACATTATACTACCGGGCTCAGTCATCTGTAATTGACCCACAACGGCCACTTCAAGACCTTGTTAGCATTGACACCAATTGTGTAGCGCCAACCACATACCAGTTTGGGTAACAGCCTCCAGACACACAACAGAGTCCTTCGGCATCACTTCCTTCAATTTCCTTGCGACATAAGCAGAGGTCAATGCACCATCTGCCCTTGGCTCCGCTAGTTCCCTCAAACTAGCCAACCTCTCTTGATATTCCTTCTCTAGAATTTCGAACCTCGACTTGTACGCGGTCGAATATGCCGTCAAATGATCGGCAATAGACTTATTGAGCTGCTTCAGCACAGTCTCCGCATCTGCCTTGAAGCGAGATTTCGCGGAAATATAAAATAATGGCATTTGCTGCTTCATAGGGTCAACGTCAATGTGCCAGATGGCAGACGTGGTTGGTTTGCAAAGCGTAGGTATCCACGGCACATCACAATCTAGGACAATGATGACATCTGCATTTGTGATCCATGGGTGGCTTCCATATTCTAACCCAATCCAACCTAACAATTCCATCAGAACCCATACCACTTTTGCTTCTTGGTAGGGGATTACTAACTTCGATGGTTGGCAGGGAAGCACATATCACTCCCACAAGTATCCAAGACCCTGATGGGCAACGTATCCGCAAGGCGCACCAGCTCCCTCACAGCACTGTGGTTCCTCCCCACATATCCCGTGATAAAGAGAGGATTTCGTGCACTTATAAGCGCATGCGTAATCTCCTCGATGGCACTCTCCGGAAGGGAACCTGGTGCAACTGGTCCCCAGACCGACATATCAAGATGATATGGCTCGATATCCTCCTCGAGAACTTCTCTCGCCGCACATAAATACACTGGTCCCTTTGGATCTGACGTAGCAAACTGTAAAGCTCTCATCATCATCTGTTTGATATTCTTCCCCGTCTTCACCTCACAGTCTACTCCATTATTAGCACTATCCTCCCAAATAAACCCAACAATATATGTATATAGGGGCCAAGAACTTACCGTATCGGCAATACTGCCTCACAATAGCCCCCTGGTCCTTGGCATCCTGTAAGTAATGGATAAACTCCGTCCTTGTGCCTCTCATCTCTCCATCCTGCGTGAACGGGCTCAGCCCAGCAAATATCAAAACCGGAACACGCCCACAGCTAGCATTGTGCACTGCTGCAGCAAGCCCTTGGGTGCCAACGTCAACATGAACAATCACGGCCTGGGGCTTCCCAGTGACACGCGCCATACCGTCGGCGCATGATAGTGCCACCATCTCGTTCGGACATGTTATGATTTGAGGGAAATTTGGAGTCTGCGCGCGGCGGCCTTTGACGAGAGCTTCGAGGATGGATGGATGGTCAGAACCTGGTGAAGGTCAGAAGACTTCCTTGTGGAGTAGAGTATGGCTGCCCAAGAATAAGGGGATGCATAAGAAACCTAGGTTGACGAAGCAATGCGTAACTCCCGCCTATGCTCAACATTAGCCTGTGTGAACTTGAATATATTATATTATGTGTATATAAGATAAAATCCGTTGGGACAAAGACTGGGCAGTCTATTTACCTCCGCCAACATCTCAAATAACGCAAACGAAGCTGTATACATAGTGCCCAGATGGCCTCACTGCTCGACAGAATCTTGGGAAGAAGACTTCTAGTAGTTCAATGATGGGAACTGTCCAGATATAAAGGTACTTTGGTGTGGGGATGTCATAAGCCCCAGAGAGCTCCCCATAAATATATACGCTTCTAGCCGTTACTCTATAGGGAATAGGCTTTGGGGGAAACCCGTCAATATGCGCAAGCTAGTCAGATCCGACAAACGGCAAATACTTCGGACATATGTAAGTAAGTATGGAGAACCAACCCAAAGCACAGCCCAATAGAGTCCCACATTGCCATAACCCTAGGAAAAGCACTATTTCTCCGTTTACAAGCAATCAAAAGACATTCCTCATTCTCATTCCACCGTGTAGTCATTCCTCATTACATCCCCACCTAATACCTCACCAACCCTAACTTCTTTATGAGATGTTGAACACCTTCTTTAGTTGCACAATCAAAGTCCAATCTTCCTTTGCAACCTCGTCTCGGTAATGGCTCTTCAATGTATCGATGGTTAGTCTGCTGATGTGGCTATAAAGGGTGTCCTTCTCCTCAAGCTGGCGCCCATATAGAGGTTGGTTTGGGCCTTCGATCTTAATAGCCGCGGAAGGTTGCCCTTTCTTGACCGTTGTGACGGGCTTGTGGTTGATATGCATAGATGTCCTACACGACCTCATTTTAGTTCCTAGGAGCCAATGTAGTTGGAGTGAGAGGACTTACACCCTGCCCAATACAATAACATCCCTCTCGCCAGTCGTTGGATTCGGTTTCACAGCGGCAATGGGTGTTCCAATTCTTAATGTACCTTCTATAACATCCACACCGACGACAATCGGGTCCTTCTTATTGAAAACTTGCACCGGAGACAGGACACAGGGGAAAACTGCCTGCGCTGCAGACTCCTGGCGCTTGGCTTCAAGCATCTGTTTTTGATATGCAGTGAAGGCGTCAAAGAGATGGTAAATAATGTCTGCAGTAAAGATTTTGACACCAACATCGTCGGCGTATTGCTGCGCTTCCTTATCAATCTTGACATCGAAGCACAGCATGACTGCGAATTCTTTGTTCTTCTCCAACATGGTTCCAGCACGCATGACATCTCGCTTGAAGACAGGACCAATAGAGATTGATGAAACCTACACATCAATTATTAGCTGAATATCGAGAGGCACGAGGACTAGCTCTTACTGGAATCTTGCTAGTCCTCAAGAACTCTAGCAGTGCCTCCAAAGACCCAAGAGTGGAGGCCTGGACAGCAACCCCTTTGCCACTCTTAGAGACCTTGCTGAGCAAGTTCTCCAAATCACCCATGACTTCCTCCTCCAAGTCCTCTTCGTCATCATCAGGGCCACACACCAGCAACCTGGAGCCAGCAATTGCATGTTCTAGGTCGTTGGCGGCAATCTTCACACCGAGCGCTGCCTTGACCTCCTTGTGGTGAACATATTGGGACTTGACTCGCAACTCCCTAAGCGGCTGTGGGGTGAGCAAAGCCCTGACAGTTGTAGTAATTGCACCATTGAGGCCGCAAAGAACAATACGATCCCCTTCGCGTAGAACACCATTAGACAAGATAACATCAATAGTAGTACCCAACCCTTCAATGACCTTCACTTCTAACACGGTAGCCTCAAGCTCTGACAGGTACATCAACTTGCCAGCCATACGCTCCTGGGTAAGGGTGACCAAAAGCTTGATCATGTCAGGGATACCTTCACCAGTGTGCGCGGAGGTTGGAACCAAAGAAACGAATTTAGACATGTTCTTGTTTTCGTAGAACAACTCAGCGTTTAGTGATTGCTCCGCAAAGGCGATTTTGGCTTGGTTCAGGCGGTCCTGGAATTCAGCTTGAACGGATTTCTTCTGTTTTGACAACGAATCTCGGAAACCATTATTAGGGATTGCCTTCCAGTCATATAAACGATCAATCTTGTTCAAAGCCACAATAAAAGGAGTCTTCCTATCCCTAAGGAGTTTGATAGATTCAATAGTCTGTGGTTCTAAGCCATGCATAATATCAACAACCAAAATGGCGATGTTACACAATGAGGAACCACGTGATCGTAAATTGGTGAAGGATTCGTGCCCAGGTGTATCGATGACCAAAAGGCCAGGAATCTTGAAATCCAATTTACCATCCTTCAATAGTGGGTTAGTGACTATGATCATAAGTGAAGGGAGCCACTCACAGCGTTAACTACAGCGGTCTTCTGCTTGATGGCATCGACTGGGAAATAAGTAGCACCAATTTGTTGTGTTATACCACCAGCTTCACCACCTTGAACGTCTGTCTGTCGGATTTTGTCAAGTAACTTAGTTTTACCAGTATCGACGTGCCCGAGGATACAGCAAATGGGTGAGCGAAGGTTGTCCTTGGAGGCGGCAGCCTTAGCCTCCTCAAGTTGCTTCCTCCGCCGCTCCGCAGCCTCCTCCTTTCGCTTCTTCTCTTGTAGTGCTCTTGATGTGGCCTCCTCGTCTTCGCTAGACTCATCCTCAGATTCTTGAGGCTTCTTCGAGCGTGATTGAGGTTTCTTTGTAGCACCGTTAGCGGTTTCTTTCGTAGGGGCCTCGGGCTTCTTCACAGCTTCCGACTTCTTCACGGCTTCCGGCTTCTTCACAGCTTCGGGCTTCTTGACAGGCTCGGCCTCCTCTTCGCCACCCTCACCAGAATCATCCATCCATGACTCCTTGACTTCGCCCTCATCATCAAAAGCTTGCTGCCAGTCTTCGATAACGTCCTCTTCAGGCTCCTTCGACGCTTCCTCTGCCACCGCAGCTGCTACAGCTAATATTAGCCATGCTCTGTAAAGGCACAACATAAGGCTTACCCTCTTCTTCTTCCTGCTTTTTTCTCTCCTCCTCTTCTTTGGCAGTCTTCTCAGCAGCTATCCGCTCCTCTTCTGCCTGCTTCCCCTCAGCTGCCTTAGCCGCATCCTCGGCATCCTGCTCAGTCTTCGATTTCTCGCCACCTTTCCTCTTCCTCCTGTTGTCATATACCGGCTTGGTCTTCTTAGCTCCGCCTTCCTCCAACCCTGCAATCTGCACCCCGGACGCCAACAGCGCTTGCAATCGTGCCTGCTCTCTCGCCCTAGTCTTCTTCTGCGCATCGGTGAGAAGCTTTCCTTCCAGTCTCAATTGCTCCCTCTTTGCCTTCTCTTTCTCCTTCTTCTTGGCTTTGGCCTCCGCAATCCTTTGTTCTTCCTCTTCTCGCGCCTTTTCCTCTGCTTCAATCCGAGCACGCTCTTCCTCCTCACGTCGCTTGGCCTCTTCTTCGGCCAGCCTCCTTGCCTCTTGTTGCTGCTGGAGGAGCCTTAGCGCAGCAGGTATCTTCTTTCCACCCTTAGCTGTAGTAGCGGCAGCGGGCTTCTCGACTTCCTTCGTTGGTGTTGCGGCCGCCTCTTCTTTAGCCGGGGCGGCTTTAGCTTTGTTTCTCGCAGCCTGTTTGTATAGCATTGAGTTAATTTTAAGGATGTGAGCAGGATACAGGTTATAGAGAACATACCGCCTCTTTCTTCTTCTGCTTTTCTCTTTCCTTCTTCTCTTTCTCCTTCTCTTTCTTTGATTTTACTCTAACTTCGCCATCTCCATCAGCACCTCCATCAGCACCTCCATCAGCACCTCCAGCATCCTCTTCCTCTGGCTCTTTTGGCGCGGGGCTTGCAGGCTTAGCCTGCTGTTGTTGTTTCCCCCCCTTCTTTCCCTTTTTTATTGGTCCGAACTCATCATCGTCAATCTCCGTAACTGCCACTGGTGCCTTAGCTTCGTAGTCCACTGTTGGCTCCTCCACCTTCTCTTCAGGAGCAGGCTTCTCCTCTTCCTCATCATTGACCTGTTTCCCCTTCTTTTTCTTCTTTCCTGCATTTTTCCGGATTGCCCCAAGTAGCCCACCACTCATGAAATCATCATCGGCGGAGGCTGTTGGAGGTGCAGGCTTCACTTCCGGCTCCGGCTCGGCGTCCACAGGAGCAGAGGCCTTGACAGCTTCAGCGGGGGGTGCAGTGTCGATTTCGTCCTCCCAGGAGTTGTCAGCGGCCTTTTTGTTTTTCTTGTCCTTCTTTGCCATTGTATGGCTTGGCCGGGCTGGCTTACTGGGATCGTAGATTGGTCTATCAAGGTTGATCCAGGTTGGAGTTGGAGATTGCAGATGGGTTTTGGTACTTGTGCCTAACAGAAGGTTTTTTTCAGACGGTGGGGTTGCTTGGTTCCTTGTAGCGTGGAGATGTAACACCAAACTAATGTAGTACAACTTTTTAATACGACAAGGATAGATTTTCAATATATTCTGATATGGCTGAAGGAATCTCGGAGTGTCATACCAACTCATATGTAGTTTGTTATTTGTTATGTAAGCGACCTGAATGCTGACATCACGTGATTACTTTTTGGACCTTTGACAGCCTCGCTTATTATACACCTCTGAACATAAGAGCTGAAGAGCCGATATTCTAAATACCCAAAGGGGTTTATTGGACTCGACATATTCTGAATGGATAACCTCGCTGGAAACTTACCGGACATCCGAGGAACAAAATACCGAATATGGGACATTGTGGATGGAAAGTACAAACGACCTGACGAAACCAGCGAGGACGAAGCCAGATTGTGGAAAGATGCAGACGGGTAGCACTCCTCGCCATAAAAGAATGGCGAAGATGAGATCAGAGCAAGGATCTCTGGCTATAATTAAATGGATTGTTGAAGGGATTGCAAGTAAGGTTGATGGAATATCTGAAGGGTCTAAGTTAGGAGTGCAGTAAAAGGGAAATACTGCAGATTAATTCTAGGATCTGAAAGGATCTGGCATACCAAAGATGAGTGCCGAAAGAGAAGAAAGCCGGGGCCAGGAAGGCGCTCGTCTCTCGATTCCTACGCCAGAGTCGACACATCGAACACAGATTCCATTACGTATTTGCCCAGCAGGTACAACAGGAGTACCTGACCATCCACTTCATCCCAGGGAAGGACAACCCGGCGGACATTCTGACCAAACTCCTCCCCATGAGCTCAATCGCGAAATGGAAAAGCGACTGGCCCAACGAACTAATCGGCACGAGACCACCCTTCGAGCTCAACAAGCGCTCACCACAGACAATTAACAATTTGGCGATGTTTTCTAAGCCAAACAAGCTATTTGATACACGAAGCTACAAAGTTCCAAGTCGATTAGCAAATTCAGGCTATCACGACTTTGCAAACCTGTGACAGATTGTTGTATGGGTCGGGCACTTGTTCAAGACCCTTCCTTACAAGAACATTTACTTTCAGTCGAAATATTCTGATTAAGGATACCGCAAGCTGATTTGTACTTAGTTGTAGCACTAGTACTAGAACTTTACTCCTAAGGGATTTCCCTGAGATCTGGAATATATCCATTACGGGAGAAGACCACGGCCGTTCTATTTATTGTAGTGGTATGCACAATAGGGCCACCGTGGCACTATCAAGGGAGCTGTAACAACCACACAATCTACTATTGCTTCTTAGAGAGGAAGCTGAGGGATCAGAATGGTCCTTTGAGCACGGCCTCGCCCAAGAAGCAAAAACGTACTACTGAGATAACAATACCTAGGGATTCCCACCAGCAGTTGCAAACCCCAGTCCCACCACCAAGCAAAAAAGAATCCCAAAACGTCCCTCAGCCTGACAAGTATGATGGAAGCTCAGTCAAACTCGAGGCTTTCCTCAATGATGTCTCCAATGTATTCGAACGCATGCCAGTCACTTACGATTCGGCGAACGATGAGATCCTTTGTCAGGCATTACTGGCCAACCCCCCCAATCCATCCCACCCCCATCTGGCCGACCCCCCTATCCGAGCGGCCAAGTTCACCGATCAGTAAGGCAGTAAACAAGCCATGGGCTTATTGCTTGGATGGTGGTAATCAGGAGAGGTTACGAGGGAAGCAATCTGCATGGCATAAGGATGTGAAAGAGAACGTGAGATGACAGTCAAGCGGATTCGAGAGAAAGCTGTTAATATGCAAACTGCTTGGACACGGGTAAAGACCTTTTTGGTTACAACCAGTTAGAGGATTGACTCGAGAAAAAATGAAGCATCCATCAATGAGACTTTAGAATCTCGCTGTGCATTCTTTTGGAGATTGGATGCCATTTGGGGAACCCGGCCTAATACAACACCAATTCTTATCCAATGCTCCTGCCACCAATGCTCCCGCCACCAATGCTCCCACCAATACTCCCACCAATACTCTCGCCATCAATGCGTCTTCCCCCTATGCTTCCACCAATGCTCTCTGTATACCAATGGCCTTACCAATACCCCGCCCGCCAATGCCCCAACCAATGCCTCCACAAATGCCTCTGCTAATGCCTCTGCCAATTTCGCGAGATCTAACTCCAACATCACACGCATGCCTCCGGCTTGCACAGCTATTGCCATATGATAAGTCTCACTTCAGCATATATTTTGATAGCTTCTTCAGCAATACTGTTATTTTTTTGCAACTCCCCGAGAATTGGGTATTGGTGCTTGTGGTACTGCACGAAGAGCACAAATTCCAGTTGAACTACAGGAATATGATGCTAATGGCAAAACTGCTGAGTGGGGTGACTTGACTTTAGTTCCTCAGGATAATGTGCTATGTGCACGTTGGCAGGATAATGCTGGAGTATTCATTATGACTACTATTCATGACCTGAATGATGGTACGGTTTCAAATCAGAGGCGACCAAAAAAGGGGAATCATGCTGTTCGTCAGGTATTTGGTACTAGTCGACGCAAGCTACTTATGACTCCCATTATGATTAATGATTTCAACAATCATATGGGAGGGGTAGACATTGGTGATCAGTTGCGATCATACTACTATACACAGCTATCAAGTCGACGTTCATGGCTATATACCATTATTCTATTGTGTTAGATTGCATGTACTCTCACGTGTTGGGCTGAAGGTCACGGGTAATGCAGGTGT
>Ga0307514_10003659_pt1 | contig 14582 bp, 12 predicted proteins | sample 16_EM_MG_FD_203088 | JGI IMG/M metagenome (GOLD analysis project Ga0307514, IMG submission 203088) | Populus trichocarpa ectomycorrhiza microbial communities from riparian zone in the Pacific Northwest, United States - 16_EM | ecosystem: Host-associated > Plants > Roots > Unclassified | place... | reverse complement strand
TCACCAACGGCGTCAAGAGCATCAGCAGCACGGCCGCGGCCGATGTCTCGGGCGCCACGGTGACCAACACCCAGTCGGCTTACCGCACTGCTGTCGGCCTGAACATGCCCAACCTCAGCGGCGGCAGCAATGGTGTGCAGTCGTTTGCCTATGCCAACGGCTCGCCCAGCGCCGCCACGCTGAACGCGCAGCTGTCCTCGCACCCCAACGTAGCGGCCTCGCTGTCCGGTGGCAGCACCACGCTGGGCCTGGGCTCGTTTGGCGCCAACTATGGCGGCGGCGCCAGCGGCACGCGCACCTACTCGTCGAGCACGACCTACGGCTTCTCGCTGTCGGACACGCGCACGCTGAGCCTGGGCCTGCTGGGCATGACCAGCTACAACGGCGGCTTCGATTCGCTGAGCTTCACGGTGAAAAGCGGCAGCACCACGCTGCTGAGCAACACCTTCACCACGCTGGCCTCGGCGCAGACCTTCTTCACCGACAGCGCCGTCAGCCTCGGCAGCTTCACCGCCGGGGCCAACAGCGTGGTGCTCAGCTTCAGCCTGACCGCCAGCGCCGCCAAGGGCGCGGACATCAGCTACCTGCTGTCCTGGCTCGCGCCCGCCGCCGCTGGCGCACCGACGACCACCACGACGGCCAGGCCGACCATGGGCATCGCCTCGGCTGTCACGGTGGCCAAGCCTGTGGCAACCGCAACGGTTGCTGCGGCGGCCGACGACGACGCCACGACGCTGCGCCGCGGCTTCGGCCGCGCCATCAAGCCGGGCGTGGTGAGCTCGATGACGGTCGCCAAGCCAAGCCTGGGCATGGCCGGCTTGCGCCCGACGCTGGGCGGCGCCACGCTGGGCAACACCGTGCTGCCCACCGCCGCAACCGCCAACGGCCGCGCCGGCAACATGGCGCTGGACCGCGCCGACGGCCTGCTGCGCGGCCGCGGGCGCTGAAAGGCAGGCAAAGCACTGGCCGCCCGCGAGGGCTGCCAGTGCTACGCTGGCCTTCCCTCCGTTTTGACAGACGCGGCGCCCAGGGCGCCGCGCGCCATTTGATGCGCCAGCTCTACGTCGATGCCCAGTACGCCAGCCCTTACGCCATGTCGGTCTTCGTGGCCCTGCATGAAAAAGGCCTGCCCTTCGAGATGCACACCGTGGACCTGGGCGCAGACGCCCACAAGGCCGCGACCTTGGCCGGCACGCTGCTGACCCAGCGCGTGCCCACGCTGATCGAGGACGACGGCTTCAACCTGGCCGAGTCCTCGGCCATCACCGAGTTCCTGGAAGATACCGCCGCAGGCCCTGCCCTCTACCCCACCTCGCCGCGGCAGCGTGCCCACGCGCGCCAGGTGCAGGCCTGGCTGCGCAGCGATCTGATGCCGATCCGCGTCGAACGCCCCACCGAAGTGATCTTCTTCGCCCAGCGCCGTGCCCCGCTGTCGGTCGAAGCCGAAGCGGCTGCGCAGAAGCTGTTCAGCGTCGCGGACACGCTGCTGCACGGCCACAGCGACGACCTGTTCGGCGAGTGGTGCCTGGCCGACCTGGACCTGGCACTGATGCTGAACCGGCTGGTAATGCACGGCGACACCGTGCCGGCCCACCTCGCGGCCTATGCGACCCGGCAGTGGCAACGCCGCAGCGTGCGCGAGTGGCTGGCGTTGCCGCGGCCCGGGCTCTGAAGCGACCGGCCGGGCTTCAGCCCAGTTCGAGCAGGTGGGTCAGGTCCCATTGTTCGCGCGGCTGGGCCAGCGCGGAGCGTTCGGCGTGTTCGTGGCGCTTGATGGCGATGAAGGCATTGACCAGCGGGTCGCCGAGCAGCTCGCGCAGCGCCTGGCTGGCGTGCAGCGCGTCCAGCGCGGTGGGCAGGCTGCGCGGCAGGCGCAGCGCCTCGTCGCTGCCATCCATCGGCGGCTCTGCGGCCTGCAGGCCTAGCAGGCCCAGGCCCAGCGTGGCGGCCACCGCCAGGTAGGGGTTGGCATCGCCACCGGGCAGGCGGTTTTCAATGCGGCGCGCGCTGGCGCCGGAGGCGGGGATGCGGAAGGCCAGCGAGCGGTCTTCATGGCCCCAGCTGGCGTGGGACGGTGAGGCATTGCTCAGCGCGATGCGGTCGTAGCCCATGTCGTGCGGCGAGAAGAAGGCCATGGCCGCGGGTGCGGCGCGCTGCAGGCCGCCCACGAAGTGCGCCAGCGCGGCGCTGTCGGCCCCGGCCGGCTCGGCGAACAGGTGCGGCCAGTCGGCCGCCTGGCGCTGCACGCTGAAGTGCCAGTGCATGCCGGTGCCAGGCTCGTCCAGGAAGGGCTTGGGCGCGAAGCTGCACAGGTAGCCATGGCGCGCGGCGATCTCACGGGCCAGGCGCTTGAAGCGGAACACCGCGTCGGCCTGGGCCAGCGGCTCGCCGTGGCGGAAATTGACTTCGTATTGCGACAGCGCCGATTCGTGGGCATGGCCGTTCACCGGAATGCCCAGCAGGTCGCAGGCGGCGTACAGCTCGTCGAAATAGGCCTCGAAGTGCGACAGCCGCTCCAGCGACAAGGCCTCGCAGGCGCGCTCGCGGGTCAGCGAGCCGCCATGCGCACGGGCCGCGCTGAGGCGGGCCTGCGCGTCGCGGTCCAGCAGGAACAGCTCCAGCTCCGGCGCCACCAGCGCCTGAAGGCCGGCGGCGTCCAGCCGGGCCAGCACGGCGCGCAGGGCGGCGCGGGGCGAATAGGCCGAAGCGTCCACCATGCCGGTGGCCGAGCGCAGCGCGCCGGTGGGCTCGCACAGCACTGTCAGCTCGCCGGGGCGACCCGGCCGGGCGCTGAGTGTGCGCAGGTCCGGCACCAGGTGCATGTCGTCGTAACTGTCCGGCAGCAGGGGGCCGAAGACGGCTTCCGGCTCGCCGGCGGTGAGCGTCAGCCCCATCACCACCGAGGGCGCGCGGCAGCCGCCCATGCCGGTGAAGTCGTCGGCGTGCACCAGCTTGCCGCGGGCCACCGAAGTGAAGTCGCCGAATGCGCATTCGACCAGCCGCGTCGGCTTGCCGCCGCTCCTGGCGGTCTCGCAGGACTGCAGCGCGGCCTTCAGCTCGGCGGTGGACGGGGAAACAAGCGGCTCGATCTTCATGGGAACGTCAGGGAAATGGGTGTGCCTTGTGGGCGCAACCGAGCATGATAGGCGAGCCGACCTCGGTCACCCAGTCGGGTAAGCCGGGGCCAACCGCCGGGCCGGGCCCGGCCACCGATGGTCGAACAAACTTGCGCGTGAGCCACTTGCCGGCCCCAGAATCAGCCCACGTTGGGGACGGTACCGGCCACGTCGCAAGGGAGCGGCGCGGCACAGGGGGGCCGCCAAAAAGCGGCGCAGCACGCCTGACGCCGCAAAGGAAGATTGACCGTGCAGGAACACACGCAAGGCAGCGCCAGCCTGGGTGCGCGCAGGCCGCCGCCGGAACAGACGCTGCGCCAGCAGGTCGCCCGCCATGAGCTGGCCTGCCGCGACAACCCGGCCGCCTTTGTGCAGGCCACCGCGGCCTGGGCGCTGGGCGCCTGGCTGGCGCTTGCACTGCCGGCCGTGCTGGCGGTGCTGGCGCTGGCCGCCGCGCTGGCCGGCTGGTGGATGGACGAAGCGCTGTGGCCGCCGCTGGTCGGCCTGCTGGGCCTGCTGCTGGGCTGGACGCTGGCCAGCGCGGTGTGGCCGCAAACGCTGCCTGCCGGTGGCAAGACCTTGCCGCGCAACCAGGCGCCGCGGCTGTTTTCACTGGTGGACCGCCTGCGCGGCGCGGTGCAACCTGCGCCCCCCCGCCCGGCCGGCGCGCCACCCCAGCCTTTGCTGCCCCGCGCCATCGCCGCCTGGCGCCAGCACCGCAACCCGCCGCTGGCCGTGCAGCTCGACAGCAGCCTGCAGGCCGAACTGCAGGAAGCGCCGCGCCTGGGCCTGCTGGGCTGGCCGCAGCGCCGGCTGCGCCTGGGCCTGCCGCTGCTGATGGCGCTGGACGGCCCGCAGCTGGCCGGTGTGCTGGCGCGAGAATTCGCCCACCAGGGCCGCGGCGTGGAACCGCGCCTGGCCTGGATCTTCCGGCTGCACCAGCGCTGGGCCAGCCTCTCGCCGGCTCAACGCCCCGCCCGGCTCAGTGCGCCGGGTGCGGACCTGGCCCGGCGCCTGTTCTACCGCCACCTCTACCCCGGCTTCGAAGCCCGCGCGCTGGTGCTGGCCCAGTTGCACCAGCGCGCGGCCGATGCCTGCGCGGTGCAGGTGGCCGGCGCCCAGGCCGCCTTGCAGGCACCGCTGGCGCTGGCAATCCAGCAGCGCTACCTGGACCAGGACTTCTGGCCACGCCTGTGGGAACAGGCCGCCCGCGTGCCCGAGCCGGACGCAGCACCGCTGCGTGGCCTGCGCGTGCTGCTGAAGGACAGTCCGCGCCAACCGGCCGCACGCCGCTGGCTGGCCGAAGCACTGAAAGCGCTGCCCGCCCAGCGCGCGCTGGAACCCAGCCTGCGCGAGCGCGTGGCCTGGTTGCAAGGACAGACGGGCGACGAGGCCGACCCACCGGCCGCCCTGCCCGCGCCAGTCGAAGTGCCGGCCGTGCCGGCCCGCAGCGCCGCCGAGGTGCTGCTGGGCAGCGGCCTGGAGCCCTGGATCGACATGCTGGACGCCGACTGGCGACACCAGGTGACCGACGAGTGGCGCGCGCAACATGCTGCCCACCGCCGCCGTGAGCGCCTGCTGCACGAGCTGGCCGATGCCGATGCCAACGCACCGTTGCCACTGGCTGACCTGCTGCTCTGGGCCCGGCTGGCGAGACAGGTGCAAGGCCCGGGCGCCGCGCTGGCGCCACTGCGGCTGACGATGGCCCGCCACCATGCGATTGGCGAAGCCCGTTACCTGCTGGCCTGTGCGCTGCTGGACCATGGACCTGCCGTGCAACCGCGCGGCAGGCGGCCGGATCCGACGCCCAGCCAGGCCGAAGCCATCGAGCTGCTGCAAAGCCTGGCCAACGAAGGCCGCGAAAGCCTGCAGTACACGCAGGCCCTGGCGGCCGACCCACATTGGCGGCTGCCCGCTGCGCAGCGGCTGGAAATGGTGCTGGAACAGCGCGAGGATTTCGAGGCACTGAAGCCTGTGCGCGCCCGCCTGCGCGAGCTGGCGCTGGAGGCCGAGCGGGCCGAGAAGGTGTTGCGCAGCTTCCAGGGCGAACAGCAGCTGGAAGCCGCACCCACCGGCCTGCGCAGCCGCCACACCGGCACGCTGCCCAGTACCGCGGCCCAGCTGCACACCCGCCTCAGCGCCCGCGTACTGGCCGACACCCTGGCGCTGCTGAAGTCCGAGCCGGCCGTAGGCAAGGCCTGGCTGCTGCGCAAGACCAGCCCGCAGGTGCGCGGCTGGAGCCTGTACCTGATGGTCATCGAGCGCTCGCACGCGCTGCTGCAGCCGGACCCGGCGCAGTGGAGCCAACTGCTGGAGGCCAAGATCCAGCTGCCGTTGCCGGTGGCCGTGGTGGACCTGGCGCAGCCCTACTGGCAGGACATTGGCCGGACCGACCTGGTGCAGGCGATGCGCAGCACCGAAGGCGCGTGCATTTACACCGCCGAAGCCCCGAAATGAGCGGCCGGAATTGACCCTGACGCCGCAGGCAGGCAGCAGATTTTTTAGAATGCTGCAGTGCACCTACTGAACGCCGACCTGCACTGCCATTCCATTTTTTCGGACGGCAGCCTCTCCCCCAGCGAACTCGCCCAGCGCGCCCACCAGGGTGGCGTGGCGCTGTGGTCCCTGACCGACCACGACGAACTCGCTGGCCAGGCCGAAGCCAGGGCCGCTGCGGAGGCCCTGGGCATGGCCTACGTCACCGGCGTCGAGATCTCGGTCACCTTTGCTGGCGAAACCGTGCACGTGCTCGGTTTCGATTTCGACGAACACCACCCCAGCCTGGTCCAGGGCCTGACCGAATTGCGTGCCGGCCGCCACCAGCGCGCCCGCGACATGGGCGAAAGCCTGGCCCGCGCCGGCATTCCGGGCGCCTACGAAGGCGCGATCAAATACGCGGCCAACCCCGAGCTGGTCTCGCGCACCCACTTCGCCCGTTTCCTGGTCGACAACGGGCACTGCAGCTCGATCCAGGAAGTTTTCTCGCGCTACCTGAAGGAAGGCAAGCCAGGCTTTGTCGAGCACCGCTGGGCGGGGCTGGACGAGGCCGTGCGCTGGGTCAAGGAAGCCGGCGGCGTGACCGCCATTGCCCACCCCGCCCGCTACCGCTTCTCGCCGACCGAGGAGTTCGCGCTGTTCGGCGAGTTCCAGGCCCATGGTGGCCGCGGCGTGGAAGTGACCTGCGGCAGCCATTTCCCGGACGAGGTCGTGAAATACGCCGACATGGCGCTGGAGTTCGACCTGCTGGCCTCGCGCGGCAGCGACTTCCACGCGCCCGGCGAGAGCCGCGTGCCACTCGGTACGCTGCCGGACCTGCCAGGCAAGGTCACGCCGATCTGGTCGCTCTGGGCGCCGCGCCTGGCAGCCCAGCAAGCGGACCCGATGGCCGCGGCTTGAGCCGGTCCGGCCCGCCAGGCCACACACCCACATCGGTATGTGGATGGCATTGACGACACCGTCAAAAGGGCCGTCCGGCGCTGCGAGAATATCAGCATGGCCCAGTACTTCGAGGTCCACCCGCAGAACCCGCAGCTGCGCCTGCTGAAGCAGGCTGCTCAGCTGCTGCATGCCGGCGGCGTGGCCGCCGTGCCCACCGATTCCAGCTACGCGCTGGTCTGCCACCTGGACGACAAGGCCGCCGCCGAGCGCCTGCGCAGCATCCGCCATGTCGACGACAGGCACCACCTGACGCTGCTCTGCCGCGACCTGTCCGAACTCGCCAACTACGCCCGCGTGGACAACCGCCAGTACCGCCTGCTGAAGCTGGCCACACCTGGCCCGTTCACCTTCATCCTCGAGGCCACCAAGGAAGTGCCGCGCCGGGTCTCGCACCCGTCCCGCCGCACCATCGGCCTGCGCGTGCCCGAGCACACGGTGCTGCAGGCCCTGCTGGCCGAATTCGGCCAACCGCTGCTGGCCACCACCTTCATCCCGCCCGGCGAAACCGAAGCCCTGAACGAACCGGCCGAAATCCGCGCGCGCTTCGAGAAACAGCTGCAGGCGGTGGTGGACGCGGGTGCCTGCCCGCTGCAACCGACCACCGTGATCGACCTCAGCGGCGACGAACCCGTCATCGTGCGCGAGGGGCGCGGGGACGCGGCGAAGCTGGGGTTGTAGACGCCACCCTGCCGGCCGCTGCCGCAGCATGCTTGGCGCTTGGTTGGGGTGGCGGCAGAATCCGCCGCGGCCGGTGCCTACCTTGCAACGGCCACAGTCGCTGGCCTCAGGGATTTCAGGAGGAGGCCTGCGTTGGTCAAATCCAGAAGACAGCTGCCATGCAAGAACCCCAGTTCAATCCATTTGCGCCCCCGACGATAGAGACCGAGCGCAAAACCACCGATTGCGTCCGCAAAGGCAAATCGGTCATCGTGCCGGTCGGTTTCGACCTTCCCCAACGTTGCATCATTTGCAACTCGGCCGCGCAAACGCCGGTCAAGTCGAAGAAGCTGTATTGGCACAGCCCGTGGCTGTATCTGCTGATCCCGCTGAACATCCTGATCTACTTGGTCGTCGGCTTGCTGGCCAGGAAGTCGTTTGTGGTGTCGCCTGGGCTTTGCGAGGCCCATGCCAGCCGCCGCAAGCGGCGCGTGGGGGTGGCCATGGCCATCGCGTTGGTCGCACTGTGCCTGGGCGTGGGCCTGCTCGCGCGTGGCCAGCAACTGCCTGGCATCGGCATGCTGTCTTGGGGACTGGTGAGCCTGATCGTGGCGATGTTCCTGGGCCGCAAGGTCTATCCACGCAAGATCACCAAGGAATACCTCAAGCTCGGCGGTTGCAAGGAACCCTTCCTCGCCTCGCTGGAGTAGGCGAGACGGGCCCAGCCCGCCAGTGCCGCGCCCTCATCCATTCACACAGGGAAGCAAACCAACATGATCGACCACACCGGCGTCAGCGTCAGTGACTACGGCCGCAGCAAGGCGTTCTACGAGAAGGCGCTGGGCGCCATGGGTTACCAGCTGCTAGCGGAGATGCCGGCCGAGCTGGTGGGCACCCGGGTGGCGGGTTTCGGCGAGCCGCCGAAACCGGACTTCTGGATCGCCGAAGGTACGCCGAATGTGCCGGCGATCCACATTGCCTTCCGCGTGGCCTCGCGCGCCATCGTCGACGCGTTCTACCGTGAAGCGATGGCTGCGGGCGGGACCGACAACGGGCCCCCCGGCGTCCGCGCGCACTACCACCCGAACTACTACGGTGCGTTTGTGCGCGACCCGGACGGGCACAACATCGAAGCCGTCTGTCACGCGCCCGAGTGAGGCGCTGAAATGGAAAAGGCCTGGAGAACCCAGGCCTTTTTTCATGGTCGAGAGACCCGCAGCTCAGAGCGCAGCGGTCACCACGATCTCGATCTTCCACTCCGGCTTGGCCAGTGCGGCCTGCACGGTGGCACGCGGCGGCGTGTTGCCGGCGACCACCCAAGCGTCCCAGACGGCGTTCATGCCGGGGAAGTCGGCCAGGTCGGCCAGGAAGATCTGCGCGCGCAGGATCTTGGTCTTGTCGGTGCCGGCCTTGACCAGCAGCGCGTCGATGGCGGCCAGCACTTGCCGGGTCTGGCCCCCAATGTCCTGCGAGCCGTCTTCGGCCACCTGGCCGGCGAGGTAGCAAACGCCGTTGTGCACGGCCATTTCGGACATGCGGGCGCCGACTTCGTAGCGTTGGATCATTTCAGTGCTTTCCTTTGGTGTGCGAGTGCGGACGAGGATGCGCGGGCTTCTTCCCGGTGGCCGCAGCAGCGGTCGCCGCGCTCGCCTTCTGGCCCAGCCTGGATTCGGTCCCATTCATCAGTTTGCGGATGTTGGCGCCATGGCGCCAGATCAACAGCAGGCTCATCACGGTGATGGCCAGCAGCAGCGGCGAGACCTCCCAGATCAGCATCTGGTAGAACGGCGCAAAAGCTGCGGAGACGATGGCCGCCAGCGACGAATAACGCGTGAAAACCGCGACGATGACCCAGGTGCCCAGCGTTGCCAGGCCCAGCCAGGGGTTCAGCGCCATCAGCACCCCGGCCGCGGTGGCCACGCCCTTGCCACCCTGGAAGCGGAAGAACACCGGCCACAGGTGGCCGATGAAGGCCGCCAGGCCCACCAGGCCGATGGTCAGTTCGCCCCAGCCGAAGCGAGGTGCCAGCAGCATGGCCAGCACCACCGGCACATAGCCCTTGAGCGCGTCGAAGGCCAGCGTCAGCAGCGCGGCGACCTTGTTGCCGGAGCGCAGCACGTTGGTGGCACCCGGATTGCCCGAGCCGTAGGAGCGTGGATCGTCCAGCCCCATGAAGCGGCTGACGATGACTGCAAACGACAAGGAACCGATGGCATACGCCACGGCCACGGCAAGCAGGGAGGTCGCAATGTCCATCGAAGCAGGCGATGGCGAAACCGCACACCGCAATGAAATACCGGGCGTGGAGTGTAAGCTGCCCGACAGGCCGGCCTGGCTGGCGTCTGCCCTGAAGACCTGCGCCAACACAAGCCCCGGCAACACCGAGGCACTTCCGGCGGGCGATTACCATCCAGGATTGCAGCCGCCACCGCGCCTGCACCGACCGGGCCGGCGAGCCGCGGGTGTTCGCTGAAGGTCCACACGCTTGTACAGGATGTCTTCCTCACTGGTCACGCGCATGCTGCTGGCGGTGGCCGCCGCATCGCTGCTGATCTTCCTGCTGATCGGCGGCTTCGAGCTCTGGCACGAGCGCAACCTGCTGACCCGCGAGGCCCAGGCCCGGGCCGACGCCGCGGTGGCACTGAGCGCCGACCCGATGGCCAATGCCTTGTGGAACTACGACCTGGCGGCGCTGCAGCGCATGACGCAGGGTCTGGTGAAGGACGGCAGCATCGTGCATGCCGAGGTGCGCAACGAACGCGGCGAACTGCAGTCGCAGGCCTGGCGTGCGGGTGCGGGCCCGGGCCCGGGACTGCGCAGCCGCGAGCTGCCGCTGTCCATGCCGCTGCGGGCCCAATCCATTGGCCTGCTGACGGTGCAGGAGTCGGACGCCGACGTCAATGCCGAGATCCAGCGCCGTGCCGTCGACCGCTTGCCGCTGGAACTGCTGAAGGTGCTGGCGGTGGCGGTCAGCCTGCTGCTGCTGATGCACCGGCTGGTCATCTCACGCCTGTCGGCCCTGGTGCGGCAGCTGCGCAACCTGCGCGTTGACGACCTGCAGGCCAGGCTGCAGCCCATGCCGCAACCGGCCAACACGCGCGACGAGATCGTGGTGCTGGCGCGCGGCATCGAGCGCTACCACCATGCCCGGGTACTGGAGATGCAGCGCCGCCAGCATGCCGAGGAGCAGTTGCGCGGCAGCCTGCAGGAGCGCTCGGCCATGCTGGGCTCGCTGCGCGAAGGCCTGCTGGGCCTGGACGCACTGGGGCGGGTGCAATATGCCAACCGCGCGCTGGGCGAATTGCTGGGCCTGGACACGGCGCCCACCCGCGGCCAGGGACTGCAAGGCCTGGCGCAACTGGACAGCGGGGACGGCGCGCGCGACTTCGGCGACGCCTTGTGCGACGGCATTGCCGCAGGCCAGCCGGCCCAGCTGCGCGCCGAACTGAGCCCGCAGGTCGGGCAGCCGCGCACGGTGCAGATCCAGCTGACGCCGCTGGGCGAGACCCGCCACGGCCTGCCGCAGGGGCAGACGCCAGGCGTGGCCTGGATCGTCGTCATCGCCGACATTTCCGACGCGGTGCAGCGACGCCGCTCCGAGCAGGCCCGCATGGCCGCCGAGGCCGCCAGCCAGGCCAAGAGCGACTTCCTCTCGCGCATGAGCCACGAGCTGCGCACCCCCTTGAACGCCATCGTCGGCTTTGCCCAGTCGCTGACGCAGGACCCTGCGATCCAGGCCGACGCGCAGCGGCTCAACCAGGTGGCCCTGATCGAGCGCGCCGGCTGGCACCTGCGGGCCATGATTGCCGACGTGCTGGACCTCTCGCGCATCGAGACCGGCAGCCTGCGCATCAACCGCGGCCCGGTGGACCTGCAGGCACTGGTGGACGACGCGATGGCCCTGGTCGCGGGCGAGGCAGTGCGCGAGCAGGTGCACTGCAGCGCCGAGGTCGACCCGCGCGCGCGCTGGGCCCTGGCCGACGAGGTGCGGGTGCAGCAGGTGCTGCTGAACCTGCTGGGCAATGCGGTCAAGTACAACCGGCCCGGCGGCGACGTGGCGCTGCAGGTCAGCCCCGCGGGCGATGGCGAGGTCTGCATCGAGGTCAGCGACACCGGGCTGGGCATGGACGAGCAGCAGCAGGCCGGGCTGTTCCAGTCCTTCAACCGCCTGGGCCGCGAGTTGGGCGGCAAGCCCGGCGCCGGCATCGGCCTGGTCGTCACCCGCAGCCTGCTGGACATGATGGGTGGCCGCATCGAGGTCAACAGCGAAGCCGGCGTGGGCACCCGTTTCCGGGTGACGCTGCCGGCCGCCGCACCCACCGACGACCAGCAGCTGACCCTGCCTTTCGACAGCAGCGCCAGCACCCGCCACACCGTGGCCTACATCGAGGACGATCCGGTCAACACGCTGGTGATGAGTGCGCTGGTGGAGCAACGCGAGGACCTGCAGCTGGTGACCTACACCAACCTCGGCGAGGGCCTGGCCGGGCTGCGCGCCCGGCGCCCGGACCTGCTGCTGCTGGACATGCAACTGCCCGACGGCCGCGGCACCGAGCTGCTGGCCAAGCTGCAGCGCGAGCCCGCGCTGGCCACGCTGCCGGTCATCATGGTCTCGGCCGATGCGCTGGACGACAGCGTGCGCAATGCGCTGGCCGCCGGCGCGCGCGCCTACGTCACCAAGCCGCTGGCCTTCGATGAAGTGCTGCGCGAGATCGACGCCGCCCTGCAGGCCGGCAAGGCGCCGCCGCAGACGGCCTGAAGCCAGCGGCCCGGCAGTTCAACGGTTCATGGGAAAACGCAGGGCCGTCCCAAGTTCCCTCATCCCCTTCGAGGCGCCTGACGCAAAGCGGCAGGCACGCGGGTGATCATGACCGGCTGCGCCAGGCCAGCCTGGCAAGGCACGTCGCCCAGCAGCCGCTGATAGTCGCCAGAGGCATGCAGCGCCGCCAGACCTCGGTTGAAGTCGGCCAGCAGCGCCACGCTGCCGGGCAGCTGGCGCGGCAGCATCAGGTGGGTGGTGAACTGGTGGGTGATCAGCCGCGGATGGGCGCGGATGGCCTTGCCCTCGGCGGGCGTGAGCTGGGTGTCGATCAGGTGGCAGGCCACGTTGCGCTCCAGCAGCATCGCGTCGACCCGGCCTGCCGCCAGCTTGCGCAGGCCGGCCAGGTCGTCAGGCGTCCAGTCCACCTTCAGCGTGCCGTCATTGAAGCGGGCGATGAACTCGGGCGTGTAGGTGTAGGTGCGGATCGCCGCGAAGGTGTAGGGCGCCAGGTCGGCCGGCACCTGCCAGTCCAGCTTCAGGCCGGCGCGGTACAGCACCACCCACTGCTCGGTCAGCACGTTGTCGCTGAGCAGGAAATCGCGTTCGCGGTCCGGCCGCCGGCCCCAGTAGGCCGAGCCGTCCCACAGCCCCGCCTTGGTCTCTTCCTGGGCCCGGCCCCAGGGCATGAAGCTGTAGATCACCTCATGGCCTGCGGTCTTCAGCGCCTGTCGCACGATGTTCAGCGCAATGCCCTGGTCGGCACGCGACTGCGTGGCATACGGCGGCAGCTCGCCTGTGGCAATGCGCAAGCTGCGGGCCTGCGCCAGGCCGGGCAGCGCAACGAGACATGAAAGCGAAATGGAAACCAGGCAGGCAAGGCAACGACGGCGCATGGGCCTGCAATATAGGCGTGCCCACCGGTATTGGCGAGCGCGCGCGGCGCCACTGCCCACGGCGTTTCAGATCGCGCAGCTGACCGGCTTCGCCCCCAGCGGCCCGCTCAGCACCGCGGGCGCGATGCCGACCAGGTAGCCGCGCCGGCCGCCGTTGATCAGGACGTTCGGCAGTTCCAGCACTGTCGCTTCGACATAGACCGGCATCGCCTTGCGCACGCCGAATGGCGAGGTGCCGCCGACCTGGAAGCCGGTGTGGCGCTGTGCCACCTCGGGCTTGCAGGGCTCGACGCTCTTGGTGCCGATGGCCCGCGCCAGGTTCTTGGTGCTGACCTGCTTGTCGCCATGCATCAGGATGATCAGCGGCTCGGCCTTCTCGTCCTGCATCACCAGCGTCTTGATCACCGCATGTTCCGGGTGCCCGAGCTGCCTGGACGACTCGGCCGTGCCGCCGTGGTCCACGTAGTCGTAGACGTGTTCGGTGAAGGCGACGCCGTGGGCTTTCAGCCACTGGGTCGCCGGGGTTTCGCTGACGTGTTTGTCCTTCTTGGCCATGCTCGCATTGTCGCCGCCCGAGGCGGGAAAACAGATGTTTGCCGCCGGGCCGCCCCAAGGCAAACGCTCCCCCTCGGGGGGGCGACGCCGCAGGCGTCTTGGGGGCAAACATCACTCACTGTGCCGGGTCGCGCATCTCCAACCGAATTGCATCAATCTCAGCCAACAATTCCGGGCTCAGCGTCGTGCCCCAGGCGTCCAGATCCTCATCGAGCTGCGCGAGCGAGGTCACGCCGATGATGGTGGAAGCCACGCGCCAGCTGGTGTAGCAGAAGGCCAGCGCCATGCGCGTGGGCGTCAGCCCGTGCTCACGGGCCAGCGCGTTGTAGCGCTTCGCAGCGGCCAGCGCGGCAGGCCGGCCCCAGCGCTGCTGCTTCATGCGCTCGAAGCGGGCAATGCGGCCAGTGTTGCCAGGATCATCGAAGCCGCGCTCGTCGTACTTGCCGGTGAGCAGCCCGAAGCCCAGCGGCGAATACGGGATGGAGGCCACGCCCAGCCGGTGCATCGCTTCGTCCAACCCGTTGTCGATCTGGCGGTTCACCAGGCAGTACGGGTTCTGCACCGTCAGCACCCGCGGCAGGCCATGCTGCTCGGCCACGCGCACGAACTCGGCCACGCCGTAAGGTGTTTCGTTGGACAGGCCGATGTGCCTGATCTTGCCGGCTTTCACGAGCTGCCCGAGCGCTTCGAGCTGGTCGTGGATGCTGGTGTATTCGGCCTCCTGCTTCGGGTCGAAATACATGGCGCCGAAGCTGGGCGCGTTGCGGTTGGGCCAGTGGATCTGGTAGAGATCGATCACGTCCGTCTGCAGGCGCTTCAGGCTGTCGTCGCAGGCGGCAAGGATGTGCGCGGGCTTCAGGTCTGGCGCGCCGCCGCGCACCCAGGGCATGCCGCGCGAAGGGCCGGCCACCTTGCTGGCCAGCACCACGCGCTCGCGCATGCCGGGCCGCTGCGCGAACCAGCGGCCGAGGATGGCCTCGGTCGCGCCAAAGGTCTCGGCGCGCGGCGGCACCGAATACATCTCGGCCGTGTCGAGGAAATTCACGCCGCGTTCGACAGCACGGTCCAGGATCGCGAACGCGGTGGGCTCGTCCACCTGCTCGCCAAAAGTCATGGTGCCCAGGCAGATCGGGCTGACACGCAGTTCGCTGCGGCCGAGGT
>Ga0307514_10003658_pt1 | contig 14588 bp, 16 predicted proteins | sample 16_EM_MG_FD_203088 | JGI IMG/M metagenome (GOLD analysis project Ga0307514, IMG submission 203088) | Populus trichocarpa ectomycorrhiza microbial communities from riparian zone in the Pacific Northwest, United States - 16_EM | ecosystem: Host-associated > Plants > Roots > Unclassified | place... | reverse complement strand
ACTTGAGGAGCGAGTCGGGGTCCTGAGAGGCATCAGATGTGTCAACGAAAGAAGCATGGAAGCTGGACTGACATCAAACCAGTCAAAGGGGGTGAACGTGAAGGGTGCCGTCCGACACAAAAACCAGATGCGGAACTTTGTCCCACATACGGTGGACCCGAATGAAAACATTCGACGGGGATCACTGCGCATAATGTGGTGGAGACACCACAGCGCCTGCTTTCCGTACTATGGAAGATGAAAAAATGATCCGGAATGGATCCAGGTTGGCTCACATCGACGGCGCCACCATTGGCGAACTTGTACTTGAACGGGCAAGTCAGGTCTCTCCATCTAAATTTACCCGAAACCGGAGGGGTCGCGATGGCCATGTGAAGAAAGGCGTCTGGTCGGCGATTGGATTCGGGTTTTGGAGACAGCGTGGACCATTTCCTGTACAGATGTCGCACGCCCACTCTGTCGAAGGTAACCCAGGATCATATTGAAAAGACGAGAAAAAAACGCGAAAGCTTCGTCAGCGTCTTCGCTCCAGGCAGTGAAATTTTCCCTCCTTAAATATTCTCCGTCGATATTACTCCACTCCCCTTTCTCGGAGAGCAGGCCACTTTCGACAACGTGGGATAAGGAGGTGGCCATTCAGTGAACACGAGTCCCGCAAGTGATCCGTGGGAAGGCGTACTATCAGATAGGGGACCCCGAGGATGCCGCGAGCCTGGGACAGGCCAGCGGTGTGAAAGATTCTCGAGGCGAAGCTACTTGCACACACTGAGGTGTTGGGGCCGACGGCTTGTCGAACGTGTTTTGTGTCCGTCGCGCCAGTGTCGATGCCAGACTGTAGACTGAGACCTGCGCCCAGTGGAGCATCATCGGGGCTGGCTTGTTGGGTGGGGTGTGAGCTCGTTGTACTGGGGTCGTTGGTGGACATCACCGGTAGATCGCTGGGGGTAGGAGAGGGTGGGGTTAATCATTCGCCATGGAGGCTTGACACGCCCCTGACACTCAAGGCTCCTCTTCCCGGGTTACACTCCTCAGTCCCTTCAATGGGACTGTTGATCTTGACTTGTTACATCCTTGCGAAAACGAACGAACCTGGTGTATCAGTCGTATCTCTGGAATCTGTGTACATGATCAATAAACAACGTTGCCTCCGCCCGAAGCACTATAGATGCTGCGGAAGGAGTCGGGACTGGCGCCTGCACCGCCACGATTCGATTAAGGCAGTTTGTCCTCCCGTTTCTCACTATGCCGTTTGATATCGTGGTCCTAAACGACGGAACCAGCGTTCGTCTTTCCCCATTTATCCCAAGTCCTGTCTCTTATTGAGAGCCCTCAGTTTCCAGCCTTTGCATTCGGAACCGGAAGCAAATGGAAAGGCACAGTAAGCCCAGAGACTCCCCAGCCGTCTTGATCATTTGCTAACGCCCTGTCGTTCGTGTGACCCTAGGACGTTACAGAATACGTGGAACAGGCCCTTGAGACAGGCTTCGTCCACATCGACACAGCTGCTTGTAACGTACTTCCTGATCACGCCCACGGGACATCGAACTCAACCTCAAAGTTCAGTTTACGCGAATGAAGAAAGCGTCGGTGCTGCACTCAAACAAAGCGGGCTTGCAAGGTCGCAAGTCCTTTTGTCGACTTGCTTGACTGGGCTGACCGTTCGAAAGCAGGTTCGATTTCTACATCACCACAAAATATGCTCCAGGAAGGGATGTGCACGAATCTATAAAAATAAGTTTGGACAAGGTGCCCCACTTCCTTGCAACATTGGTCAATTATTAACCGACTTTCTTCAAGCTGGGATTGAAGAAGTTGGACATGTATCTCATCCATGTCCCTCAGGGCGACTTCCCCTCTACCTGGAAGAGTTTTGAACAAGCTCAAAAGGATGGACTTACCACGTACCCGAATCCCTCTCGATACACCTTCCTGATATTCAATACGTCCATCTCAACAGGAGCATCGGTGTCAGCAACTTCACCGTTAATCACCTCCAGGAGATCTTGAAAGTCGCAACGGTCACCCCCGCCGTGAACCAGGTGTGTGTCTCCTTGCCAGGACTACGACACACCAACTAACTTGGACTAGATCTCTTTCAACCCATACAACTACCACGAACATAAAGAGTTGATCAAATTCGCTGCTGAACATGGCATTCTTCTCGAAGCTTTCAGTAGTCTCGCGTATGTCCAGAAGCCCCTCTTCTACTGTACTTACCGAGGTTTTTATCAGCCCGATTACTCGTTACCCAGGCGGCCCAGTTGACAAACCAGTCCTCGCAGCCGCGAAACGTCTCGGAGCAACACCTACTCAGGTCATTCTCGCCTGGGTCCGTTCCAAAGGTGTTGCAGTTGTAACGTTTGTCTGTCCCACCATGTTCGTGAAGTGTTGAATCCACAACACCTTCTCTACAGAACAAGCTCAACCAAGAAACACCTCGAGGAGTACCTGAGTGTCGCCGAACTCTGTATGACTCACGTGCCTCGCATACCAACTCCGAACTAACGGCCTCGTGCAGCACCACTCACGGAAGATGAAATTGCCGCCATCGACGAGGCTGGGGCAAACGGGCCTCCCTTGATTTTTGGGACCACCAAACTGATTGTTCAGAGCATTGCTACTTTGGCATTCATCGCTGGTGCAATGACCTATACCACCCTCCGGTGGATTGTCTAAGGACACTCGCACGTTATGGAACAAAGGAGAGAAGGGGCTTAGATTGGAGTAGAAGACGTTGGTTATGCGTTTACAGTGCTGTAGAGTTACCGAATTCTAGATCCACGTCCGGGATGCATGTCGTCCGACGATAGAGAAAAGGGAAATGTAAGGCACCTCGTAAAGGCCCTCCTCGTGGAAAGCGAAAAGGGACCGAAAAAATGCCTTGGGTTTGAGAAAATCATTCTCCCCTCCCATTAACAACTCGCAACTTGCATAAGAACGTAGGCGTTTGTCAAGACGCGAGTGAATACGAAGCGAAGGGTAGCGTTGCCATACGCGGACTCTAGACCAGCTGGGTGAATGCGGCCACAAATTTTATGGGCGAAAAGGTTCGGTTGAAAGAGACGCATCAGCAAATTCCCACACTCGCTTCGTCCTTTCGAGCTATCGCCAGCCAAAATCTAATCCGTGCTTCCCGGTCGGGATGTCAGATACTCGAACCTCACCTTCGGATTCCGATCTCACCACCTCCCTCGCCACACTGCGCGGGGAGAACCCTGTTCTAGGTATCCCAAAACTCCACGCGTTATTATTGTCGAAAAACCCGGGATGGCTCGTGAGCGAAAAACGGACACGGAAAGTCCTCCAGAGCCTCGGTTTGACCGATACGGCCAAAAACTCGTCCTTTGATCCTGGGGGAGGACTCAAATCCCCCTCCAGTAAGCTACTTGACAGCCTCGATCTCCTCAAGTATACCCAGAAGGGTCCCGCCCTTCGGGTGGAATACTTCGACCAGAAGAAGGGAAAAGGTCTGACCGCCGCAACGGGCATCTCAGAAGGCACAGTCATATGGAGAGAAGACCCCTTCGCCCTTGCTCCAGAATGGTGAGCCCCTTTCCCCCGTAACACACCCTCCGTGTTTTCCAGGTGACACTGAGTTTGGAATATTGAAAAGTGCACAATTCTCAGGGAGGTATACGACCTAACCACAAACTCCGTTGCATGCACATTCTGTTCTACACCCTTCAGCGACCCTTCGTCCCCTCTCATCATCAAATGCTCCCATAGCTCCTCTTCTGTCTACTGCCCTGCAAGATTTTGCAACAGGCTTTGTTCGACACGGAGCAATAAGGTTTCCCACACACTGCTGTGTCCTGCACGTAATCCAAAAGCCAAGGAGCTGTTCCAGTTCATAAGGGTAAACCACTGGATGGCTTTCCATGCGTTAGTGCAGTGTACGACAAGGCTGTTGCTCTCTGTCAGCGCCGCCCCCTCCGACCCAAAGCAACCCGAGCCTTCCTTCGATGAGGAATGGGCCGTGTTTAATAGTTTCGCCTGGCTGAGTCTCGAAGATCGCGAAGCATGGTACGAGATCCAGTTGAGTGGTATTCTTTTCTCTGCTCATTCAACATCATAGGCTCGGCAGCCACGAGCATATGCACCCGACATGGAAGGAGGCGTTCCGGCTATACCGTCAGGCGCTGTGGGATCCTCCCACAGATGCAGACAAGAAACGGTTGGCGAAATTATCAAAGAGGACGTTCCAATCCGCGGAGACGGAGGCTGTAAGAAAGAAATTCAACGAAGAGCTGTTCAGCTATGATGTGTTCCTCCGGAATTTGGGGAGGATGAGCCTCAGTGTGTTTATTCCTCGCCGGCACAGTTCGATCTGCTTATCGCCGCTTAGATCTCGAGGGCCATGGGGGCCTTTATATTCTGCATTCCCATCTGAACCATTCGTGCACACCGAACGTTTCGGTTCGTCATCTCCACCAGAGTACGAACCTTTCGAGGATTTCTCTCCTCGCAAAACGAGATATCGCAGCAGGTAAGCGTCTGCGGGGTAGCAATCTGGTAAACTCCGCCTGACAATCTCCTAGGGGAGGAACTTTCCATCAGCTACGTAGATCCTGCTTCGCTTGTCTCAGCTAGACAACACAAGCTTCGGGAGTGGAGTTTCAGGTGTGAATGCGAGCGGTGCAAAGAGGAGGAGTCAACTGCGGGAGATGAGCGTGGAGAGGTCGTACCCCCCGCGGATCTGGAGAGGGAATTGAAAGCTGGTTTGGGGTTGTTCTAAAGAATTTTTATATGTACACCCAGTGTGCGGCGCGGTGACCGCCAATCAGAAACGGGGTTACATCATTGCGCGCTTCGTCAGAGCCCCGTTGGGATGGTATTGTATTTGGCGAGTGCGACCGAAATGAGTAACGAGACTCAGGCCCTCACCGTCCACTATCGCGGACGTCGGTAGTGAAAAGGGCGAAAACCCCCATTCGAACCTCCTTGGTCGGTATCGTCATGCAAGCAGCCAATGTGAACGCCGGCCCCCCTGTCGCCGCCGGAGCGGCTCCCTTGAACCGAGCTCTCATGACGATGAGCAATTCAAAGTTCCTGAGGGACAGTATGCTCTCGCTCTCCATTTCTACCAGAGACGCGGACTACTATATTTCTGACGGGAATACTGTCCTGCTGGTCGAAAACATCTTGTTCAAGGTACGACCCCGAAACCTCCCGTCGACACGACCGGAACTCTGACCTGGCACTTGAAACCAGGTTCACCGATCCACATTGACCAAGGACAAGTCCACGTTCGATACGATGTTCTCCCTACCTTCCGATTCGTCTTCGGACTCGAGCATGACTGTCGGACCGGAAGGCGAGAGTGATGACAATCCAATACACCTCCAGGGGGATACCGCGGAGGAGTTCCGGGCCTTGTTGTGGGCACTTTATGCATTGTAAGCCTTGTTGCTCCGCTCTTCGAATAATCGCTGGATCAGATATCATATAGACCGAATGAGCTGATGATTGCAATGACGGACGACGCCAACTGTATGCAACTCCTCCACATAGCCCGAATAGCCCACAAGTACCAATTCAAGTCTATCGAGACATGGGCGTCGGCCGCTCTCTCACGTTACTATACACGTATAGGCGCGTTTGAGGGTCTGGCTACGGTTAACAACGACAGTGACGACGCCAACACTCCTTCGTTGACACAAATAACCGAGCTCGCTGGGTTATGCGAGATCCGTGAACTGCTCGAGGCCGCGGTCGATAAGTGGAAGCGGTTGGTGTCGGAGGGCAAGGACGTCGCACTTGCGATTGGCCTCGCGGAACAGCTTAATCTCCGACCATTGCTCGGCTTGGCTTATCGTTCCATGATGCTCAACGGGAGGGCTCATTGGGATTCGGAACCGTTGCTTACGAGGAACCAGAAGGTGCGACTGTTTGCGGGGTATTACTCGTTGAGCAAGCTGTGGGAGTCGATGCCCAGCCAGACTCCGTCCTTGGTTCATTCGGGGAAATGCACATCCCAACAACGGTGTAATCGTTCCTGGGCACAGCTGTGGAGGCTGATCCTCGAGAAAGGGACGGGGATTTTACCTCTCCAGACGGGCGACGTGTTAGGGAAGCTTATGTTGGCTGAGGGATGCATGAAGGCGATTGTTGAAGGAGAGTTTTCATCTGCGGGGTTTGCGGCTGACGATGTTCCCTGCTGCAGGGAGAATGCGTTGACCGCGACCTCCGCAAGGGTCGCAGAGGTTAGGGAGGGCCTTGCCGATCATTTCACGGATGATTTTTGACTGGGATTGTAATGCATATGTCCACGTATGTTATTCGGTTCTCCAATGTAAGTTACCGCACTTTGTACCTATTTACATATATGTACACAAACGCCGCGAATATCTCGCCTTCTCAGCGCCAGAATGTACTGTGACGTTGCATGTGGTGGTGCAAAATCCCTGTACTACTCATCGTCGCAATCGCAAACCACATCTCGCTATCCGACCACAAAATAACAAAGCTTGGATCGAGGTCGTCGTTCGTCAAATATTTGGTCTTTGCGTTCAGGGTACGTCCTTTACATCTCTTTCCCCGTGAATGTGCAAGTTCACGTCGGGGCACTCAAGGCTTTTTCCTGGACCTTGACTGCGTGCGAGACCTCGTTGATATGGTCTGTCAATCATCTACGTTCTCCAATTGCCCACAGAATCCTGGTTATCATCGTCCATCCCTGGGCGAACTTTCCGCCCAAACCTCGCATTTCGCTATCGTTTGCCACCGTCTGGTCGATATCCGTCCTCTCCCTCACCATGTGCCTCATATGGAAGTCTCGCTACCGACGCATCCACCAATCCTACGCATCCCTCGAACCGGGTGACCACGTTTCCAGGAGGCGGATCCAATTCGCCCGCCGCATCGTGCACGGAAGCGCCCCGGTCATGGCAATTGGGTCGATGTCATGTAACATAGTACCTGGCTCGTTTGCTTACGAATGTTGGGTGTGGCGTCGAATAAGGTTCGGGGGAATGCTCTTTTGTTTTATGGGGGTCTCCTATGTAATGTTTTGGCTGGCGATGGTCGTTTGGAGATGTGTGAGATCGCGACGCGGTGGTTGGGCGGTCTCAGAACCTGTGGAGGGGATTTCGTCTGCCGACACCAGCCTGGAGGTTGAAGGCACGGAGATCCTGGTGATGGAAAGGCTTGACTGACGTGTATTCCATCGATTCTGAGTGTGTTATACGGTGCGAGAATAGACGTATACCAGAGCGGTTCCACCTATAAAGGTGTGGTCGGCTGTAGCCACGAACCCGCCGGTTGATTAGCCAAGCTCGCGAGGCTCTATACGTTAAAAAGCGTATATTTGTCAGCAAATGCATTGCCTTTTTTGGAAATACGTGTCTGCTGGGCACGTGAAATTGGTTCCCGCGCTATCGTTTTTTCGACCCTCGTTTGACTTGAGCGAGGTGGGGCGGCGGAACCGGGCCGAAGCCGCACCGAGAGTCCAACAGAACAGAGGGAGCGATCTAGTTCCGGACCGCACGCCTTACCCCCCCCATCCCAGTCAGAGTAGTTGCTATTACAGTATTGAATCCAAACATCCTAGGGGACCCCGCCCTCTAGTATTTCGGTCGAGCCCAATCGCATTTCTTTCTCCATCCACTCGAAGCGACTTTTGCCCGAACCGGACGTGAACCGGACTTCGAGAACATTAGTTTGATCGCACGGGCGCGTCCTCCTGATTTGATCACACATTGTTCCCCAGGTTTCTGCTGTTCGCTCCGCAACTTTACTTTGTACCATCCCACCGGGACGCTGTATTTCGTGGCACGGGATGGATACGTCAACTCCGCTCGTTCAGTTCTCTTTGGGGGAGAACCCCTGGACTTTGGAGAGAGATATGTCTCTGCAAGAGGATGCTGAGGATTCACCGCCAGAGCGGTGGTTTAATTACTTTCCTGCCTGTGGTACGTCTTTCTTCGAGCACTCAAAGCATCAGCTACTCACCACCTCTCCAGTGATGCTTCTGATATTGTTTGCACCCCATCCGTCTTGGTTGATAATCCTTGTCCATCACCACCTGCTTACACTGAAATCCTACCCGTGGTTCGCTACCCACTTGCTAGTCAGCTATACCCTAATGTTCCTCGCCTGCACCTCCCTCATTGTATGCCTTGCGCGCGATCCCGGACCGGTCTTGTCTTCAGAGGACACCCAGACTGATACTGAAGAAACCAGCCTTGCCGAGGCCCTTATGGCACCCGTGGCGGATGATTTCAATAGCCCCGAGAGGTGGTGCAAGAAGTGTTGGGCCGCTAAGCCTGAAAGGACTCACCACTGTTCTATTTGCAGGAGGTGTGTGTTGAAGATGGGTATGCCCCCCCACGTTGGCTCCTCACGTTCTCGCGCTAACCGACCCGGGCGGTGTAGACCACCATTGTCAGTGGATGGCAAATAAGTGCATCGTAAGTTACCTCACCCTATGCCGTATTCGGTGCACTTAATCCCGTTCTACAGGGTCATCGCACATACCCTGCCTTTGTTCACTTTTTGACTTGTATCGTTCTCATGGCCATGTACATGAGCGGTGTGGCCATATCGGGGTTCTACTACGCTTTCACCAACCCGATGGACGTCGTACGTGAGATTATGTCGAGATACAGTTGGTCACCGACGACATCATGACAGGACGAAAGCACACCGCTGCATGAACTGGGAATCGGGTTCGCTGGGTTGGTTATCACGGCGGTCGTCGGCTCTTTCCTCGGGTACCACTTGTATCTTATCTCGTACGGCATGTTCACCCTTCTACCGCTGCCATGTGAATTGACTCTCCTCGAAGGATCAACAGAACGACGTTGGAGGATTTGTCTCCGTTTTTGCTCTTACGTCTAATTCCAAATTTAACGAACCCACATGATCCGTTTCCAACCCCAGAACACCGATTAAGCTTCAATCAGCGGCGGGTAGTAAAGCGCGCTCACGGACGGATGCAATTGCACAATATAGGGTGGAGAAAGAATTGGGGTCAGGTTTTTGGATGGGAGCGACGGCGTGGTTGGGTTTACAGGCTTCTCTTAGGAGGCGCCGGGTATGTCAACCGTTTCCGATGTGACCTCGACAAAGTTCAGCTGACCGTGATTGCGAACGACAGAAAGGGTGACGGCCGTACGTTTCCGAGAAACCCACGTTCAGAAGAGATGCTCGCGAAGTTGGCTGATGACCTTCACAACGCAGATAAGGACTTGTGAATGGATTTGTTATTGTCTTTGTATTTTGCCGTGGCCATGCGCGTTTCAAATGTTATAATAAATAAATTGTCGCAGAAAGGGTCCTCTTTCCGGTGGAAAATTTGCGACAATTATTTACACGCCTGCACGTTTGCTGGATGGAAGGGAACCTTGGAGTCAACCTTGCGGAGAAGATCCGCTCACAGGTTTGCACGCCCCCACCCTTTGCCGCTCTTGTCTCGCGGTATATATAAGGAAGATACCAGTACTTACTCGTTCCTCGATCCCCCCTGAAAATGCCTTCTACCACAACAGACATCATCGACGTACACACTCAAAGCCCTCCCGGTACAGGATCCGGCGACGGCGATTCTGTTGCCATCCTATCTGGCCTATCCAAACCTACACACCAGCGGACCCTCCCTACACTCCTCTTATATACTGAGACCGGGCTCAGGATTTATGACGAACTTACGACAAAGGCGGCGGATTACTATCTCTTTGCCGCAGAGGAAGAGATTCTGAAGAAACACGGGGACGATATCATCCGAGCCATGCATCCTCGTGGATGTTCCGTGGGCGAATCGGTCGTTGAGCTCGGTGCTGGGCAAGTAGTTTCCCCTATACCATCCAGCTGTGGCGGCGGCGCCCGTCTCACTTTCGCGGCGATTGCGGCGGATTTTAACGCCAGCCAGTCTTTCCATATTGGGATGCAATGCCCGGATGAATTGTTATCTATGCGATTTTAACCACACATTCAATAGGTCTCTCAGGAAGACCTCCCACATCCTCCTCGCCCTATCCCACTTGGTCGAAGAGAAAAGTTCCGCCCCACCGATCACTTACTATGCCCTCGATCTCGAGAAACCGGAACTTGAGCGGACCCTCTCCGAATTGGTCGCCTCTGACGTCGGGCTCAAACTCCAAGGCAAGGTTGCGACCAAAGGGATGTGGGGCACTTACGATGGAGGTCTCAAGTTTATCCAAGAAGGCGGCATTCGCGGCAGGGATACCGTCTCCCAGATCCACACGGAAGACCTCACCTTTGAGAGTCTGAGGGACTTGTCACCTGCGTCGTACAGGGACTCCGAGTCGACCGGAACCCGTTCCTCCGAAAACGGCTCTGACGTAATGACCACCCCCTCAACCCCAGACATGCCGCAAACTCCATTACATATACTCTTCTTGGGTTCCTCCCTCGGTAATTTCCCGCGAGGTGATGACAGTAAATTCCTTCGTGATCTGCCGTTGCGACCGGGGTCTGGTGATACCATTTTGTTGGGGCTTGATCACGACAACGATCCGGCGGAGATCGAGAGAGCCTACAATGACTCCCTCGGAATAACTAGGAGGTTCATACTACAAGGTAACTCTCGAAACCCCGCTGGTCTACACGCCCTCACCCCCCAATAGGATTAAAGGCGGCCGGCGCCACTTTGGGCGACGACACCTTGTTTGGCGAAGACAAATGGGACTACGTTGGCAAATACAACCCTGAACAACGTGGGTGCCAATGCCACGCAGTACGAAACGAGACTCAAAAAATTTCCAGGTCGTCATGAGGGTTACTACATCTCCAAGGCGAATCAAACTGTTTCCATTCCGTCTGGCGAGCGGTTCGAGTTTTTAGAAGACGAGTTAATCGCCGTGGAGCAATCGCACAAGGTATGCCCCTCCATTTTGCATCACGCCCTGCTCTTTCAGCTTACAACCGGAGCAGTTTAGCGAGCAGGATGCCTTCACGTTGTTCACGAACGCAAACCTTCGTCCGATCCAACGTTGGATGGACTCCACCTCTCGTTACTCGTTATGGCTTCTCGAGAAACCGCCGTTTATGTTCCCTCTCATAAAATCGCCCAACGAAGTTACTTCCTCGAGTCCCTTCTCCATCCCCTCTCTCGCTGAGTGGGAAACCATCTGGTCTGCATGGGACGTGATCACGATGGGAATGATTTCTCCCCAGCTACTTCACGAGAAACCGATCGACCTCCGACACATCTGTTTGTTCTATCTTGGTCACATCCCGGCCTTCCTGGACATCCACTTGTCAAGGCTCTTGGGTGAGGCACACACGGAACCCGAGAATTTCAAGGTGAATTCTGCACTGTCGCGATCCTCAACAAATACTAACTTTCCAACGCTAGCATATCTTCGAGAGAGGCATCGACCCTAACGTCGACGATCCAACCCAATGTCATGTGGGTGCACTAGGAACACTTGGATGACGGAATTTCTGCTTAAAATGTGATCGTAGGCACATTCTGAAGTACCCCAGAACAAGGAAGAATGGCCAACGCTCTCAGCTATTCTCGATTTCAAGTCTCGGGTCCGTCAACGCCTGCTCAAATTGTACAGCGATCTCGCCTCCGGGAAGCCCGAGATGACCAGGAAAGTCGGACGTGTCCTGTTCATGGCCTGGGAGCATGAAGCATTTCACTCTGAGGTGAGTGGTAGGGTTTCGGAATGTCGAAGATATCCTTGATCGCATCTTAGACTTTGTTGTACATGCTTCTCCGTACTGTCGGACAAGGGACATTGCCTCCATCAGGCTTCACTCCACCTCTGTGGGGCGCGCTTTCTGACAGTTGGGACAGTGCCCCTCTGCCTCCCTCCTCTACCGTCACCTTGGGCCCGGAGGCCATTACCTTGGGTCACGACGACTCTGAGAATGACGATACCTCCAAAGAAGTACGGAATCATGAATTCGGGTGGGACAACGAGCATCCGCAACGACAGGTAGATGTTGGCGAGTTCAGAATCGAATGGCGACCGGTCTCCAATGGAGAATTCTACGAGTTCTACAATTCCGGAGGGAGCGACAAAGTCGCGTTCCCGAAGAGCTGGTGCATGGTTGACGACAAAGTCTGCGTGCGTTAAATCATCACTTTTGTTGCAGGTGCACATATATTAAACCCATCGACAGGTCCTCACCATGTACGGACCCGTTCCGATGAAAATCGCTCAACTGTGGCCTGTCATGACCACCTATGACGATCTTTCCACCTACGCGATCGTGAAGGGGGGTCGAATTCCTACCGAGCCGGAGCTCAGATTGTTCTTGGACAAGTTTGAGTGCGGTTACGAAGGTGGAGCAAATGTCGGTTTCCGCAACTGGCACCCTGTCCCGTAAGCGCTCCAGCATTTCTCGAGTCTCTGCTTCTAACGCGATGCAGTGCCACCACCGGGATCCCCACGAAAGGTGGCAAGGGACACAACGGGGGGGTGTGGGAGTGGACGAGCACTGTATTCGATAATTACGAAGGTTTCGAACCTTCCAAACTCTACCCTGGGTGAGCCCTCTCTCCCTACTAAAATCATCTCTGGCTGACGCTAACCCCGGATATTAGATTCAGCCAAGACTTTTTCGACTCGCAGCATAAAGTTGTTGTACGTCTTCATCTATGTGTTGACTAATTTAAGGTTGGAACTAAACCGCATCTAACAGATCGGTGGCTCGTTCGCGACTGTCCCTCGCCTAGCGAATAGGAGGTCGTTGCGAAACTATTATCAACATAACTACCCATACGCTTGGATTGGTGCGCGGGTGGCTTACGACATTTAAACCTTTTCGATCTTAAAGTTGGAATCATGTAAGATGAAATCTGTCACCAGTACTGGTATTAACCCTTGACTGGCTGCAACCGCAACTGTGTAATATATATATATGTTGTGTCAATTGTGTTCGCAGTACCGTTGACGAAGGACGCAGAAACGTGGGCGTATTGTTTTCACTATTGTTTGCCTGCCGCCAGCGAAATGTCTGGATCCAACAGCCCGGGATTGCAGATTGCGTAGATGAGGGAACCCCCGGCCCACATCAAAAAGTTAGTATTTAAATAATAACGACAGGAACCAGTACAATCAAGGTCCTTGGAGCCTCGGGTACAGTAAACTCAGACCGGTCGTACGGTAGCTCTCCTCTTCTTCACATTCCGTCGTCGAATCTTCTCAGCTAGGGAAGAAGTATCACCTGTCCGATTCCTCGACCCTTCCAACTTCCGAATAGCTGTGTCGGCTTCTATCCGACGATGCACCCTGTCCACGGTTTCCCAATAGGTGTTCTCGGCGACATAACATCCTCGGAAAGGCTCCGGACCGTCAAAGTGAGGGAAAAGGGGATGGCAGTCGAAACCGATGGTCCAGTGCACTCTTTCCAGGATACCACATTCCTTGAAACGGGGGAGGGGATTCTGAAAATCCACAGTCTTCAACCTGCTCGATTTAAGTTGCAAACCAAGCTTTCCGGTAGATCGTTGAGCCAGACCGGCGAGTATGGTGTCGAGCTCGTTCCATAGACTACAATCGACGTACTCTTGGATGCTCATATAGGAGCCATAGTCGTTGAGATCGAGTCTGATGGACGTAAGGCTAGAGGAGTAGATAGATTGGAGCATTGCGGTGAGGAAACTGTCAAACTTGGCGCTCTTCGCGTTGTGAGGGAGGAGTGTCAATTCTCGGAGGTTTGTGAACCTCAGATTCTTGAAGGGGTGGGAGTGGTTAGCTGTCCACAGTCAGCATATAACGCCAGAAAAGCAACGCAAGGTGCAAACCTTGATCAACCTCATAAGAGATACAAAGCTTGTGCACAGATTTGGAGCAAGATTCGAGGAAAGGGAGCAGAAGGGCTTGACCTCCAATGAAATTCACGGAAACGTGGACATCCCGGAAACGTGTGGGAAGTTGAGACAAAAGGCGCAAGAAGCGATCAATACCGCCCCGACCATTTTCGAAGCTCAAGCGCAAACGACCGCGGAAAAGCGGGGTGAGGGGGTAAGCCTTTCGCGTTGGCAACCCTGCCAAGATATCTGGACAATAAATGTCCAAATCGTCGAGGTGGGGAAAGAGACAGATGCAATTGATCAACGAAGCAGGAGATGCTCGCCAATAGAGGAGCTTGAGGGAATTAACAGAGGATCCGAGGCGTCGAAAACAATCTGCGAGCAGCTGGGCGTCTTGCAATCCACGGGTGGTGATACCTGACAAAGCGAGGGTATTGACGTTGTTGAAAGCGTTGAAATGGCCTGTAGCGGGGCTGAGGAGGAGCGGAGTGAGCCACTGAGCGTGGGTGGGTTGAAGGATGGATAGAGTGCGGGTGTGTATGGACACAGGGCAGGAAGCGAGTGGAATGTTCTTACACCAGCGCTCGAACGATTGCTGGGAGGAAATGGTGATTCGGGAGAAGATGTGATGTTGGGAGCGGTAAACCCAACGCTTGGAAACCAAAGAACAGGATTGCAGGGTATGGACGTCGTCGTGCAATTCGTCAATGAACTTATCAATGAGTTCCTGCGCAATCTGGTCCATCCGCTATCAGGACGGCGATCAGCGGACCTCACAATCGACCAAACCCACAGCGACCGTCGAGCGCACCTTGACTGATAGGACCCGTGAGTGCCAGGGATGTCGGTGTTGTGA
>Ga0307514_10003657_pt1 | contig 14593 bp, 12 predicted proteins | sample 16_EM_MG_FD_203088 | JGI IMG/M metagenome (GOLD analysis project Ga0307514, IMG submission 203088) | Populus trichocarpa ectomycorrhiza microbial communities from riparian zone in the Pacific Northwest, United States - 16_EM | ecosystem: Host-associated > Plants > Roots > Unclassified | place... | reverse complement strand
TTTTCATAGGTTCGGAAGGCAGGGCGTTTATGCAGCGTGTTGGTCCTACGTAAACCCAGACCTTTAAAGGCGCGGGAAGGATCCGTCTCATAGCCACGGGCTCCCCCTTGAGGGGAAAAGACGTATATATAGACTTCAAAAAAAAAAAAAATTTTTGTATATAGGACCAGGGAGCGTATAACATACCCCTTTTTGTTTCTTTTTTTGTAATCATTAATCGCATTCAGCCAATGTAGGCTATGGGGTGGACTGCAGCTCCCAGGTAGGCCTGGTGGCCTCTCTCTTTCTCACGCCTGCCCTCCCGACGGAGAAAAGAAAAGACTACAAACACTACAAAATAGAATCGCGCAGGTGGAACAAAACACAGCACAGAACAAAAACTTGGCATCTCAAAACCCCATAACAGGACCGCGCAGGTGAAAAACACAACACAGAACAAAAACTTCTCATCTCAAAAATCCCCGTAATCCGCGCAGCTAACCATCACCCAACTAAAAACGGCGCCGGTGATTGTACAATCACATACTCAACGGTCCCAATCATACATCGTAGTCCGGAATAACTTCCTACCCATTCTCAAATCCCTAATTTCCACAGGATCTCTCATGTAGACCACTAGGGAGGACGCCTTCTGTCCCCGCCTGTCCTCCCTCAACAGCCATCTTATCCCCACTATCGTAAACTCTCGTGTGGTCGGTGATGGTTTCTTTGGGCTCGGGGCTTCAGTTGGCCGCCGGACTCCCTGTGCAGGTGTCCCCTTTCTCTCCTCCAGTGGTATCTGCTGCTTCGGCTTTTGCGTCGATGGTCGAGCACTCTGCGATACTCTATCCATTCTATTTGGAGTACGTTGCCGGGTGGCTTTTCCTTTGCGTCGGTGGTGGGGCCTGAGTGGCGGCTTCCACGTATGCGCGTGCTGGGGTTTCCGGCGGTGCCTCTGTATCGCCCTGATATTCTGGGTCGATGCCTCTGCAAATATGCTGGTGGTCTGATTCGCTTCCTCGTGTCTCTTTGCGGCCGCATGCATCACCTCCGATACCGTGATGGTACAGTACGGCCAACGTGTATCTCTTGTTGTGCCTCCAGCAGACCCTTCACGTGAAAGCTCCACTTGTAAAACTTTCCGTCAGCATGTACGTCATCCCTGCCCCAGGTAGTGGCACCGTCAAAAACCCTAAGAATATCTGGAAAAAATACTGGGTCTTGTTTTGCACCAGATGCCCACCGGATAAAAAATCTTGTATCCCCAAACTGGATTTTTTACCGGGGCAAATGCACCAGAGTATGTCAGTATCTGCACAGGGATTTGCAAAGCATAATTTGCACTGGGTTAATTCCAGTGATTTAACCACCGGAAGTATTACTGGGGGCAAGCACCATGAATTAACCCATGCGTAATCAAGTATTTTCCGGTGGTATCCTGTATCTTTTATAGCGACACCAGATTAGATCCGGAAATTCCCTGGAATTAATCCAGTGTGATCGACATATGTTACCCTGAACCCAGTTAATATCTCCTATATGCATAAACCATATCATGTGGAATTGCATTTCCTTAGTTGCACAACCTCTCATAGCTTTTTTTTTTGAGTCTATACGCCTTTCCCCCGAAGAGAGCCTTAGGCTATGAGGCGGCCCCGTTCCCGCATCTTTAAAGGATTGGGTTTACACACTGAACCACATGCTGCTTAAACGCCCAGCCTCCGGAACCTAAGAAACAACAAACCCCGAAAGATAGAAAAGTCTGGGTGCTTTCGCCTATCCGACTCCCGCCACCATGCCCCCACTTCGGCCCACCGTTTGACCCATCCCCGTGCCTTTTACCTTTCTCTCCTCCGCCTCCTCCTCTTCCACTCCTGCCTCAAATCCCCCTCCGTGATTACTTCCTCCACCCCCTCCTCCTCATCTCCCAACTCTGCTCTGGACTTGGCCATCTGCGCTGCCTTTTCATCGCCTTGAGTTCCGACGTGTCCCTTCTCCATCCATCCAAATATGACAGCATCTGGCCCCAGATTTTTCTGCCTCTTCCGTACTTCCTCCACCACCCCCTTCAACTTCATGCTCCCATCTGTGAAAACTCAGACCAACTTTTCCCTGGCTTCGCATATTGCCAGCTCTCCCTATCAGCTCCCGAGTCCTTGTTGGCTTGGGGTTTCACTTCCGGGATCTCCCCTTTCTCCACTCTCCCCCATGCTCAGTCCCTCATCTCCATCCCCTATCACCGCTGCCTTATTGAGAACTGTGGATATAACAACTGAGGTGAACCCGTCACTCCCAGCATTGTCCCACTGCGGCCCACAGTCCTTCCACGATCTCCATGCCTCCCAGTTCGGCCCCTCTTCCGCTTCTACTGGGTATACTTCCCTCCTGGGGCCTGCTCACATGTCCCCGAGTGCTGTTGGATCCCGCATCAATTTCCCCAACAGCCTTGCCTGAGCGGCATCTGGTGCCATTAATTCTCAGACCTCCCACCCCCTTCATCTCAACTCCGCCCCCCACATTGCCACTGCCCTAATCATCCCCGTATATACTGAGCGCCAGCTAGTGGCACTGATCCCCACCTAGAGATACACTAGACTATAGCTAGTAGGCACATATGCATAGTATCATCATGGTCGAGTACCGAGATGCACCGGATAACATCCTTGATGTCACCGAAAGAAACACGGTGTCTCTAAATATTTAATACGATGTTAATATTAATATTGTCTGGTGTTACCCTGGAGACAACATTCCATAGATGCGTCGGAGATTTTCGCGAGTTCAAAATACGGCGAGGGGTGCTTAGGAATCTCAGGAATCTTTTGCACAAGAAGAGCTTGCTTCAGACTCGTACGGGCTGTTGCCGAACAAGCTGAATGCAAGAGTGATAATATATAACCATTTTTAGACCTTTGTAATGCATACAGTGCATCCACAAGGTTGGCTCATGGTCTATATGTATAGGAGGTATTGAGGGGACCCATGGAGCATCGATCTATGGAATGAACCGCCATGTATGACTGAGGGTGGTTGAGTACTTAGGGATGTTGGATTTCCTCTCGGCCGATGAATAAGCTAGTGCTAAACCAGGAAACCCAAAACAGAATATGAGCAGTGATTTAAGGGCAGTAACCAAATAGGGACACTAAGGGATGGATATCTGGAATAGGAAAGCCTCCGGTAAAAAACAATGAGCATATAAGCAGCAGGATCCTGCGAAATGTATTTAGACATCCAGAGCGCTTCTCCCATAGCATTCAGTACACTATAGCGAGCAGAAGATTGACATCTCACGAATATATTCTTTTCTCTTGAGTTGAACCTCCGATTACTGACACGATTCCACCTCATAGCCTTGCAATTCTTGCAAGGGAAGGGTTCATAGTAGAGGGGGGGTTTTGTAGGCCCTGCGGAGGTTGTAAGTACTTTAGCAGCTTAAAGTTACTCGGAGAGGGCTGTGGACATAATATTCGAATTCAGCGACTGAACTTACCCTATAGACATGATTGTAGGCTATCATTCAATCATATGGTTAGAGAGTGAGAAGAATTCGCTGAATACAATGGAGGCATCTATGCCGATCGTCACGTGGGTGCCGATCGTTACGCCATATATAGTACATATATGGTGGAGTGTAGTCCAGCCATCAGCTTCTGGCCATCCCTGCAACCCCTTCGGCAGCAGTACCTCCAGCCACATCTCATGATATATTATGACGATGGTGATCCCAGCTATATTTGCAACTATGGAAGTAAATACGCTCTACAACATGGTTACCCTCATGGCCTGCCATATTCAATGCAGTACCCAATAGCCATCTCCTGAATATGGCCCCTGTCATACCCAACCCAACCCCCCTCAACCCCCCCTATCGGTTGAATATCATGAGGGTGAACCCATGAGTTTAAGAAGACCTTCACCTAGCATCTATATCCATGATCAAACAGCTTTTAGGCAGCAGCCTACCATATGGGAAAACCGTCTGCTATAAAAACAAGCTGCTGATCACTGAAAATGTGCCATTTTGAGAATTAAGTAATTTTCTTGATTTATCCTATCCTGAACGCCCCCCATCCCTCAATCTGCTGCAATACCCTCCCCCTAAGTATTCTCTTTATTTACTGAAATATCTCTAATAGCTCTAGGGGCCCTAATACACTTGCCTTTAGGCTTCATGGTCACTTCCATCTGGATGGTTTGCCAGCCTCCTATGGGGCCGTTTCAACCCCCTTACAGCAACCACAGCAGCCATATGCTCACCAGTCCAACTCACTATCCAACTTAGTTACTCTACATTCCTCTATCAACGTATTAGGTATGTGGATAGGCACAGTGGAAAGAGTGCTAGCAACAGCTTAGAGCGTCTTGAACGCAAGAGTGGTATATCGCACACTGGTGGTGGGCGATGAAGTCAAGTACGTTGGATGGTAGCGGACTTGTATGATGACTTCCTTAATTCCTATTTACTGAAGGAAAATATATGAGATTATACACTAGGAGGACGGACAGAAATACGGATGATGTACAATACTGTGAAAAACCGTAAAGACGTACGTCAGCCCTATAAGATCAACAATAATACAGTCGGATTAGTCCATGACTGGTGGAAGAAACAACTGATAGGTGGAAAAACAACCGATAGATTACTTGATGAGCTAGGAAAGGTATTGATCTAACAGAGTGCATGAAAAAAATAAACACACGATAATGGTAGGTCAATACACCAGTAAAAACACAACGTTAGGAAAAGAGGGTGTGGTGGGTGTCATGTTCCAACATCCTCAATATCTAATCCAGCGTCAGTTTAGCGCATCTTGCCTAGGATCTAGCCTAGCATCCAACCTGCATCTAAGAATGCAAGACCTAACCTAGTGCCTAACATAACATCCACCCCAGTGATCTCAGCATCCTGCACTAATATCAATTATAATTGTGCTGATTACATGCTGATTTTAAAGGGTTTGAAATGCCTTGAGAAAGGCTAGCATATTGCCATAGCCAAAACAGCTACTGGAGTCCAAAATGGAGGGGTATTAGAGCTCCAGGGTGAAACCTCTGTTAGGGGCGAGCTGGCAATCAGGTCTAATTAGGTGGATGGTCGGGATATAGTAGATATTAGGTGTCATGCGAAGGTAATTATCACCAGAATCACCAACTCGAGCCTGAGGCGTGCTGGATAACAGTGTAGAGGTATCAATAGGATACTAGTATATTTAGAGCAAGAACAATGCTCGAAGAGCTCTGAAACTGTGGTACAGGATGGGCAAATATATAGGCAATGCGGGGTTGCTATCTCAGGCCACCCACCCACCTACGTAAACTCAATCCCAGCTCATATCTCAGCCATAGCAACCTCTCCAGGCGGGTAAGGGTGCTCCGAAAGAGGGTATTGCAGCGAATTGAGGGGTGGGGGACGTCCAGGATAGGAAAATCAAGAAAATTACTTAATTCCCAAAATGGCACATTTTTAGTGGTCAGCAGCTTGTTTTGATAGTAGACGATTTTCCCATATGATAGGTTGCTGCCCTAGAAGCTGTTTGATCATGGGTATAGATGCTAGGTGAAGGTCTCCTTCTCGAAGTCATGGATTCACCCTCATGATATTCAACATATGGGGGGGGGTTGAGAGGGGGGGGGTTGGATATGACAGGGGTCATATTGAGGTCAAAATGCCTCTGAAGAAGCCAGCATACCGCCGCAACCAATGTGGCCCTTGCAACCCAAAACGGGATGGGTATTGGAGCTCTTAGGGCTATTGGAGACCAGTAGTTGCTGAGGACGCTCCGGCAGGCGCTGTGGCAAGGAATTGATGTGGGAAGTTCAGGGTAGCATAATGAGGAGGAGTTGGTTCATTCAATGCAAATTCTCGAAATTTACAATTTTGCGCATATAAGTGCCCCTCGTTGAGACCTTGCCATTTTGCAGGCTCCTGCTCCAGTATTGATGTCACATGGATATACATAGTAGATAAAGGCCTCCTGGCTCACCCACCTGATATTGGACCCTATAGGGGGGGGTAGAGGGCGGAGGAAGTGTCCTCAGGGAAGCCATATTGCCAGGGGGGGTTATCTGATATTGGTTGATTGTGGTGGGGCGTGAGGGTAACCATGTTGTAGAGCGTAGTTGTTTCCATAGACCTCAATTTGGCTGGAATAGACAGGGCTTGCAGAACATCATGGGATTGCCGAAACAGCTAGTATGTTACCCCCGGTCAAATGACCATGCCCGATAAAAACTAGTGTGCCAATGGCTACTGTAGCATGTTTCAACTCCGTGACTGCGATCCTTGCAGAACTTGGCTCCGTTTTTCGACTATATATGTATATACCAAGACAAATTTGCACAGCCTTGTCGGCACCTCCACCTACACCTGTTATCATGAGTGATATTTAGTGGTGATTGTTGTAATTTGGCAATCTTTGAATCTACCTACATACTTTATATATTACACGTACCTATATCAATATCACTTCGATAGATCTAAACCAAACCTAGATTTCATCGCCCAACAGCACCACCCTATGGACATGCCACCCGTCCCGCTTCCACCAGCAGCCCCCACCCCACTCCCATCCTCCGGGGCACCTGCTCAGCCTCCCCCTCTACCAGGCTCAAAAGTCTTTGAAGATGCGCTAAGTGACTTTAGGAAAGGTCTTTCAAAGAAGGAATTGGCACGGTTTCAATGGGTGGATTTCAAAGATGTTGAGGAGACTATCAGGGGCATCGAGCGTGACCAGAAAATGAAAAAGAAAATGCAGAATATTGCGCGGATCAAGCCATTTCTTGAGGGTATGAAGCAATATGGAAAGATTATAGAGGTGTTCCTCAACACCTCCAACATCGTTGCGTATATCTGGGTTAGTTCACAAACTGTAGCTATTATGCTGTGGATATGTTACTGACACGAAAGTTCTATCCTACAGGGCCCTATTAAACTTGTACTAATGGTAGGTACCTTATGTCAAACCTGTCGTGTGTTGCGTAGTTCCAGAGGCTTTTCCTGAAATAACAGTTCATAGATATCTAGTACATTTGTGGATGCATTTGAATATATTCTCTCTGCGTATGAGGATATCGGAGAATGTCTGCCTTTGTATTCTCAGTATGGAGAATATTTTCACAGCAATCCCCATATGTACAAAATGCTCGGATATGTGTACAAGGACATCTTAACCTTTCATGCTCAAGTGTACAAAGTCATCAGTAGACCTAGTAAGTGCTTACATTCCTGGTATCAGTAGATAGTATTCTTAGAACTGACGCATGTCGCAGTGTGGAGAGTAGTTTTCGATATCGCTCGTCCTAAGTTTAGCGCAGTGCTCGCAGACATCCGCACGAACCTTCTCCGCCATAAAGATCTGGTCGAAAAGCAAGCCAATTTACTCCATTTCGATCAATTCCGTAGGCAGCATGAAGAGGCAGAATTACGGTTCAGGCAACAGGAAAAAGTGGAAATACAGAGACAAAAGATGGAGGTTTTGAAATGGCTGGCAATGGCTCCAACAGAGAGTACTTCGGCGGGAGACCAAGAATACTACGCGAGCAAGAGAAAGGACTATCCTGCCAGTGGACAGTGGCTCTCTTGTCGTCGTGAGTATCAGGAATGGATTGATCCCCAGACAACCCACATTTCTTGTATATGGCTCAATGGGAGGCCTGGAGCAGGTATGGCGCTACGATTACCGTGAGCCGTTTTCAGGCAACAACTAATATTTTTACAGGTAAGACGGTTCTTGCTTCATATATAATTGAGCAAGTGTGCGAGGTGCCCGAGTTTGGTGTGGGTTGGTTTTATTGCAAGTTTGGGAATAGCGATAAGAGTACCCTCTTGGCGGTCTTAAGAGGGGTGATAGCCCAGCTTGTTAAGGCAAATGCCCAACTGTATCCACACGTTCTCGAAGCAAAAAATACAACTGGGGACCTCAAGCTAATTTCACACAAAGTGGGCAAGGACCTATTGGCTGAATGTTTGCAAGTGTTGGAGAAAAGTTGTATAATCATTGACGGTCTGGACGAATGTGACAAGGATGTACGAAGAGAGATCATCTCTCTATTCGCCAGATTGGCCAAAGAGCGGAATGATGCTGTACCTGGCTCACTGCGGGTTCTCTTTGTTAGCACTGATGAGGCTGACATTCGGAAATCACTCTCTAAAGCTGTGTGCATAAACCTGAAAGTCTCAGATAATTTTTCCGAAATGCAAGACTATGCTCGCACATGGGGGAAGCGAATTCAGGACTTACATACCCTCACAGACCAGAAAACGGAGGAAATTGTTCGCGAAGTGATGAAAAGAGCAGATGGTGAGCAGCTCTCGTACATATCTCTTTGGAGCAGCTTAAAGTAACATCATTAGGGATGTACCTCTATTGCTACTTGGTTTTTAATAATTTAGCCGATCAGTTGACACTTGCAGACCTTGATCGTGAGCTGCAGCCAGATTCCCTGCCTAGAGGTCTTGGAGAAGCGTAAGCGAAGGCTCCCTTTGGAGAGATAGGTACGCCTTTATTGAAATTATGTTAGGTATGATAAGATCCTACATAGAATCAATTCGCATCACCGAGTTTATGCAGAGAGGGTTCTTGGCTGGCTGGCTTGCTCCAGACGCCCTCTCAAGTGGCATGAGATACAAGGTGCTCTATGTATTGACACTACTGATGGAACCTTCGATCAGAGAAGGCGCTTAAGACTGGTTGCAAAGGAGCTGTGCGGTGCTCTGGTAGAGCTTCATTGCGACGAAACTGTACAGTTTGTTCACACAACCGCTAGAGAGTGAGTTTATAGAACTAAACACGACAGGTATTGACCACAGTTTTGCTGACACCAATGGTAGATATATTATTAGGCAGCGGTATCAGCCAAGGACACACCAACTCAGACCTATGGAACTAGAACCATGGATCAATATTGCAGAAGCTCGATCTCAAGCTGCTTTAGCTTGTGTTCAATACCTTACCCTAGATTGTTTCAAACTTGATCTCAGTGACAGCGAGGTCAGTAACTTTGTGCACAAGGGGTATTACTGTTTCCAGGATTATGCTGTGGTGTACTGGTATGATCATGTGGAACTCAGTTTGTCAGAGACTACCACGGGGGGGTCATTTGTGAATTCTCTCCTCTCAGCTTTGAATTTATTTCTCACACGCAACTGGCATTCACCGAGGGCGACTGAGCAAAAACAGAATGACCGAAGAGTGCCTATCAAGGCTGTGCAACGTTTGAAAGTCTTACAGGATACACGTTTCCCTGAGGTATTCCGCAAGCTTGTGCTTCTCGCATCGGCACCCTCACCCTTCGAATTCCTGAATTTTAGGATACAGGTGGGGCGCGCTAGGGCTGTCCTCGAAGGTCAGCACGTGCCGGTTTTCAGCACAGCACAAGTTCAGGACCTACATAAATTCTATGGACATGCTTTCAACCATTTCAAGTGTCGACAGGAAAGTTGTGCATGGTTCAGCCAGGGTTTCGCCTCTGTCAGAGATGTCCAAAAGCACGAAGGATTACACGATAGGAGCTTTCGGTGCCCAGAAGGAACATGCCCTTCAGCCGAGATAGGATTTGCGACGAATACCGAGCTTCAGTCACATTTGACATCTCAGCATCCTCAAAAGATTTTATTTCATGAAACTGAAGTTGGGTTCAATCATGACTATGATGAGACATTTATTGTGGAGGCTTCCGGGCAAGGGCAATTGGACATTGTCAAGCGCTTAGTCGAAGGCGGGATCGATATCAACACACAGGATGTGGAGGGAATGACGGCATTGCATCGAGCATGCTTGGGTGGCCATGATGAGCTTGTTCGATTTTTGATTGGGCATGATCATATAGCGCTTTCAGGTCAGGATACCAACGGGGCTACACCACTGATACAGGCTGCTGCAATTGGGCATGAGGCTATAGTGCGATTGCTGCTTGACAGAGGTGATTTGGGGTGGACTGCACAAACAAAGAGTGGTGACACAGCACTGATGCGGGCGGCTGAGTGCGGACACGAGGCTGTTGTGCGATTGCTGCTTGAGAGGGGTGATGTGAACGCCAATGTACAAACCAAGGATGGTGAGACATCACTGATGCGGGCGGCTTGGGGTGGGCACAAGTCTGTTGTGCAGTTGCTGCTTGAGAGGGGTGATGTGGACGCCAATACACAAACCAAGGGTGGTGATACAGCACTGATGCGGGCGGCTCATGGTGGGCACGAGGCTGTTATGCAGTTGCTGCTTGAGAGGGGTGATGTGGATGCCAATACACAGGACAAGAATGGTTGGACAGCACTGATATGGGCAGCTTTTACCGGACACGAGGCTGTTGTGCGATTGCTGCTCGGGAGGGGTGATGTGAACGCCAATGCACAAACCAAGGATGGTGAGACAGCACTGATGCGGGCGGCTGAGGGTGGGCACGAGGCTGTTGTGCAGTTGCTGCTTGAGAAGGGTGATGTGAGCGCCGAGAGAGCGCTGATGCGGGCGGCTGAGGGTGGGCACGAGGCTGTTGTGCGATTGCTGCTTGAGAATGATGTGGACACCAATAAACAAGACGCGCTTGGTAGCACAGCACTGATGCGGGCAGCTCGGAGCGGGCACGAGGCTGTTGTGCGATTGCTGCTTGAGAGGGGTGATGTGAAGGCCAATACGCAAACCAAGCGTGGTGAGACAGCACTGATGTGGGCGGCTGAGGGTGGGCACGAGGCTGTTGTGCGGTTGCTGCTTGAGAGTGATATGGACGCCAATGCACAAGACGTGCTTGGTAGCACAGCACTGATGCGGGCAGCTGGGAGCGGGCACGAGGCTGTTGTGCGATTGCTGCTTGAGAGGGGTGATGTGAAGGCCAATGTGCAAACTGAGGGTGATATTGGTGAGACAGCACTGATGCGGGCGGCTGAGGGTGGGCACAAGGCTGTTGTGCAGCTGCTGCTTGAGAGAGGTGATGTGAGCGCCGAGAGAGCGCTGGTGCGGGCGGCTGTGGGTGGGCACGAGGCTGTTGTGCAGTTGCTGCTTGAGAGGGGTGATGTGGACGCCAATACACAAACCTATCTTGGTGATACAGCACTGATGCGGGCGGCTCATGGTGGGCACGATGCTGTTGTGCAGTTGCTGCTTGAGAGGGGTGATGTGGACGCCAATACACAGAACACGAATGGTTGGACAGCACTGATATGGGCAGCTATTACCGGACAGGAGGCTGTTGTGCGATTGCTGCTTGGGAGGGCTGATGTGAACGCCAATGCACAAACCAAGGATGGTGAGACAGCACTGATGCTGGCTGCTAGGGGCAGGCGCGAGGCTGTTGTGCGATTGCTGCTTGAGAGGGGCGATGTGGACACCAATGTACAAGACAAGAATGGTAGGACAGCATTGATGTATGCAGCTCCACCTATCATGAGAGTACTGCTGGCAGATCCCAGAGTAGACGTGCATGCAAAGGACATAAATGGGAGAACAGCACAGATGCAAATACCGACCACGAGAGCCCTCTCAGCGTTCTTGCGTGCACGCAACACGATGGAAATGGAAGGGCGTGGGTCGAACGTTAACAACCTTGACCAGGCGTAAAAAGATCCCAACCAGGGTATGAAGATTGGCACACGGACAAGAGGCGAGACCACAACCAAGAAGGACCGAGACACAAGTGGTGCATACAGCTAGCAAACAGGGAAATTGGGTTGGACCTCCTTACGATTGCTAGATCATATTTGTGTGATTTCCCTTGGACTTGTTCTCTTTTCCCTTCACCTTGCTTTGTCCTTTACTTCCCAGTTACTTTGTTCTTGTCGGTTCTTCTTTCCCAGATGTTTGTTATGCTATTTTGCTCTACCATTCTCTGATCCAGGTCATCTATTTCATCCTCCCTTCTTCCAAGCCACTCACTCATATATGCTTCTCCCCTCGTCAGTGGCTTACATACTCTCATCTTACCAACTTTAATTATCTTCTGCAATAATTTCATTTGATTAGCTCCTAGTATCTTGTTCACATAATCTTGTGCTAAGCAGGTATTTAGATATATAATTCCTACTGTATTCCGCATACAGCTGTTGCACGATGCTCCTAAGCACTAGATAATCCTAGCGCTGCACTTGCTCGATGCTCCTAAACTTTAGTTGTGTTGCCACTGATAGAACTAATAGGGAATAGAGCCCACCCATGTGTTCCCTCTGTTGATTACTGACCAGGAGTCAGTCAGGACGAGAGGTCACAAACTATGAGTAATCGGAGAATAGTGACGGTAGCGACTTGAATGCTAGCTAAGAATGCTCTAGAGAAAAGAACGAAAGCATTTGGGTGCAATCCAGTCGCTTTTATGCTATCTCCAAAACCTGGTTTTGTCCTATACGGAAGTAACCAGGCTTTGTCGGACCACTATTTTTTTTTGTTTTATTGGCTTCAAAGTTGTGAGTCGCCTGATCTAACTACCCTAGTTCAATTACTCCATGTAGTTTTATTTCATCTGAACAAGAATACTAGACCTGATCAAAGTCCACCGGTGTCAAAGTGTGCCACTCGGCCAAAAACTACTTTGATCAGGCATAGTTTCAACAATATAGCTTTGGTCCGGCTGAATCAGATGTAGCTGATCGAACTAAGATAGTGCGATCACCTCCATGTAGTTTTGCTATATTTGAACCAAAATGGATGATACTAGGCCTGATCGATCTCATCCGCCACCATACAAATTTTTCAATCCTCACCCAATAATGTAGTTGAAATAGTGTGAAAATGATGGAGTACCTTGCCCCAATGTAGTTAAAGACACCCCATCAGTTCCAGCTAGAATGGAATTGGAATAGTTAGGTTATATATATCTGATCAAACGGAAATTATCTATAATGCCACCCGTTTGCCAAGCAAATGTTTACAATGCCACTCGGTTTTTATAATGCCATTCGATAATAGTATAAATATATATCAGAGACTGGTACCTGCCAGACTACATAATAAGCGACATAAACAGACTGCGACAGAGACAAATAAGAAGAGTAGAGTAATACGAATAGACTGTGGCTACATGATCATGATCAATTAGAGAGTTTACATGTGAGGACGCCGACAACTGCGTGCATTATGCCCAGCTTCGCCACATGTACCACACACAGCTGGAATTCCGAATTCTTACTTCACCAGCACGCACTCGCTGCTTTCTTGGTCTTCCCTTCGGGGGAAAGGCGTATAGACTCAAAAAAAAAAAAACAGGGCGAATCCTGATCCTGAAAGCTGTGACATCCACAAGTCCGATTCTCCAAATGGACTAGGTATGTTGCTCCATTAGTTTCTCTAATGCGACCCTCAATTAGAGAGTGCATTCATGGGATATGCTGTCGTGCATTAAAGCTTGCTGAAGTAGCTTTTGTCCATGTGGAGTCAGCGGCTGGAGTGGTGATATTGCTATAGCTGTTTGATGTCTCTTAAATCGTGTTGCCATAAGCTTCTGCCAAATTTAAATAGAATCTGGTATTTTAAGCAGAGGTACCTAGTTCTCGATCATCTCAAAAGACACTATTGGAGGTGAAGGTAAAGCCACCATCAATTGCCCACTTATCCATAGCACGTTTGAAGTCTTCAAAAAACATAAACTCTTGCTCTGTATAAGCTCAACTTCCTGCCGCTTCATGGCTGTGTTGTGTTGTATTGAGCACCGCCCCGCTCTGTGGCATTGTCCCAGACTCTTATTTCGCTTCTCTCATACATGTACATTCGGCCAAAGATCTGAATCAAGTACGACTACAATACTGTACTCACACTAACAGACCAACAGTCTCAACCTCGCTTCTTCACAGGCTCGATACCTCTAACTGATTACTTGATATATATACCACTCCTCAGATAAGCCAAGATCCTAATCTCCGCAAGAGTAAGCGCTTGCTCTGGCTCGTCACCCAACTGACTCCTGTACTGACTCACTACCTGTCAGATAACTACTTACTCTGTGCACGGCTTTTACCAATACAACAGTCTGCGAGCTCGAGCACGGGTGCCACAGCGACCCCGTTCTCCTGGCCCACCTCGGCGCTGCCGCCATCGAGTTAGTCGTGGATCCGGCTTTGCTGGCAGAGCACCGTGTCGACTTTTCAGGCCGGCAGGAGCGTCTGGCGAACATCGCGGACGGCGTTGCCTATTGCGCTGTCGGGAAGCCGCATCATGAGGTCATTTGGGTGAATGTTAACCTGAGATAAAATGAAATTGTGATTCTTCTGACAGGGGAATACTCAGTTAACACCACCACCGCTCAGCACGTTAGCGAAGTGTGGGAGTGTTTGGTTCAAATTTCGGGGGTGGTGGACCAGCAGATAGGGGGACCTGGGGACATGGAGCAGATAAGCCCAGATACCATCCACGAATTGTCAGAAATTGAACCCGTCCGGAGGATTCAGAGCCTAGTGTATCGATTTTGCTTTGCAAAATTTAGGAAAACCTTCAACAAATGGAACAAGCGTATGGGAAGCCCTGGGGAAAACCCCGTCTTGTCTGGAGTCAAGCTACCAACACCCAAACAAGAATAATCAAACTCAAATTTGCTATCCTATAACTACTAGCTACAGCTTGGTGGCAAAAAAACTCATACCCTTGTATGAGTTTTTGTATGAGTTTTTGCTTGGTGGGGTATGAGTTTTTTTGCC
>Ga0307514_10003656_pt1 | contig 14593 bp, 9 predicted proteins | sample 16_EM_MG_FD_203088 | JGI IMG/M metagenome (GOLD analysis project Ga0307514, IMG submission 203088) | Populus trichocarpa ectomycorrhiza microbial communities from riparian zone in the Pacific Northwest, United States - 16_EM | ecosystem: Host-associated > Plants > Roots > Unclassified | place... | reverse complement strand
AATTTTTTGGGGATTTTTCTAGGGTTTTGAAATTATAACCTGCCTATTTTATATTACAATAGAAAATCAAAATTCAGCTGAGATTGACAAAACATGTTCGTTCTGTTGGGGTCATAATTTTTTTTTTATATATATTGATTACTTTCTTTGTTGTTTTAATTGAATTTAATAATAGGGCAACCATGAGCGACGAGGGAGAAAGGACTTGCCCACTTTGCGCTGAGGAGATGGATTTAACTGATCAGCAGTTAAAGCCTTGCAAATGTGGTTATGAGGTTCGAATTCCTTGTAATTTTTCTAGATTAGACTATATTCGTGATGAATGCATTTTTGCAACCAGGAGGGTTTTTATGACCTAATTGTGCTGTTAGTCCATTAACTGGTCTTTGTAGCCAAACCATTTTGTCAGTCATTCATAGAATGATAAACTTTTATATCTGACAAGTTATTTCAGCAATTTTTCCTTGCTTTTGCTTTCTTCTTGTTTGGCGAGCTCTTGGCTTTCTAATCTCATTATAATTTTTTTTTGCAACTAGTTGACTATTCCCCTTTTGTTTTCATAACAACAATTATCGGTGTATTTATTTGATTGTGGTAATGTATCTTCTCCTTCACAGATATGTGTTTGGTGCTGGCATCACATAATGGACATGGCGGAGAAGGATGACACAGAAGGGAGGTGTCCAGCATGCCGCCTTCCTTATGACAAGAAGAAGATTGTGGGGACGGCTGGAGACTGCGAGAGGTGGTCTTTCTTTCAACAGTTTGTTCAGTGTTGTTACAAGCACCAGGGTCTCTTTAGCATAGGTGCTAAGTTTAGCAGAAACCATGGTGGAGATCTTTAATTTTGAAATATCATGTGCACTAATTTATATGGACTCATAATATTTACACTATTAGCTCTAATGGTGGTGAATTGCAGAAAATAGCCATGTTGCTACCTGTAAAAAAAGTTGGGGAGGGACAGAGAGATACTGAATGATGCAACAAGAGAATACACAGTAGAGCAATGAATAGAGGAGAAAGGAAAACTTTTTTTTTTTTGAAACGAAGATTGAAAAGGGCTGCACGCACTCCTATGTGCTTGGTTTTGAACGAGGGGAGAATTGATTTTAACAGGGCTCAAACCAACCAACAATAGGAACTCTCAGCACCTGTGATGGGTCGTGAGGATGGTCCCTCACCTTTTATTTTCTTTTGGCAAAATCACCTTAATTAAAAGAAGAGCTGACTCTAGTTAAGTTTATCTTTGGCATTTGTAATTATTCTCACCTGTACGAACTCTTCCATTTCCTGCCTTTCTGCTCTACTCTCTGTACACCCCAACTAGGAAAGTGTCAACCCTACAGCTACTCCCTCCCCTACCTCTGAAAATCCTTCTCTTCCTTTAACCTCTGTTGGCAGATACAATGTCAGGCGTTTCATGTGCACCTTGTTTAAAGACCCGGACCCAGTTCTCTAGAAGCACTTTATCTCTGAACCTTTGCACCTTTCTCCCTTGGGCACACCTAAGCCACCCTCCTTTAACTGCACTGGGTTCATGCACTTGGCATTACAAATTATATTTGATGCTAGCTGTGAGCCTTTGCACCTTGTTCCCTTGGGCACACCTAAGCCTCCCTCTTTCAACTGCACTGGGTTTATGTACTTGGCATTAACAAATTATATTTGATATTTTTTTTTCCCCTAATGATTGTGCTGGACTTTTCTTGATAGATTGGTGGCTGAAATCAATATGGAGCGAAAGAAGTCACATAAGGCAAAGACAAAACCATCTGAAGGAAGGAAGCAACTGAGTAGTGTTAGAGTGATCCAACGGAATCTGGTGTACATAGTTGGGTTGCCTCTTAATCTGGCAGATGAAGATGTATTCTCCCTCTCCCTCTCCCTCCCCCCCTCTCTCATCTCCCATTTTCTTAAATCTCCTTTTAAGTGTTTTCGAAATTTTGAGCAGCTTCTGCAGCACAGAGAGTATTTTGGTCAATACGGGAAGGTTCTAAAAGTCTCTATGTCTCGAACAGCAGCTGGTGTTATTCAACAGTTTCCAAACAATACTTGTAGTGTGTAAGTTAAAAGCATCTTTGACCTTTTATTTTGGTGGATTTGGTTTATGATCAAGCTGAATGGTGCAGAAAGTTCTGTATAGCCGACCCTGATTAGTCTGGGTTGAGGTTTTATGTTGTCTGACTTTATGTATCGATGTCTAGTCCGTAAACATACCATATTCAAAATTCTACCTTTGCAGTTTTTGTCCTTTTTAACTTTATCTATCGAAACTCGTGGGACTTTAGGACTATAGAAATGCTCTATATTTTTGTGTTTTTGTAATTTACACCAGTATGCATAACCTCTTATCCATTTTATGTAATATACCTGTTTGTATGCTTTTCAGGAGCAATATTTTGTTCTACATTCTCTAAACAAGCTCATTGTCTGTGTAATTTTTATTTGCTCGCAGATATATAACTTACTCCAAGGAGGAAGAAGCTATTCGGTGTATTCAGTCTGTACATGGTTTTATCTTGGATGGTAGATCTTTAAAGTATGTGCATCTTTACATATTCTCATTTGTTCATTAATGTTTGCTTTCATATTGATATTCTGGGCAATTTCAGGGCGTGCTTTGGAACTACAAAGTATTGTCATGCATGGCTGAGAAATGTGGTATGAGCCATTTTAAACTTTCCAGTGGCAATTATTTCTTGGAATTGATTTCATAAATGCTTGAAGAAAACTAGTAACGTGCAATAGAGTTTAATTGGATGCAATTTCTGTTGGATCCAGCCTTGCACAAATCCTGATTGTCTATATTTGCACGAGATTGGTTCTCAAGAAGATAGTTTTACAAAAGATGAGATCATATCAGCATACACAAGGTATATTTGCGTTCTGTTAACAACTCATTGAGAGATTGATCTAATCTTGTAGAAATGCTGTACTCTTTTATTCCTCTCGAATTTTTGTTCCAGTTTAGTGTCTAAAGAAGAAAAATATCATTGCTAGCCTGAGAAAAGATTTAGCACAGCAATAATGGATGCCCCTTAGTTGCTCCAATGTTTTTTTATTCATCAGTACTTTATGATTCAAAAGTTCCATGAAAAGTTAAAAAACTGTAGTATTGAGAAATTGGAGATAGGGTTGCTGTGAGCCAAATTGATTTTGTTCTTTTGTTGAAGCTATGGCTTTTCTTCCTCTTGTTTGGACTTCAGAAAGTTAATTTTTTTTTTTTAATTTTTGAAATGCTTATTTAGATCGTATACCCATTTTGTCTAGTTTTGGTCTTTATTTTCTCAATCCTAAGCAAAACATTTTTTTTTGTTGTGATTCAACATACCTCCAGAACTCGTTTTTGGCAGTGTGTTTCTTGATGTTATCTTGCATTTTTTATGGAAATTTTGATGATTAATGAACTGATGATGGTTTTGTAGGAGTAGAGTTCAACAAATTACCGGTGCACCAAGCAGTCCGTTGTGGCGTTCAGGGAGTATGTTGCCTCCACCTGCAGATGATTATTGTAACAATAGTTCTGCTTCTGCAGCAAAACCAGTTGTGAAAAATGCATCAGATGTAAGATTTTTTTCTGTTAATAGATTTTACTATTTTTTTTTCTAAAATACACACTGAAATGATATCTTACACCTTTTATGCATTTTAGACGAGTTTCAAACTAGATGCATATCTGTCTGTCTCTGGTTTTGAAGTTATATATTTATCTAACAGAATATAATGAGTAATGACCAAGGTTCACCTCCAACTGGAAGCACTGGTAGATCTATGGCACTCCCTGCTGCAGCGTCATGGTATGTCAATTCCTTGTGTTTAGTCATAATTGTTGAATTTGTCTGTTAATTTTCATGAAATAAATGATGTGCTAGGGGAACGCGTGCTTCAAACCAGCCTCAAGCAACAAGCTTGACACAGTCTAATGGACCAATAAGGCTTAAACCAGACACAGCTAGTGGCATGGTAGCTTTCTCTTCTGCAGTTGCAAGCACAAGTCAGGGTTCTATGTTGCAGAATGATGTGGGTAGAAAGGTTGCATGTGATGAAGAAAGCCAATCTATGAATGGAAAAGGTAAATTAGATTTGAAATCTGCAAAACACCATGTGAGCTTGGATAGCCAAGCCACTGCTCCCGAGAAACCAGTTATAAACGATGCTACTGCTACTGTAACTTTAAGTAACCAGTCTTCTTGTCCACTGCCATCCATGTACAATGGCTGGGACTCAGATGTGCTGCCAAATATTACAAAGTCCTTTGATGGAACTCAACAATCTCTTGAATCTGAAAAGGAAGGCTTTGCTATACCTAATGGAAACTTTCAGAACTCATTGCCTGACATCTCTTCAATGAAGGTTGATAGTAATATCAGAAGTGAACTTTCTGGTGTAACTAGAACTAGTTCATTTTCAGATGGGAGTATGATTAAATCACCTGGAAATCAAGGATTGCAGCCTACATATGCTGAACAATACTGTGAACCTACTCCACTAGCAGCAGAGAGAACTGGTGCATTAGAATATGTGGTTTCTGCTTCAAGTGAACAATTGGATTGGAGAACAGATCAACCGATGCATGCAATTAGAAGCACTGTTTCTGAAGTAGAGGAGGATATATTAGCGGTTGAGAGACTACGTCTCAAGGACCCAGAGGAAGCGAGCCATGATACTTATTTGCCGAATTCAGCTCATTTACCTCATATACCAAATCATTATAGATCTAGTTCTTTGCAACACACTGAGTCTTTTGGGGCTGCTAGTTTAAATTCGGATTCTCAATATGCAGATACTAGAGTCAGTGATCTTTCACTTCTACATTCATCTAGTAACTGTGTCACATCAAATGGTTACCCTGAGAAATTAGTCAGCAGTTCTGCTTGTTCAGATAGAAACATAGAGCGCTCATTTTCTCTCTTGAATGGAGTGGAAGGGAAGAACATGGGCAGATCACTGGGTGATGCTGATAGCAATGGTGCTCTGGATGTGGGTGAGAGCAGCATCATTTCAAATATATTATCACTAGATCTTGATGCCTGGGATAACTCGTTAACATCACCTCAGAATTTGGCCAAGTTGTTGAGTGAAACAGACAAACAGCCTAGTTCTCTCAAAATGTCAAGTAACTGGAAGGTACAAAATAATAACAACCAGTCTAGATTTTCCTTTGCAAGACAGGAGGAGTTGAGAAGTCAAACACTGGGTGTCGATCCATCTCTTAATGTATTTGGGAAGTTGTCAAATAACTATTCATCCAACCAGGATTTTGGTGAAAATAGAAATTCATATTCGGAAAAGCTTGGGATTGGTAATAGTTTTTCATCCAGCATTTTTGAAGAACCTGAAAATTTTACCTTCAGTCCTTCAACTTTCTCTTCTAACAGGCCTCCTAGTAAGTTTTTTCTCTAACTATCCAAGTTCTATGCTCTTTGTTTTTAGTGTTACAGTGATGTTTCTTTTTCTTTTTCTATTTTTTTTTTGTTTTTAATTGGGGACAATATGGTAAAATAACAACTTATTTTATTTAGGGTGTTCGTGAGTTTTGAAAGGTAAAAGCTCGTGAATGATGGTTTTGTAGGATGTAACATTACCATCTTTTTAATGCTGACTTTGAATTTTCTTCCTTTGCTTGAGCTCTTTTAACAAGTTTTATTAAATTGTCATGAGTTCTGTATGCTGTTATATAAGCTTCCTGTATTGAAGAGGACTAAAATATTTTTTTGAATGTTGTGATTGAATTTGATAAGCTGCCATGCGTCTCACAGTGGCCAGACTAAAAGCTTTTGATCATTTGCAATGCATGGATGTGGACTCTTAATGCCATACCAACATGACTTCATAAATTTCTATAAATGCATGGTTATCACCACATGCAATCCCATTACTAAAACTAGACTGTCATAAGTTTTTTCTGCCTCGTATAAAATCTCATCTGGTTTTGAGGCCTTTCCTGTTCCTCTATTAACCCTGACTTTATCTCAGTTCTCTATTTACTGTATTTGTTACTTTATTTTTTAGCATTTGTTTATATTTTGTATTGTATTTGGTGTTCGTTTAGCATCTTGTTATCCTCAAGTATTTATGAATTTTCCTTGTGTCCCACAAATTCTTTTTTTTTTGTGCACAGTAATCAACTGATACTTTTTCCCTCTTCTTAACAGTTTCAAGATCTCAAATTTCTGCCCCACCTGGATTCTCTGTGCCAAGCAGAGCACCACCTCCAGGCTTTTCTTCTCACGAAAGAATGGAACAGAGTTTTGACATTATATCTGGTTAGTCATTCTCATCCAGGGTATTAAATTTGATTATGATTTTCAGCTGATATTTATCTTCCTTTTCCTTTTGCAGGGAATCATTTGCTTGACTCATCTTCCTTTCTGAGAAATTCATTTCAGTCACCACCAACTGGCAATGCTGGTAGTGCTGGAGAAATTGAATTTATGGATCCTGCAATTTTGGCTGTTGGAAAAGGGAGACTTCAGGGCGGGCTTAACAATCTAGGAGTGGACATGAGATCAAATTTTCCACAACAATTGCATCATTTTGATAACGAGGCAAGACTTCAACTACTAATGCAAAGATCTCTGCCCCCACACCAGAACACAAGATATGCTGACACTGGGGATAGCTTTTCTTCTCTCAATGATTCTTTTGGCATTTCTTCAAGGCTTGTGGATCAATCACAAATCAGTGGTTTATCCCCTTATGCACAGCTGTCCTTACAGCAGTCAAGGAATGGGCTTATGCCAAATGGGCGTTGGGATGGCTGGAATGAGGTTCAGGGTGGCAACAGTTTGCGTATGACAGAGCTTCTCAGGAATGAGAGAGTGGGATTCAATAAGTTTTACACTTCTGGTTATGAGGATTCAAAATTTCGGATGCCCAGCTCAGATGACTTGTATAACAGAACGTTTGAGATGTGAGTTTTGTCGTGGCGGCCTTTTTAACCTTGTTATCAAGGGTCAACCAAGAAAAAAGAGATTTGTGTGTTTATGCTGGTTTGTACTGAAGGATGAGACTGACTCGTAATTGGCCTCATTAAGCAGCCTGATGAAAGATCACCTCCCAAAATCCAGGTCTTGAAGGCAGCAGGTAGGGTTACATTCTTTAAATTCACTTGTTTTGGACAACATTTAATTTATGTCTTTCGCAAGGTGATTGAACTTGAGACTGCAAATTATTCTCATTTTTTTATTTTTCCTAAACTTAATGCAATAATCATATGAACGTGCAAGTGATGGTATATGCACAACATGACATTAGCAGGTGACCAAAACTTTCTACTACTTTCACACCCCTTGCATAATTGAAAAAAAATAATGAAATCCATGTCATATGAATGTGGTGTTGGTGGACAGGTCTTCCAATTTAAAAAATCTCTTGGATTGAGTGGGTCCAAGGAGTCCAATAGTCATCTAAATTCATGGCATCACTTTGATGTGCCAAAATTTCTGAAGCATTACTCTGAAATTAGACAAAATAGTAGCAACATTGGTATGAAGTTTTAACTCTGTCCACAATGACTATACCATCTCATAAGTGGGTTTATTTGTGTTTTGTCTCTGCAGGAGAACTGAAGCCGCAAACTTCATATCATACAAAGAAGATGTGCAGTCGGAGTGCTGTACATTGTTGAACTGTCAGGTTGATCCCTCCAGGAGGTCTCTAGTGTCGCTTATTTACTGGAATTAGTCAAGTTTAGTTGCGCAACTCGTGACTAAATAGAAGAAGTTTGGATTTTTTTTTATAATTTTTTTTTGAGTTTTATACTCCCTCTAGAAATCTATACTTTTTCCATCAGAAAGTTTGTTGGGAACGGTTTTTTGAGGCGTTTTTCTCATAACAATGCTTAAATGAGTGGTTTTCCAATAAGCAGATATACCAAGTTTCGTCTATTTTCTTCTTGGAGTAGTATCATTTGTTATGTTAAAATTGCATTTTGGACTGGGATCGGACTCTGGAAACCTTGTTCTAACAGGAAATGTTAAAAGAAGGTGCTCGTGAGGTGTTTCAGTTTGGCTTGTTCCAAATAGCCTCCTCAACTTTCACCGCACCCCATACCACCATAACAGCGACAGAAATAACATGTAAAGGATCACAAAAAAGAACACGAGGTTGTTAGTGGGTGAAAATTGAAGGTTTCCTTGAGTTCAACCATTTGTTTTATTTTGAATATATTTTCAGTTTTTGATAATTTCAATTTCTTCTTGTCTTTGTTAATCTCTTGGATGATATTGAGATACCTGAGAGGGAGATTGAAACGTGCATATTCTCTTATCTCTATCAGTGCTGCGTCAAACATTGGAAGGAAACAACAAGAAGAGGAGAAAGCCGATGCAAAATTTCTGCCAAATAGTCATCAAGGGAAGGGTTTTTTCATATTACTGGATTCCAACTCGTCCTTCAACTAAGCAAATTCTATTCCAGATAAAATCAAGTGTAAGAAATTGAAATGTGACTTCTTGATAGGCTAACAGAAGGCTATTATAGCCAAATACCCCTTGTTCACATGAGATTATAAACTAGCATCACAGATACCTCATACAAATCTCACGGCTGCTCCTCCAATCACAAGAGGCAACATAAGAAGAACATGTTCATTTCCAAGGCTTCACCTCCAGGCGGATTGAGGGAGAAAAGGAGAGATTATTGATATAAACCTGCAAAAAAGAAGCAGTCACATATTGTGGCTTCGACTTCATTTGACCCTGTTAACATATCTTTCAGTTTGGATGGTCACAAACAAGGATTTGCAAGTGGGAATTATCTTGCTCAGCTACATATTGTCTGATAGAAGTTCTTCTCCACCAGACCTGAATGCTTTCTGTATACTGGGGCCATCGTCCCCTTGCTAAGAAAACGGCCAAACCAATTAAGGAAAATAGCCTGTTGTTGAGGCAATGGACTGGTAAGAATTGTCTAGCCGAGTCCATCCTCCATGCAAAGTCTTCATAAATAGCTTCCAACCAGGTAGCTAACAAAGAAAATCTGACGTGTTTTGGCACCAAGACACTGTTGGAATTCTGGAATTTTGTGCGCAGTCTTAATTAATTTGTTAGGTAGTAAATCTAAAACCTAATTCTGATCAGATGAGTTATATCTTTCATGAATTTTTAAAGAACGGGGAGCTCGAGTTTCTTTTATCTGCAAGAAAAGTAACCATCCCAACTTCATTAAAAAATAATTTTCTAGCATAATCCATCATTTTCTTATTAATATATATATTATTTTCAATAATGTTTTCTCTGGATTGTTGACCTGTAACAATAAAAAAATAATCAAAATAAATAAAAAAATTTAGATGATTGAAATAAAGATAATTTTTTTTCCCTTCAATTAAGCCTCATCGTCTCATTAATGATCTTTTTTTGTTTTTTGTTTTTATCTTTTTTTTTTTGCATTTTTCCCACTAGAAGAATTATTTTTTTGCACACCAACTTATCATAACCATATACGGCAGTTTCAATAAAAAAAGGATATATATATAATGATATTTTTTTGATCTGATCCACAATCATAGCACGAGTGAATAAGCTAATTATTACTAGATAAGTGCAGATCTAATTCTCTATCAGGAATTACATTTTTTTTTGTTTTTCTAGATTTCGACGACTATTTCATGATAAAAATAAAATAAAATAAAATCTGACTACTGTCAAACAAGGGAGAAATAACCGCATTTATGTTCGTTGTTGATCAACAACTTGATACCACAAATTAAACAAGCTTTCGAGGGAAAGAAGAAGAGAAACTATTCTAGATCCGCAGAACTCTCAGTTCTGTTCCTCTGCATCTCACCATTTCTTCCATCTTCGCCATGAATGCGAAGGGCAGGGTACGTAGCTAACAAATTACTGAAAGCAGAAACAAAATATTAGAAACATCGTACTTTTTTCCCCAAGAGAATAGAATGTCCTCTGCCCAGCAACGCACGACACAAACTGGAGGCTTCAGAAAAACGATCGCTTGGTTCTTTATCATTGTCGGCACGCTTTACCTCATCTACTCTTCCCATCTTATCCTAAACAACGATCGCCGATGTCTTGCGACCGAAGAAAATCTAGAACATCTTACAAACTTGTCCACATCAATCCAGCTAAATGAACAAGACAGTAATTTTGAATCTCCTCCTATACTTTCTAAGAAATCACAGGAGTACAACACTGAGCTTAAGCACATTGTTTTCGGGATAGCAGCTTCGGCGGATTTGTGGCAGAAAAGAAAGGAGTACGTAAAGGTGTGGTGGAGGCCGAAGCAGACTAGAGGGATAGTCTGGATGGATAGACAAGTAAGGAGCCCAAGTGATGAAGGGCTGCCTCAGATTAGGATTTCGGCGGACACGTCCAGGTTCAAGTACTCGAATAAGAAAGGACATAGATCGGCCTTGAGGATTTCGAGGGTGGTTTCGGAGACGTTGAGGCTTGGATTGAAGGATGTGAGGTGGTTTGTGATGGGCGATGATGATACAGTGTTTATTGTTGATAATGTGGTCAGGATACTTTCGAAATATGATCATAGGCAGCTTTATTACGTTGGGAGCTCGTCAGAGAGTCACCTTCAGAATATATATTTCTCTTATTCCATGGCATACGGAGGAGGTGGTTTTGCTATTAGCCAGCCATTGGCACAAGAGCTGGCAAAGATGCAAGACAGGTGCATTCGGCGGTATCCAGGATTGTATGGCAGTGATGACAGAATCCAAGCTTGCATGGCTGAGATTGGGGTGCCGCTCTCCAAGGAATCCGGGTTTCATCAGGTTTAATTTAAAGGCTTTATTCTAACTCTATAGTTTTATAAATAATTTTCTCAGCAGGAATTAAGGAATTGAATGGAACGAATACAAAGTTCTTCGTTTGTAAAAACCTGTAAGCATTAATTAATTATGAGCTTAATGAATATCTTAATTCCAGCAATATTTTTGAAAAGCTTCTGACGAAGAAACGATAATGTTTTCGGAAAGCTAGGGCCAGGAGAGGCAATTTAATTTTGGTGTCAAATTCTTTGATAAGATAACGTTCTGTTGCATATGTATATATATTATCATCTGGATTGTTAATTTGTTATGCTTATGCAGTATGATGTATATGGAGACCTTCTAGGCCTTCTGGCAGCCCATCCTGTAGCTCCGCTGGCTTCACTTCATCATATCGATGTAGTGCAGCCAATATTCCCTGGCATGAGCCGAGCCAGAGCTCTCCAACACTTGTTCAAGTCAGTGCAGCTTGATTCAGCTAGCGTAATGCAACAATCCATCTGCTATGACAAGAATAGGTACTGGTCCATCTCAGTCTCGTGGGGCTATGTTGTTCAAATCTGGAGGGGAGTCGTCTCTCCTAGAGAGCTTGAGACTCCGGCAAGAACCTTTCTTAATTGGTATCGAAAAGCTGATTATACTGCATATACATTTAACACAAGGCCCGTGACGAAGCACCCATGTATGAAGCCCTTCGTTTTTTACATGAGCACTTCTAAATATGATCGAGCTAAGAAGCGAGCGATCGGGGTCTACACTCGCCGTAAATCACCATCCCCTTATTGCCGGTGGAAAATGGCATCCCCAGAAAGAATTGACTCTATTGTAGTATTGAAGAGGCCGGATACCCTTCGATGGCTCAAGGTAATACCTACTTTCTTTGAAAGAATATGATTTTCTTTAATGTTATTCCATGAGTGCTAATTATGATGCGTTTTTCTCGCGCCATCTTTCAAACAATTGGTCACGTAGTGTCTCAGTCCAAACTCCAAAGGAACTAATTAATAATAAACTCATCTAAATGATCATTATATACTCTGCTTAGAAATTTAGTGAAAGTCAGACACAATAGTAATAGCACCCAGGCAGCCAGCAGCTTGCAGTCAAAATCTTGTAAGGTTGATGCATTTACTGACTGAATGCAGCTTGTTTTGCAGTCACCGAGAAGGGACTGTTGCAGAGTTCTGCCAACAAATAAGGCATCGACGATGTACTTGTGGGTTGGCAATTGCAGAGATGGTGAGATCAGTGAATTCCAGCGACCATAAGTAATATTTATTATTTTCTTTTTCTCGGATCATACCATCCCAATGCCTTAATTTCCCGGAGAATGCTGAATGCATACAGGAATCAAATCAATACCAAGGGTATAAAATAGAACAGAAATAGAGCTCATTTTTACTAGTTTGAGCTGCTGCAACAAAGAACTCAGGTTTTCAATAGCCATTTCTTTGCTTCATTCATAGAGGTAAATTTGATACAAGCTCATGATTAACAACAATTTGTTTTCGCAACATCACCTAGTTTAAAGGTGCTCTCTCTATTATCTTCTCAAAGTGCTGAAAATCATATTTTGGTACCTACTTCTGCTGCAATTAAAATAAAATTCTGAGTGATAGTTTCCTCACCCAGACCACACTCCTATTGGTAGCAATTCTTTTTTGTTTGGCTGCACTTGAATTGGATTCTAGTAAATCTACAATTTCATTTCATTGGATGGAATAGAATGGAATGATAGTGTCTCAGCAAAGCATAACCTCCATCCAATTTCTTGGCAAACTACATTGTCATGTTCATGTCACTTCATGGGTGCTCTCTACGACTTGTTTTACACCTCCAAACAAACACATGAACCTGAAAAGTTTGACCCTTACCTTCTGGTTAAAACTCCCACGAAAACCCTGCCTCATCGTGAAGGCTTTCCTTGGATGAAAAGAAACGCGTTTCAACTTTTAAAATGTCTTCATATTGTTGCGTATGCCATGGAATATACCAAGCCAGTGCACCTTGTGTCCAGAATAGGAAGAAGATAATCAATGTTCCGGGTAAAGCTGTCCCATTTCAACTTTCCATTTCCAGGTATAATGCTAAATTCAATGATAGGAAAGAAACTATAGACAGGTGTGCAAAAAAGAACAACTCAGTGAGATTAGAGAAGGGCAATTATTACTTTGATTATTCAGGGTAGAATATATAGAATGTGAAATAATTTCTAAAGAGTGGCATCTTACATCCAAAAGCCAAGCTGTCATGTACCCCTGGAAAAACGAAAGGGCAGGAATTTCTCTGAGAGGATGAGGATGGAATTATAGCCAGATATCTCCCAGGTTAGAAAAATTGATACCCGGCACTAGGTATATTAACACTGCAAAAAGGTGTTGGGCACTCAATTCCTAATTTTCCATCCTCCATATTAGTTACTCGTGAGCCCACCCTATGCAATTTGTCTCGTGAGCCCACCCTATGCAATTTGTGCTATTGTCCTCTGTCCTTATCTAATCCAGGACGAGATGGGCTCCTCCGAGAGTCTTGGACAGAATGGATTTGGGGATCATATTTGTGAGATGCCAGATAGTTCAGAGCCATAACCAAATCGGATACCGCAGGGCGCATATTGGGCTGCTCCTGCACACACATTGCGGCAATGGCGAGGGCTTGGTATAATCCTCTTATTGGATATTGACCTTGAAGCAAAGGGTCAACCATGCATGAGAAGTTCCTCCGGTCTTTGAACATGGGTCGTGCCTGCAAGCAAATCCAATGTATTTCATAAGTCTGTCATCACTATTCTACTCTTTGGTTTAACAAATTTCTATTTTTATACCTCGATTTTCAAAAAGCAAGCATGCCCTTCTTAACACATACTCACAGTTAAAGCCTTGTTGAAGAAAGCTACGTGTCAACTATTTATCACGAAGTTACAAAATTGAAGATCTTACATTCAAAATACTTTTTCTGAGCCAAAGTTATCAAGATATTATAGTTATAGTCAACTTGAGTTGTTAACCAAAGAATTTCAAGACGAGTTAATTGTTATGGAGATTTCTGTTTTATTAGCACTGGAAGCAATCTACAGAAATAACAATCATAAATGAAACCATAAAAACGCATCATCTATATTCCACACTAGTGGGTGTCATCAGAACCAATTAAACATGTAGAGCCAGTTTGATCAGCCAATTGCCAAATGACATCAAAACATTAGGCTGCTTCTCGATTTTTATAATAACCAGTTAAGGTGTCATTTCAGTTAAGAGTTGTCCAAAAAACAAGTGTCCTTGAAAGCACAGTTAAGCTGAGTTTTAAGAACAAAGTCCTTTGCAATAATGTAAAAACAAGGACATCAATCAGATATTGTCTTACCCATGCAACTAGATTCTGCTCACCACGTTCTTTTCTTTGATCAATTGCTTTCCTGCCTGTGATGAGCTCCAAAAGAACAACCCCGAAGCTATAAATATCTGATTTAAACGTCAGCTGACCTGTCATTGCATAATCTGGTGCACAGTATCCGTAGGTGCCCATAACCCTTGTAGAAACATGAGTCTTATCTCCGCTGGGTCCCACTTTTGCCAGACCAAAATCAGATAGCTTAGGATGATAGCCCTCGCCAAGCAAAATGTTGGAGCATTTTAAGTCGCGGTATATAACAGGAGGTTTCATTTCATTGTGCAAATACTCTAAACCTTTTGCTGCACCAGCAGCTATTTTCATTCTTGTGTTCCAATCAAGCGGTTGCCTATTGGGTGGAATATCTGAAAGCAGAAATGACAAAGGCGGAAATGTTAAAAGATAAAAGAATAGTAATTGGTAAAGCACAAATGTAAACAATGAAAACGACAA
>Ga0307514_10003655_pt1 | contig 14595 bp, 14 predicted proteins | sample 16_EM_MG_FD_203088 | JGI IMG/M metagenome (GOLD analysis project Ga0307514, IMG submission 203088) | Populus trichocarpa ectomycorrhiza microbial communities from riparian zone in the Pacific Northwest, United States - 16_EM | ecosystem: Host-associated > Plants > Roots > Unclassified | place... | reverse complement strand
GAGATTCGATTCGGCCTCGGAGCGGACGGACGGCTCCTGACCGCGAGCGCGATAGGCACCGGAAACACCACGGCACAAGACATCCGGCTTGCCGAGATGCTCATCGCCCGCCGGGCAACGCCGCACCCGACAACACTGGCGGATCCGACCGCCGGCCTCAAGGCACTGCTGAAGCAGGGGCCCCACTGACCCAAAGGCATGTCACAGCAAAGGGAGGACCTTTCGTGCGCAGTACCCCGTTCCCTCGCTCCGGCGAACCGATCAGCGAACTCGGCTTCGGGACCATGGGATTCGCCGGCTGGTTCGGCGACCACAAGGAATCCGACTGGATCGACAGCCTGTTGTACGCATTGGACCGTGGGGTCTCTTTCATAGACACCGCTCGCGCCTACGGCGAATCCGAGCGCATCGTCGGAAAGGCCCTGCGTCAGTGGTCCGGGCACCGTCCCTACGTCGCGACGAAAATCGAGTCGCTCGCGGGCCCGCGAGGATGGGGCACACCCGTGGATCCCGAAGACGCCCATCCGCCCGGCCGGGTCCGGGCCAGCGCACTGCGCTCGCTCACAGAGCTCGGGCTGGACCACATCGACCTTGTTCAGCTCCACATCTGGTGGCCGACGTGGGGAGTCACCGGGTACTGGATGGATGAACTGCAGCAGTTGAAAGAGGACGGGCTGGTGCGGCACATCGGCATCTCGATTCCGGACCACCGCTGTGACATGGCGCTGCCGCTGGTGGAGAGCGGTCTGATCGACTCCGTCCAATCCATCATCAACATCTTCGACCCTCTTGCCCTGGACAACCTCCTGCCGGCATGTCGGAGGCACGACGTCGCGGTGGTCGCCCGATGCGTCCTGGACGAGGGAGGACTGACCGGCACCCTCACCGAGGACACGGCATTCGACGAAGACGACTACCGGCATCGATACTTCGACGACATCGTTCCGCGCTCGGTCTATCTCGAGAAGGTCGATGCGCTACGACAGTTCGTACCCGCCTACGCCGGTTCTCTCGCCGCTCTGGCACTGAAGTTCGTCGTTCAGTCCCCTGGCGTCACCACGGCGATCTCCTCGATGCATGTCCGGGCCTACTGCGAGGAGAACATCGCGGCGCTGGAGGAACCGGCACTTCCCACGGAGGTCTTCGATCGGCTGCGTTTCAAGCACCGATTCATCAAGAATTTCAACGAGACCAAGATGTTCGCGGAGTAGTGGACCATGACCTCTCAGCCTGAAACGGTCCACTGGGAAGACCTGTTGCCCCGGGAGTTCGAGCGGCGTCTGAAGCAACTGCCGTTGGCCTACCTGCCGATGGGATTGTGCGAGCCGCACGGACACGTCGCCGCATTCGGCCTTGACACCCACAAGGCAGCGTACCTCTGCGAGGAATCCGCCCGCCGGTTCGGAGGCATCGTCGCACCGACTCAGACCTATCACATCCACGAGACCGGATATCACCGGCCGTGGTTGAGGGAAGTCGTGGGCGATGTGAATCCGCGGATGGGCAGCCTTCCCCCCGACGTTGTCCTGCGACTGCTGGTCTTTCAGCTCCGGGCCTTTGTCAACGCGGGCTTCCGCGCGGTCGTCGTCGTCACCGGGCACAACGGCAACCAGCCCGATCTGCGGCTCGTTGCCGAGGAGTTCCGCCGAGCCCGCCCCGTCCGGATCGCCGCCGTCAGCGATCCCGAACTCGTCGCCGGACACTTCGAAGGCGACCATGCGGGACGCTATGAGATCTCCCAGTTGATGTACCTGCGTCCCGAACTGGTCAGGCTGGATCGCCTTCACGACCGGCGCGGCAGCGTACTGGGCCGCTTCGCCCAAGGCGAAGATGCGCATCTCGCCACTGAGAGCGAGGGGCGCGCGATCATGGAAGCCGGCCTCGCCGCACTCAAGACCATCGTGGCGGACTGCCACCCCTTGCCGGCCGTCGAGGATGTCCCGTTCATGCCCATCGCCGAAGCCGAGCAGGTCTGGCGACGTGTGGTCGCCCGCACCGACGAGTGGTGCACTCTGCGGGAGGAGTGAGGTTCATGTCCGTACCTGTCCGGTCCGTCACCATGTGGGACTACTCCTGGTTGCTGCGCCGGTTCGGTGACGAGGCGGAGTACGCGGATGCCGAGCGGGTCCTCGACGAGCTCGCGGAGCGCGGGTACGACGTCGTGCGCATCGATGCCTTTCCGCACTGGATCGCCGCCGACAGCTCAGGGCGGCGGGCCGACGCGATCACTGCTCTGCCCCAGCCTCCGGGTTTCATGTGGGGGAACCACTCGACCGTCACCGTGCGGCCACGGGCGGCATTGATCGATTTCCTGGCCGGTCTGCGCCGGCGGGGAATCCAGGCGGGTCTCTCCACCTGGTTCACTCCTGACTCGACCGGACGCGCGGCGGAGGTGGTCACTCCGACCGATCTTTCAAGGATCTGGTTGGAAACTCTCCGGATAATCCAAGAAGCCGGCCTGAGTGATGTCGTGGCCTATGTCGATCTGTGCAACGAGTGGCCGGCATGGGCGCCGGGCATCGGTAAGCATGTGTTCGGTGATACCCAGTCGGTCTTCGCGTTGACCGAGCTGTTCACGGAGGAGCAGATTCGGCTCATCGACGGCTATCAGGAGTCACTGATCGCGGTCAAGCGGGAATTCCCCGGTATTCCTGTGACGTTCTCCTATTACCTCCGAGGTGTGACGCCGCCGTTGAGTACGGATGTGATGCGGCTGTCGACGGCTGCTTTCGACCTCGCCGAACCGCATCTGTGGCTCGCCGCGGGATGCCCGCGTTTCGTCGCCAGAACGAAATGGACCGGTGACTTCGAGAACGACGTCCGTGGGCTCGCCGAACACCAGAACCTGGTGCGGCGGTACTACCCGGAAGAACGGGACACATTTCTCGCCGAGCTCGAGGCGCTGCTTGACCTTTGGCATGACTGGGCGGCTGACCGCGGGTTGCCCTTGTGGACGACCGAGGGATGGGCGTCGGTGGGTTGGTCACCAGAGCTTGTTCCCGGCTGGAGCGGGTGGGACTACGTCAAGGAGGTTGCCGAGCACGCGGTCGGCATGGCCCTGGACCGAGGCTGGCAAGGGATCTGCACGAGCAACTTCTCCCAGCCGCACCATGCCGGCATGTGGGCGGATGCCGGATGGCACCGCGCACAGACCGCCCGTATCAGGGGCGGCGAATAGGGCCACTCCCGACCGCTTTCCGCAGTGCGAAGAGCCGTCTGGGCCCAACCGCTCTCTCGGTACCCGAAACGTTTGCGGCAGTAAGGCCGCCCGTCAGCAGGAGACGCCGTGACCACACCTCAGTGGGCCGCAGGATGCGACATCGACGCCATCATGGCCGCGATGACGTTGCCGGAGAAACTTGCCCAACTGGCCTCCCTGTGGCCGGAGGGCAGCGGTCCGCCCGGTGAAGCCGTGGCGCCGATGCAGGACGAGATGCTCACGGACGCGCTGGAAGACGCGACGCTGCTCGAACAGGGCCTCGGCCAGTTGACCCGACCGCTCGGTAGCCGGTCCGGCACCGTGGCGGAACGGCTGGAATTCGCCCGCGGCCTGCAGCGCGATGTCGTGCGGCACAGTCGGTTCGGCATTCCGGCGCTGGTCCACGAGGAGTGCCTGACCGGGCTGCAACTGTACGGCGCTGCCACGTATCCCTCCCCGCTGGCCTGGGGAGCCAGCTGGGACGCCGGGCTGGTTCGCGAGATGGCCGGGCAGATCGGGTCGACCATGCGGCACCTGAACATCCACCTCGGGCTGGCCCCGGTGCTCGACGTCGTTCGCGACCCGCGATGGGGCCGGGTGGAGGAGTGCATCTCCGAAGACCCGTACCTGGTCGGCATCCTGGGCGCGGCATACGTCGACGGCCTGCAGTCCGCCGGGCCCGGCGCGACCGTCAAGCACTTCCTCGGCTACTCGAACTCGCGGGGCGGGCGCAACCTGGCGCCGGTGTACGCGGGGCCGCGCGAGATCGCCGAGGTGTTCGCGCTGCCCTTCGAAATGGTCGTCAAGAACGCCCGCCCGCGTGCGGTGATGCACTCCTACGCCGAGATCGACGGCACCCCGGTCGCCGCCGACCCACGGCTGCTCACCGAGCTGTTGCGCACTCGCTGGGGATTCGACGGCGTCGTGGTCGCCGACTACTTCGGGGTGACGTTCCTGCACACTTTGCACGACGTGGCTGCCGACCTCGGCGACGCGGCGGTGCTCGCGCTGTCGGCGGGGGTCGATGTCGAGTTGCCGGCGGGCCGGGCCTACCAGGCCCCGCTTGCGGAACGCGTCCGCAGCGGAGCCTGCCCGATGGAACTGGTGGACCGGTCGGTGCGGCGGGTGCTCCGCCACAAGCTCGAACTGGGCGTGCTCGCCGAGGCCGTCGAGGACGCCCAGGCCATCGATCTCGACCCGCTGGATTTTCGTACGGTGGCCCGACGGCTCGCCGAGGAGTCGGTGATCCTGCTGAGCAATCCCCAGGAGATCCTGCCGCTGCGCCCGGTCGTCGCCAGGGTGGCAGTGGTCGGTCCGAACGCCGACTCGCCCGAGGCCATGCTCGGCAACTACAGCTTCACCAACCACGTACAGACACCACCGGGCACGCCGATCGGTATCACCTTGCCCACCGTGCTGGCGGCGCTGTGCGAACAGCTGCCGGACAAGACCGAAGTCATCCATGCGCCCGGTTGCGCGGTACGCGCCGATGCGGAGACCGAGGCCGAGGCCGCCGATACGATCGCGACCGCGGCGGCAGCCGCCGAGAGCGCGGATGTGTGCGTCGCCGTGGTCGGCGACCGGGCGGGGCTGTTCGGGCGGGGCACGGTCGGCGAAGGGAGCGACGCCGCGACGCTGGAACTGCCGGGACGGCAGCAGGCGTTGCTCGACGCGGTGCTCGACACCGGCACCCCCGTGGTGGTGGTGCTGGTGACCGGCCGGCCGTATCCGATGGGAGCGTTCGCGGACCGGGCGGCCGCCGTCGTTCAGGCGTTCTTCCCGGGTGAGGAGGGCGCGCCGGCCATCGCCGGCGTGCTGACCGGGCGCGTCAACCCGAGCGGGAGGCTGCCGGTCAGCATTCCCCGCCACTGCGGCGGCCAGCCCCACTCGTACCGGCATCCACGGCTCGGCGGCCGCAGCCCGGTGTCCAACGTGGACCCCAGTCCGCTGTTCGCGTTCGGACACGGCTTGGCGTACACCACCTTCACCTGTACTGAACTGAGCGTCACCGCCGATCAGTGGGATACCGCCGGCACGCTTCGGGTCCGGTGCCGGGTCCGCAACGACGGTGAACGTGCTGGTGCCGAAGTGGTGCAGCTCTATGTGCGCGATCTCGTCGCCTCGGTCACCCGGCCGATGCGCCAGTTGCTGGGCTGGGCCCGCGTCGATCTGGCGCCGGGCGAGGCACGCGTCGTCGAGTTCACGGTGCCGGCGGACCGGCTGGCGTTCGTCGGACGGGAGTTGGCGTGGATCGTGGAGCCCGGGGAATTCGAGCTCTCGGTCGCGTCGTCGGCCGGGGCGCCCGGGGTGCGGACCACGGTCGAGTTGCAGGGCCCCGTTCGCGTGCTGACCGAGGACCGCGGGCTTCTCACGGCCGTGCGTGTGTATGACGGGGATGCATGACAGGGCCGGGTCAGCCGGCGTAGACACGCTGATAGATGCGTTCGGCCAGCATGATCACCGTGACGTTCGTGGTCGAGGACGGCACCTCGGGAATGATCGCGGCGTCCACCACCCGAAGCCCGCTGACGCCCTTCACGTCCCCGACCGAGTCGACGACCGCCCATGGGTCCCCGGGCCCGCCCATCGGCGCCGTCGACGTCGGGTGGCCGTAGACCGCCGGATTCGCTGCGATCACCTGGGCCAGTGCCTCGTCGTCGGTCACCGCGTCACCAGGCGCGAGTTCTTGCGCGACGAACGGTGCGAAGGCCGGGTCACGGGCGATCGCGCGGCCGAGTTTCACCGCCTCCAGCATGCGGCGGGCGTCACGCTCGGTGCCTAGGTAGTTCGATTCGATGACAGGCGCGTCCTGCGGGTCCTGGCCGGCCAGCTTCACCGTTCCCGTCGACTGGCGAACTCCGTGTGGGAGTTGCCGACCGACCGCCACACCATGACCGGGACACCGGTCCGCACGTTGGTCGTCTCCAACTTGAAGCTCGGCAGCGCGTACGGCGGGTCGACGGCGCCGCTCGTCGTCATGAAGTCGACGCCGTCGGTGAACAGCACGTCGGCCACGAACGGCAGGTTGACCGAGGTCGGTTGGGCCGCGATGTGCTGATGGAAGGCCGTGACCTGGCCCTTGTCGTCGGAGCCCGCCCGCACCCGGTGCACGGTCATCGCCCGGTAGCGGCCGCTCTTGAGCTCCTCCTCGCGCAGCGACTGGAGCTTCACCGGGTACTTCCAGTCCAACGCCCGCGCGACCCGCACGGCCTCGCTGGTCGGGTCGTGCCCGGCGCTGCTGTGCAGACCGAACGACCCGCCGGCGTACGGGACATGGACCCGCACCTGGTCCTTGTCGATCCCGGCCGCCGCAGAGGCCGACATGCGGGTGTACTCGGGCCCCTCGGTGGCGGCCCACACCTCCAGCACACCGTCCTCTCCCATGCGGCACACCGCGTTGTTCGGCTCCATCGGCGTATGCGCGAGATACGGCAGCTCGTAGACCGCGTCCACGGCATGCGCCGCTTCCGTGAGCGCGGACTCCACGTCCCCGTCCTCACGTGCCACCACAGCGTCCTCACCGGATTCGAGCTGGTGCCGATGGAAGGCCAACAGCTCCTCCACGTCGCGCTGTTCGGCGTTGGTTTCGTCCCAGTCCACCCGTAGCGCTCGCAGACCCCGCTGGGCGGCATCGAAGGTGTCGCCGACCACCGCGACGCCCTCCTCGATCGGGATCACGGCGGTGACGCCGGGCTCGGCCAACGCCGCGCTGTCGTCGACCGACGCCGCTACGGCGCCGAACTTGGGCGGATGCAGCACTACGGCGGTCAGCAACCCGGGCAGTGCGACGTCGATGGTGAATCGCGTCGTACCGAGGATCTTCCCGGGCGAGTCGACGCGGAGCCGGCCCTCGCGCCCGATCAACCTGTACCGGGCGGGCTCTTTCGGGCGGACATCGTGAGGGACCGCCAATTGCTCGGCGTGTGCGGCGAGTTCGCCGAAGCCTGCCCGCACGCCGCTCGGGTGGTGCACCGTCCCCGTCTCGACCTGGACTTCCTCCGTCGGCACCTGCCACTTCTCCGCCGCGGCGGCGACCAGCCGCGCCCGAGCCTGGGCGGCGGCCAGGCGGTAGCGTTCCCAGTACCCCTGCGTCGAGGTGGACGCGCCCGAGAGCCAGAGCGCGGCGGAGGGCGCTGTCGTCGATGCGCGGATCGTGACTGAGGGTGATGACTGAGTCGTGTGTGGTGAGTGGGTGGCCGGCGATCCACTCGTCGGGCCAGGCGTGGACGATCTCGATACCGTCAGCGAAGGCCCCTGAGGCGACATGGCCGGGGCGCGGATCGACGACGACCACCTTGCGGTGCAACGGTCCGGCCAGGGTGGCGAGGACCGCGGCGAGATCCGTCGCGCCGACCAACAGCAGCAGCGTCCTACCCTCCAACTCCACGGTGAACGCGGTTCTTTCGTCAGGCAGTTGGTTGGGGGCGGCGGCCGTCGACCAGGGGTAGGGCGGCCGCAGTCCGACCCGCACGGTGAGCGGACGGTCCTCGGCCAGGGCCTTGGTGATGGCGGAGTGCACCGGTTCAGGCGGTGCGGGAGTGATGAGGACCCGCAGTTCGCCGGAGCAGGCCGGAGCGTCCTCCCAGGGCAGGAGGTGTTCCCCAGGCTCTACAGCGGCCACGTGGGACGTGGCCCCGGCCAGGACGGCGCGGGCGGCATCCAGGACTATGCCCTCGACACAGCCGCCCGACAGCGAGCCGCGCCACGTACCGTCCTCGGCGACGGCCATGGTGGCCCCGAGCGGTCGCGATCCGGAGCCGTCGCGGCCGATCAGTCGGGCCAGTACGACGGGCCGGCCCGCCCGATGATGGGCATCGACGAAAGGCCACACTTCCTGTAGCACGGGTACCTCCCTTTTCACCGCGGGCCGAAGCCGGCGGCGGCATCAGGCCTGGTCTTCTTGCGGGCGCGATGTGCGGAACCGAGGTGCCCGACCTGTCCCGGCCAGGCGCCGCAGGCCGACACGACCACTTCGCGGCACGTCTCCCGTGTCCGAGTTCAACGGCGCCAAGACGATCCCCTTCCTTCCGGCCTCGGCCGAGGAGTGAGACCACGACCGAGGAGTGAGGCCACGACCGCATGTGTCGCACCGCGCGCTCAGGCTCGCCGCGGGACAGGTGAGCGGTCCTCACCGGATTCCGGTGATCCGCTGGAGGCGTACCGGCGGTGGGCCGCGGGGGCGACGGTGCGATGACGACCCTCGCCGCGCAGTGGGCGACCGCGACAGCAGACCTGTGACGCGCGAGCCAGGCCGGCGTGGCGTGCGGCTGGGCGGCTACCTGGACCTGCGCCGGCCGATGGACTCGTAGACGGTCAGTGGCAGGGGCCACGGGACGCGTCCGTGGAGTCGGGGTCGGCCGTCCACCAGGCGGGAGCGCACGCTACGGCCGCGTCGACCAGGTCGTCCTTCGTGACGGACGGGTCGCTGAGCCATGTCCTGATGGCGCCGACGAAACCGTGGGCCATGAACCGCGCTATGACCTGGTGGTTGGCGTCGGGGAGTCCCGGGCGTTCACCCCGGGCCATGACGGCCAGGGTGTAGTCGCTGAAGTGGCGTACGAGCGCCTCGTAGACTCCGCTGTCCGCCGGATCATCGAGGGCGTGCTGGTACACCGCCGCGAACCGCTCGACATGGTCGGCCACCTTGGCCGTGGCCAGGCGCAGCAGTTCCGAGGCCGAGTACCCGCCCTGGGCGCGCCGTTCGTCCTCGATGCGGTGGCCATGTTCGAGGTCGGCGTAGAGCACCTCGATGAGAGGGTCGAGTGGGGTGTTGTAGCGGTTGTAGAACGTCGCGCGAGTGACCTTGGCGCGGTTTGCCAGTTCGGCGACGGTGATCCGGGAGGCGGGTCGCTGCGCGGCGAGTTCCACGACGGCCTGCTCGAAGGCCCGGGTCGTACGGGTGATGCGCGGATCGATCCGGTCGCTCAGTGGTCTGCCCTCCCTGTGTTCACATTGCGCCCTCCTACGTGGCAGTGCTTTTATGCACATGTCAAATATACAGCTCGAAAGGACCTGCCATGACTTCCCCCACGTTGATCTCACCGCGGGAAGCCGCCGACCGACTGGCCATCCGGGAGCTGGTCGACGCCTACGCGCGCTGCGCGGACCGGCGGGACGCCAAGGGCCAGATGGCCCTGTTCACCGAAGACACCCGCTTCCTCGTGTTCATGGACGCCACCGCGGCCGAACCGACGCAGGAACTGCACGGCCGAGCCTCCCTCGCCCCGGTCTTCGACAACCTCAACACCTATCAGGCCACCACACACTTCAACGGCCAGAGCACCATCACCCTGGACGGGGACCGGGCGGCGGGCGAGAGCTACTGCCTGGCCCATCACATCTCGGTCAGTGAAGGTGAGCAGCGCACCCTCATGGTCGCCTCGATTCGCTATCTCGACGAATTCACCAAGCAGGACGGCGAGTGGTACTTCGCCGAGCGCCGTCTGATGGTCGACTGGACCGAGACGCGCCCCTCCACACCCTGAGCGTGGTCCAGTGGCTGGTGCGTCGGCCGCTCTTGAGGTGCTGGGCATGGTGCGGTGAACGCCTCGACGCTGACATGCGCCGTGAGGGGCACCGGTGTTGCGGATGCCGATGGCCACCCGTGCCTCCACTGTCTGGGAGCCGGACGCGCTGGTCGAGGTGGTCGAGGCCGTGGTCCGGCGCGGCTGGGGGAGCGGTCCCCACGCCTATGGCGAGCGCGCGGTCCGCATCCTGCTGGACGTCTACGAACGCGTCCTTCAGCGCAACCCCTGCCTGCCCGCCGGCACGCTGGTGATGGAGGCACGGGGCCTGGCCGGCCCCGAACAGCGCGCCCGCGGCGTCGTGTTGGGCGGTCGGGACCGCCCTCGTGACTACCGCAGGGGCAAGCGCCGGCGGTGGCCGACGGCAAGCGGCTTGTCCTTGACCACTACCGAGGTACGCCCCTTCCTCAAGTCCCGGCAAGTCAGTCCACTTTCTCGCGACTGGCCCTGGCCCGGCCGCGCGGGCGCCCGTTGGGATGGACCTGCTTCCGCCGACGGGTGGGACATGCGGGATCCGCTGCAGCCGCTACCGAAAGGTCCTCGATGACCATGCCGCGCACACGCTCGTTCGTACAGGTCGACGTGTTTTCCACAAGCCCCTACTCCGGCAACCCGGTCGCGGTCGTCCTGGACGGGACGGGCCTGAGCGATGCGGAGATGCAGCGTCTGGCGCGTTGGACGAACCTGTCCGAGACCACGTTCGTACTGCCCCCCACTGTCCCGGAGGCGGACTACCGCTTGCGGATCTTCACCCCGGGAGGCGAGTTGCCGTTCGCCGGGCACCCCACCCTGGGCTCCGCGCGCGCCTGGCTGGACGGCGGCGGCATGGCACAGCGCCCCGACCTTGTCGTGCAGGAGTGCGCCGCGGGCCTGGTCACCGTGCGCCGCGGTGCGGACACGCTGTCCTTCGCCGCCCCGCCTCGGATGCGTGACGGCGCGCTCGACGACGACCATCTGAACCGGATCGTGGCCGCCTTCGGCATCGCACGGGACCAGGTCGTGGCCCACCAGTGGGTCGACAACGGTCCCGGCTGGGCAGTGGTCCAGTTGTCCACGGCCGAGGAGGTCCTCGCCCTCGAACCCGACTTCTCCCTCTTCCCGGCCGCGATGGTCGGCGCGATCGGCGCCCACCCCGAGGGATCCGAGTACGACTTCGAGATGCGTACCTTCGCCCCCGGCGCCGGCGTGCCCGAGGACCCCGCGTGCGGCAGCATGAACGCCGCCGTCGGACAGTGGCTCACCTCCACCGGCGCCGCACCCTCGGCCTACCGGGTCTCCCAGGGCACGAGGCTGGCACGGGCCGCGAGCATCGAGATCGCCGCCGACACGGACGGCACGGTCTGGGTCAGCGGCGCCGCCACCATCCGCGTCCGCGGCACCATCACTCTCTGACCGTCCCGCCACCCGAGCTGGGACGGGGCCGTCGTGTGGTGTCGGCGGAGAGCGTCTTCATGGTGACGTAGCTGGTCACCGTGGCCACGCCGGGCAGGCCGGCCAACTGGTTGGCGTGGAAGTCCTCATAGGCGGGCAGGTCGGCGACCTCGACCTGGAGCAGATAGTCGAAGTTGCCGGTGATGTGGTGGCAAGCGACCACTTCTTGCAGCCGGGTGACTGCGTTCTCGAACGCGGTCACCTCCGCGCGGGTGTGCCGCACCAGCCGCACCCCCGCGAACACCCGCAGGCCGCGGCCGACCGCGGCGGGATCGATCAGCGCCCGGTAACCGCGAATGACCCCGGCTTCCTCCAGTTGACGCACGCGCCGCAGACACGGTGACGGCGACAGCCCGACCCGGTCGGCAAGCTCGGCGTTGCTGATCCGACCGTGCTGTTCGAGCACGGCCAGAATCGACCGGTCCACCTCATCCATGGTGGCAGATTATTGCTCTGACGGATTGAGTACCACAATCCCATGCCTGCCCTGTGCGCAATTTACTGCCAAAGTTGCCAAGATCCGCCCACATCGGAGCGATGGTCGGCCACGCTTCACAGGCGTCAGACCGATGGTCCACGGAAGGGCAGCCATGCCGGGCAACAGCACCACCACCGTCCACGCCGATCGCGAAGTCCATCCGAGTCGCGCCGTGGCACCGCCCATCTACCAGACCGCGGCGTTCTGGGCCGAGGACGGCGAGACGTTCGCGCAGGGCGCCGTCGAACCGAGGGGCAAGGACTTCTACACCCGCTTCGGCAACCCGAACCACGCACAGGTCGCGGCCGTCGTCGCCGAACTGGAGGGCACCGAGGCGGCCATGGTCACCGCCTCCGGTATGGCCGCGCTCACCACGGCCGTGCTGGCCCTGGTGTCCGCCGGTGACCACGTCATCGGGCAGAAGTCCACCTACGGCGGCACGGGCTCGGTGCTGCTGAACCTGCTGCCGCGCCTCGGTGTGTCGACCACCGTGGTGGACCAGACCGACCCGGAGGCGTTCGCGAAGGCACTGACCCCGCAGACCCGCCTGATCCTGGTGGAGTCGCCGAGCAACCCGCTGCTGCAGATCACCGACCTGCGCGCGGTCGCGGAGCTGGCTCGCGGGCACGACGTGCTGACCATGGCGGACAACACCTTCGCCACCCCGCTGAACCAGCGTCCGGCGGACCTCGGCATCGACCTGGTCTGGCACAGCGCGACCAAATACCTCAACGGTCACTCCGACGTCTCCGCGGGAGTGCTGGCCGGGCCGGCCGAGCTCCTGAACCGGATCTGGGACGTCGGCCTGCTCACCGGTGCCACCCTCGGCCCCATCGACGCATGGCTGCTGCTGCGCGGCTTGCGCACCCTGGCACTGCGGGTGCCACGGCACAACGCCAACGGCCAGGCGCTCGCGGAGGCGTTGAACGAGCATCCAGCCGTGGCGACGGTGCGCTATCCCGGTCTGGCGACCCACCCGCAGCACAAGCTGGCGGCCAGTCAGATGAGCGGTTTCGGCGGGGTGCTCGGCATCGAGTTCACCGGCGGTTTCGAGGCGGCCGACGCGTTCCTCGGCCGGCTGCGCTACCCCCGTCGGTCGGCCAGCCTCGGTGGCGTGGAATCGCTGGCCGTGCATCCGGCGTCCATGTGGCGCGGGATGCTCAGCGAACAACAGATCACCGAGTCGGTTCCGCTGGGCCTGGTCCGGCTGGCGGCGGGCACGGAGGACACGGCCGACCTGGTCGCCGACGCGCTGGCCGCGGCCGACGCCGTACACGGCACGACGGCGCGTGCCTGAAACACCGAGAGAGCACCGGTCGCACGGTACGGCGACGCCGCCGCACTCCATCGGCGGCCTGGCGGTGGCGCTCTCCCTCGTCGGCTACCTGCGGCAGAAGGCACTGAGCGCATCGCGGCTGATCTGACCGGCCGCGGCTGCCCTGAGCGGCGGCGAGCTGAGCCGCGACGGCCGCCACAACATGATCTTGAACAATCAGAAAGCGTCTGCGAAGGAGTTCACCCGATGAAGACCCTGCTCACCGGCGGCACCGTGGTCAGCATGGACCCGGCTGTCGGCGATCTCGAACGCGGTGATGTGCTCATCGAAGACGGTGTGATCGTCGAGGTGGCCGAACGGATCGACGCGCCGGACGCCGAGGTGATCGACGCGACCGACCGGATCGTCATGCCCGGCTTCGTCGACAACCACCGCCACACCTGGCAGACCGCGTTCCGAGGCGTCGGCGCGGACTGGACGTTCCCCGAGTGGGCGGTGGCCATGCACGGCACGGTCAAGCCCCACTACCAGCCCGAGGACGTCTACGCGGGCACCCTGCTCGGCCGCCTGGAGGCCCTGCACTCCGGCGTGACCACGATGCTGGACTGGTACCACGTCGCGCAGGGCCCTGAGCACGAGGACGCCGCCGTCGCGGCGCTGCGGGACGCGCCGGGGCGGTCGATCTTCTGCCTCGGCGCCGGATGGGGCACCCTCGACCCCGTCGACGCCGCCGTCCGCCGCGTCCGCGCCGACCTGGCCGGGGACGGCCCGGTCACCATGGCGCTCGGGCTGCGCGGGCCCGAGGCCACCACCATGGACACCGTCGCCCGGGAGCTGAAGCTGGCGGCCGAACTCGGCCTGCGCACCAGCCTGCACATCGACGCCGGCGGGACGCGGCGCCCGGTCGCCGAGTTGCGCGAGCACGGTCTGCTGCGGGACACCACCACGTTCGTGCACGCCAACGGGATCAGCGACGAAGAGCTACGGATGCTCGCCGACGCGGGAAGCTCGGTGTCCATCAGCCCGGACGTCGAGCTGAAGATGGGGTTCGGCTGGCCGATGACCGGCCGGGTGCTGGCCGCGGGCCTGCGCCCGACGCTGTCCATCGACGACGTCCCGTCGGCCGGCGGCGACATGTTCTCCACGATGCGTACCGCCTTCGCCGCGCAGCGCGGCCTGGACGGCGGCCTGCGCTCCCGCGACCTGCTGGCCTTCGCCACCGTCGACGCCGCCCGGTCGTGCGGACTCGCTGCCCGAACAGGCAGCCTCACGCCCGGCAAGGACGCCGACATCATCCTCCTGCGCGCCGACGACCTCACCGTGTTCCCGGTCACCGACCCGGCCGCCACCGTCGTCAGCGCCGGCCACCCCGGCCTGGTGGACACCGTCCTCGTCGCCGGCCACGTGGTCAAACGCGACGGCGTACTGGTGGACGTGGACCTGCCGACGCTGAGGACCCGCCTGCTGGAATCACGCGACCGGATCGCGACGGCCGCCGGAATCCCGCTCGACGGCACATGGCGCCCACGGCCCGAAGCGGAGTGACAGCACTTGAGGAGTGTGTCAATCCCCTGGTTGCGTAGAGACTTTGGTTATGCAGCCCGGCCTTCCTGATCGGTCCGCGCTCGCGCCTTCTGGATGATCCGTTCGAACTCGACGGGTGGCTTCCCGCCGGCCGCGCTGTGAC
>Ga0307514_10003654_pt1 | contig 14601 bp, 16 predicted proteins | sample 16_EM_MG_FD_203088 | JGI IMG/M metagenome (GOLD analysis project Ga0307514, IMG submission 203088) | Populus trichocarpa ectomycorrhiza microbial communities from riparian zone in the Pacific Northwest, United States - 16_EM | ecosystem: Host-associated > Plants > Roots > Unclassified | place... | reverse complement strand
ACTGAATAACACCAGAAAGATGCACTACAAACACTTGCATCCTGTCTTCCTGTCTATGGATCCGCTCTAGCTTGCAATTTTGCTAGAAAGTTGTGGAATTCCCTCAAGCTAGAGGTGTGCAGGAGATCAATTTTTCTGAATTAATGATTCTATGTTAATGATTTCAGGTTTTTCAACCTGTAGACGCACAAGCAGAGAGTGATGCACTTAACACAATTCAGGTATTGGTGAAAACCATTTACGCAGAAGAGGATGCTTCCAACACGTCAAATGAGGAAATTCAAGGTCTTGCGAAAGACGCTAGCGAAGAATGTATTCAAATTCTGAAGGAACCTGAAAAAAGTCAGGCAAGGGCAGCCATCAAAATTCTTTGCGCTTTTATGACTACGACCCGTACGGATTCTTCTCTTCCATAGGTGGTGAAGGTCTGACACGGATGCAGCTTCTGTCCGTCGATACACGCTTTCTCAAGTCGTTCCTCATTTTGTCCAACTATTCCATAATCCTGACGAGAGTTCTACTCGTTTTGCCACTCTTACATTGCTTTCTGAAGTGATCAATTCCGCCCGCGATTCTAATGATCAGGGGAAGGGAGTCGACGAATTCGATCCGGTACTCACGCCCTATAAAGACGAAGTCTTGAGTGTTTACATCGTTGGACTCCAGTCAACGTCGTTGCGTTCTGCTGCTCTTTCTGGTTTGAAGGCCATGTTGCTTTCGAATAATCTTTTAACAGACGAGGAACACCGTTTCATCATTTACAAGGTTAACGACATCATTCTCAAGGACCACGACGACTATGATGATACAAGGTTGTCATGTTCACAACACTCTACTGCCATTTTTAACAACAAATCCACAGCGAAGTGATGTTGGAGTTTCTGAAGGTCGCTGGTGATTGCGCTCCCCGCATTATCGCAGAACAAACACTCCCCCTCCTTTTCGCATCATTGCCAGATTCCGCACCTAGACGTGAAGCTGTCGCTGATCGCGAGAGGTGCTGGCAGACTCTCTCTGTGTTGCGCAAATTGTGCATCCAGCAAGCACTATTCGAAAGCATGGTTGTTCGCCTCATGACGAAGTTAGACCTCTTGTGCTTTCCTTCTGGGGATGTCGGCAGTGACCTCGAACCATTCCAGGCCTATGCGCATATGATTCTCAAAACACTCGAACAGACACTAGAAACAAAGGTTGAAGCAAAACACTCAGACATCGCGAAATATATCGATAGTCTTGTGCCTCGCATATTCAACATATTCGTTGCCTCGGCTTTGTCGAGTGACAAACGCAAGATGATAGCTTCCGATCCTCGTCTTTTGAGGGTGTCTGGGGGAATAATTACATTAGTCGTGCAGTCGTTGCCTGTCCTGTTCGTTTCTCACGCTACATCATTGAGCAGACTGATTTTACTACTTTCCGACTCAGGAAACAACAATCTTATGCTGTCGGACTATCAAAGGCCATTCTATCAGGCGATTTCACTGATATCGCGCAAGGTTTTCAGAAAATTTTGCCTTCTCATACATTGTTGTTGATCCTGAGTGTAGGATTGCCAATTTCTATTATTTTTGTTGATTTATCTAATTTCATAATATCCACAGGATTCATGTGAGCCTGAATGCAGAGATCTTCTCTCCTTGCTGTCTTCCGCTATCATTCCCTTGTATAAAGAGGTTTGGATCTACTGTCATTCCAGTGTTCGGCACATTTATGTTCGCCCAAGATTCGACTTCCACCAGACGACATCGGTGCTTTCCTAACCACCTTACTCAAATGGGTGCTCGACATTGCAGACAAGGACTTGCAGAGGATTTCTGCTTTACACATCGTAGCGTCCGTAGTCAACCGACGAGCAGAAGGTGCACAAGTTTTGATTTTTTAGAATTCTTTTTCGGCTTATACCCTGCAGATATGTCGACATTCTTAAATAGCACTCTAGAGAGATACTGGTCTGCGGAAATTTTGGACGTTTCACTGCCGATTCAAAGGAGGAAATGGGCAATTAAATCTTGGACTTGGGTAAATACTTTGATTGAAACCGATTTTTTAATGCTCAAGAAAGTCAGATATCAAAAGCACTGCTGGTTCGGAAACACCCATCTGCGATGGCTTATGCTGAGCGACTCTACGATGTGTTCGGCGATGAATGTATCGGTTGGGATGCGGCAAAAGCTCTTGGTGACATCGTCGGCTCAGACACAGTCTTGACGAGAGCCAACCACGCGGACGTCAAGGTGATTTAGTTCAATTTACTTTACTTCGTGCGATTATTGACGTTCATCGCCCTGAAAGGTTCTCTACGTCCAGAAGTACGTGACTTTGGTACTCCCAAAGGTCATTTCATCTGCGAAGGACAGCAGCGGTGAATTATTTCATACATGCGCTAATGTCCGATGCTAAACATCTATGTAGATCCTAAGAGGCAGACAGCATTTCTTGTGGCCTTAGTGGCGGTTGTTAGGTCTTCTCCAAGGTCCACGTACATGCACGAAATGGCAACGGTGAGACTCAGACAATTGTGGATATAAAATTTAGTGCTGAGTATGCATTACATCTAGTTGATTCCTCTATTATTACGAGGTCTTGATTTGCCAGACGTTGACATCCGGGGCAATGTTATTGAGACCTTGATTGCAGTCGCAGAAGACGAATCGCCCGAGAAAAACATCGTCTCTGAACACAGCGCCACTCTGGTGAACCTGATGCTTAAAAATAGTAAAGTCGAGGAGACGTCTTCTGTGGTAAGGATTTGGCCACCGACAGAAATTTGAGCATGCTGAAGATTGAAGTAGCGAGTGCGGGTATCCGCTCTACGATATCTTACCCTCTTACCCAACGTCGTGCGATATGATGTATTGCATCCATGCAAACCAACTGTCCTCAGGGAGTTGGCGAAAGTTCTGGACGATCCAAAACGTTCTGTGCGGAAAGAAGCTGTTGAGGCTAGGTATGTCACGCAACTTGTGTTCCTATGTCTGTTGACTCTTTTCTATAAGAACGACCTGGTAAAAATTTCCATCCGTCATGGTATCAAAGATGTGCTAATATACCTAAGGTTCAAATACAAAGGATAGATGGGAATATGTGTAAGTATCTGATAAGACAGTAAGGTATCGACGAATTCCTATCTAATGGAATGTACGCGTTGCAGAGGGTTATACAATATGACGGAATGGTGTAGTTTGATAATGTCGTAGAGATAATGCTGCGGTGCGGAGGTAGGAAGCTTACCGAGCCATAATGGCCATAATTGTTTGAGTTTTTGTAGCCGCATCTGCAAGGGCCAATTCAAAAGCATGAAGGTGTTCTTCTACAATTGTCCTTCCATCAATGCGCCTTGAAGTTGTCCGACCTGGAGAGGAGTTGTTTACATCTCCCTCGATGATTCCGGCTTCCCACTTTTCAATCCGTTGTCGGCTACGTTCAGCGCTGTCCCACTCCGTTCTCCACCCACCTAGCTTGTTCTTCAAAGCACGAATCTTCCTTCCTGCCTCTGCTGTGGCCGCACCATTGACTTGAGCGTGCTCTGAAAGTGTTGTGAGATGAGAAACGAGAGATGTCGTCGAGGTTCTGAAGTGAGCTAACTGAGGGACCGTGCTAACTGGCGTGATGGGACCGACGAGAGGTGGTGGATGGGGGAACGAGTCCTTCACGGGTGATGCCATTTCGGAAGAGTTGTCGTCTTCGTCTCCGAGATTAGGTCTATCGGGATCTAGTTCCCAGTCATGAGATGATACGTTGTGCGCGTTGGTGGAAGAGCTTGGCTCTTCTTCTACGACAGTTTCTAAAGATTTGCTTCTGGTTTTGACGTCCGGATGAGTTGGTACGTCCAACAATTCCTCGACTTTCGTTAGCTCGTCTAGCATACCCAGAGCGTCGTTCCCTCCAACCTCCCCAGCAATCTTTCTAAACTCCCTTTCACACTCGAGTAACTCCCTAACCTGTCCTTCTCTATTCCTCACCGACTCATTAATATGCCGTATGACATCTGAGGCAATCATTTCTAATGATATCAGTTGTGATGCGGAAGAAGAGCCAGAATCGACGTCGATGGTTCGGAGATGATGAAGGAACTTGTCTGTTGATTCGAGATCCCGTGCAAGAACTTCCATTGCATCTTGCTCGGGCTTCTTTTGGTGCACCTTCTTTCTCGAGACAGTAGGACTACTGAAGAGAGGATCGTCTAATTCGTAGTGGTCATGTCGGTCGTCACCATCAGAGGATAAATCGTGCAAAGACGCAGAGGTCTCTACCATAGTCAGCTCCGATGCAAATGAAGGAACCTCAGCTTCTGAGCTGGCAAACTCAGTGCCATTGAGGTGATGGCTCGGCACTGGGTCTATTCCTTCTGCACCCTCGTCGTATTCGATGCCAAATTCTTCTGCGAGGAGCTTCGAGCCCGAGGTGGGTTCTGGCATCAGAGCTACAGCAAGCTCGTGTGCAAGCGAATGGTGCCTCCCACCGCTGCTGGACGCATCATCATCATCCAAAGCTAGGGGTGCGCCACGGAGAGAAGCTGAGGATCTGCGGCCATTAAGGTTTTGTTGTCGCGAAGGTGACTTTCTCAATGTGGACACTGTAGGGGAAAGAAAATGGGAATTTGACAAGGATGCATCTTCTTGACTGTGGTAGTGGGGCATAGAATGGTAAAGGTCGAGGTCGCCGGTTTCTGTTGTTGTGGTCGTCAACGTTGAACGCGTTCACTAACCTTTATTAGGTAATAGGAGGTCGGTCCGCTCAAGTCCGGTGAATACTTGTTTTCTACTCAAGTCATGCTCCTTGCGCGCACCCTCGCGTTCGCCTAGATATTCGAGCGATACCTTTATTCTGAACTACATCCACCTGGAACTAGAAACAATCTATCACCCTTTGTCGGAGTCTCAGTGTCACGATTGTTTCTCAAGTGGGCCATCATGTGGCCGGATGTGCTTTTGCTACGCTGCAGGGGCTTGCTTTGTATGACGCTTTTTCGCGATTTCTCAACATTGCAAGGCTCTCAGAGTCCTCAAGAAACTCTCGCCTGGGAAGAACAAGAAACTGGTCACTGAAGCTTGAAGATTGGCGACCATCAGAGTCACCATGAACATTTCCAAAATGATTGTGCAAACTCTTTGAACTTCACGTTGGACGTCCATGCATGTCTCTTGCTTCTGAACCGACAACCAATCCTTGTCAACGGAACATCTACCCCACCAATAGTTTGATTTCCCTTGGACCTTTCTACCTTCACGTGCCTCGTACCTTGACCATCCACACTGATATGTCACCGAGTTGTGAGCAAAAAGTGTCCTCGTGCTCCTCTCGTCCTGCCATTATACGACTCGTAATGTCAGTACCCACTTCACCAGCGGATATAACTTTTACCGTTGACTGGTCTCCAATCATCATGCTCGTAGGTTCAACCTACTTCGTAATACCAGTCTTTGCATTAAGGTCGATAAGTATTCAGCTCTATATTTTTTCGTTGTTCGAGGATATTACATCTGAAGATTCTGGGTGTGGTCCTCACGTCTTCACTCTTTTTTTCTTGTTTTGAGAAGCGACCTTTCTTATCTACATTCTCTCGAGAAGAAAATTCATTTAATAATGAAAAAACCTAGGTTGCAGATCTCATGAAGCAAACTTCGTGATGCACTTGGCCTGAAAATCATATGGCCTCAATATGGTTGTAGTCCATGAGCTGGTGACCCGGCCAAACAATAGACATGGCTCGGTATACATCGAGAGCAAGCGAATTGGTTGAAACACAAGCAGAGGCGTATACAGGTCCAGGCACACAGAGTGCGATTTTCACAACGCACAGCGCTATCTGGCAGAACACAGAAGATAATACCTATTACCATAATATTAATACCAAGGACAGATCGGTCACGGTCACGTGCCCATTGTGGACTGTCCATCCTGTCCATTATGATTTATCCAGACGCGTTCTTCCTGGACCTGGCAGCATGTTGAGCACAAGGGCGGTGCGAATCAACTCGGACGCCAATTTCTCTACTAAAACACCAGGGCGAGAGCTGAGAAACAAGGCAGAGAATCTAAACACTATCGCTCGTCCCAAAGGAAAGAATGGGTTGGGTCTAAAAACGCCTATGGGACCCAAGTCAGCTCGTGCGTACTCTTTTCTGCTGCTTTGATTTTTTGATTTGTATTGAATGGCCGTGAGTTAGAAACCCAACTTTTGTTCAAGACATCTCATGGGACAGTATCCCGCCCTCTAGGTGACAAAACTCCTCTACCAAATCGCCTTGGAACTGTCGTATTTGAAACGCCTTTGGATAAGGCCAAAGTGTTGAAGCCCTCTGTACTCCATGGTACTTTGATACAGCCGCCTACAGATGAAGACGATGAATTTCCCGAATCGGTGCAGCGACCCAGTTCGCTTCGCAAACATTTGAGACTTCCCAGCAAATTATCCTCGAAAAACAATTTTGAGGATCTTATGAATAAAGGTAATGACTGGGACACTCAGGCCTTGCGGAAGAAGGTTGATGGAGATGAAATCGACCTGGATGAGATCGAATATTGTCCACCAAACATGCTTGGTATTGATTGTCGTCTTTTGTGGTCTATTTCGAAGGCGTACTCAGAGGAAAACTGTTTTCTAGATTTGCCATATCAACCACCTTTCGACTTTAATATTCCAGATTATAGAGAAGTCGGCAAAACGATCCGCGAACTAGCATTCTCTTTCCCTTTCGATGATGTCCCAGGTCCACCTGACCCCGATTTTCCAGCGTCAGAACTGGACAAAATTTCTTGGGACATGATTTCACTACCACCCTTGGGTCAGCTCCGTTTTATCTTACCAGCTCTGCTGCCATTAACTCGAGCCATAGAATCAGATGACCCATTTGACATGGCGCGCATGCAATCCGAATTGAATACAAAGCCTACACCAGCATCATCTCAGAATACTTCTCATCGACGTATTCAGTCTTCGTTGGCAAGCTTAGGGACCACAAGCAGGAATCCTCCCATTCGATCTACAAGCAGGGCTGCTGGAGCTGTCACTGGCAGTATTCCCCCTGCAAGGACGCAGCCTCCTAAACCTGCGTCTGCAATTCCCAAGCCGTTCTCGAATTCGATGGCGACTAAACCAATCAAATCTACTTTAGTCGTAAAAACAGTATCTGGAGGTCCATCGAAAACAACGGCAATGCCGCTTCTTCAGTCTCGAGTTACATCGGGTCGGTTGCGACCGCACACATCATTGTCCTTAGATTTGAAGACCAAGACGGCTTCATTACCTTCAAGGACTTTCGTATCGTCGAGGGCGCGATCCAACACGTTAGTAAACGCATTGTCCAAGCAAGCCGCCGTATTCAAACAACAAGGTCATGATTCCGATTTGCTGCATGGGGTGGAAGATTTCATGTTCGATGTGTAAGATTTAGGAGTCCAATACAAGGCCACGACACTCTGTATTTATTACATTCGCAGCTCAATGACTTTTTAGCATCAGGTAGAAGAATTTGTTGCCTGAATACGAGTTGTACGACGACTTCAAAGCAGCAGAATAATTTTTGAACTGGCTCGCCACTGGCGCATAGTCATGCCCCAGCAAGATGCTCTCAGTTTTCTACTTTCAGACAAGACACTCTCAAGTCGTTCTCCTGTGTGCACCCCGTTTTCGCTCAGATGGTCGAGCGACAATGCTGCGACATCTCTGTGCTCATATATATGTTTCCAACATCATTAGACCTATAGTACCCCATCTTAACTCTTAAAGTTTCAAATTCTTTCCAACAACCTTCATACCCCAAACTATGACAGAAAGAAATCATATTATTACCGTAAGTCCCAGTGTTCTTTCAAAGAAAGATGAGGACTAATTCCTAAGTACAAGGATCTGAGATCCTGTATAAACGTGTATAGAAATACCAGAGTATCAGAATATTCAAGACTCTATCACCTATGCCTCTTTCAATATTCTCTGAATCTCTTCGATTCCCTCGTCTTTCTCCCAGAACATCATCTCATCATTCTCCTTCTCTTCAGGTCCAGATTCTTCCTTTTCTGTACCACCAACAGGGATCACCTCCCTCTCAATGATCACTTTCTCCAGTCCGATCACAGCAGCTCCACTTGACATGCCCTTCAACTCCTCTTCTCTTGCCTCCTTGGTCTCTAGGTCTCTTTCTCCAAGTTCCTTACTCCCAAACCAGAACGTTCTCTCAACAATATGCCTTACAACGAGGCGGAGAAGGATGAATCCATGCGATGCCAGGAGTGCGGCGAGGGCTGTTTTCAGGAGAAGATCATTGGTAGCACTAAATGAAGTCGGGGAGGCACCTTTCGGTGCGACACTCCCAGAGGCAGACGCAAGATGAGTCGCCAAGGTTCGCTCTGTCTCGTTCGTGACTGCTGAAACGGCAGCCTCGGCGATGGACGACCATGTAGTAGGTATCAATTGAGGTGAGAATAGGTACACAAGTGCAGCGTTCATTAATGCAGCAAACCATGTGAGGAACATGAGCGCATCCATCCATGGTCCAATGGTATCTGTGCGAGTCGGAATGGGCCGACGGTAATGCACAGTCATCTTGAACGCGTCCGATCGGAATTCGAGAAGGTTGTTCAGGAATGCCATCGCTGTAGAAATTTCTCAATACGAACATAAAGTTTCTGATATAGATCAGATGCTTACCTCCAGCCAAAGGCCAGATAGTCGACCACAAAGCGACGTAGCCAAATTGAATAACCATTTCATTATAATCCACGAAAAGATCATATTCAGGCAACGCGGCCTCGTGCCTGACCTTGTCCAAGAACACCCTCTCTTCCAATCCACCTCGTTCTTTCTCATCCTCAAACACGACGCGCTTCCTTAGAGTGTTTGTCGTATCTGAACTCGCACTCGAATTGGAATTAGTCACAGGAGGCGTCGAGTTTTTATGAGAATTTGCTTTTTTGTTTCTAAGATTAGCCACCCATCGCAAAATGTATGGTAGTCCAACTTCCATGAAAGAGTTGATCACTTGATTTGTGACAGTATATGCAAACATTTGCTCCCTCAACCTCGAAGGGTTGAGCTTTGCACGTACATTCGCTGTGTTCGCATCCCATAATCCGCTGTATCTGCCCGCCGCCTTCTCTGAGGATGATTGCAAGTCGGGCTTGAGCTCCAATGTTCGAGTGAAGGTGCCGTTGAGTATATCCTGGATCACCGCGCTGAAGCTCCCTCTTGGCTTTTCACCACTGAAGAGCCAGGTTTGGACTAAGAGCATCACGCGCTCGCCAAAGGGCACATAGACAAAAGCAGAAAGACCCAACCCAAGGTAGGCAACGACCGCTCCAAGGGCAAAAGTCTTGAGGGTAAGAGAGGCCGTGTAGGTTGATTCATGAGCATGATTCTCCCAATTAGTAAGCCGAACTGCGATACTATGATATATAGCAAGGAACCGAGGACAAAATAGAAGGAAAAGTATGGTCGGTAAAAATGCCTGCAAAATAGGATCAAAATGATGCGAGCATTGCACAAGCCAAACTTACGACAATATCTTTCCCTGGACCTTGGTACAATTTCGTCATGAACGCTTCAAAGACGAAAATAGATGTAAGAAGTGCAGACAAGAGAGCTGCGAATACAAGGATAACGGGGAGACTCGCGAGGATACGAAGCTCTTTCGCCCACCATGACATGCCAGGCTTATGTTGAGCACGACGTTTCTCGACTCTGAACGAGCCTCGTGTGCCAAACCGCAGACCAAGCTTGCGTTCACGAACGCGCCACCATTCCACAAACGCAATCGACCAGGTGCAGAGAAAGATAGAGTAAAGTGGGGAATACTCTGAGAGGAAGAAGTGGGCTAGGATGCCGAGAACGGTTGGAGCTATGAGGAACTGAGTGTACGAAGCGAGGAATGCAAAGTAATATGCAAGAGAATCTCCGAATTGTTCCCTGATCTTCTCCAATTGTACGGAAGCAATGGTACTGGGTTTCCAAGCACGAACCCAGACGTCATTGAAATGGCTGTCATGAAGGGGGAAAATGGACTCTACGCAGTCCCAATCGGGTGCATCGGGAGAAATACCGAGTCCACCATCTGCTGGAGTAGAGGAGATGTGGGCATGGACGAGTCTTATACGATCTGCTGGAGACAGTGTTAACACTTTTTTCGCCGGAGGTACAGGCAGTCCTTCAAGAAAATCGGAATAACTACGTAAAGTCAGATGATACGATAAGACAAGGGCTTGCAATAAGACGAACCGTTCACGTTTAACGAGATCCACCACAAGCTTAGGTGGGCATAAGACGAAGACGAGGATGTGTCCCAGTGACTCGCCCCGCCTGCCCACTGCTTTCAAGCCTGCAAAAGTCAAGGTATCAATGAGATGCTGGTACTGCTGCTCAGCCTTGCGAGCTTCTTCCCTAGTCTGTTTCTTTGATACTGTACTTTCCTTGGTAGTTCTGAACGCTATAACAAGGTCGATATTTGGGGGATGAGGCATCCTCGCTGGTGGTCGATGTCCAACTGCCTGCGCGTCGTCATTGTTCAGGGTTTTGTTTACCGCTGTTGCCACTATTCCAAACAGGATCCTTGATGAATGGTTCAAATTCGACGCAGATAGTGCATTCCGAAAACAATTGGTACACCGCTAGACTAATAACTGTGCTGGTATCTAAAAACGATTGTGATAGAGACACAACATGTATGTAAACCGTTGGGTTCATCACAGAGTTGGAAGAGCCAAACACACGCCAACACACGGCTTACTGACTTTCATCAGTGAAGTATGTGGGTATGTGTCCTGTACAGTCTTGAAACTGAAATTATATTTGACATTATGCTAGACCGAGCATCGCAACCCGGAAGGGCGTACATATTGGTTCAATACCACAACCAAGCAGAGTGTTTGGGAGAAGCCTGATGGTAGCTTTTTCCCTTTCTATCGTGATGTCAATTTGACACAATTTCCAGAATTGAAGACTCCTTTTGAGGTATTATCAAATCTGGGTATGTGTCTTGGCAAATTCACGTAGATTTTTTCTAGCGCGCCTTGAATCAGACGAAATGGAAGGAATATTTTTCTGGTGGTCGCAAGTATTACTACAACGTGCGCGACTACTTGTAACTTTCTGGGATCATTGTCAGCTCACAGCTATTACCAGACGGAATCTAAAGAGTCAAAATGGGACATGCCCGACGAATTCTTACTTCTCCTTGAAAAAGTCGAGAAAGAAAGTCAAGCAGCCGCAAATGCGTACGTCTACTTTTGACATCTATCACCACGAATTTTGAATTCTAATTTCTCATAGCGCTCCGCGTGCTATAATGGCTCCAGGATTTACTCCGGTTGGGGGAGCAATGACCATACCTGTGGGAGGCGCAGACACATCCTCATCTGCTCCCGCTTCCCAGCCTAGCCATCAAAATGGTTCTATAGTACTAAGCAGCACTCCAACTGCATTGGGCGTGCCCACTACCGCTGTTGCTGCTCTCCCCCTCGCTGCAAACACGGTACTCCCTGCTAGACCAAATCTGCCTGATGACCCAGTCATCCCGCACAACGGGTTTCAAACGATCGAAGAAGGAGAGAAGGCCTTCACGCATTTGTTGAGGAAGGCCGGTGTGGATGCTAATTGGACTTGGGACCAAACGATGCGTGCTATTATCACTGATCCATTGTACAAGGCTCTCAATAGTCTTGCTGAAAAGAAAGCCTGCTGGGAGAAGGTTCTGCTTTTCATACTTTCACGACACTGTTTTTTTTTTACCTTGCTTCAAAGTATACCACAGGCCTCAAGCAAAAGGAACGTGAAGAAAAGGAAGCTCGGCTTGCCAAGTTACGGCCGGCTATCAGGAATATGCTCAAAGGAAATCCCAATGTTTTCCATTATTCCACATTCCGCACCGCAGACAAGCTCTTCTCGCAGCATCCCATCTGGCAGCAAGCTAGAATCGAATCTGAGCGTAAGCTAATCTTTGAGGGATATGTGGCTGAGCTCAAGGAGCGGGAAGTGGTTCGTCTCATTATTCAAGCGAAAAAACGGGGTCTCATCTACTTTTTTTTTCTAGAACGAAACTCGAGCTTCGCGTACTCGAGCTGTCACCAAAGTAGTCAGCCTCTTTAAAGAACTGAATGTTGACGTTCTTACCCGATGGCGTGAAGCCTATGAACGCGTTGTCGATTCGGAAGAATGGAGTTCCGATCCTGAGCTGCGCAAGTTGCCCAGTCTTGATATTCTTCTTGCTTTTGAGGATTATAGCAGAGTCCGAGAAAGGGAGTACGATGAACAAATGCGGAGGGCACAAGTCGAGAAGACAAGGAAAGAGAGGAAGGCTAGAGAGGCATTCAGGGTAATTTTTCTGTTCCTTTGTTCACTTTTTTCTCAAAATTATTCATGTATACAGGCCCTCCTTCAAGAATTAGTTGAAGATGGCAAGATCAAAGCACGTACAAAATGGAAAGAAGTTTATCCCCTTTTCAAAGATGATCTTAGGTACCAAAACATGCTCGGTAATCCTGGCTCTAACCCTCTCGAACTCTTCTGGGATACCGTGGACGGGTTTGATCAGCAATTAGATAAAAAAATAGTTATCGTCGAGGAAGCCATCAGAAGATACAATGATAAACGTTTCCAGCAGCGAGACGATGAAAAGGAGAACGGAGACTATACGATGGATGACGCCGAGACACACCACCTCCAGCCATTTAGCATTATGCCCCAGACGACATGGGAGACATTCATTAGCGTTGTAAACCCTGAACTGGCGTTGTCGAAGAAGGAGTTGATAGAAGAGGACCTTCAGTTGGTCTACCAGACTGTAAGCTTTTAATTGTGACAAGTGGAGAATGGAACTGATTTTCGTATGTTCGAATGGCAATAGCTCCATGATGCTGCTCTGAAGAAACAAGCGGACGAAAAGCGACGAGCGGAACGCAAGCAACGGCATCTACAGGATGATTTACGGTATGCGATGAAAAAGTTGCCTGATCAGATTGATGTCAATATGAAATATGAGGATGTGCGTTTTATTTTGCTACAAGGATTTATATTTGTTTTAAGGCTTCCTTTCATTAGGTCGTTCCATTCATCGAACATCTTTCTGAATATAAAGCTTTGGAAGATGAAGAAGGTCGACGAGCTGCATTTGCTAAGTTTGTTAAGAGGCAAAGGGTTGGTTGTGTTTTTTTAAGGAAGGGAATGAATTTTGTTAAATATCGATATCTACTTAGGAGCGGATGCGAGAAACAGGATCTGAAGACGGCGGTTCTGCCACCAGCCGGAAGCGCAGGGAACCTCCTCGAGACTACAGAGAGGACGACAGAGATAAGGAGCGTGACAAGGAACGTGAGCGCGAGCGTGGAGATAAAGATAAACGGGACAAAGAACCTCACCGCGAAAGAGAGCGGGACAGGGATCGTGAAAGGGACAGAGACCGGGGCAAGGACTACGAACGAAGCAGTCGCAGCTCGCGGCATCATCATTCGCGGCATGATGATTATGAGGAGAGGAAGTCGACGAAGGATCATGAGAGGGAAAGAGATAGAGAGAAAGAGTATAGGTCGTCTTCATCAAAGTATCATCGAGAAGTGGATCGAGAGGAGAGAGACAGGGACAGGGATAAGAAGAAAGATAAGGAAAGAGAGACGAAGGAGAGAGAAAGGAAGGCTTTTAGTCGTGATCGGGATCATGGGAAGCGGCCTTTCGAGAGGGAGGGAAGTAATTCGGTGTATGAGGAAGGAAGGGAGAAGAAGAAGGATGTTAAGGGAGAGCGTCCAGAAAAGGTTGGTTATCTTTTTCGCTGTGGTTTTGCGTTTGATTTGAACTTGCTTGTTTACAGCGGGCTAAGTATGACCGTGAAGATGATTCCATTGATGTAGACAAGAAGCATGGATCTACCAGGGAGGAAACGCCTGAGGAGGGCGAGATATGAGCTTCAGTTACGGATGTGGATCAAGCCAGTAATATCAATTATTCGCATTCGAACAGGATATAATTTTGTGCTTATGTAGCAATCTGAATTTCGCCTATCCGAAGTCTGGTATAAGGTTGTTTATGTTGGATAGTTTTCCTATATCCCTTTCTCCTTTTCTTCTTGAAAATGTACTCCATCTTTCCTTTCGTATGCTCTACCACTGTCGCCTCTACCTTGACTGTATCCGATGGAATAGCTGGGTGTCCACGAATGGTGTAGTCTCGAGAACCAAGTTCGTGTATCTCGTCAAGGACAAGAACATCGCCTACTTTGACATCCCGTAAGTGGGGTACGGTGAGCAAGTCGCGTGATGTTAAAATGTATTTTGTGCCTACGAAGGAGGCGACGACATATTGCGAGGGTTGTGAACGGATGAGTTGAAGGGCAGAGGTGGTTGAGTCGGGAACAACTGAGCCCGAATGAACGCTTCGAACAGTATTATTGAGTAGAAATCGCGTTTCTATTGCACTTATTAGAAGATAAAAGAAACGGCGAAAATGAAGATAACATACGCCTCCACAATGCCCTCGTCAAAGAAGCCATGGGAAATGAGTTGCCGTTCGGCGCCAGAGACTGACAAGGGCTGAGAAACTAATTTAATCTCCGCTTGAATGTTCCGACAAACGCCGACAGCTTGAACTCGGAAAACTTTAGCACCTCGAATATCCCAGTT
>Ga0307514_10003653_pt1 | contig 14603 bp, 15 predicted proteins | sample 16_EM_MG_FD_203088 | JGI IMG/M metagenome (GOLD analysis project Ga0307514, IMG submission 203088) | Populus trichocarpa ectomycorrhiza microbial communities from riparian zone in the Pacific Northwest, United States - 16_EM | ecosystem: Host-associated > Plants > Roots > Unclassified | place... | reverse complement strand
TTTCAAGACATAGGCCGAGCTCACGTTAAAGCCACTTGTTTTTGACCTTGTATATCGAATTTCCTGCGTGAGCTCGGCCTATGTCTTGAAAAGCGACATAGACCGTTGTTCGCCAGTGGATGCGGTAATTCGGTTTCTACCTCGAATTGGGACTGGAGTTTGCAGGACATCAACTAGTTGTTCAACTTCAGGTTTGGTAAATCGGAAGTACGCCAGGCTTCATCTGGCAACTCATGTAGGTCAAGTGGCTCTACGTAACTGGCCTTTCTATCGAATCTTTTGTTTTTGTAGCTCTAACTGCTGCTCTAGTAAGCGCCGCTGTATAGCTAGTACCTCTTGTTGATGCTCGAGTAGGAGGCGAAGCGGACGGTTCATCTTTTGATGGGGTACACTAGTCTGGCTGCACTGCCCCTCGTAGGGGGTACACTTGGATTGGCAACTCCTGACCCTGTTTCTCGGCGAGCACTAGAGTTTGCTGCGAAAGGTGTCCGCCCCTACCCTGGGATGCCGTCTACAGTAAACTCTTGCTATAACGGACGGCTGAAATCCAGGGCCTTCCGTCCAGTACAGTTAGACCTTGCTATACCGGACCTCGTTGAAGCGGAATCCTAGCTGCACCGGAATAAAATGAGCTTGCTATATAATGGATTTTTGCTCATACCAGACCGGACAGTATGCTGAGGGAGTACAGGGGTCTTTCCACCGTTGTCCCCATACATTTCTCCTTTGGTATATCGGACGGGGCATATCTGACTACGAGCGGCTTGTGCCAACCAGACTAATGGTATCTGAGTGCCGAATAATCTACTCTTTTAGTAGTCTGGTTGGCACAAGCCCCTCGGTAATACAGCAAAATTAGGGTTCTCAGGATGCACGTGACTCCTTTACCTTGCCTGAGGGCTAGTGCCATGGTTTATACCGACCGGTAGGTATCGGACAAAAAGTGCTTCGTCCGGTATAGCAAGGTCTAATTGTACTAGTACTACCAACCCTCGACTGCCTCGGGAAAGATGTCTTCAACAACAGGGGGCAATAGCCCCCCCCTAGCAAATGATGCAACCCCCCCTCCACCCCTCAATATTTAGGAAACCCTCAGAGCAAATCTTTTACTACAAATAGCATTTTTTTTCTGTTTCTTTCTTAATCTCTTACAAAATTCCGCCACGAAGGAGGAGGCAGGGACGAATACAAGATCCACCTCCAGTCATGGCTGACCTAAACTACTCTTCATTAGTATCAAAACCCACTCCCTTAAAACTAGAAGGGGCAAAGAACTACCGCAGCTGGGCAAAGAACATGGAAATGGTCATGCTAAGAATGAAGGCGTGGGATTTGGTAACGCAAGAGCCTCCAGCGGAAGCCGAAAGAGATGAAGCCTGGCTGTCTAGTTGGTCAAAACACAACAATTTCTACGATTTCAACCAATAATCATACACACAGTAACATCATCACAGTAATAATGTCTTCATCATCCTCTACTCAACAATCCTTCCTTCTCAAGAACAGCTCTCCACGCCCCTACCAATAGAGGCAAAACAGAAGCGCCTACACTATACGCCAGAGCTCAAACTGCAACTTATACGGTTATGCACTAATCACTCTGAGCGGTATCTTGAAGAAACATCGGAAGCCCAATTTTAGCATTTTATTACAGCACTTTTTAAAGATATGAGTGGGCAAAAGGGGGGCTGATATCATAAACCAGCGCAAATCAGTCCGGTATAGCTAATATCCAGACTTCAAGCCAACGACTCGAAGGCGGATAAGTGGGAGCTGGCAATACATGAAGCCAGGGAAGAGTCAGTTGGAGTGTTTATAGATGGGAGCATAAACGAGGCTGGAAGAGTAGGAGGGGGATGGCATGTTGAAGGGCTGGGAGGATGGAAAGAGAGGTTAGGAAGATTGGCGACGGTGTGGGACGGCGAGGTGGCGGGGCTGAGGGGGGTTTTACAAATGGCACCAGAAGACCGTAAAGTCCTGATACTCTCAGATTCTCAGGCAGCGATCGCAGCTGTACGGAAGGCAGGACGAACCAGCAGGGCAAGAACTGGGGAGTTGAAAGGGTGGTGGAAGAAGTGCGGAAGAGGCAGAAAAATCTGGGACTAGACTCTGTCAGATTTGCATGGGTAAAAGCTCACGTCGGAACCCAGGCAACGGAAAAAGCGGATCAGATGGCCAAATCCGGAGCGGAGCTTGGGGATGAAGATGAGGGGATGGAGAAGGTGATCACAGAGGGGGGGATTGAGGCAGGAATGGAAGAGGAGGAGGGCGGAGGAGAGGAAGGTGAAGGGGACGGGGGTGGGTAGGGTGGTACGTTGGAACCGCAAGGCTCGCGTCAACTACGTCCACTGTCGCACTGGTACAGGCAATCTACAAGCCTGGCGACATGTTTTGGACAGCCATGTGTCTGACCAATGCGAGGTATGCAGAAACAGTGAAGCGCATAGCCCTGGTCTGCATACATGGAGAGGATATTGGGCGGTGGTAGGGGATGTGGGAGTAAATGGATGAACTAGAGAAGAAGATGAAGGATCTCGATGGGGACTACGAGATAGATCTGGTGGAGACGTTCCTCACAGATCTACCGGTAGACCTGCGTTGAGGGGACAGGGATATCTTACGAATTTCTTTTGTTTTTATGCATTCATGTTAGGGGATGATGGCTGGGTAAGAGGCGGAGAGTTGGCTGGGTTAACGAGGGCGTGGCGGCGGAAGGATGCGTTAGTTTTTCTCGAGGAAGGGTCGAGGGCGTGGTGGTGGCGAGCCAGATAGGCGAAAGCAGTCGGACCCAGAGCCGGGACCCAGGTGTGAGATGCAAATGGCGTGGGGGCCGTTGGGCAGCAGCGGGGTAGAAGTCAAGATATATAGAGCTCAAGAGCTTCTAGAGACTACCTGATAATTGATTTATAGCTATCGCCGACAATGGTACAAAACAAGAGAAAGGGATTAAGCGATCTGGAGCGGCATAGGATTTGTGTGAAAGGACAAGATCTCCGATATGCAAAGATGACTTACGAGGAGTTTGGGGCTCTTTTACCTCGGCCAGACGGTAGGCCTATGGCAAGTTCTAGAATAAGGGATGTATTGAAAGAAAAGGACCGATGGTTGGCTCTAAATACTAGTGATGGGACGGTTTGGGAAAGAAAGAAAGAATTGAGCAATACCCAATACTTGAAAAGTATCTTCGAGAGTGGGTTGATAGAGCAAATCAAGCTCAGTCAATATTACGGATGTAATTTTGGCCGCTGCGGCTGGTCGGCTCGCAAAAACTTTAGCAAAGGAGGAAGGTCATCCAGAAGACTATACGGATGTATTTTTTTCAAGTGGTTGGCTGTCTGCATTGCATTTAAGGCTTGAGGTGGAATAGGAAGACAAAAGTTACAATGATGGTGAATATGATCAAGCCTTAATTCCACAACATCGTGCTGTTTTAAAGATAGAACAGCAGACTTTGCACAGCGGGATATTTTCCACAGACTCTTGAGAAACGCAATATGCATGCATCTCGTATTCAGAGCTCTATTACAGGTTGGTTTTCACCGCTGGAGTCTTCTTAAGTTCTGTTGCGTTCTTGTCTTGTTGGGTTATTACGCTGCTGTTACTCTTCCATTATAGCAATAAATATTTCAATGTGATTAATCCCTGTATCAATCCCTGCAGCCCCTCTCCTGTCTATCCGGTATGGTATCCGCTATAGCATGAAGCTGCCTTTCTAAATTGCTCGGATTGGCGAAGTTTGGCACAATCCGTCTGGTATAGCAAGTATAGCGAGTTCCAGTATAGCTAGGTTTGAGTGTATCAGCCTCTAAGGTTATGAGCCCTCCAGACCAGATATTTCCTTTCCAGTCAACAAGCTTGCTCAATGTTCTGCAGTCCCTACCCAACACGACCGGGATGCCGTCTACAGTCAACTCTTGCTATAACGGACGGCAGATATCCAGTGCCTTCTGTCCGGTATAGCAAGGGTTCTGGTCTGGAAAATGACAGAGGTTGAGCTTGGCAGACAAGTATCTCCTGATATGGCAAATGTGTAGGGAAGCTCTGGATTTCCCAATTGCAACACCAGTGATACCGGTATCAATAATGTTAAGAGCCACAGGAAAACGAAGAGCACTGGGTGGGCTTGAAAGGCGTGAGATATGTTGGAAGCGACTGAAGCCAGAGCATGCAAAAGAGAGACTTAGTGACTTTGGTAAGCATTTCCTTAAACCACCATGTAGGTAATTATATAGAGCTTTAAATATGTGTACAAGTAGGTGCTAATAATAATATAGGGAATACCACTATCTCGGTCGACACTGTCTGATGTACTGAAGGAGAGTACCAAATGGCAGGAACAAGATTTGCCCAGTAGTAGCAGCTGGGAAAAGAAGCAGCGCTCAGAGCAGTTTCCAGTACCAGAGCGAGTGAGTGGGTATATAGACGGAGCAAATCTGGAGCGAGTACCAATCAGTGAATATGTGCTTAAGATTGCAACGGAAAAGTTAATAGCGGAGCTTTCTGCTGTATTTCATGCAGAGGATTACACAGATTTTGTTGTGTCAAATGATGGCTTCAGAATCTTAAGTTTTTTAGCACCGCCATGGTCTACGAGGGAAAAAAAAAAAAGGAGAAGGAGGAGACTTTGAGGCGCGACATAAGCCATATATATGTGAAGGAAGTCGACTAAAACGAGTGAAATGGGCTCAGAGTCAACGACGAACAACAGTTGAAGAGTGGTAAAAGCGAATATTTACAGATGAAATTCATGTTAAGTTGTCCTCGTGGTGAGTTGTATGCCAAGATTATTCACGTGATAGAAACTAAGATACTATGTATTACGGTAGGTGCACGACCTCGACTACCAAACTCAGAATATGTGAAAGATTTCTTGCACCTTCTTTTAAAGGTGAACGAACATCTGTAATGTTTTGGGGAGCTGTTGGATACAACTCTCATTCTCCATTGGTTGCAGTTCGGCGACGAGATCCATCAGAGCGTACAAGTGATAAAGACATCCATACTTGCTTCCACTACTCTCAGCAGACTCAGAGGTTATTTATTATATCGGTTGCAACATGGGATTTGCAGAATTCCTTGGCAAGCCAGCTTGAGACGTTATTGAAGCAGAAACTCTGGAGGCAATGGTGCAACCCAGATAAACGCCCCCATAATAGAGAAGAGCTTATTAATGCTGCGCAGCCTGCATGGGAGGAGCTACCTTGGACACGGATATATAGGTGATTTGAAGGTATGCCAATTCGTGTATTGACAGTCATTCGCCATGGAGGGCACTCTACCCGCTGGTAATTTTTTCTCCTTCAACTCTCTCCACCTATATGTACATATATATGGAACAGCTTAATTAAGATCTTCCATCGTTGGTGTTGCTTTCAGGGGGTCCTCAAATTTCTTGCATTCTCAAGGGCGTCCCGTCGGCCATCTGTAGCCGACCAAGGTTGAGGCAATTCACTCTTTGCCTCTACCTGGAATCGAACTAGAGCCCTCAATTGAGAACCAAGGCCATAAAGTAAAGAACATATCACTGCCCCATGCCTACCGTCAGTTCATTTGTTATGCCGCAACAAGCTGACAGCGACAAATTAGTGAATCATTGGTTGGATGTCGTGCCCAGGCGCTAGTACAAAACACGTGATTTTGTCAGCGGGTGAGCTAGAACAAGGCAGAGTCATACGAGGAACAGCAATATAACATGAGCTCAATTCGCAGCTCGCTTTTTAATCGTGCTCCTGGGCAATCACCCGGCGCCCGGCTGTATCTGGGGCGCCTGTGATATGTTCCTGTTGGATATAAGATATATACCTTGGCCCCTAATAGGGAAATTGATTTTTCTTGACATTCACCGCTGACATCATGCAAACCTGGGTAACTACGGAGTATATAAGTAATAAAACCCCCCCTTTGCCGATCTATAGACTCAAAATAACCCCCCGGCCTGCTTCAGGGTAACTACGGAGGGCTAAGCAAATAACGTGCAACGATAGAAATTGCTACAAGTCACGTGATCAAGGCCTACTTACCAACCTCTATTTGACTACAATAGTGTGGCTTAAGAGAGGCTAGCTTGTTCAGTCAATGTCTGCGTTCACCTTGTTCTTTTTCTACAGACGATGTGGACGCTCTGTATGAGCCCGCGTTTGTCTATACCGCGGTCCTGTCACAATAAGTAACTATAACGATCTACGAGCCACCAGGCGACGAGCAAACGATTGAACTCTACAGTAGCATATCTCCGCTTACATATGCAACCCTCCATCCATATAGGTATAGCACGTCGCCGTCGTACATACCTAACCCCACGTTCCATTTTCAGACCACTCTTGCAGTAGTTGGCTACTCTTGCATGAATAGTATTGTTCTATTGTTTTGCATTACCATGAACAATACATTTACCCTTGTCACTGCCATGCGGGGCCGATATCTGGTGATAAACAACTCAACACACATACCGGTAATCTAACGACACACAACACAACGATACACACACACAACACAACACAACGCAACGACAACATTGTGATATTTACATATAAAACTATGGCCGAAGTACTAGGTGCAGTCGCAAGCGCGGTGGCTGTGGTTGAAGCTGCTGGCAAGGTCTGGTCGACTGGCTGGAAATACTATCAGGTAAGAATCCCGTCAAAGAAATTTGAGCCGCAAGTAGTAGTAAATAATGTTATATGGGATTAGGATGCTAGGAATGCCCAATCCGAGATGGATGACCTTATGAATAGCATTATGGCTCTGCAAACTACATTTCAGCAAGTTAAAAACTTGGCGAAAGGTCCTGGTGCTACCAAGTTGATTGCGTTGAAGCCGCTCCTCGAAAGTAGCTCTTTGGAGCTTGAAAAGGAGTTTGCCCGAATTCTTCAGATCTTACAGCCTGGACTAGGGCAAAGGGCGACGAGGAAAGTGCTGAGACAGAGGTTGAAGTGGCCATTTCAAAAGGCGGATGTGGAGCAAATTCTGCAGTTATTTGAGCGGCATAAATCAGCTTTGATCTTTGCCATGAACTCTGACCAGATGTAAGAGCCTATCTACTTCCCTCTCGTACCTCGACTGAAGTCATAGTATATGCTAATATCTATGGATCATCATTACTAGGACGACTGTTATTCAAATTGACAATCGAGTTGAGAAAATTGACACTCGAGTTGAGGAAATTGACAATCGAGTTGAGGCAAGTGACCATGCCAGTGGCACATAAAATCGCACAGTACTAGTAGTACTAATTAGTAGTATGTATATAGTTACTGCAACAACGCACAAATATTGCGAAGTTACCATGCGCTAAAGGTGCTGCCCATAACGACTGGCTCCGCCGACATGAGGATCACTGTTTGCAAGATACGCGAGTAGAGCTCCGGAAGCAGATTATGGACTGGTGTGATGATCCGGATAGTAAATGCATCTTCTGGCTTAACGGAATGGCTGGGACCGGCAAATCCACGATTTCTCGCACAATTGCTCAAGAGCTTGCAGAAAAGAAAAGACTTGCAGCGAGTTTCTTCTTTAGCCGAGGCAAAAAGGATGTCAGTCATACTGGCATGTTCTTCACTACAATTGCCGCCCAGCTTGCAATCAGTTTACCAGTACTCCGAGCATTCATCTCAGACGCCATTGACAACAACGCTCATATCTTTGAACAAGGACCTCGGGAACAATGGAATCAACTCATTCTGAATCCTTTAAAGAATGCCCCTACTCAATCAATTCAACTGGTTGTAGTAATTGATGCACTTGATGAATGTGACAGCATGCAAGATATCCAATCCATCCTCCTACTACTGGAAGAAGCCAAGGACCTTAAGACTATTCGGATTAAGATTTTCCTTACGAGCAGACCAGAAATCCCCATCTTTGATGGATTTCGTCAGTTGTCTGGTGAGGCGTATCAGGATTTTATACTCCATAATATCCCACTTGATACAGTTAATGCAGATATATCTACTTTCTTTCTGCAAAAGTTGTCGCCACTGAAAGCCAAACACGGACTGGGGACACCATGGCCAGATGAGCTAATTGTCGCACAATTGGTGGAAAGAGCAGCTGGGCTGTTCATCTATGCTGCAACAACGCTTCGATTTATTCAAGACGGCATAGATGGACCTGAAGAACAACTCTCTTTAGTTCTTAGTGCAACCGAGTCATCCCTGTCGGCAACCGAGCATCTCGATGGCATATATACAACACTACTCCAGCACTCAGTTCTTGGAAAACGCGGTTATCAAGAGTGTGAAAAATTAGCGGAGCGGTTTAGACAGGTAGTTGGATCTATTGTAGTACTGTTTAATACTATGCCAGCTAGAAATCTAGCGCAGCTGCTTCAAATAACTCCCAAAATGGTTTCGAGGGCTTTGGACTCTTTGCGTTCTGTACTCCATGTCCCAGAAGATGAAAGCCAGCCTGTCCGATTATTTCATCTATCCTTCCGTGACTTCCTACAGGATTCTCAGAGGTGCAGTGATTCTCGATTTCAGATAGATGAGAAAGAGAGACACACCAGCCTATTTCGAAAATGTATGGAGCATATATCTCAGCTTGAGGAAAATATATGCAACCTTTGGGGACCAGGAGTTTTGATTACTGAGATTCCCAATGATACGATACAAAAAAGCATTCCACCACATGTTCAATACGCATGCCGTTACTGGCTTGATCACTGCCAACTTGGAAATCCAGTAGAAGAAGACATCAAGACTATTCGGCAATTTCTGGAACAACACTTGCTTCATTGGTTGGAGGGACTTAGCTTAATCGGAGAGGTACCAAATGGAGCACACATGATAATAGCTCTAGAGGAGATACTATCTGTAAGCTGCAATACTCATTATTTTATACAGAGAATAGTATTGACCTAAAAACAGGGACAATTGGGAGACTATGATCCCGGATTGTTAGAACTTGCATATGATGCCAAACGATTTGTATTGCATATGAGATCAATCATTGAAATAGCACCTCTTCAAGTCTACTACTCAGGACTTTTGTTTACTCCACGATCAAGTCTAATTCGAGTAAGATACTTCGAAAATATCCCTTGGGTTACCATGGAACCCAAAGTGGCAGATGTGTGGGGCTCATTGATACAGACGCTAGAAGGCCATACCAGTTGCGTCAAATCAGCTGTATTTTCACCCGATGGAAAGCTTGTTGTCTCTGCATCCAAGGACAACACAGTCAGATTATGGGATTCATCAACAGGAAAGCAATGTGGAGTTTTCGAAGGCCATACCAGTGGAGTCAATTCGGCTGTGTTTTCACCCGATGGAAAGCTTGTTGCCTCTGCATCCAAGGATGGAACGGTCAGATTATGGGATTCATCAACAGGAAAGCAATGTGGGCTTTTGCGCGGTCATACCTGGGCCGCGTTTTCACCTGATGGAAAGCTTCTTGCCTCTGTATGCAAGGACGGAACGGTCAGATTATGGGATACATCAACAAGAAAGCAATGTGGAGCTTTGGAAGGCCATACCATGTGGGTCAAATCGGCTGTGTTTTCACCCAATGGAAAGCTTGTTGCCTCTGTATCTTCGGACACCATGATCAGATTATGGGATACATCAACAAGAAAGCAATGTGCAGTTCTGGTTGGTCATACCCGTTGGGTCAGTTCTGCTGTGTTTTCACCCGACGGAAAGCTTGTTGCCTCTGCATCTAAGGACAACACGGTCAGATTATGGGATACGTCAACAGGAAAGCAATGTGGAGTTTTGGAAGGTCATACCGGCAGTGTCAAATCGGCAGTGTTTTCACCCGATGGAAAGCTTGTTGCCTCTGCATCCAAAGACAACACGGTCAGATTATGGGATGTATCAACAGGAAAGCAATGTGGAATATTGGAAGGTCATACCCGGGCTGTCAAGTCGGCTGTGTTTTCACCTGATGGAAAGCTTGTTGCCTCTGCATCCCGGGACTGTACGGTCAGATTATGGGATGCTTCAGCAGGAAAGCAATATGGAGTTTTGGAACGTTATACCTGGAAAGTCAATTCGACTGTGTTTTCCCCCGATGGAAAGCTTGTTGCCTCTGCATCCTCGGGCGAAACAGTTAGATTATGGAATACATCAACAGGAAAGCAATGTGGAGTTTTGGAAGGTCATACGAGGGATGTCAATTTGGCCGTGTTTTCACCCGATGGAAAGCTTGTTGCCTGTGCATGCCGGGATGAAACGGTCAGATTATGGGATACATCAACAGGAAAGCAATGTGGAGTTTTAGAAGGTCATACCAGGTCGGTCAATTCGGTTGTGTTTTCACCCGATGGAAAGCTTGTTGTCTCTGCCTCCAGGGACAAAACGGTCAGATTATGGGATACATCAACAGGAAAGCAATGTGGAGTTTTGGAAGGCCATACCAATTGGGTCAATTCGGCTGTGTTTTCACCCGATGGAAAGCTTGTTGTCTCTGCATCCTTTGACAAAACGGTCAGATTATGGGATACATCAACAGGAAAGCAATGTGGAGTTTTCGAAGGTCATACCGATTGGGTCAATTCGGCTGTATTTTCACGAGATGGGGGTCTTGTTGCCTCTGCATCCGTCGACACCACAGTCAGATTATGGGATATATCAACAGGAAAGCAATGTGGAGTTTTGGAAGGTCATACCTGGATTGTCAAATTGGTTGTGTTTTCCCCCGATGGAAATCTTGTTGCCTCTGCATCCTGGGACGATACGGTCAGATTATGGGATACTAGAAACAAAGCAATGATAGAAATCATAGAAACTCATGACACCATCAACATCATGAAGTTTTCTAATGACGGAACGCATCTACATACGAGTTACGGAATACTGCAGCTCAAATCATCTCCTCACACCGACGGCAATCGGGAACTACCACACACGTTAACTCATTCCCTATATGTTACTGATCAATGGATCACATGCAACATGAAGAAATTACTCTGGCTTCCTGTCGACTACCGAGTATCTTGCTCTGCAATAAATGACACGGCCAACCTTCTTGTCATTGGATCTCACACCAGTAGAGTTATTTTCATATCTATTGATTTTACCGCTCTCCCGGCTGCATACCTCCAGCCATCTGTTCACGTTGCTGTCGGAGCAGGTAAGAGCTTCCTTTGACTTGTTGGCTGTTAAAAACTTTGACGAACTAACTCACTGGTTGGTGTATTTTAGGTGTAAGTCACATCAGTGGAACCGCAGTTTGAGTATGGTAGGCGCATTGGATGTTGGTGTGTTTCTGTGTGATGATTTGGGTATGAGCAGCGGGTCATCCACCTACCCATCCAGGGAAGGATAAGTTTTCAGTTGACTGAGGCTGGATTCTCAAGACGGCTTATTGGATCTTCCTGTACATTATTGTTGGAATGACTAATCACGCTGGCGTGGGGAATATATCATGTGAGATGCCTTCGTGGGGGAATGTGAGATGCCGTTGTGAGAGTTGCCGTTGTGAGAGATGTAAGATGCCGTTGGGAAGTGTTATTTGGACGGGACAAAAAGGGGAAGTGTCGTTTGGGTGGTGCAAGGGAAAACGGAATGAATGAATGAATGAATGGTATATGAGGCAGTATCTTCGTGGTGGAGGGGGCAGTCTTTAGTCTCTAGCCTTCCGTTATTGAATATATTCATTCACTTGTCTCCCGCGGTGACCCAAGTGAACTAGCTCTCTAATATATTAGACGACGTGGGAATCAGTGAATTCCTACAGGGTCCACATATTCTTCTTGTGACCGACAATTGTCCATCTCATCCTTCAGTTATTGAGCCTCCGAAATCGTATAAAGGATCATCACCCCTGTTCTACAAAGCGTCGGGCGCCAGTTTTCTTAGTAAAATTTGTCGGCCGACAGATTTGGCACGAGAACAGGTGCATACTTGTTTACTAGCCCAAACTCTCCCAACTTTCTATATACAAACATCTTACATCAAAACACCTGCCACGAGAGGGAATCGGACATGTTGAGGGGCCATGAGGGGGGTTGGTTTAAGGCGCCACACTGCGGGTGCAAATTTATATGAGCGGGTGTAAATTTATTTGAGCGGGTGCTGTTTTACCAAGTCGGGTCCAAAGATTGTATGAGGGCCTGTCATAGAACAGCCATTTGCCATAAGTTCACCCATAGCTATACAAGAGAGCTCGGGTTTGTACCGAGGTATACCTAAAGACAGTGCAAGGCATTAATAGCAACTTGAATGCGGGTCTGTAGCTTGATTGTGGGCCTTCCCGACTGCTTGTGTTCCAGTGTAGAACAGCTATTTCAAATACCTACCAAAGTACCCCCCGCCATAACTTCACCCACAGCTATACCAGAGAGCTCGGGTTTGTACCTATACCTCAAGGCAGTGCAAGACATTAATAGCAACTTGAATGCGGGTCCGTAGCTTGATTGTAGGCCTTCCCAACTGCTTGTATTCTGGTCTAGAATAGCTATTTGCCTACCAAACTACCATCCGCCATAAGTTTACCCACAGCTACACCAGAGAGCTCGGGTTTGTACCCATACCTTAAAGAAATATAAGACTTTAACAGCAACTTAAACGCGGGTCAATAGCTTGATTTTGGAGTTACCTGTTGCCCCCCGACTGGGTTGCAGCCAATATGATCAGCGGCAGCCAACAGCGAGCAACGGGTAGTTTACTCCACCTTCGGGTTGCTACTCCCGCAAATCTCGGGTTAGTTTACTTGCAGACTTTATTTTGAGCAGGATCAATGCAAAGCATTCCTGAATAAAAGTTACAAGTCTGGGTACAAGGATAGAAATGGGTGGAAGATCAAGTGAGAGCAAAATTGGCAAAGGCGGAGATGGATAATGGTGAACTTAAGGGTATAAAAGAGGAGAGATACAAATCTGCAAAAGCGGCTACATTTGGGAACGGATTGGCTGTGGTAGCTGCTGGTCCTAGTGTCACGGTGAACTCTAGTATTGCAGGAGTTAAGCGTAGTTTCCCTGATGGATTCTCTGGCGTTGAGAATAGGAAGCATTATTTGTTTAGGTTGGGTGGTTCAGGTGCCTAGTAGAGCTGAAGAGGGACAAGCGTGTTCTGGTGTAGTAGATGCGGTACGAGTGATGATTTCATATAATGTCAAGTGTGAGAGGCGGGGGATTTTCTTAGTTACTTGTGAGTTAGGGCCAGTGTATGGCTGATTACGTTTGGTACTCAATATGAGTTTCCCTAGGTATAGTGAGCATTAGTTTGGGATATCGTGAGGCCATGGCGAGTGAGGCTATATCAATAATAATGAACCGTTTGACGGGATAATTAGCATGAGTGTGATACACAATGATCATTTTAGAGAAATAATTTAGTTGATGAATATTATAGTGGCAAGGCATAATTTTGTGTTAATTTGCGGGTTCGTTGGGGTTGTTGGGGATGCAATATCATGAAGTATTGGTGCTTTGTCTCTGAATATGTGGTCATACTCCGCATAGTCAAATCCATCAGCATGTTCAAGAGTGACTGCCGCAGGTGGTAGGTTTGCGATCGGCTCCATAGAGCAGTGGTCCAACTCATACTAACATGGCCCCGTAAAAGTGTCCATATCGAGTTCGGACCACATGATTTGTAGAATTCATGAATCTCTTGATGAATTCCAATACACTTAAATTCTTTTTTTTCCCATCACCTGCAAGACTTCCAATAGTCGTCCGTCCAATTCCTCATCCCCAACTGCTTGATTGCTACTTATGTTTGTTACTCTGAGAGCCTGAATGAGAGAACTGTCGTCAGTTGAGAAGTTGCATATTTTTTTGATTTAGTAGTAGGTTTGTTGTGTATTTACGAACGAGAACACATCACCCCTACCAGAGGGGGTCGTGCCAACCTATACCACTCTCAGTTTTAACACACCTGGAATTGGTTTATCTTCCGAAAATACCACTCTATATCTGCAGCCACTTGTTCAAGGCATCATATGCTCATTTAAGACTTCATACCGACATCGATATGCTGAGTATCTTCAATACTCATAACTCAACAATACTTAGAGCACCTTCAAAGTGGTACCTCTATTGCTATTGATACCTTGCTTACAATCACCCCGATATCAGCTACCAGTCAGGCCACACCGAGAATATTATGAAGGACAATTTATATTTTGATGAAGATTCAGATGCATCTATTTCTCCCGAGACTGTCAGTATTCCTAAAATTGTTGCGGACCTACAACATGAGAAGACCGAAGAGGATGAAACTGCTTTGGATGCTACTTCACTCCCGCTCTACACCTCCAACAATCTCACACACAGAAGCAGTTACTTGTATAAGTACCTTAATTCCATATCTCGAGGCTTTACCATGCTCTTCGCTTCAGTAACCTACTTCCCGACAGTCCTTAAACATTTCCGACACTGTAGGGTATTTGCAAAACCTATCTCTTGCAGTTCAGGCCCATCAGCATACCAATCGCAAATAGCAGACCATTGTCACGGCGCACCATATTAGCCGATACGAGAGCAGGGATTATGGCCAGGCGCAATGCGTGGGATATGGCAGTGCAATGTGGCAGTGCGCTAGATATGGTAATGCGATATGCATTAGATGTGTATGTGAGGAAGGTTACGAGGACGTTGTCTATAAAAGACCCGTCTATGTTCTCCCTAATTGCTCTCTTCCTCACGCAACGTCTTG
>Ga0307514_10003652_pt1 | contig 14604 bp, 17 predicted proteins | sample 16_EM_MG_FD_203088 | JGI IMG/M metagenome (GOLD analysis project Ga0307514, IMG submission 203088) | Populus trichocarpa ectomycorrhiza microbial communities from riparian zone in the Pacific Northwest, United States - 16_EM | ecosystem: Host-associated > Plants > Roots > Unclassified | place... | reverse complement strand
GTGAGTGTTCCATCTAAATGGAAGTCCTTCGGTGGATAACCGCTTTCACAGGTCGCATATATCGATGACGCTACGTTCGAGAAGAGGTTACTCAAGCTTGATGACAGCGACTTTGAGGTCCCCGAACGTAGTCCCACCAACCTTGCCTACGTCATGTTAGTTTCCCTCCTTCCATCCCTTCAAAATGACTTCTAAACTTTCGAACAGGTTCACCAGTGGGAGTACTGGGAAACCTAAGGGTGTCATGATCGAACATTGTTCGATCTCCAATTTGGTGCAACACTCTCAGCCGTATGGATACCATCGCGGTGCCCGCGTTCTCTCCTCCCTCGCCTACACTTTCGATCCCTTCGCCGTTGATGTCTTCGGTACCTTGTCTTGCGGTGCTACCCTCGTCACTGGACGCAAGGAGCTCGTGCTCGGTGACATCGGAAGCGCCGTCAAGAACCTCCGCGTTAACGTTGTTCATTGCACCCCCAGTATCCTCGCCGTCGTTCCTCTCGATCCCTACCCGACCTTGGAGACCGTCGTCGTCGCTGGTGAGGCTCTCGGCAAGAGATTGATCGAGGACTGGTCTAAGCGCGTCAAGTTCATGAACATGTACGGTCCTACTGAGGCTTCCGTTGACTATCTCCACACTCATGTCACGGATGTCTCCTTGACTGGCGTCATCGGTCGTCCTCTCCCTAACAACCGTCTCTACATCCTCGATGAGAACTTGCGTCCTACCCCCATCGGTGTTGAAGGAGAGTTATTCATTGGCGGGGTTCAACTCGCTTGTGGATATCTCAATCAACCCGGACAGACCGAGAAGGCATTCATCCCCAATCCCTTCGTGCCTGGCAAGCGTGTCTACCGCACTGGAGACATTGCCATGTTCCGTACCGATGGAAAAATCGTCTACTGTGGCCGGAAGGATCGCCAATCAAGCTTCGTGGTCAACGTATCGAGCTCGGTGAGATCGAGGATGTCATCAACAAATACCAATCCATCCAGCGTGGCGCTGTCCTCATTCGAAACTTCCACGATGCCCCCGCCGTGGTCGTTTTCATCGAATTCAAGTCTTCCGCCGCCGATGATCACGTTGCTGACGAGAAGGAGGCTCTCAAGATGTACATCTCGGAGCGCCTTATAAGGTTTATGTACCCGTCTCTTATCGCTCACCTTTCCGTCCTGCCCACTTCCACCAGTGGGAAAGATCAACCGTCGAGAACTTATGGAGTTGGATCTTGCACCGTTCCATGATACCAATCTCGATGTCGGTCTTACTCAATCTGATGTTGAGATTGTTCTCTACAAGATCTTCTCGGAGATTTCGAAGGCCGACCCACGCGAACTCGGTGTTACTCACGATCTCTTCTCCGTCGGTTTGAATTCTCTGCTCGCTGTCCAGGCCGCCGTGTCTGTCGGAGACTCGTTCAAACTCAACATCGGTTTGAACAACATTTACCTCAGGTCTGTTCTTCTCCCATTAGCTTTTCCTCGTCAGCCTTGCTTACACTGATGCACAGACCGACCATTCGCGAGTTGAGCAATGCGATCATTGACGCCACAGTGGGCCCTCCCCTTATCGCTTCTTCTCTGTTGGCCCCGCTCTCGCTCCCAACCTCAAGTTCGTCAACCCGTGCTTTTCGGTACCGCCCTCAACAAGATCGTTCAGGAACTCGGCGCTAAGAACGTTTCTTTCCTGGAAATTGCTCCTCACCCCGTCCTCAAGTCTTACATCGAGGAAATCGGTGGAAACTCCACCTCTCTTATTCGTCGTCCCAATCCCAAGGTGCCTGCCCAGAACACCAGCGAGCACTTCCAGTTCCTCGAGGGTCTTGGTAATTTGTTGATGACCGGATATTTCCACATCGATGCCAGCAAGATCGCCGGCCACTCCGATGGTATTGGGATCCCTCCGACTCTACCATGATGGAGGAGCATCTGAAGAAGGGCATTATGTTTTGTACAAGCCCAAGGTTTGGGGTATTAAGGGACCGTTCGCCTCCGACTACGTCATCTCGGACGCCTCTGGACGTGTATTCTTCACCATCGACAAGTTCGAGATCGCTCTCGCTCCTGAACCCGAGCCGGTTCCCATCACCGATTACTCCATGCAACAACGTATTGTCACCGCCTGGAAACCCAAGGCTTTCATCACCCCTAACTATACCCTCCCACCCGTTGGTGCCCACGGCAGCCACAGCTACTTGGCTGAAGTTCTCGAGAGTCTCTTTGTCAACACGAGGACCCAGACGAACCGCTTCGTTTCTCGAGTTCTCGACCTCGGCCCCATCGACTCCATTGCCTGCACTGTTGATGCTAAGTTGTTGAGCGTTTTGGCTACCCACCGATTCGCCGTCGACTACTTCGCTGCTGGTATTGACGGAGAGTCGGCTGATGCTAAGGTTAACGCCCTCCAGTACCACCATGGTCACTCGACCATCATCGATACCGCCACCTTCTCGTCACAGGTTGTTTCCGTCCGAACTGCTAGCGTTGACGTGATCCTCGCCAACCTTGACATGGCAAGGACTCCCGCTGACCTCGACCTCCTCCCAAAACTCCTCCCACCATCTGGTGTCACTATCTTCCTCGTTCATTGTTCGTTTTTTTGTTGATTTATTTGCTTCATCTCGCTCACACATGATTTATTTAGCCAGCACTCCCTCTGAGAGGAAGGGTTCACCTCCCTTACCGTCCAAGAATTCACCACGAAACTCGAGGCTCTCTCCGCCCAGGAAGTCCAAGTTCAACAGCTTCCTGCTGGCCAAAGCATCGTTGTCGCCAGGAACTTCACTCCCGCTTCCGTTCTTCCAGAGGAGCTCACGTCCGATGTCGTCATTCATCACTTCCTACACGGAAACGAGGGAGAACTCGTTGAGAAGGTCAAGACTCTGCCCATTGGGGGAGAATTGTGGATCGTCGGAAACGACGATGCCGGTGGGATTGGTGCTTTGTGTGTTGCCGCTTGCCTCATTGCCGAGGAAGCTCAGTTCGCCGTCCACTCCCTTCTCTTCGAAGACATCACCCTGTCTGTTGAGGAGCGTGAGGGGTGGATCCACACTATCCGCCAGAACCCCAAGATCCTTGAAGACCACCTCAAGCTCACTGGCGATGGTGAAGTTCTTGTTCGCCGTGCCGTCCAGGGATCTCCGACCATCAAGCCCGCGGAGATCAAGAATGTGGGGTACTCGAAGAACTCCCATGGTCACCGTTCGGTCTCTGCTGCATATCCTCCGCCTGTTAGTCCAGGACAAGTCGAGGTCGCAGTCCCGAATATATCCACACGTCTTCATGGGTGGTGGAGCCAAACTTCAGTTAGAATCAGAAAATATGTGTTATTAAACTGTTCCTGGTATTCGTAGTGAAATTTACACTTATTTCAATTAAATAACTGCTCAATAACCACCATTCCGGTCATTTAGGATCAATAACTCATCCTTAACCGGAAATAACCATTTCGGGTTTTTCCTGATGCAGTGATAGCACCTGGTTTCGTGTTGAGGCTTTTGTGTGTGTACTGTTCAAGCATGAGCTCGCCCTTGATGGGTGGAATAGGCAGTATCCATATTAGTGAAAGAGATTGTGCGCTTCCGGGGGTCGGGAGTCCTTATGGAAATAGACCTATTTCCACGGAGTTTTCCCTCACTTTAGGGAAATAAAGTCCGTCTCAAAGGGGGATTTCCCTCCCTATACTCGCTGGGGCCAGGGGTATTCCGCTTTTTCCCCCCGGGTCATTCCCACGGCCTATCCCTTTCAGGTAGGTCGCTCCCACACCCGATCGGGTGACACCCCTGGTCCATCAGGGGTCCCGGGCACCTAAACCTCACGTGACAGACGGCTAACTAGCCTGGCGCACAATCGCCTAACAACCAAGCTAGTTAGCCACTTCGACGTAATTACAACCACCTGCCAGCAATCCATCTGTTAAATCCCTTTTCGGTATTCCCTTTTGTAGGTATTCCCTTTTCAGCAATTCCATTTGTAGAACATTCCCATTCCGCTTTCCGGCTGTCGGTCCGCCCTCCTCCGTTCCGCTCTTCGGTCACTGTCTTCCCCCACCGGCACCACGTGATACTGTCCCGACGCCCAGCCACCGACGCCCCCGCCGTCAACGACATGTCACCAGAAGTCCCTTCCCCCCTGGCGCCTTCCTTGCTCGCTTCTCCCCACACCCACACCTCCTCCCATATCCTCCCTCCCATGCACGTTTCCTTGCTCACCCTAGATGGCACGTGTGCTGGCCACGTGGTCACCCCTGTTTTATAGACAGCGCCACGTCTTGCATGTGGTGAGTCACCGACCACGATGACCCCCCCAATGCCCAAGTCAACTAAGAAACTGGGGGTTTCCAGACAAGTCAGATACTCACAGCCTGGGCCCCGGGGTCAATCCCAAACCACTGTTCTCAACCAGTCTGCCCTCGCTCGTCGACGTGAGGCTGCTGTGAAAGTACAAGCAGATCTGGTTCAAGGTGCGTCATTCCTGGACTACTTGGGGCCCGGGCTATACTTAAATGTGTTTTCATTGTATCTAGGCCTAACAGGTGACGAGAAACGAGCTTTAGAAGAGTTTGGTGGAATTCCAAGTACTCAGCCGGTTGATGTCGACGATCCCAGTTCAGCAGTGCCCGAGGGGGAACTCTGGGACGACCTGGGCCAGGGAACTATCACTCAAGGTTTTATTGACGATATACAGGGACTTCTTGAGGGAAAGTGAGTATGGATGGTCAACCCTCATTCATCAGCTAACAATTTCTTCAGGTACTCTCGCTGGTATCTCGAACGAAGGACGTGGCGGCAGCGTGTGTCACGAGCACATCAGAATTGGGAGCCTATTCTACCTTCACTCGCAAAGTTGTATATGGAATGGAAGTGCGGACCCTCGACTCAACCGTCCTCCCCGATCACAGTCGACACCCCTTCTGCGGCCACCCCTCCCAACAACCCCTCCCTCAGTGACTTCAGCTTCAATCTGGAAGTTCTCAATATCTATACCTTGGATGAAACTGTTAGAATTCCATGCACCGACAGAGAGACCCCAATCCAAGCGCTCATCAAGAGTGGCTATCTCGGGAATACCCCGGTCACCCCTACCTTGGCCATCTCTCTCAGAACCCTGGAGTTGTTTCGGCGCATCAGGTTGCGTAAATCATCGTTTAGCGTGGAGGCATTCACCAAGGTCATCTGCGATCTATATTCTGTAGGTCACTACCCCCAACGCTCTTAGCATTAATTGAATTGACACGTTTGCGTTCAGATGCCATACCGTCAGCGCTACCGTACTGCACTTGCTGATGCATTGGAAATCTATATCACAATCATCCGTTCCGTTGAAAGACTAGTCACCCTGGAGCTTGGCCACGATGTACCAGATTGGCGGGTGAAGAATGCATGTCCCCCGTGTACCTATGAGGAATGTACCAATCCCTGATGTATTCGTGTTTGTGTTCTGTGCTAATACATGTATACCGTGCAGTTGGAGGGTGAGCCGAAGCAGGTCTTCTGCCAAATGTTGGTCCTTGATGGAAACAACTCTCTGAAGCGGATGAAGACGGGTCGCGGACAACGAGAGGTCGGTGATGTTCGTGAACTGAATGATAGCGACTACTTCTTGAGCAACACCTTCGTCAACTCATTCGAAAACGAGATTCGTCGGCCTGGCCAGACACGTGTCAAGCAAGAGCCTGAGGAAGAAGATGTGGGTCAGGATGAGGACTATGTTACCGAGGCTGAGGGCGTACAACTCGAAAATTGCACCTCGAATTGGAAGGCGGCAGCTTCAATGGAGAAAAAGAAGATGTGGGGAGTATTTGACGAGACCGGGATTTTCGCCAGTGCTTGTCCTCATGGCTTCGTGTTGTGGCTTGCAGACATGGTTCAGAGTGGAGAATTGTGCGTAGATCTCCTTCCTCATCTCCGTATTGTTGTAACTCAGCCCTCTAGGGCAAAGTACCCCTTATCAATGGTTGCAAAGGCAATGGAAGTCTTCGGCTTGCACCTTTTAGTTGGGTATGACATCGGATGTGTCTTCGGCGGCACGATCCTCTCCACCTCACTAGGCGCCAAATTTCAAGAGTCGGGATCTAGGACCTGCGTCAATGCCTTCCATGGATATTCTCACAACTACAAATGCCAATGCAAGAACCATCCAAACAACATAGCTGGTATTGGATTGGAGGACCTTGAGACGCTCGAGCGAGTATTCAGCTCATCTAACGCTCTCGCGGCGGTGACACGACATGCCTCAGCGTATCGGCGGCAGTTATTCATAGAAATGCACTTCAAACAATGGAACGAGGATAAGTACTCTAACCTGGCAACAATGCTCCGCAACAATTATCATCAAGCAGTCAACATTATCAAAAACGATGGCCGCGCGGTCGATGAGGCCAAACGCTCACTTGACGTTATGGATCAGGAGTTGGAGTCGTGGATGGTTGAACAGGAGGAATACTTCAAAAACCTCGGTGACGAGCCTGAGAGCAAGGTTCGCTTTATCGCTTACGTTGAGTTGTTGCAGAAGTTGAGACATCTCGAGTGAGTATCCCAGTTTCGCGTTCTTAACATTCTGACATATTTCCCAGTTCCCGGCTTGACAAGGCAAATGTTCGTTTCATCTCCCTCACCCCTGAAAACTTCCACACGGCGGCCCCATCGTTAAGTCAACCGTATACCCATGACTTATCAACAACACGAAAGCTGGAGTCTGAGCGTCACTACTGCCTTGAACTCCGTGAGGACTGCCTCAAACAGATCGTCGACATGGAAGTACAATTCGGTATTGAGAGACGGTGGGACCCGTCGTCTGCAGAGTACTTGGAGATCCTTGGCTATCTCTCGACACGAACGTATCAGCGCGCACTGGAGAATCTGCAACGGCTTGTTGTCCAGCGTTTGTTTGAGTTACACAAGATGAACATCTTGGCCACCGGTGAGTATCACTAACTCCTGCGTATTCCCCACATTGTTGACCTTCAACCCACTAGCGTACCACATGTGGACCCACATCGCAAAGGCACTACAAAGCCGCTGTAAGGTCATCCACAATGCAGTCAAGATGTACAATGCTGCCGCAGCACAACTCAACCCTCCCCGCCCACCGATAAGCTGGGAAGCAGTATCCCACATTAACTTTCTCGAAGAATTTCACCTGCTCCACAATACATGCAATGATATTCGCGAGAAGCCCTGGTCCCAACTGGCAGCTCGTGAACTGTTGAAACTTTATCAACGGGTCAAGCGCGCTCGAGAAGAAGTTGAACGCTGCCATATTGCCATCCGCCGCCTTTATACAGCCATTCACGACGAGGACAACGACTTCGATGAATCACTATCTAAACTACAGGCCGGGGATCCACTCATTTACAGGGCGGTTCATGACTTTGTTGCCTACAGGCGACAGGTGAATGGGCTCCTCCTCGCAAAACTCAAGCACCTCACCAGTACCCCTGGTTACTCTGGAGACTGTTCGCGTGGTGTGCGAATAGGGAGGAATGTGTCTAACGGTGGGGACGCGAGTGGCTTTGAACCGGCAGGTGATCTCGATCATGATGAGAACGATGAAGAACTGGGTGTTGACGAGACAGACGAATTGGTTGGGCAGCTCATTGATTATGTTAGTGACCTAGTACTAGCGTCGTAAGTAGGGATCGAGCATCGTTGTAATCTTCAATGAATCATCCATACCGCTCAACATGCTTTCGTGTCTTTGAGTGTGACGATGGTGTGACATCCCTTTGTCTCTGCCAACTCACCAATCGTCATGCGTAATACGGGGAGTTTCTTCGTCCTTGGGGACACCGAAACACACATACATGATAGTCAGTGAGTTTGGTTCACCCCAGACATTTATTCTCACCTGATGCATTGTTGGAGCCCCTCAATCCCCAATGGCCGCCATTTCTACATCCCGGTTGAAATCAAGGAAGACTGCAATATAGTAACCTTAGAAGAGATCCAGACCACGCTCACATTGTTTGGACTTGATAAACCTACACGCGATATCGCAACGTTCATCCAGGAAACGCCTGCATTCACTTCAACTCTTCAATCCGGATTGTACCCTGTTATTCGCCCTCCCGCTCGAACCGCAGTATACCAATCATGGGGGTACGTACTTTTCTCCTCTTTCTCCACCCCTTCTAATACATACATTTAAGGGTTATCGATGAAATGAAGAGGACGGGCTCGTGCACGTTCCGAAAGTTGGATAACATCGGACTATCAATCATTTTCATACTTTACCAGGGGGATTATAACCGGATGGAACAAGATGGAATCCGGATGCCACAGCCTCAGTCCCAGAGTCCCCAAAAAACATGTACGTCCTTCACTGTATTGATTCCCATCCGGCACTCACAGGCAAATATAGACTCTGCGAGGATATACAATAATCAGGCTATGGACGAAGTGGCCGAACGTTTAAGTACGTTCTACGGTGTCCCATACTTCACACTCCTGACTTGTCACAGGGCGTTCTACTGTCTCGAGTCCCCCGCCCCTTTACATTTCACACACACCGGGCCCTTCACAACCTTCCACACCGAAAATGGAACAACAGCACTCCCCCCTCCCTCGATCCCAGATACCCTTCAACCTTACTGCACAGCCTGCACAATGTACACCACCGGTACAGGCCTTTGTCCACTGTCACATTCGCACAATTTCTGGGGTTGTCAGGGACGAAATGGAAGTCACCCCTATGTCAATCTCGCTGTTGGGAAACGCCGCTGATGAGTATCTTTGGGCCCATGGCTACCTACAAAAAACAGTGGACCTCATCCAGTGGGAATACGAGCAATCATATGATATGGAAGACTTTGTCAACGCCCTTGCGAAAACGGGCATGGCAGTAGCTGAGGCACAATATCTCTACAAACTTATTTCACGACAACGATAATGTACTGTACTGTAGCCGCACATAACAAGTGATCTGATTGGCGGTATTAGTGTTGACGTGTCTACCAAGTCTCTGCTCTACCACTTCCACATGGCAAGACTGCAAAACTATGGGCAAGTCGTTGCATCCCTTAATGGTTGGACATTTTATTCCAACCCCCGTAAACGTACCCGTAAGACCAGGGCTCCTATCACCCCGGCACTCAAGGAAAATCTTGCGAGGCTACGTGAGGAACGCCGGAACGAATACACCCAAGCCCTGAAGGGTGCTCGGGATACTATCAACAAACACACCTTGCAACTCCGTGAAACATTTGGCGGGCATAGTACCAAATATTATACCCAGGAGATCCTGCAACGAGGGCGCATAGAACGAGGCCGTCGGAAGCCATCACGGTGGAACGCGTACTTGCGTCATGAACTGAAAAAAAGAAATGAAGGTATGAGGCTCATTGGCACGTCATTCATATACACATTACTTATTCAAGTTCAGCCTTGCCCGCTGGGCAGCCAAAATTACGATCAACCGACATTGTCCGCGAAGTCTCTGAAGCATGGGGTATGATGGACGCAGACACGAAGGTCGCAGTCACGGACCCCCTGCTGGAGGAACTTGTGGCATTCCGGGAGGAGGTTGACACCAAGCCGAAGATAATGCCGATTCACGTTCTGAGGGATGTTACCACCACAATGGCTAAGATCAATCAAGAGGTGCGCCATTGATGATATTCTCATTTTCATTGACTTACGCACACACCTACAGTTAGATGCTTTGCACGCTCGTACTTGTTGAAAACAGTCAGTGCGAGTCTCGAACGCACGACCCCAGCACGTGATCTGTGCGAACCGGTCACGGTACCGGTTACCCACACGTCCCGGTGTGACGCGACATGTATGTGTCAGCGGCCCGGTTAGACGCGTAGGATGAGTCACCCTAAGTGACCATCAGTGGCTGAGTCACGCTATACAGCTGTGACGGTAACGCCCTCCTAAAAAGTATATATACCCATGTACTTGTAGCATCTAATAACAACGTCTCTTGTTCTTCAACCACAACATCCTCCTCTTAAGCAACCACAGCCTCTCCCCCTCACCTCACTCTCCTAAGGTAAGGACTAGAGTACCTTGTAGTATATAGAATATACTCTGCGTGCTCAACAGGTTATGAGCCCGGGCAACGCCCACCTCTTTTGCGCCTTAATGGCTGCATAGAGGGCAATGGCTCTAGCCTTACCTTAATTGTCTTCGCCTTCAAGGCTTGAAGACATTAGGGAGAATTGCGCGAACCATTGCGGTCGCTGCAGTCTCCAATGGAGAGCAACCTTGGTGAACGCCGCTTACAGTGCGCAAACCTTGAGTTCCCCACTCCTTGTCATCGTTCGCAGGACTGGACGTAGGCGCCAGGAGGCCGGTAGAACACCACCCGAGCGGCGGCGATGATGAGCAATAAGGAACCAGGGGGAGCAAACAAAAAAGCAGGCTGAAACCGCTTTCGCCTTCTCAATTGTGAAGACGTACATTGCTGATGAACATTTCTTCGCGTTTTCCGCAGAAAAATGTCTTCCACCCTCAACACCTTCGTCCCCGTGCTCACTGGAACCAACTACCAGCAATGGGCTGCCGCCATGCAGTCGTTCCTTATGAGCCAGGGACAATGGCCTGTCACCAAAAACTCCATGTCGACTGTCTACCCTGTCCCGAGTACGGATACCAAATTCAACCAGGACAAGCAAGACAAAGTCCAGGACTTGAATGACAAGGCCGTAGGCAACATCCGCCTCCGCCTACACCACACCATTGGCGCTCAGTACCTTGAGCAAGACGAGGCCCACACCCTGTGGAGCGACCTCAAGGACAAATACGCGAGCCCAGGTTTCTCCCAAGCATACCACGAAATGAAAGGCGTCGTGGATACGCAGTTGAAGGATAACCAAGACCCTTCTCCAGCCTTCGATAAAATCATCACCCACTTCCTGCGCCTAAAGGAACTAGGTTTCAAAATCCCGGACAACATCCAGGCGATGATGGTAGTGGCCAAATGCCCTCCATCTATGGAAACACTAGTCCAACTAGTTGCTGCGGAAGATAAGTGGAAAGAGCTCACCGTAGATAAACTAGCGGTCATGTTGCGCCAATCATGGCAAGCATCCACCCAGCAAGGCGGAACCAACAGTAACTTCCGCCAAAACCAGCAGCGAGCTAACAAGCTCAGCGCGGTCAAGCGCCAAGATGGCGAACAGCCCCAGTTCGAACAGCAACAACAGCAGTTCGGCGGTGGCCGTGGACGAGGAACGCGACGAGGAAGACGTGCCGGACGAGGACGGAACCAGCAGCAGCAATTGCAGCAGGCCCCCGTTGAGGCAGCACCCCAAACATCACCCCCGGTTCCAGCCAACAACGTTGCTGGACCTTCCAACCCGCAGCATTTCCAATTTGCTGCGGGACCGTCGCACCTCGGATACTTCGCCTCTCAGGCCGCCGGACTGGCCCTTCCAAAAGTCTCCTCCTCCTCCACCTATCCCTCCTTCAATAGTGCGATCGATCTAGCACGAAGGCTAGATGTCCGCCCCTCGATCGAGACCCTAAAAACTCTCGAGATGGCAGAACTCGCCAAGGAACAAAGGGACCCACGAAAGCGCCCTCGCACAGAAAACAACTATCCGCGAGGGCGCGCCCAGGGGCTTGAAGCGCGAATTACTGCTGCTCCCCCTAAAGAGAAGGATGATGACCTTGAGGAGGTAGTCTCCCTCAGAGGAACCGAGGATGAGGAAATGCCGGACTTTGGATCCGGCGATATCTATGGAGACCCCTCATTTGAGGGCCCTTACAACCAAGGGGATGACGATGTGAACATCGAAATCGCCGAAATGGCAGGAATCGCCTATTGGCAAGTACCTCCAAACTCACTCGTAATGCGCGAATCTAACAGCGAACAAACAGATGTAGATATTCTTCCTGTTTGTAATAAAATGCTGATTTCTTGCTGCTCCCATAACACGTGTGAATGCCATAATGTGGAAACAAAGGACTGGATGATAGACTCAGGAGCGTCTCTCCATTTCACCGGTGAAATCGATGACTTCGTCAATTATACGGAAATAAACCACAAGTTTGGGGTAAACACTGCAAACTCGAGCGCCACAGTTGTAGGCAAAGGCACGATAATATTGATGCTAGACTCGGGGAGCGCCATAAGGCTCCAGCCAGTTTACTACGTCCCAGGCCTAAACTCAAGGCTGCTGTCCATGGGAACGTTCTTGGCCCAAGGCTTTCAAGCTATTGGGACCCAAAGCTTCATACGAATCGTTAGAGCCGGTCAACCATTCCTGACCTTTGTGCCACGATATGAAGGAGACAGTATCTACGTCATTAGATCTCTCGCAGCTAAAGAGGCGGAACTCCATAGCGCGGTTAACACAATCTACAAGATTGATTATGAGATCATGCACAAAAGAATGGCACACCCGTCTAAGGATGTGATTATACACGCCAGGAAACACCTGAAGGACTTCCCAGAAGTCGAGGTACCCTCAAAGGAACACCTCTGTCCTGGGTGTGCACAAGGAAAGATGTCTAACAGACCATTCCCAGCGAACCCCAGAAGAGCAAGTGCCCCTTTTGAACTTATCCACTCCGACTTAAAGTCGTTCCCAATAGAATCTTACAGAAGATTCAAGTATGTCATCATCTTCCTCAATGACTACACCTCCAATGCATGGACGGTAGCGATGCGCACTAAAGATGCAGCTCTTACCGCCACCTCCCACTTCCTAGCATTGGTGGAAAATCAGTACGGCTCCAAAGTAAAACAATGGATGTCCGATGCTGGGGGAGAGTACAAGTCAAAAGCCTTTGATACACTACTCAAAGACAGAGGAATTGAAATCCTCCAAAGTATCCCGTATGCACACCAGCAAAACGGAAGAGCAGAGCGGTTTATCCGCACGCTAATGGAGAAAGCCGAAGCCATGAGGCATCAGGCTTGTGTACCTCCTTCCTGGTGGGAGTTCTCGGTTGAACACGCACTACATGTGTACAACCGGACCCCTCTCCGTCGCCTAAATTGGCAGACACCTTACCAGCTCCTCCATGGAGAGCGGCCCTCAGTAGCCCATCTGCGAGTGTTTGGGTGTGGTGCATATGTTTTCATACCTGCGGAAACAAGAGCTAACAAGCTCGCACCAAAATCTGAGCTAATGACCTATCTCGGGAATGCGCCTGGCGCGAACGGATTTGTCTTCATGCGATCCCCAAATAATATTCTATATTATTCAACACACGCAATTTTCGATGAGGCACTGTTTCCTAAGTGCACTACCCAGAGCCAACGGCCAGGAACCAGGCTGCAGATAGATGCGCCTACCCATCGGAGCCACAGAGACTCCAATTGTCCATTTGTGGATGAGGATGACGCGGTACAACCGCCGCACCACCATAAACAGAATAAGGGAAAAGGACGAGCAGTTGAAGATGATCCGAGTCTTCCTCGCTCTCCTTCTGAAGAGGAGGATGATGTACCTGACCCTTCGTCTCCTACAGACGATAGCCAGACAGGCTCTCGGAGCCCAGACCGGGGTTCTCCTCACGTGTCCCCACCGAGGACACCCTCCCCACAGAGGAGAGCTCCTCCTCCTGCTCCTCCTACTGCGCCTACCACGTCTAGGATAAGGCCGCAGAGGACCAAAAGGGTGCCTGTTAAACCAGGAAATGTTTATGGTGAAGGACGGCATCCCGTTGATATACTCCGGGATCCCCAGAATAAGAAAGGTTGGCGCGATGTCGAGGAGTCGGTCAAGCAACCGACGAAGAACACTCCTCCAGACGCGCCTGTCCCAGGCCCTAGTAACCAGCCACCCCCTCCTATGCGCGAAACTTCGCTGCCGGATGTATCGCCCACTCCATCAGAGAAGGATGTAGAGGCTGGGCTCGATCCCGATTATTGGGGTGACTTACTGAGTCACGTAGGTCCTGGGGGGGGAGTACCGAACCTTTCCTTCCTTCTTGCAAAGGCGATCTCACCACTCGCTGATGCAACCACCGACCCCAAAACATGGGGATTTCGTGACATCGCTCGCCTACCAAAGCTTGAGCAAGACGATTGGCAAAAGGCCTGCCTCCAGGAGTTGGAAGCCCTGAGACGGCGCCAAGTTTTTGAACTGGTTCAGCGCCCTAGAGGCCGCAAGGTTATTAAGAACCGATGGGTCTTCGACGTCAAATCAGACGGACGAAAGAAAGCGAGATTAGTCGCTAAAGGATTCTCCCAGGTAGAAGGGATAGACTACGATCAAGTCTTCTCCCCTGTAGTGAGGTTTGAGACGGTGCGCCTTGTCCTGGCAATGGCAGCCCTCCACGATTGGCACATCACTGGCCTAGACGTCAGAAATGCCTTCCTCTACGGGAAGTTAGATGAAGAGATCTATATGGAACAACCTGAAGGTTTCCATGTCCCCGGGCGCGAAACAGAAGTACTAAAACTACTCCGCGCCCTCTACGGTCTCAAACAAGCGGGGCTTGCATGGTGGCGCACGCTTAGAGAATCCATGATAGAACTAGGCTTTGAGGGCCTAGTATCTGACGCAGGATTGTTCATCTATAGGAGTGAACACGGCTTTGTCATCGCCGTCATATATGTTGATGACTCCATCTTTTGCGGTCCTAACAAAGCGCTGGTCCAAGAGATCAAGCAGCGGTTCATGCAAAGATGGGAATGTCGGGA
>Ga0307514_10003651_pt1 | contig 14607 bp, 21 predicted proteins | sample 16_EM_MG_FD_203088 | JGI IMG/M metagenome (GOLD analysis project Ga0307514, IMG submission 203088) | Populus trichocarpa ectomycorrhiza microbial communities from riparian zone in the Pacific Northwest, United States - 16_EM | ecosystem: Host-associated > Plants > Roots > Unclassified | place... | reverse complement strand
ACAGGCATCCTAGTGATCCTAAGCAAATTGGCAGGATATTCAGTGTATGGGAGGGTAGATGGGGGGGAGAGGGGTGATCAGGCAGGCCATACTGGGAAGGGGGGATTGGTGTTGGACTCAATTTGGTGGGGTACCGAGGTTGACACATTGTAGAGCGTACTTGATTCCGTAGTTGTGTACGGAGTATTTAGTGAGTATCATAATAGCATTTAGTTCATCGTTACATATCTCAGGGTTGCAGGGCTGCCCGCTAGCCCGTCTTGGCCCGCTAGTAGGCCAGCAAGGGTACCTACTCTGACTCGAGTCATGTCATACCACAGGGGTGCTTATCCACCATGTGGGGGGGCTATGTCGAGGCTTACCTTGCCTCGCTACCAATTGTTGAGCCTACCAAAGTTGAAGATGAAATCTATGATGCATCACCCTTATCCGCAGTCAATTGGGGTCTGTCTTCATCAATCTTGCTGGCTGATGGATATTGAAGATCGAACAACCTCATACTGACAGAGAGTGAAGATCCTGCATCCAAGCCACCTCCTGCATCATCAGTACCTGCTGTTGGTGTTTTCGAGACACTCCCCCCTGCAGTCCAGCGATCGAAGCACACAAGCGAGTGGGAAACGCTGGACTGAGGGCTGTGTATGTCAAGAAACCCAGCGGAGGATTTCCGAGTTCTTGTGACAGCGGTCCTAAAACCCATTTCTTGTGCTATTTCCCATGTATTTAATTTCCCCCCGGCATATTCTATTTCCTGCTCGTTCCTGTGGCGTATACTCCCCGTAGCACACCCATCCGCATCGCTCTAGCGGGCACTATTAATTTACTCCAAATTCATTACTACTTATTACCGTTATATACCTGTATATCATAATATTATCCAGAGCTGAATAGCCTTCGTTTCCATCAATATTTCGGTTTGTACGTCATACATATATCAACACTCATGAACTAGCCATCCAGCGGAGCATAAGCTGGTGCACATGCATAAAAGTCATCTTTTCATGATATATAGATATTGCTATAGCAATCCAAACGTGTCCCCCCATCCCCCCTATTTTCTGCGCGGGAAATACTTCTCCTCTCCCCTCTTCACCCACCGAATACCAACATCTGGCCGCTTCGGCTTCAAAGTAAGAATAGACCCACTATCCTCAACATATTCCCATGCTCTCCGCTTCGCATCCTCCCAACTCTCTCCTTCCAGAACCTCCAACTCTACACTATAATTCCTAAATAGATTTGCCATTATCGCCACAAACTCCACAGCTGCAAATTTCCTCCCCAAACAGGCCCTTGCATTATCCGAAAATGGGATGAACGAGCCTCTGTACGGGCGGTAAAAGGCCTTTGAAGTATCTTTCCCCTCTGGCGCTAATTCATCTTGTCCGAAGTCAGTAGCCTCCGTCTGTTTCGTTTCCAGTAACCAACGTTCCGGCCTGTACTTGTTGAGCTGTACCTCCCCTTCCGTTTTACCAGCGGGAACCCAAAATCTTGGGTTCTTGTGTAGAGCAACGGTGTCGAGATGGATATGAATTCCGCCCGGAATAATGTGTGTCTTCTTGTTGAAAGTAATTGGTTGTGGTGTTCTTGTCCATTTAGGAATATTTACGACAGGAGGGAAATTTCGGAGAGTTTCATTCTGCATAAATACATGTTAGACAAACAACTCAGCAAGGGTAGGATATAGCTACCAGAATTGCACCACACCATCCCTCTGCTAGGGCTTGATAGTCACGCTCGTAGTCTGGCTCTCGGTCTCCAAGAATACAGTTTATCTCGTCCTGTAGTTTGATTTGCAGTTCAGGGTGCATAGCCAGCATCATGATAGAATATTGGATAGTGTTGGCTGTCGTTTCATGTCCAGCTAAGATCATAATCTAGGATTGCGAGTTAGACACCCTGGAGCACCATTGCGAGCCATCACTTACAAAGCAGTTGCCCAAAACTTCTTTCTCAGAGAGTACTGTGTCTCCCTTCTCAGCCTTCTCACCATTGTAATACCCTCTCACAAGAGCGCTCAAAATATCACCAACAGGACCAATCCCATCATCCATCTCCTGCTTCCTATTTGCCACCATTTCCTCCAAATAACTACCAAACTCTATATATGCCTCATACACTTGCCTGTGGCTCTTGACTGGGGTATACTTCAGATACAGGCGTGGCACACCCAAAATAAGATAGATATTCACCAAAACGGTATGTATAGCTGCCTGAAAGTTCATCTTATGTCCCTTCTCCAATTTCTCATCTCCGGTGGCCTTTTCGTCGTATTTATTTTCCGAAATACGTGTAGGCCATTTCAACTTTTGCCTGAAACCTGCCCAGGCAATTATATGAAGAGCAAGTCGCATGCTATCTTCCGATAAAGTCTTGATCGTGGGACTTTGGGTGCTTCCAGGAAGGGGTGTAATCCAACTGTTGAGCATTGCGTATGACTTCTCAATTGACTCCTGCCAGACGAGCCTATAGTTCGTTAGTAAAGGTGACCTCAGTGGAAATCATGCACAACTCCTGTGGTGTATGGAGTAAAATGTCCGCCTACAGGTTATTCCTCTCATTGAATGGTGGAGCTGTAATCTTTCTATGGGCTCTCCAATGCTGCCCAGTTGTCGTCACTACATTCTGTCCAAACAAGTCCAAGACCGCATAGGCCTCTGTCGCCTTTGGGAAATCATCCCTCCTAGTGGTAACTTCGTTGGAAACATCCGCATCCGCTACCCAGAGAACCACATAACCCCCCGAGACGATCAAGAAGAGATCAGACCTCATTTTTCGGAATACATCATATTTTCCCCGCCAGTTCCAGTCTGCTTCGATGTATTTGATCCATGGGTTGATGATAAAACCGGGGAGCTTCTTGAGCCACGGAATTAGGATAGGTCCCAAAACCCTCCATTGGAAAGAATACTCGCTCCACGGTGTAACAATGTACGGTAATCCAGTACTGCGGGCCTTCAAAGCATTACGCCAAGTGCAGTAAACGTGGTATATGATATAGAAAACGGCAAGCCCCAATAGAGTTTGTGTAAATAGCGACATTTCCAGCTTCGTACCTCAGCGGTGACGAAAATACCATACGTTGCGGGGAGAATTCCGGGGTCGGAGGGACTTGTGGAATTTTAGTTGGCGACTGGCCTCTCGGTCAATCACCCTATGCAGCTTACTAGTAAGGGGCCAGTCCCCAGACTAACCCTGCGGTACTGTATACCTAGGTAGTACAAGTACCGGTACGCCCAAACCTTGCTAGGTATACCATACTCCAGTATAGCAAGGATTGAAGGAAAACGGATAACGAAATACATACATAGTTTACGAGGGGCAGTGCAGCCAGACTACATACAGTCTACCCTTGCTACCATACTGGTAACTATGTAAGTATAACAGACGGCAGAAATTCAGCGCTTTCTGCCCGGTATACGGTGCATAGCAAGGCCTAGAAACTGACAGGGGTTTCTTTTAGCCGAATATGTATCTGAGAAAGAGAACACCGTATAGGTAGGAACTCTACGAGGGACTGCAATGGCTATAGTGAAACTAATATATTGTCGATCGTATTTTGTTTCTTGTGTGCCTCTACTTACATATTAATAATATTGACGTAGTGAACCACTCCGCATAGCCAAGTGATCGGCTCACTAACGACGACCTTGGCCTTGGCATATGTAGCTAGCTTTATCACTAACAACCTCTCAAAACTTGGTTTCATTTTCACTGCATTCGCTCGCTCTGGGGTCTTTCCACTCATGAGCAACTGAGTGGACTGCTTTAAAATTGTAGACATAGTGGATAAAGACATTGGATTTCCCTGTCCTCGAAGCTGTCGAGCTTGACATATCTGCCATTTCCCTAAGGCAGTACCGGTGAGGAGGCACGTTGCAATATTATCGAGCTTTAGCAGAAAGAAGACGAGTTGATTCCATCCTATTTTCTCTTGCTCCGTATTTCTCTCCTTACCCCTCTTTGGCACGTGACATCTCGTTATAGGGCTAGACAGAGCCCACCGTGCATATATACAGTATATACAACTTTTACAAGGTACAGTATATCCCATTGTTCTTAACAATAGGAACAATAGCATTGATGCACGGTGGGCTCTGTCTCAGCAGCCCAAGGGATAACCTTAACGGGGGAAATGGGTCGGAATCGTGATAGCTAGGTTTGCCTGTAGGTGGGCGGGCACCAGTACCTATTTCACCAGTAAAGGTACGCCCCCGTTTCTTGCAGTAGGTACACCATTTTGTATCTAAAATATTGATGTTTTTAGAAGTGTATGATATAAACTTGTTTGATCACTTTGCGATTCGAATAACTAATGCAGATCATTAGCAGTATTCGATTGATTGCCAGTGTTACTTGACAATGTAAGGGATCTTGACTTTAAGTTCGACAGAAATCAGATTTTCTTTGGTAGAGAGATTGTCAGGTAGTGCTTAATTAACGAAACAGGAAGAAAGTCCCATTCTTTCCTCGTCGTAAACAAGAAATTTGGCATAAAGACCTGCGATAAGAATTTGAGGACCATGAGTGAATTAACTGGTAGAGACGCTCCTATTCAGGCTCAAATCTATTGGCGAAGTCACCGATCGATTGTGCAGTGCTGGATGTTTGTGAGAGGTTGAAGAGAGTGTTCGTAGTCTGGGTTCGGTCGAAGGAGACGCTGATATTAGAGGGTATGGGGTTTGACATAGGATCTGCAGGTGCGGTGCTAGGTGGTTATATAGGTTATGTAATATGGGCAGCGTTTCAGCCGTATGTCCAATGAAGGAGCATCTCAATAGTACGAAAATGAGGTCAGCGATATAATAGAGGTGAATTTGAGGAGGTTTGTATGCAGTATGAAATGCGAGTACAAGAGTGAATGAGTTGGTCGAATTATTCTATCTAGCGAGTATTCTAAGCTGTATTTATATATGATCTGGCAAGTGAATACGTAGCCATTACAAAAGCAAAGGCAAGTGGTGGTGATTGTAACTCGGATAGAGTCAACCCAACGGATTAGGGATATTTCAACAGTACTGACGCGTGTGGAGGATGAATAGGGAAAGGGAGATGTGGTGTGGATGAGGAGAGAGACCAGTATTCTTGGCATAGAAGATTCGATGGAAGGGTTGGGGTTTGGATGGAAGGCTTGAGAAGGTTTGAGGTTCTTGATATTCCCCAATCAGGCATTGAGTCTAATTTGTAGATAACCTCCCTTCTTAATTCGGGTGGATAATCCTGACTGTGAGTTGGGTAGCCGAATAGTATGAGATAAGCTAAATAAGTCTGGGAACGAGAACAAGTTGGGCCTGTTTTCTCTTACCTCCCTAGGTAAGTCATATATTAATCGTCTTGGCAGCGATAAAGTATTGCGCCAGTGGCACGTAAGAATTAAGTCAGTATATTTAGAGCTCTTGATTTCAAGAAACAAAACGCACTCCGAGCTCCACGACCCGCACTTACACAACACATCAGTCGGAGGGATGGATCAAGAATTGATGACTATCCAGGCCCTTGCGGAGGGTATGGCAAATCCGGAGTCTGACCCTGAGAAGCTTATTATCCAATACGCCGTTCCAACGCCCGAAAAACCCGTGAAGACATGCATATCGAAAGATACGTTAGAATCCATTCTCATTCCTCGTACACGGACACGAGGTATGTTGTAACTTGCGTTAAATCCATTTCTACCTTCTATTCGAGCATGGTGTAGGATACGAACTTGTGAGTACTAGTACTAACATGCCGCCCTCGACTACATAGGTGATGCCTTATCCACCTTGACCCCCCCTGATACGGCTAACAGCATCTATAAGTACCATATACGCCCAGAGACATACCTACAGGGACAACATAGTGCCGGCTCTGAGCGTATGACATTGTATGAGTCCTTACACATTCCCGGAGTCGAGGATGAACTGATAAGAAGCTCCGGAGAGCTTGTGGAGATCACTCATGGGAACAAGCCTGTCTCTGACTCTCTAAATCGTGAGTTTCCGACTAGCAGGTGTGCGAGGGCAGACATTAGGAAAACTAAGCCGTGGACTATCCACACTACTAACCTGTTCATCTACTCGTAGAGTACATCCAGGCAACCCTTGTGGCCTTATCTGAGCATGCAAAAGACATTCATTACGAAGCGTGGAACTCAGAAAAGGACCTGGAGTCATATTCCCTGGCAGAAGGGCTTGGGAGATTCTCCCAAGCTTTTCCCCCGAAATTCCCTTCCAGCGAAAGCAGCGGGGCAAGGGTGAAAGCATACAAGCTCACATTAACCCGACTGCTGGTTCTTCTGGCACAGGGTAGTGACCCCTCAACCGATCTCCGCATTTGGGAGCTTGCCGGGCAGATTCTCGCCCTTGCCGGCGCTCCCAATCCTAGGACAGAATTTGCAATTAAAATTGGGTCTTTTGTTATCAAGGGGGCTCTGAACTTTCTGATGGAGGAGGCTAGAGGAAGTGAAGGGGGAGGAAGTCTAAGTGCAGCTTCAGCAGGGGCGGTGAGGAGAGGTTGGGGGGGGATAGTGGGTTACACAGCTGGGTTTGCTACTCTGGCAGTCATCGCGCTATCACCAGCGGTAGTGATTGCCCCTATCGCCGGTCTTATGGGGTTTGGGGCTACCGGGGTCGTTGCGGGGAGCTTAGCTGCAGCATGGCAGGCTTACATTGGGAATGTTGCTGCTGGAAGTCTTTTTGCAATGCTGCAGGGTATTGGGGCGGCTGGGGCTGCGTCAGCCGCTGGTGCACCACTTCTGGCTACAGTGACGGGCGTGGCTGCTACTGGTGCAAGGTACCTCGGGGCAGCTGCTATTTCAAACATGGGGAGTGGCCCTGGGGTTGCATTTGAGATTGTGGTCACTATTATCTTGCTTGGCTGATGGGTGGAGAAGCTCTGTTTTCCCAGCAGAGCTCAGGAGATCAAGAAAGGTAAAAAGTTCCTGGATTTTGATACATGTAAGGGAATCGGTATGAGGGGTGATGGGAGACTTTGGCTTCAAGGGGGTTGTTTGGGCTTTTTCTTGGGGGTTATTTGATTTACCGGATCGGTAGACTGCTTAGCATTGCTGTGCTGTATTTGTGGGAACTCTCCCCCTATTCTTTCTCCTAAAATGGCGTTCAGCTGTTGGTGTCTCCGTGATTCCGAGCCTCACACGGAGTGGGGATTTTGTCTCCGCCTTGTTGTTTGTCACGAAATGATATGTACGACTCAGCTTCGGGGCCCATTTGCCCTCGTACCCAGGCTGACAGGGCCCCTCAGGGTTTTTTGTGATATAATAGAGGTTGTCTATCCGTAGTCAGCGCACTCAGCAACTACTGCCTGAGCACGACTATATCCACATCCGCCTTTCGAAACAGTCCACAGTTTAGGATGTCAAACAAACGAATGACAGTGTGCCTCTTGTTGGAATAACTGACAATATAAGAGTATTTTGTGGAGGGGGTGTCCAGTTAGGGTCTCAAAACCAACACCAGCATGCGCATTACACTGAGGTCGCTGGATGTAGAAAAAACGCACATAGCTCAACAACCAGAACTCGGATCGACCGAACAGCTCAATGTAGCTATTGGTAGAGAGATTTATAGTATAGCGGGGGTCCTAAGACGGCTGCTGTATGACCAGCGGTAGATAAATAAGCCAAATTATGAAATAACCTTGCTTCTACCGAAATGCTCTGCAACTATTGAGCCACCATAGTGTTATAATCGCTTAGTATATTGTGTTTAGGTAACTTTTCCGGGACTGCCGATACCATGGGCACAAGCAGAACTCCCATGCATCATACACATACTACACAGCTGCAGGCAATACTTGTTGATGTGAGGGGCTATTCCTCAATCTTTTGCGCCTTGGCTAGCTATCTACCCGGCATAGCAATCGCCAGTGCACATGTACGCCTTCCCGAATCAGTGATTGCTATATCTCTATAAATGCATAACTCCTCTAACAGCATAATAGCCCCCAGTCCCGACGTCATGTTATTCTCGAGGTTTGCCTGTATATGGGGTTTGGGCGATGCTAGTACAGCCAGCCTGGACCCACATTGTGGAAACATTCTTGGTGTGGTGTTGGAACAGGTTTTATCCTCGGAAAACATTGGCGCAGATGAAGCTCGAGCGGGCATTGCGGGAGGAGTGATATAGCAAGGAGGTTGAGAGAAGAGGGGTAGTGGGGAAAGCGAAGGGTGTCGTTGAAGACTGGGAGTGGGGCGAGGAAGGTCGAGAAGGAATTAGCGGAGGTGAAGATGGAGCGGGCATTGTGTGAGGACCGCTATTCTCATGAGGTCGAGAGACGGGAAAAGGTGGGAAAATATGAATGCTACAGCTAAGGCACTGTTGGATGTAGAGAGGAAAAGAGCGGTAGAGGCAGAAAGGCCCCAGGTTCGCTGGTTGGGGCTGGAGAAAATACTGGTTTAATACATTTGTTTGGGACCGTGAGCTTGATTTCTTGTCCTGCCATGTGCTTACCTTTTGTTCCCTATGTTGGGTTGTAAATTACGCTACAATTGTTATGACGCTCTGCTTCTCTTCCATAGGAGGAGAAAAGCTACGGCGGAACCTAGGCCCTGAGGCTGTAGACGTAGACCCTCACCATTATTGACGCCACAAGGATAGAGATTTAGGTATACAGTCTCGGTAGTTGCTGAGGGCATTACCACTGCTGACATTCATACATGGTAGGCGGCTCTAAGGATTTTAATGGCCATAACGAAAGACGAATAGAACAAGGAATGGGGGGATGGGGGGATAGACCAGGATTGCATGTGGCGGGGGGCTCTGAAAAACTTACCTCACAAACACACCCCTGTCTTATATCACCGAGATCCATGCCTCCAACACAATTTCTTCCACACTTGATCTCCCTCAATCTCTCTCCGATACTATCAATGAGTTTAAGATCATGTGGATGCACCTACACAGGTTTACTTCTAGCGCGCTTCCAGCTTTGGGAAACAATGCTCGAGCTGGAAGATGTCAAGCGAGAATATCTTGTTGCGGCGCGAGTAGAAAACCAGAGATGACTATCCCGCGCTAGTCTGGTTGCACGACCCCCCGCGCTGCTTGTGGTTTAGTGCAGCCTAAGGCCGTATGGAGATGCTAGTAGGTTTAGCGAGGCAGGGCCGGAAAGGATAGTGACTACGCTAGCACGTTTAGCGCACTTCTACTGCGGTGGGACAACCCCCCATTACGATGGAAATTCGTAAGTAATAGGTAGTCGATACCCTTCAACACCCCCACCGAGAAGAACTTTATTGCACCCTCTATGATACACTCTTCGACCCAGATATCTAGGACCCGCCTGCAATGGATAGGGAGCATAACAACAGCCCCCTACCCCCAATCCCAATGTATGTATTGAGTACATTATACCAGTTCCAACGTTCATGCTCACTCCATATAGCGACCCAGCCGGTATAATTGCCGCACTCGAAGCCCGGGTTAGTCGCGGATTAGATATCGCTCAGAATAAGCGAATGATCCGAGCTTTCCGCCGCCTTGAACAAGGAGAAATGTAAGCCCAAGCCAACATCCCCCCACCCATTCAGCCGTTTTCTAATAATTTCCTGAGGGTAATTCTGAATCCTACAATTGCATGCCTTCCGAGCAATGTCCAGAGGCGATTGCTTCAGTTGGAAGAGCTAGAACGATTTTGCAGAGATAAGTGGAGTGCAGCGGATTACTGCAATTACGAGGGTGTCATTAGAGAATATGAAGCGGGAATTGTACTTGAACCCGGGGAGTTTGCATTTTTCGTCAATGGCAAATGCAGAAAAAGGATGAAGGATCTCAACAGCTTTGATCTAGAGAGAGAGGGTGAACGGTGGAGGGCGGAGGAGCCAGGGGCTTCTCTATGGACTGAAACTGTAAGTATAAATGGATTCTTCAATAGAAGTAGTAGCTAATCCCATCTCAAGAGTAGCAATGCCATCCAACTTGCACTTCCGCCCCTATAACCACCATGGTATGCATCAGGTAGGCTCATAATTCTAGGTGAACATATAATTATTAGTATGTTGAGGGGTTTCTAAATTTCGAAGTATATAATATCAATCAAAGCTCCCTTACCAGCAGCCCCATCAGTGGACCTGCAATTTCTGGATGATACTGGAAGTGAGAGTTTCGATATTTTTGAGAACCCTGATCTGCAGACCTTGCAGATACCACCATGGCCAGTGTATTGGTACAGGAACCAATGGACTCAAGTCATCACTGCAGGGGGTGTAGTTTTTAAGGAACAGGTGTTGTTACAAGTTCGCTTGCTGGATACTGCTCAGCAGCCTGTAGGACCCTGGGCTGTTATGCCAGGGGTAATTAACCCAGGCATTACAAACCATGCGATGTTCTGGGATGTATACTAGGCAGCAACTATTTACTGCCACAGCTCCGGCCGGATGGGGCTAGTAACCTGTTTGTGAGCCAGAAAAGGCACGGGGTGACTTCTCAGCTACCAACCGTATAGCTAAGTCGTATAGATGGTAATATCACAAGGGTATTTGATACCAGTGAGTTGGAGCCCCTGATAACAGGTTGCATATAACTGAACACCCAAGTGATATGATTGTGGAGGGCGATGCTGTGCTACTTAAATTTAAGAGAGTGCTATCTTTATTTATGTTTCTACCATTGCCCAATGCCCAGCAGAAGCTGCATGCCTCGTGCATGTACTTATTGATCCTAACACTCGGATCATAGATTTTTTTTAGTCAAGGGAATTGAGCCCTGCATGAAAAGTTCCCCAAAGGAAGTCCATGGATGTGTCAAATGCCCTGTTGGTGCGTATGATCATCATTTCAAGTACTTTGCTAGTTACGCTTGCCATATGGAGGCAGTCATTATTCGAGGAATAGGGTGGGGTGGGAATATGGCGAAATTCTCACACAGAGGGTAGATCCATCCAGGGAGCACATATTCCCAGAATATCCCCCGCACTTCATCCAAGAGGGGCATATAAATGTCCCGTCATCTGGAGGGTAGAGTGGGTATTCCCCGGGTATTCTCCCATTGTGTTCCACAGTGTAGTATGTAAGTACATGCAAACCAGCATCTACTATCTCATCAAGGATATTGCGCTTCATAAATAACTACAGCTTTCATGTGCACTCTGTCTATGTCAGGGGCACTTAGTCAATTATCATCATTTTTGCTCTTTGCGGCGATTGATACCTATCGCAAGGGCACTGATCCAGTTTGGGAAAAGACCATGCAACGATCAAGAGAGCGGATCTAGTCGCGGACTCAGTGGAGAGCAAAAATTCTCCATCACAAGTGTCTGTCCAATACTTATTTACTTGCTCGTAGGCAAATTCGGGCGCCGTGAAGGAGATGACACACTCCTCACCAATGCTAGACCTATTACGGTAGTCACTTCCTCTTACGGCATGATTTCACCGTTACAGGTATAGTGGACATGGCACTGGGATGTGCCCTCATAACTGCCGCCTCGAGCTTGGAGATCATAATAATTTTAAGAGATCCAGAGTTAATTGAACTGATAAATAGTGGACTTTTAAGATTGTTGAAGGATAAGATCACCCCCTCCACTTGGTAAAGGGTTCAAACACGTTTGAAGCTAATATCAAGGTGGCACATACCACTGCGTGGGAATAAGAATCGGGAGATAGGTGGCAACAATAATAACGACTACGGAGGCAGGAGCAACAACAGTATCCCTCCGACCCTCCTTCACAGGATTCAAGAACAGAAGACACATCCATCCGGCTGTGCACCCCGGGGATCGCTCCCCTGCTCTTTGTCGAGAGATACAAACACAGTTTGTGTAAATAGTGACATTTCCAGCTTCGTACGTCAGCGGTGGCGAAGATACCATACGCTGTGGGGAGGATATTGGACTTGTGGAATTTTAGTTTGATTTCTCGCAATCTCATAACTATTCCCGAGTAGCTAGGCTTGTCTTCCTTTGATGTGATGTTATCAACGATGTTGGGGTAGGGCTGGATTCTCGGTAGTGTTGATAGGAGATCCAAGCATCGGAGGTGGTAAGTGGGTGAATATCCTCGGCTAGAGAGTCTTTGGTACTATGTCCGGCTTGCACTACCTGCACTGCCTGCGCTCGCTTCAGCCAGTAGGCTTCGAATTTGTTGATATGATCGGCCAGTAAACCGTCCTTCGTGTCGTCATATTTGAGGTGCATTAGGTTTGCGTGTACTGATATTAGGTGGATTCGAGTTTGTCCTTCATATGTGGTTTTTAATATTCCCCATGCTTCTGCCTCTGTAGTTGCTGCACGTATTTTTAGCTGTAGCCCCAGCTCACAACTGTCCGTTAGGTAGTCAAGCACTTTGTACGTGCGCTTCTTCCATTGCTTGATATCTTTCTCCTGTCACTACTTCCATGGGATCACCTCCCACAGCTGGCATACTCTAGGCTGGGTAATCGTTTTCGTCCACCAATTTTTGTGATATTCGTGGCCTGGTGTTTAATAGTGTGGCGATATCGGATGTTGTATTATCGCGGGATGTTGATGCTTCTGCAGCTGCGGATGTGCCTGTGGCTGCGGAGCCTTGCATTTTGAATTTATTTAGTCGGCTACTATAATTTTACCTCCACTACCAAGGCCATTTTGCTCACTTCTCGACATGGTTGGTTATGATTAGTGTCAGGGAAAACAAACGAAAGTGTAGTGGTTTCGCTTGGGTATTAGTGGTGTTTGTAGGAACAATTCCTCCTCGAAGGTGATTACCGTATTAATGATGGTGCCGAACAGGGAGTAGTCCAGATCTTGTTTGGTGTTGCGTAGTACCGCGGCTTGTCGAGGATGAGTGGTGTACCTAGGATACCGTAGGTAGTCTGGTTGCACAACCTACGGGGGGTCGTGCAACCAGACTATACCGTAGGGTGGTAGAGGACTAAATTGAGGATGAGTTTTGCGGTTGTGCGACTTAGTTGGCGCCGTTCTGGGCATTTAGAGCGATGTTATTCCGAAAGTGGGCTTACTAATCTCCGATCAAGCTTGTAGGTGTTGCTACCAAAAAGAAATGCGTCCGTCAGATCAGTTGCTCTCTCGTGCGAATGGTGAAGACGGGAAATAGAATGATATTCGATGAGGAAAAAACCCCTAACTACAGGAAATCATCAGCATCTTTATACGTCCTCTTCCACACTTTTCTCTCCCCGGGAAAACCCCCTGCGTATGCCATGTAACCTCCCGTATTCCATGCATCCTCCGTATCCGCTAGCATTCTCCGTAACCCTTGCATTCTCCGTAGGTAGCCCTTGTCGCATGATTATCCGCATTCAACACTGAGTGGTTCAACTGGTAGAGACTCTCCCATTCATTCTCAAATCTATTGACGAAGTCACTGATCAATTGTGCAGTGCTGAATGTTTGTGAGAGGTTGAAGAGAGCGTTCGTAGTCTGGGTTCGGTCGAAGGAGACGCTGGTGTTAGCTGGTATGGGGTTTGTCATACAATAGGATCTGCAGATGGGGCGCCTGTCATAAGCTCTTAGCCTCATGCGAAGACCCTTCTAAGGCCGAGCGCCGGAGATCTGCAGGTGCGGTGCTAGATGCGGTGCCTGTATATCGGTATTGAAGTCCGAGCTTTTTTTTTTATTTTTAAGGAATCATTAATCGCATTCACCCTATCTAGAGTATGGCGATAGACTGCGGCTCCTGGCTGTCCAGGTGGCTTCTCTCCTCCTCACGGGCCAGTCTCTGCCCTCCCCGAGCTATTTACATGATTCATCTGCGAATAAAATGGAAGACCGCCTCGCACCACTCCTCATCCTCCCATATCTTCTCTTGCGTCCGCCCTTTCCCGTCTCCCACCCAGGGGCACAACATCAGGTGTGCCGCATTTTGTGGCGTCCACCTATCGCATACACACCACGGTGTGTCTACTTTTCCAATCTCCGCTAACTACTGATGTTGTGGGCTTATCCGTCACCATATATACTAACCCCCTCAATGCCGCCGCCGTCCAGGATATGTGGGCTGATGCTTTTGGGTATAATGGGAAATCTTGTTTTATACCCCGGGGTGTTGCAATCCCCGCTGCGTTCTGCCATTCCCCTGCTGCCACCTCCGCTTTTGCCCTCTTATCTGCTTCTTCATTCCCCTGTACCCCCGTATGTCCTCTCACCCACATCAGCGTCCTCGGACGTGCCTGCATTTGTCGAACTAATTTCTCCTCTATCCAAGATCGCGGTTCGTTGTATCGTAAGTTCGCGATGCGCTGTATCACTCCTTGGCTGTCGAGGGCCACGATGTTGCTGTGTTCCCAGCTAAGCATCACTCCTACTTCCTCTGCGTCCAATACTACAATGCACCACCCCGCCGAGTGGCTACACTGCTCTCCCGCATGACTATCTCCCTGCCACTTATGCAGGTCTTTTGTCTGTGTTGTCGATAGTTCCGGCCACAGACGGCCATCTGGTAGAATGCCAATAGTCTCACCCAACCCTCGAGCTGCAGTCCCTGCCCTTGCTTGCCCCAGTTGCATTTTAGACCCCTAAGGGCCCCCAACAGGACTCGAAGGCAAGCGTAACAGTTCGTGGCTAAGGCGAATAAGTAGTTTGACGAGTGGCTACCTACTCCTTATCTTTTCGGAGTACATGCGTTTGATATCGTACCCTTTGCACCTTGAGCCCCTCGCTAAACACCTCTCG
>Ga0307514_10003649_pt1 | contig 14611 bp, 19 predicted proteins | sample 16_EM_MG_FD_203088 | JGI IMG/M metagenome (GOLD analysis project Ga0307514, IMG submission 203088) | Populus trichocarpa ectomycorrhiza microbial communities from riparian zone in the Pacific Northwest, United States - 16_EM | ecosystem: Host-associated > Plants > Roots > Unclassified | place... | reverse complement strand
CCAGAATCCCAGCAAATGATCACAGCACAACAGCACAACAGACGTTCAAGATGACGTTAAACGCCCGCCCAGCACCACAGCAATCGGACCGTTTTGCTGATGTCATCAAGATGCGAACCGGTTTGAGCTTGTGAGTTCCTCGTTCAGGCCCTTGCAATCCTCATCCTTCACTGACGATCACGTGGTTCCCGTAGCTGGCCGACGTCGCAAGGGGCTTGAATTATATGCACAGTCAGGGAATGGTCCACGGGGATCTTAAAGGAGTACGTGCTGAAATCCGAAGTCCTGACTTCCTTCAGCTGAATATATGTGTTAGCCCAACATTCTGGTCGATCAAAATGGCCACGCCTGCCTCGCAGATTTTGGTCTCCTGACGACTCTACATGACACAACGACCTTGAGCTCATCCACACAGGATCAGGGTGGTACCACTCGATGGATGAGCCCAGAACTTTTTGATGCGGAGATTCGTGGCAATCGTCGGACTGAATATTCCGATTGTTACGCCCTCGGGATGGTGATTTACGAAGTCCTTAGCGGGCATGTGCCTTTTCACGAATACGCGAACTGGGCCGTTCCTGGGAAGGTCGTCAGGGGTGACCGCCCTGAGAGACCTCAAGGAGAATGGGCGCAGTTTACGGATGGCTTGTGGGAGGTACTGGAACGTTGTTGGGATGCTCAACCGAGAAATCGGCCAAGCGTTGAGGAAGTCCTTCAGTATTTTGAGGGAGTTTCAAGTTCCTGGACGCCACCTTCTCTTTCACCAGTGGCAGACTCGCTCTCGATCGATTCACCCGCATCGATCACTTTTGGATTAAGCAGCGAGCTAAGCGTGGATTTTGATGATTTTGATGAGGGTGTCATATCTCCACCCGTTCAGTCATCAGTTGACATGAATACCGATGAGGGTGAAGTACCTTTCCCCCCTCAGCCACCGAATGATCGTGAACCGTCGGAAGGTGATGCGGATAGCAAGGGCATAAATCCTTTCACTCATGGGTTTTCAGTTCCTTATTGTGGTTCGCCGACAGTCGTCTATCGAGGGCTCACCATCTCTCAAAGACTTGAACACCACGATGAGAATATTGAGTTTCCTGGTGCTTTAGAAAGCACCGCCTCGAGGTTCCAATTCACAGTGGGTCTTTCTTTCAACTGTCACGGGTATCAGGTTTCTTATGGGACTGTAGGACGCCGCCATTGATGAACCGCTTATGGAATTCATAAAGGAAGCGATGTCTGATGGAATGAGGGTGCTTGACGAAACGGACGTCGCCACCATTGCAAGACCCGCTGCGATACTTGCTGGTAGTCTCTACGGTATTCCTGGGATATCGATCCTCGCCGACGCCATCGTGACTCTGATCGCGACATGCGACGGCATCCCAAAGCAGAAGTACGTCGTGTACACGCCTTGTTGACGGGCCAACTTACACACTGTTTAGGCTGAACGTCAAGCGATTACAACACCGATGTGTGGTACTGCTGGATGTTTTTAAAGCCGAGGAATCGAATGGGACACAAACATCGCAGAGGTTGGAGAACTTTATCACCGACGCCATCGAGTGGGTTATACCCGTCTTTCAGTGACTCGCTCGATTAATGACCCCCGTGCAAATCTAGGGTCATATCTGGGGTTGAGAAGCGGATGAAGCGTTGGACAAAGAAGAATCGATGGAAGAGGTTCTTCCGTGTCAATTCGATAGACGACGATATTGCCTCCTCCACAACGGAGATTGACCGTACTGTGGAGAAACTTCAGGCAAGCCCGCGAAGAATACCAAGGCATGCTGCGACTAATAAATGAGGCCTTCTTAGCTGCTTTTCCATGCCCAAGTTCGTATGGATACGAGAGAAATGGTGGAACACATGCAAACTTTCATCGTCGCTGCCAATAGAAGGAGATCACTCTTCCCTCAGGACGTCGAGCAAGGGTATGATGTGATGAAGGAGATACAACAGGTACTTCCTCATTTTTTCAGGAGTTCGAGCCCTAACCGACCCCATAGGCATACCGGAACATCGACCCGACAGACGGGGAGGAGAAACACCGGTTCAATATCCTTCGCGAAAACATCCTCGAACTTCAAAAGGAATTCGGAATCGTGCTACCGGACCCAAACCTCGTCGACAATGAGGTTCAAATCACTTCCGATACGCCTGTCGGCGAGTTTGGTTTCTATGACCTATACCCAGGAACCTACCTCGGCAAGGAAGTCTGGTGCAAGAAACTATCGTACGGTGATCCTAATGGGAAGGCGATGATGGTGAGGACTTCATTTCGACAAGTCGCTCCCCGATTGAAATGGAATCCCCCTTCCAGGGTTTCAGGCGAGAGATCGACATCTGGAGTAAGCTGTGGAAGAAGGATCAAGAACAACACCGGTCGACAGGCACCCCTCCTCGGATACTGCCGCTATACGGCTTTTACATACCTTACGAGGGCGCCGCGTAGGTTTGCACGGCTATCTAGTTGGACGTCATCTGACTGACGGTTTTAGGTACCTTGTGAACGCAAAGCCCGAGCGCGGAACCCTCCACGACGCGTTACGATCCGGTGCACAAATCAATACCATGAGGATTGTGAGGGAACTGTCGCTCGTCGGCTAGACTGTTTGCTGACGACTACCCGTACAGATCAAGGGAATTGCGCAGGTCCTTCTCCTCGTTCATACCATGCAACCTCCCATCTTCCATGGGGATCTCAACTCTGTATGTGCTTTACTCATGAGTGGTTCTGGTTCTCATACTTGCGACTTGCAGACATCTATTGTCATTGACGATGACTGGAACCCGCTGTTGCAGGATTTCAGGCTCTCAAAGGTATCCACGACTCGCGTTATCGAGTCAAAACTGTCACCGATAAATCTTCCAGACTGCCTTCGACGTGTCGGGTCCAACCGCGGTAACACATACAATCGAAAGGCAAAACCCCGGGGGCATCGAACCCGTCAGGTGGATGGCTCCAGAGACCTTTAACCCGCGAGTGGGCAGCACCAGCTCAGACGTATGGTCTTTTGGGATGGTCATGTACGAAATCCTGACGTCAAAGGACCCATACCACGAGTACGGGATGTTTGCAGTGATCGCTAAGGTCGTGAGCGGCGGGACACCGAACCGACCAGAGATTATCACCAACGATAGCATCTGGAATCTAATGAAGGACTGTTGGACGTTGAAGCCATCAGAGAGGCCATCGATACAGGATGTCATTAGGAGGCTGGACGATTTGTGAATTCCAGATAAGCATGCTCAGGGAATTGAGTTATTTGTAAATGTTAGTCCCCGAAGCCGGCGCTTCTTCATCCGCATCTTCCGCCCGCCCTACATCCGACCTTTCACAGCTCATCGTCCCCGTCCCACCTTTACTGCACCCAGGTTGTGTCCTAGATGTTGTACAGCCAGCCGGAGAATTGATTTTCTGATGGAACGCGAGAAACATCGACCGAATCCCCAAGCTCCAAGTGTCAACCGAATGAGGCAGATCGGCTGCCAGTGCCAAAACTGGCAGATTTCGGGGTGTCTTTGGCCTCTCGAGTCTCAAATTCGGAAGAACAAAAACATCTGGCTGGATACACCTTACGTGTACGTACGCGCGAATGGCATGGTAGTGGGGATGAGCCAGGGACCTGGCTCCGGCCATGCTGGGGTGCCGTGCCCCAATACCATCAGAAGGGAAACAAAAAGGTTGGAGCTGTGTCCTCTGAACGACGGTCTATCGGAGTGAAACCTAAGTACTTATTGGTGATCGATAGGTAGCATGGCGACCAACGGCCAGCGTGCTCAGGCCTGTCAGATAGCATGGCCCCAACACCCCCTATATATTTTGACGCAATGCCGGGTTCCAAGGGGAACCGACGCTATCCCCTCATGCCTTCCCAACTCGCACCCTGGACAGTTTACAGAGAGTAGGCTTATCCCCTACATTCGCGTTTTCTTGTCAGTCTCATACAGCACAGAGCCCTGGCCCCGCTAAAATATGGTGACGCTCTGTGGTCGGTATCCTTTGCTCTCCATCACCTCGAGTCTAGTCTGATGTCGATTGTAGGGAGCCTAGTCCTATATACAGCTACACGCGGGTTAGACCAGGCGATGTCGGCTACACTCGTCGAGGAAGATTTCATCTTCTATTCTCTGCGGGGATCCCATTAGGATCGAGGGTGCTCGGCACCGATGTTCCTCTCACTTTTGAACCTTTGAATGTCGGTCTGATCATACCGGGTGAAGTCCGTTCCCCAGGCTATCTACGTACGGATACGGTTCGACAAATTGGAGTGGACGTTGGCGGTTCGGTTGCCGTTGCTTGGTGAGCGCAAACACTTTAATCCTCCCAGTAACCATTGTGATTAACCGAAAATATCAGCACTGTGGAGCCCGGTGCAAAAATGGCCTTCGAACTCACCCACCAGCAAGGCGCTGCCCTCATTACCAAACAACCTACTTACCGGGAAGACATCGAAAGAGAGGCTACCTTCGAGAATTACATCAAACAACACTATGACTCCTGGATCGAGTTTGCACGTGAAAACGACCACGATGAGAATATCAGACCTATTCTTGTGACTGGAGTTGACCTAACTCAGGAATTTGCGACGGTTGCCTACTCCGATAACCAACCTTACGCGGAGTGCGGATTCTCGGCTGCAACCCCTGGTGTTGCTTTTGCGCCTGTATGGGGATGGTGGCAAACTCAGGGGTTGGTACACACGAACTGCGGACCAAGCCATGCTCGAAAAAACCGTAGTTCAAGTGAGAGCTCCGCCCTTGGATCGGAGATCCCAAGGGAATACACCCAATGCGTTTTCATTCGTTACTATACAATTCGCAAGAGGACTTTCTTTCCCACTGTCCTCAAGGCGGGTGCTGGACTGCATCAACTTCCAAAAGGAGAACATGAGGATGACAGCTCAGACGAGGAGGAACCACAGGTCTCATCCTTTGACAGTTCAACGGAAGCTGGTTCCCCAGAGACCGGATCTCCCGGGGAGGTATTTTACGAAGTGATCCACAACGTACCTGCGGTTGGTCAAAAAAAAATTGACCACACCAGCCGCTACTCACGAAACGGATCTAGGATGACCGCGATAGCTTCGATGTTGTCGCAGAATTCATATTTCAGGTCAGACCCTCTTTCTCGAAATGGTCGGCGTGAGTTCACACACTTCAATAGAAATCTGACGCAACATCCGTGTTACTACATCACGATGACATTCAAGACTTTCTCCAGGTAGGCTTGTGCATTCGTCTCGATCTCTTGTTCACACTAGTTCAGGGAGATGAAGAAGGGCCGACACGGCTGTTGGTTGAGTCTGAAGCAGCCGAACGGATTGTGGTCGACGAAAACGGAGGTATATCCTATTTCCTGCGTGGTTAACCCCCAAGTTCTGACACTTGATAGTTGGGCAACTCCTCACATCTGCGTCTCGCAGTGCCGAGGCCACAAACACTCGACAACCGAAAGGGCACACTCCAGCTTCCACCGTTGAACTCAAGGCCACAGATATTCATAGTCGTTAAAAAATAGTGTTCCCGTAACTTAGCCTTTCTACCTTTTCCTTCCACAGTCACACGCCGATCATTGAGATTAGCCTCTTAGAGAGATTCGGACACAATTTCCAAAGCTTGCAATCGTCCCCTCCAACTCTGGCTCACTTGAGGTTACTTCGTGCCTTCTAAGATTTGAAATTGAGAGTCTAGAATCCTGATTCCCATCCTGAGGTCTCTTACTTCAAACGAGAGATGGATCTGGTTCCTTCAGCTCGCCGTTGAAAGGTAGGTTTGCCCGCCACGACACTCCAAGAGTCGAACCGGTGGTTTTGAAGGATAGCACTGACTGCCAGTATCGCGCTGGCAAAAACTCCGTCGAGGTTCTACTCACACTCGCGACTTCTATAAGTGGAACATACACTTCGTTACTTCCAAGGACCGTACACTCAATTCCGCTGATCTCGGAAGGATCGTTCGGACTTGACCCTCCATTCTGTATCGACAGGCGCCCTCACGTCCCACTCACTGACCAGAACCACTTCTTCGCCAGGGGAAATCTTCCCATACCAAATAAACCTTCCTTCCTTCTGCCCATCCTTCGTGTCCTCCACGTCTCTCCCCCACTTGACCTTGAACCCATCTCTCCTCCCAAGATCGACCTCCTTGCCCACTTCACTCTCCGCTAGTCCCCTCGGTCCCTTCAGGAATACCTTGATCCGGGGTTCTTTCTCCGAGGCGATCGGGATGCTTGATCTCTCGACGATATTTACCGGGTAGTCTCCGGTGTGTCGGTTGCGAAGCTTCGTGGTGGACACGTATGTTGTCGTCTTGTACTGTTCCACGAATGATGATGGAGGAGAAGTTACGGAAGATTCGGTGATCTCGTGCGAGACTCGGATGGGAGTATCCATTCCAAGCGTACAACTGAATGTGTCTCCGGTCGCGATGTCAGATATGTCAGTCTTGGAGACATACGAGTTGTTGAGGAAGATGCTCATCGTGCCAGGAAGCAAGTAGTAATCACTTGTATTCCGGACGGCACACTGTAAGGGAAAGTATCGTCCATATTCAATTTCCAATCGATCTGATGGGTGGATACCTACCTGAAGGTACGCAACCGGGGATTTCCGCGGGCTGGTTATGTGGGAGATCGTCGATTCGAACGGAATGATCGCTACAAGAACCTTGTGCGACAGGCGGTCGCTAGGAATAGTGGTGGGTTCTTCTACAGAATAACTCACGGCCATCGGATTCTTCGAGACGATGGCGGCGGTTTCCGTGAGTGGGATATCGGCGAGGGAAGGAAGTGAGCAGCGAGTTGCTGATAGGAGCGTTATCATGGCAGGCAACGACTTAGAGGGGCCTGGGTCAAATTTCGCATTCCGTGCCGTGTGGTAGGTTTGTTGGTTCTCCTTTGGTTCAATTACTAGGCTCTGGGACGCAGGGACGCCTGCGTTGAGCACGTCAGTTGCGGATGTACTGAGGGTTAACTTTGTGTTGTCCCAGTCCTCCCCCGTCTGCTGTTGCAAGTTGACACGATAGTGAAGGGACACAGACTTCGATGGCACCCCGTCTTCCGAAGTGGCGTGCAGGTCGTAGAGCGGAGCCCAGGAGGCGTCACCCACTCCTAGAAACGGATGAGCGGGTAAGTGACGGATAGGCAGTTAAACCACGACTGACGATAAGTCAACTTCAATTGCACGGGCCCGTCATCATTCGCGGTGATGATGATGACGGCCTTTACAAATGCGGAGCCGGCTTTTTCGGATTCAGCTTTGTTAATCTTTCGCCCGATTTTCTCAATCTTATCGTCCAATGACGCCACGACCTCTGCGCAATCAAGAGTCTTCTGTAACAGGGTGTCGGCGAAGGTGTTGGCTTGATCTGGGGTGATGTCGAGTTTGTCACCCATTTTGTCACCAAAGCCTTTCAATATCTCAACCTCCGCCTTCCTAGCGTCCCTCTCGGCCCGAAGTTCGTGCTTCTGGGACTTGGGGACACGAATTGGGTCAGATTCTGATATTTCGGTGAATCGTTCGCGTAGACAGTTGACGACGAGCAGCCTAGCGTTGCCGAGACCAGATACGCGTAAAGATTCGGTGTCGGTGACGCTGCTGAGACCGGTAACCTCAATCACGTTGTTCCCCGTCTATTGGGCGCAGTTTTTTAGATGCTTGTAGGCATAACAATTGCACCATACCTTGAGATCAAGGTCAAGCTTCCGAACAATTTGAGCCCCAGAAGGACGATAAACAGTGACTTTGTCGATAGGAAGATTAGCTCCCTTGAAGGACCATTTCGTCGTCGCTTGGATCGCAACCATGGTGGGTAGGAGTAGGTTCCTAGGTTTCCATTGAGCCAGCGCTGTGAAGGTTAGGATGTTTCTAGAGCCACCATGATCACAACTCGCGGACCGGCTTACGTCTCTCCAGCCGGCCCTAAGTCTGTTTGAATCCCCGCCCGCCCCTCATCGATCATCGATCATCACTTGGCCGTTTACACGCCCACTCCTACCTGCCCTAAGCAGCATCTGACACAACCCCTCTCCCTCCTTTTTTTTCCTTTTCTCTTCTCACACGAAGTCGTCATACGTATAATTAGCTGTGTGCTAGGTAAAACAGCCGCCGATACCATGTGGTAGATACTGCGGGATAGAAAAGAATTTTTTTAAAATAAAAAAAATTAGGATGTTTCTGACGGTCACGTGCACGTGACAACGCGTCAATTGAGCTCGGACGCGTCGCGACCAGCGCCTAAACTCGTTCTCTTCGTTCGTCAAGCTCGACCCTTCAACAGACGATGACGGCCCCCCAAACGCCTCGGCGGTCTAACAGACAACAGAATCTTCCGGCTCGGTACGGTGGCGGAGTCCTCATCTCCACCTCTCAAACGTACAATTGGTCAACATCCCCAATCCACACGCGTCCCACACAACCAATCGATCTTCTCCCAGGTGAAGCCTTGGAACCAGGAGACACGCAATTTTATTCATCCCTGATAAGATACGGGCCCCCTTCCAAACCGACCATCCGTACCTACGGAAAGCAGAAGTCCGCCAAACCTGTCGCTTCTGGATCCAGAACGAGCGAGACGTTCTCGGTGGGTGATACGGTGCTGGTAGTCTCGACCGCCAAGACAACGAGTGTTGCTGTTATTACCGCGTTGTGGAGGGTCGTTCGTAAGGACGACGAGGCTGGAGATGACGACGAAGACACCAACGAATCCATGCGAATTCGAGTGCATTGGTTCGTTCGGCCAGCACAACTCGGTGGTATCAGGCACAAGAGGGAATGTCTACCCGTGAGTTTGCCGTGTCCACATGACCAGCGACTGTTGACCTGAGAGCATACTCGTCGTCGAAGAACGAAATCTACTACACACTTGCGGACACAGTTATTCTTTCCCCTCAGGAGATAATCAGGAAATGCCACGTTACGAGTCATGTTCCAGGTTCACGCCCTCCAACTTCGCCATGGCCCTTCAATTTAAAAGGGACAGCTGAAGGCGAAGACATATCTGAGGTTGACCACCTCGTTTGCAGATCGGCGGTGAACCCTCGGCGTGGTCTCTTCTACGAATTTATCTGGGAAGTCCACCGGGGGCATGCGGTGGCTGCTCTGCCAGGCGACTGGTCAAGATGGGAAGTAGGTGTAAGCAACGCTGTACCTGATACTCCCAAAGCGAAGAACAGGATTAGAAAAAGCAAGGTGGATACCGAGTCGGAAGGGGAAGAAAGCGATTCTCCCCTACCGAGTCCTTCGAAGAGGCCGAAATCCGCGCGTAAAGTGCTGACGAGGGGCAGGCCTCTTGCGAAGAAACCACGTACGAAGACCATTCTCGAGGATGAGGAATTCGAGCCAGAGCGTTCGAGATCTTCCTCCCCTTCAGGATCCCCCGCGCATCCATCGGGCGCCTCGGACACAGAATCCGATGTCCCTGAAGAACCTGTAGGCTCTGACTTCGAGCTGTACGATGACGTCCCGAGAACACCATCAAAACGCAAACGCGGCGGTCATACATCTGCGATAACCACCCCGCGCCACAAACGAATCCGTAACCTCGCAATGCCTACCCCGCACTCAAAGGCCGCATTGCGAGCCCGACGGAAGAAAGTACCGTTGGTGGTGAAACCACCGCCATCACAAATGGATGAGGAGCACTACAAGCGATTACAAAAGTTGCCGAAGGACCCGTGGCTGAGAGGGATGCACGTTCTACATGTGGCTGCGAGACCGAACGAATTACCGTGTCGGGAGGAAGAGTATGCGAGGGTTTTGAGATCTGTCTTGGAATTGGTCGAGGAAGGGAGCGGTGGTTGTGTTTGTGAGTCCGAGTCCAGCTTGTCTGGGCCCCGCCGTTTTGACTGTCTTCAAGACATTTCTGGTGTCCCTGGTACAGGAAAGACTGCGACTGTCCACGCTGTTGTTCGTGAACTGAAAAGAATGGCCGAGAGCAACGTGCGTAGTAGTTTCTTCGTTCGTCGCTTTCGGTATTGATGGAGTTGGCACAGGAAGCGAATCCGTTTACTTATGTCGAAATAAACGGGTTGAAGATTCCTTCACCACACGCCGCATATAACCTTCTTTGGGAAACCATATCCGGCCATGACGTAGCGGATGGACACCTGACGATCAGCTGGAAAGAAGCTCTCAAACGATTGACGAAGCATTTCGGCGGTGGAGCTTCCGCTGGCCCTGGCGGTCACGCGTGGTGAGTATAACTCCCGCTCGTCTCGAAGGCGTATTCCTCACAACGCTGCGCCTTGTAGTGTTGTTTTAATGGATGAACTTGATCAGCTTATGACGACAAAACAAGACGTCGTTTACAACTTTTTCAACTGGCCGACCCTGATGAACTCAAAACTGATAGTGTTGGCGGTCGCGAACACCATGGATCTCCCTGAACGAGTTATGACAGGGAGAGTCCGCAGCCGTCTCGGTGGGGTTGATCTCCCGAAGACATATCGTTGTGGTGCTGGGGCTGAACCCCTTCATAGGCATGATTCGAATCAACTTCCAGCCATACAACACCACTCAGCTCGAAACGATCGTGAATGCCCGGCTTGCCAAATCCAGAGAGGGACTCCCGGCTAAAGCTCCAGAAGTTATTTCGAGAGATGGGATAAAGTTCGCGTCTATGAAGGTCTCTTCGATCAGCGGAGATGCTAGAAGGGTGCTAGACATCTGCAGGTATGTGCATACGGCCAGGCACCCAACTATTCTCGGCGACTGACTTGATCTTTGGGTGGAAAGGAGGACCGTGGAGCTTGTTCAGCCAGCGAAGAAGACAGCAGGGATGAGGGAGGTCAAAGAAGTCATTTCAGCTATGCAGAACTCTCCCACTGCCGGGTACCTCCAAGAACTCAGTCTCCATGAAAGGATCATGTTGGCGGCCGTGCTCAAATGTGTCAAGAAAGAGGGAGTGGAAGAAGTCAAATGGGGCGACGTGAGACGCATTTCCTTCAACTCCTCTCACTCACTCATTAATCAAGCTTGACTGATTCTTCGTTCTTCGCCGTCAGGTCCAATACCAACACGTCATCTACACGAGTATTCTAACAGGAGACGACGACCCGACGCGGAAGCCAACGTTCGCGGAGCTCAACGGAGTGTTGGATTCTCTGGTCGCTTCACGCGCCATATTGATCGAGGATGGCGGCGCGGCGCAGCGAAAGCCTGTGGGCGAGAGGAAGGTTATGCTGAACCTCGAGCAGATCGAAGTCGAGAGGGTCCTCAGCGAAATTGGTGGACAAATGTGGAAGAACTCGTTGGGTGTTTCTTGATTATTTTCTCCGCGTCATTGCACCATTACGAACACATGATGATTTCATTTCCTGAACACGGAGCCTGACCGACTGAGGATTTTCTTGTTCGCTTCCCTACGTCCGACGAGATGGAGAGATAAGCACTTTGTATACAGCAACGCGGCGGAAGCAATAATAAAACATATGGTCCCATCCAGCCATAGACCAATTTGGAACTTGCGCGATTTGACGAGGAGGGGAAAAAGACCACACAAGAAAAAAAGAAAAAGGATCCTTGGGGAGGTTACTAGATACTACGATGGGGCAGTCACAGACTACATTCTCGATACTCCATGAATAACATCAAGGGGAGCAAAACACGCGTGCACCAAGCCCCCTCACTCGTGAGCAAAATGATTCGTGTCGAACAGCTTTTCACCACATGATGCGGCGCTCGACGGTACGGTAAGCAGGACGGATAGGTTGGGGGGCGTAAGAGACGGTTCGCTTCACCCTGGTGACCTGGGGGTACCTAAATCGACGCGTCAAATTCTCGCGAACCCCGTCAACAAAAAATGGGCGGGTTTACCAGTAGTTGACGACCTGAGAGTCGAGCTGAACCTCGATAACTTGACGACCCTAGAAAAAAGAGGCGACGCGTAGGTTTGGAGGAAACGTGCATGCGGGAAAGAGCCGTGTTATGACGTACAAGGTGGTCGATGTGGGATCCGACCACGAGACCCTCTCGTCGACCGGTGTAGCCGTGGTTAACAGCAACGATGTCGCCTGGCTGTAGATACGCAGATCGTTTGGAGTCAGGCTTAACGCCGTTACAACCGAAGCAGAAACAAGAAACGACGAACGTAGATAGAGTCATCGAGGGTAGACATGACGAGGTAGAGATTGAGGGTGTGTGTGTCGCTCGAGAAGAGGGGGGAGAATGTGAGTGTGAGGGAAGGAAGCGGGAGGAATGAATCGGCGAATTTATAGGCAAGGCCATGAGGCAAACACGCCGCCTTGCTGTTCCGGTTAACAGTGCGGCGACGGCGCGCAGGCTATTGTGCTCCTCGAGCATCCCTCCCTTTCCGCCATTGTTGACCACATAAGTCATCCCCCTTCTGGCGAAACGTAAAAAGTCCCTATTCTTTCTACGGAAGATGAGGTTCCCTTCCCCCCCCCTTGTCCCTCCCTCCCCGAAAATCAGGAAATTCACCCACGCACGGACGCATCTTTGTCTCCCATCACAAGCGTCCGTTCCGGATGGACCACGCTTTTTCGCTTGTGCTCACAATTCGGATTTCTCCCAACCAATCCCGGTCGCTCCCACCATCACGATGACGCAGAGTTCATCAATTCGATTGCTATCGCTAAGCGCTAAACTCTAACCCGACGTCGCTGTGAAACGAGTTCAGCAAACCTTCACAAGGACAGCGGATGAACTTACCCTGGTAAACAACTGTTTAACCATCGCCCATATACCGAGTGAGGGGAGAAATGTTCCATGTGTGTTGACGAAATCGTCGTCTCCATCACGAGGTCCCGAACCGAGCGTCGTCTGATCACCCTTGCCACTGAGCTTTGCTACAAGCTTCTCATGTATCTCCTCCGCGCTATCTTTGTATAATCGTTCCAATTCGACGCCGCGCGTGTACGGAGCGCGCCTCGCAATATACGGCGCCATGGCGTTGTACTTTCGGACCAGCGAATTCACCTCGCCAAGGGCGGTTTCGTGATAAGACCGTTCTCGCTGCTCCCAGTCTGGATCGCGCATATTCGTGATATATTCTACGGTGAGACGATCCAGTGATAGAGGGGGGGTCGCCGTCGTTAGGATGAGAAGAACTCGTCGAGACCAGGCCTGCTTAAGGACCTGCCTGAACGAAGTGATGGTAGACTCCATTTCTGCCAAGATTGTGTTAGAGCCCGGTAAACAAAACTCTAGAATGGACTGGAGTTTACCAGCCTGAAGTTCGACCCACGGGGGAGCAGCACCGTTACGTTGAACGATGCGGTTCATGAGGAACTCCTCACGTCCAATGAAAGGATTTTTCTCGTCGTTGCTGATAACCACAGGTTTCCCCCGACCTTTGATATTGTTGAAACTACCTTGTGCGCGTGCTCTCTTCGTGAAAGGCCGCAAGCAAAGTGAGCGAGGAATCAGGACACACAGTAGGACATACCTCGATACGTTCTTCAACCAAGCTCCGCCAGCCCTTCATGGTGGCAGGATTTGCCTGTGCCCGCCTCTGCTGTTTGACCCCCAACCGATGGTCCAGCACAGATTCTTTCGCTCCTTCCAACTTGAAGGCGGTTTGGAATCGCCGCTTGTTTTCCTTTTCTTGCTTCTTCACCTTCTCGTCGAGGACGGGGGGATGTCCCGTCTTGACAGCCCCGAAGTTACCTATTCGTATAGATGCGGTAGCATGGGACGGTGCTGTGAAGTTCGTTTGCCAAGGTCGATGACCTTCGATAGCAGGGAGAAGGGGCTGGTCCTTGAGTGGTTTCGGTGGATCAAGTTTCGGATAAGCGAGTGTTCTATTGGTGATAAAAGCCTCCTCTCGTGTTGGTTCCGAGAACGAGGGGTCCAAACGGACGTTTCCCGCCCGAACGGTTGGAGCGGACTTGACGAGTTTCTCATCTGCAGTAATAACCGTTCCCGACCGCAAAGGCTTGTATTTATCGACCAACATCCTCAAAACCGCGTCCGCAATCGGTTCGTCCCCGTCCCAATTCCGGTCAGCTTGGCTGGTGAGCAGAGCGTTCATAGTTTGCTCTTTGCGTTCGATTTCTCGTTTCTCTTCCTGTTCCTCGCGTTTTGCATCTTCGAATAGCTTCGTACTGGCGGAAGCATCGTGTTTGTACCTCCGGGGTGAAACCGCGAGGGGAAGGATGTGAGGGAGAGGGAGGCGGTGAGTGTGAGATAAGACGGAGGAGATGATGATGCTCATTCAAGTGTTTTGAAGGAGGTCAGCGCTGGTCCACCGTATTCCTCTCTTACTCCAACCTCGCATTCACCCCTCATTATAATACCTCTGTGGACTGTGTGTTCCAGGCTCCGCTGAGATTTTACCATTCCCCCACCTGCGTTCGACCTGCCCGGATATCGAAACTTTCAAAGTCGACCTCCAGTGCGCATTCCAAGTCTTGGGATCCTCTGGATCTAGGACCACATTCACCTTTGTATCACTTATACCGGCGCACTCTTCTCTGTCGCGATAATTGTCATTCTCTCTCAGGGGCTTGTTACATAACTGTTACTCGTACTGGGGTTCAGAAAATGACGGAAAATCGTCGATGGAAAACCGCTGAGCGCTTTTGCACATCTATCGCGGTGTCCTCTCAGGCTTCCTTCCTCCTGCTGAACCCTTATCCGGTCCTTCTTCC
>Ga0307514_10003648_pt1 | contig 14613 bp, 16 predicted proteins | sample 16_EM_MG_FD_203088 | JGI IMG/M metagenome (GOLD analysis project Ga0307514, IMG submission 203088) | Populus trichocarpa ectomycorrhiza microbial communities from riparian zone in the Pacific Northwest, United States - 16_EM | ecosystem: Host-associated > Plants > Roots > Unclassified | place... | reverse complement strand
TAGGTAATGACCGCCATCGTGAATAAGGTTTCGGTTTCCGAGATTTGGGGGATGAGGTGCTGAGCATCGGGGGGCGGACGGAGGGGGTGGGAGTCCCGGAGGTGAAGCTCCAAGCCCATAAAGAGCCTAAAGCGGCAGACTGGGAGCTTGCCATCCACGAGGCCAGGGAGGACACCGTAAGGGTGTTCACCGATGAGACTATGGATGAGAGGGGGGATGTGGGCGCGGGCTGGTATGTGAAAGCGGAGATGGGGAAAGGCGGCAAAGAGGCGGCGGAGGGGAGAGAGAGGTTCGGATGCAAGGTGGGACTGGGGATGGCAGTGCGGTGTGGGACGGCGAAGTTGTGGGGGTGAATGGGAGCTTGCGGACAGCGCCTAGCGACCGTAAAATTTTGATCCTTTCTGATTCCTAGGCGGCGATATCAGCCGTAAAGGCAGGACGAACGGGGAGGGCTAGAACAGCGGATTTGATGGGGGTGATGGTGGAAGTAAAAGAGAGTCCAGATGGGACCGGGCGCTGTTAGTTTCGGCTGGGTGAAGGCGCATGTCGGCACCAGAGGCAACGAACTCGCAAACCAGCTGGCGAAAGAGGGGGCGACACTGTCGGAGGAATGGGGGGTGGCGAGGATGGTGACAGAGGCGGAGCTGAGGCAGAGGTGGAAGAAGATGAGGGAGGAAGGGAGGAAGGTGAAAGGGACGGGAATGGGAATGGGAAAGGTAGTGAGGTAGAATAGGAGGGCGCGGGTCCATCGCCGAATCGGCAAAGGCGGCCTTCAAGCCTGGCGGAACAGACTCGATATGCGGAGACAGGCAAGCACGTCGCTTTGGTCCAGTCGGGAGAAGGTGGGGAACGTGGAAGGATTTGGACGAGGGGGGAGCAGTCGCAGAAGGTGAAGAACCCCCACGGGGACTACACAGTTGATTTAGTGGAGACGTTCTTCGCTAACCTCGACATGAGGTAAGGGGGCTACAACTTTACGAATCTCATTTGTTTTTATTGTATCTATCTTCAGGGGAGTAGTTGGGATAAAGAGGGCGTGGCCGGCTGCAGAAGGGGGTTTCTTTGTCTTTCATAGGTTCGGGAGGTAGGGCGTTTATGTTCTGTGGGTCCACCCAAACCTCTGCGTTAGGCTCCACAGACGTATCGACTCAGAAAAGAAAAGGAACAGGAAAAAGAAAAGAAAAAGAAAAAAGAAGAAAAAAGAAAAAGGAGCTGACAACCCTCGCAATTTCTCACATATACCAGCAGGATGGGAATACAATTCAATCACATAAACCTCATGAGCTTGATAAGGATGTTGGTGGGTTTATATGACTTTTCAAAGCAGTGGTGTTTTGGTGCGAGAACCATAAGGAAATTTCAATGGCATTCAAATCCAGAAAATCAGCCTCGGTACTGCATAGGTACGTGACATACGTGACCGATGAGATAAGCCAGCATGGTTCAAAGTGTTTTATGAATCATATATACATCTTTCAATTCAATCCCATAATAGGATTAGTGTAATTGATCTTATAGCACCAATGTAGGCACCACCGAGCAGGAAGATGGTCAGTAGAAGAATGATCTGCAGATGGTGGAGGAGAGTAGAGATACTACTGGATAGTTATTAGATATCTGCAGGAAGCCAAGAGCACAATTGCGCGTGCCCCCACTCCAAACCACATATTCCGCAAATTTTAATTCGACTCGAATGCAGCAGCTCTTCTGCCGTATGTTTGCAAAAGGCGATCAACAAAACCACCTTTAAGGCTTCTCAGCTGCCTTTGCACACACTCTCACTGGAACTGTGTATCCTCGTTTTGTACTATGCCTCTAGGCAATCAATGCGACACCGATGCTTTCCGTTATCGGATACACCGATCTTGATGCAGGAATTTGCTCGAAAAATGCTGGCCAAAGGTTATTGCGTCGACTGATCATCATCTACTAGGACCATACTATACTTGGAAGCGATGAGGTGGAGGGGTGAACTTGCCCCGTTGCTACCCCATGGTGCCCCTCCTGCGAGAGTTTTGCAAACTGATGGCTGCCCTAGGAAAAGATAGCATAGGGTATGGCAGCCTCTACAATCCGAGTCTTGGTGCTCGGAAGAATTGCCTATCAAACTTGCTTTCCTGCGGCACAGGTTCTTCATCTCATAATATATCAGACGGAGCTTCATATGCATACATGGATGCCACTGGCACTTTCTTATCTCCAGATTTCCAATTCTCCGATATCCCCTGGCTTATGCTGCCTAAGTACAGGCACATAGACAACACCAGGCTACCATATACACCTCCAGATTGCGTTCCAGAACCCCGCTTCTACACCCCCACCCACCTTGCTCCACGTAACTTACGTTACCTGAAATTGAGATTCCCTAGAAGGTGTCTGATAGCTATGGGACTTACTGCACGTTGATGCCTAATTCTTTGCTAATGAGAAGCGATCCTACCCTTTACCTCCTACTATGACCAATCCCACCTGGATTATCTGCCATGAGACGCATTATCTTGGCCTATCCATGGCGTTGTGAGTCTACTGCTGGCGGCACAGTCAATTTGCTTGTGGAACTTACCCTACAGGATCTTAGAGCTTGCTCGCCTTGGGAAGTTGTACCCGGGTCATCTCTGCGAGGTGCCTTAGCTGCAAGCGAAACTCAGTGGCAGTCTATCGAATATGCAATTGTACCGACGGTGGGGGCGGAGCGATCATGTGAGCCTTCAATTGATGTTGTGATCCTCTGCAGATCTGATTGTAGGGTGGGGTTGAGTATTGGAGGGGCAGTACAAATTCCGAAGTAGTCTTTGACTGTAAGTAAACCGGTAAGGCTCCTTCCCTGCCTTGACAGTCATCAATCCATGGGGCTGCTCCATAGAATCATTCATACCATTTTTGGTATCTCACATGCAGGTCATAGTCTTTCTAGCCCAGCTGGTGTTCCAGTCATATGTTAGTGGGCTAGTAAGGCAATAGGCCTAACCCCAGTCATGTTTTTCAAGATAAGGAGGGCACCGGGTGAGCGTCTTCCATCCACAAATCTCCGATTTGGTCTGACCTCACTCAGGTGAACATGGTAATCTGGCTACTGCGGCGAGGTGCTCTGGGGTTGGTTGGTCGCCCATTTGCTCTAAGCTTTGATGCCAAATTCTGGTGAACAGTGCATCTGACCCCAGTCCTCCCTTGCTCTGTACCCATTTTTATAGTTTGCGGAGCGTGAGAATCCCCGCTAAATCTCGGTGACGTCTAGTGGAAATGAGAGCGCCGGTGAGCAGTTACAACTCTTGACCCTCCTTTTTTTTCTAGTCTTGGTCAGGATTCCTATGGGAGTAGCTATCTGCTACCGTGGTCTATATATGTAGATGGGTAGCTTATCGCAGAAAGAGGGCATTTGGGGAGTGTTAGTACTAACATATTTGTATAACTTAGCCCGCATACACAGCCAGTCTTTACACAGCTATAGTCTACAGTATTACTGAATCTTTGATCCCGTATGGTAAGAATTCAAATGCTGTTACCCTGAAGTTGGACAGATCTGCCACCTGACTCGCCCGTAATTATCATATATGCAAAACATTGAACCTGCATGGGTATACATACACTCTATTATGTCGAAACTGTGACTTCCCGAGCGCCAAGGCAATGCAATGGCCATGGTATCAATTAGTAGTAAGGGATATCTGTTTGGGGTAAACTATAGCTGCTTAAGTAGTTTACGCAGCATGAATGGGTGAAGAGAGTCTAGGCCGTGGATCCGCTCACTCCCAGCTAGGACAAGTATAAGAATTCGCTAAACAATTAAGCGTGGTTCTAAATATATTTGTGTGATCTAGGTAACTAGTGCTCGTAAAACAGTTCAGATGCGTAATGTTTTTGCGAACCAGTACGTTTGCTTCTGTCCCATAAATGTAAAGTTAGACCTCATTTCCGACTGACCCAGGGAACTCACTGCCGTTACCGTACCCAGCAGCCCTAACGCCTATTCGATAGCAACAGCTTAACTATGCATATGCCTGGTTTCATTTAAGTTCCACCCCCCCCCTTCAAGCTGAGATATATTCACCTCTTTTAGTGCTTCTGGCTCCCACATAGAACCTGCCCCCTTACAATGTTAGAGTGTGTATCAACGAATCTTCAGTCCCTGGATACTGGTAATGCAAGGGTGAGCAGCAGAGGACAAAAGAATGAATTACTGTAGGTATTTTATGATCTTCGTTCTTCTCGGGTGTCTTCGAGCCAGTTTTCGCCGAGAACCAACACCCATGGAGGAATTGCCGGCCCCAAGAATTTACGGAGGGGTCTACTAGGCTCGAATACCATTCAAGTGGTAACTGGGCATTCCGGAAACTTTGTTGTTTATGAGCAATACTCGCAATAATGGAAGTGTATTTTAATCTTGTATAAAAATAATCACTAAAATGAGCTGATGAAGTGGTTAAACTATTGTGTTATCACAAATCCACATGCCACATGCCACATCCGCGTCCACATGTCTACAGATCGCTCACACCCCTTCTCTTTACACGTACGTAGACGCACAGGCAGTTTGAGGGTACACAACAGGATATCGGCTAGTGAAACATCTGGGGAATAGAGTCACCAATCGACTGCGGTGAGAGGCTGTATCTCGGGGCAGCTACCTTGCCTGGTCCTGGTCTTTGTGGATTACCCTTCCCCAGGGCCGGCCCTTGCCCCTGTCGACGTCATCCCCAAAAGGAAATTAAATACAGTCCTCCCTTCGCACCGCTGCGAGCTCCCGTACCACCTTGTACTACTATTGGTCTCTGAAGACCTCCTCTATAGCTCACCCCTTACCGTCCATTACCCTTCGGCATTGCAGTAGGTGAATTACGTTTTGTGCGATCTCGTACATACCCCCGCTTTTCCGACGGCAAATTTTCAACATTTGTGGCTATCATCCGTGACTCTGGATATGTACTTACGTTAGTCCCCTCGAGGCCTGTCTGTCCCAGTTGTTGTGCAGGGTCCAGTGGTGCACTAGGTGGGCTTGTTATAAACCTACTCTTCATACGGCTTTGTACGGGGCGACAGTCCTGTGACAAGATAGAATGCATATACATATACAGTGAATGGCATCCTCCTAGCCAGGGCTAAACGACCTCAACGTAAGCCCGGGCCATTTTCACACTCAAGCTTGTACTTTCTGCGGCTGGTTAGTACATACTGTCACTATGGCACAGTTTTGGGCTTGTTGCGCTCCTCCCTGAAAACGAACTCTGGTGGGGTCACAACATGGGCGTATCCTGTAGGTTATCCCTGGCTCAATCCCCAATGAGGGTGTATCTACATACAGTTTACATAGAACACTCAATCTGGGAGTACTGTGGAATAGAATCCTAGTAGGCACACGACACCCCGGCCCCCTTCTGCGGTAGGCCACGAGACTAGTGATAGACATCAGTATAACCAGGGAAGTGATGCCATGCATTGAGAAAGGAAGCGACTCGTAACGTAGCTAGTGCGTAAAAGCGTAGCCTACAGCTCAGGCTACCATGCAAATGGACAGCTGTTTACCAAATAGCGGAACCCTGAACCAAATCTGCAACACATCCCCTAACAGCTATTCCACTGAACTCTGAGGCATTCTATATAGCCTGTGGCCCGGGCTGCGAGGTTCAAATAAGTAGCTAGGTGGCTTTTTTTAAATTAATCAGTAATCGCATTCAGCCTACGTAGACTATGGCGACAGCTAGGTGTCTGAAGCTGCTTGGAGCTTCTGAATCAGTGCATATACCATGCGCATTCGGGGTATCTAGCCGATGGTGACAGACCATGCCTACGTGTAGATTATCACACCCTGGAGCTAGTCTCGTTTCCTGTGGGTAGGAGTCCAGCGATTGCTTAGTAAGAGGTGGCTCTATCGTTCTGAGGGTGGGATAACCTCTACCGAGGGGCTTGTGCCAACCAGACTAGATAAAAGCTAGTCTGGGGGGCACAGTAAAAGCCCTACAGATAACAATTGTAGGCCATTCACCGAAAGAATGGGTTGTGCACGTGACATGAGGTTTTTCCCAAGACCACACATAGAGAAGGCGCGTAACAGGTGAATCAATCGTAGGTATGAATTAGTTATAGCTACTCTTCAGAGCATTGTGCGATTATAGAAGATTGCAGATGAGTAACTCATGGGGAGGGCCTTATCGTAGATATATAATGCATTCAGACCACCACTATTGTCATGTTACAAAGTCAAAATTCAACAACACCAAAGTACCTCGGGCTGCTGAGGTGTGCAAACATAAATGTCTGGCTGAGAATAACTCCCGATCCTTGGAATGATAACCCTGGGCCCGGAAATACCAAATTCGAAGGTGTTACACATACACAAACGGTTTGTTGAATATACTCATGATCATGTAGCGGAGCCAAGCCTTATTTTCCGACAGTCCTGCAGCTGGTAGCGTTATTTCAGTCACATGCATGTTTTGGTGATCCACTCCAACTTTACTGTGGTCACTAGATAGGCTAGGACAAAGTACGGTTCTCCCACTGGCCAGCTGATACTACTCGTGAAAAAGACACCTTGTCTGTATCTTGGACTTTCCCCTTTGTGGCAGCATTACCACTTGTGGGCAGATCTGCAGCCTTGACTCGAATTTTGCCTGTTATGAACAAGGTGTCTTATTCACCAGTTTTCCCGGTATCCCAGTGCAGCGTCGCTGCATAGTAGCCTAACTTCTTGCAAGAGCTCTGAAGCTTCCGCTTTTGGAAGGGATCTTGCCTCTTGCCTCCCTCCAGAACTGGTGTCTATCCACTGAGGTAGAAAGATCATAATTAGGACTACTTTTTGGCGATTCAGGGTAATGCCTAAAGTTGCCAGGGAATTGAATTCAGGGTAACATGCTGCCCCAGTAATCGAATGTAATTGTATATACATATCAGTATCTACACACCCTACCCCAATAACCACATTGCCAAGCTCACAGTACATCTTGTAGTCTTGTAGCTTCGAAAGCTGGGGGGATGAGCAGCCGCAATTCTAGCCGACAATACCTTAGCCATCGAGATGCATGATAGGTGTTGCAAAGGTGCATACCTTGTCCGGAATTTAAACTTTGTGTTCGTTATAAGTCAAACATCGCCTAGCCATGGTATAAATGCACTAGGCAAATACTCCGGCTTCAGAACATATATATTGAAAACTCCTTTCCCTTTTTTAATTACATATCAATATGTAATTAGTGCCCACAACTTCGTTAGGCCCATGCATGAGACTCTGAAGTTGTATCCTTCTAATTTCGAATTATCCCTGGAGGTGGTTGACCCTAACATATTATGATACCGAGTATCATTATATCCAGAGTTTACTATACCATCACGGCAAGCGATAGCAATATTTACTATCTATCAACACATGCTCATGCCCATCTCGAGCTCGCATTTCCCAGCCCCAACCTACCCCCCCAACCCACGACCCCACACAAACATCAAAACCTCACCTTAATTCTGCTCCTGCGCCCTACCCACTTCCAACGTCTGCAAAACCTCACATGCGAATAAGCCCTCCTTCACAGCCACTCCCTTCCTCATGACCTCGATACACTTCTGGCACAACAAACCAACCACAAAATCCCTGGGTAAATGTACATATTACCCACTGCGATCTCTATCACCCAAAAACCACGTAAATGCCCTCCTATTATTCCCAACTAACACCCAGATACATTCTGCACATATCTTCCTATACTTGCGTACTCCCGGTCAGTTTTTTGCGGTGGAGTAGCGAGAGTAGTGATACGCACATGGATTCTAGTCTTGCATGAGCCAAGAAGGGTACTGCTCATACCCGAGATACAGCAGCGTGCGGAATATTGTCCCAGTCCACGAGACTGAGGATACTACATTTACTGTCTGGACTTTTTCATACTAGGAAGCTACGGCGAAGAGCCTGGGGAGGCAGGATTCGGTATCCGTTAAGGGTCCAAGGGGCCTGAATTAGAGCGTGTGAGGGAAAGAGTGAGTGAATGGAGGATTTTCGGTGGGGCGATTGTGTGAAAGTTGAAAACTCACTCTTGAGCTCGATGCCCTTGGGTTCGACCTCACCTTCAGGAGTCGCACTGTTGACGCAGTGGCAGACAGCCTAGGTCTGATCAGAGATTCCCCGGTTGGGGGAACTACAATTCTATGCTCTGTTTGCAGCAGGTGCGTCCCGATGCATATGGTATGTAAGATGTTGAGCCAGTATTCCGGAAATTAAAATTTGAAGGATATATGCACTGCACTGCTGGACTGACTAAACGTAAGTTACCAACAAGTAGTATGCATCGACCAGCAAAACTCAAATGTAAAAGTGCATATACCGTTCATGAAACACTGGAAAATCTAAAAATCAGATCGCTGTGATTTGGGTCAAACGTAAGTCATTATTTTATTGTTTATGTAAAGACCTTGAGAGCGCATGATCTTGCCTTGTTGCAAGGTGATGCATCTCAAAATACATCTATTAGCCGTAGATATGCTATGGCATACCCGCACCGCCCGTCTCATAGCCTATGGCTCCCTTCAGGAGAAAGACGTATAGACTCAAAAAAAAAAAAAATACCCACACTGCCCTGGGCCTCTCTTACACATTGATAGTTGTAGAATAGCTGGACGATGTTCAGAATATCTCTTGAGGGAAATTCCTCAATTACACTGCATCCAACCTGCATATATAAGGTATCCAACACAAGGTGTATAGACTCAAAAAAAAAACCCCCCAGTTATGCTCCTGCAGTTATCTAGCCCTGTACAAATGTCCAAAAGTTGAATACCCTCCATTATTAGTGGGTAAAGTTGGGGTTATGGACAATGGATATGATTGGAAAAAATGGATTTTCACTGACCATATAAACTGGATCTCAAAGAAGCTTTGTTAGACGCTTTATGCGGAGATAAGTAAATAAGCCGTGAGTCCAGCCGGTTATACCTTTTTCCTTCCCCAGCTGGAGAAACGACTGTTGAATATCCGTATCGAATTTTTTTATGTTATTAGCGTTTTCATTACAGTTTTAAATATATGTTCATGTCGCAAAAGCTCCCTACCCGTATAAACTAACCCTCCTCCTACAAATGTACAGTCTTCTGACCTTAGTAGTTGAGCGCCCGCAGAAGCAAATTGATTACAAACCAAAAAAGTAAAAAACGTATCTGAGCACTTGCTAGTACACTCGCAACTTGCTACATATACCGGAACGCCTTTAACCGGAAAACTTGTCTTTCCCCGCAGCATAATTATTTTAGCGCGCGTAGGTAGATAAGAGACTGGGACCGAGAACAGAAAACTTGCTATTACGGAGGTGCTGCGGCGATTTTGGAACAACAGGGCAAAATTTTATTGGTTATACCAGACAAATAGTAAACTGGACCAGACGAGGAATCTCAAGAATAAAAAATTATATACATAGAAAATTAATTAGCAGAACTGGACGGGGCATCCAAGGTAGAGGGAGTCGGAGCCCAGAAGTCCTTAAGTGATGCCTGAACCTTATGCTTCTGTTGATAATATTTAAGTCCTTCTTGCACCTGACCAATAATATCAACCAAGTCTTGAATAGAGAGCTTAGTTGGACATCTTTTTCCCTGCATTAATCTGCTTCTGCCGCTCTAAACAGATCGCTTAACCATCCTATAGTTGTATTATTAGTAACTTATCAGGTGTGAGACTGACTTATCGGTAACTGCAATATATTTCTGTCCTTTGGTATACTTGCGTTCTGGTGTTATATAAGTTATCCCATGGACCGCTAAGACACGCACAACTTGAATTAATATTATTGTGCTGTTGTCAAAGAACAAATTTTTTTTTTGAGTCTATATGCCTTTCCCCCGAAGGGAGCCTTAGGCTATGAGACGGTGTCAAAGAACAATGGTACAATACTACAGAGTATTCATGTATGTCTTGCAGGTCTTAGTGATGCATGGGATAACTTATGAGGTGCTTTTGTTATCCCGCCCGCAAAATTGGTTATACTGGACGCTAGCTTGTGTATTTATTGAGATCGTTTTCTATAGCGGCTTTCATTATGCGGCTTTCATTAAACGGCTTTCATTAAACGGCTTTCATTATACGGCTTCTTTTCTCTATGGGGGTAGTATACGGTTAAGGAAATTACATAAGAAAATACAGAATTGGCGGCGGCTTGGACTCTCCCATCTCTTTCTCCTACAAGCCCTAGCCCAAGATATAATGTCCAGTTTCGTTCTTCTTACGTCTTTTGGGGGAGAAGCTTGACAGAAGTTTCAGAATAAAGATCCAGCCTTCCCCCGCCACGCCCTCATATCGAGCTCGGCCTCTCCCCTGGTGAGGATGCCGAGCAAAGGTCTCATTATCTCATGTCTATTGAGAATATGGTATGCAGGTTATGCAGTTTAGGCAGCGTATCAGCTATGCGTCCAGCGAAGGAGCGCTTCAACATAGCAGAGGCTGTGAGAGATGAATTTCGGTGGTTCACAGTAGGAGATGTGAATGCGAGTGTATTCTGTCTTATTGTTCTACATATCTAGCAGGTACTTCTGAGCGGTACTTATACATGAAACTGGCGACACATGTTAAGGCATGTGTAAAAGACTGTAGACACAATAACATTATGAACATTACCAAATGATCGGTAGCTTCTGGAGGTTAAAGTTGCTTATGTAAGGTCATATGAAAGCAACGGAGGAGGGTTGTGCCAACCAGACAATATTCCGATTCCACTTCACCACTCGCCCCATCCCCACCCCCTTCACCCGCCTCTCTTCCGCCAACTCTGCTTCAGCCCCCCCTCTGTCACTCTCCTCCCAACTCCCGGTCCTCGCCACTCCCCCGACAAGGCCGCGCCCTCTTTCGCCAGCTGGTCCGTGAGCTCGTTGCCTCCAGTCACCAGTACCGACATGCGCCTTCACCCAGCCTAATCTAACGGCGTCCGGTCCCAGCCTAGCCTGTCTGATCCTTATTTCCTCCACCACCCTCTTCAATTCCGTCGCCCTAGCCTTTCCCGTTCGCCCTGCTTTTCGTACGGCTGACATCGCCGCTTGGGAATCTGAAAGGATCAGGATTTTTCGGTTGGTAGCAATATTGCCTGAACAGCCTGAACAACGGCCTGAATAGCCTGGGACTTGGCTTGAATAGCCTGGGCCGTGGCCTGAATAGTCTGAGTAGCCTGGGCGAGGCCTGTATAGTCTGATTATCCTGTCTAGCTTAGAGCGGCCCAAATAGCCTGGGGCTGGCCCAGGCCGCCCCAGGCCACCCCAGGAGGTTTCAGGAGTGGCTGAAGGAGATAGGGAAAGTGGAAGACGCGAGCTGCATATGTGATGAGTGGACCCCGCAGAACGCGGCACATCTGTACACTTGCCCATGGGTAGGAGACGGAGTGGGAAGGTCGAGAGAGCAAGCGAGGAGAGATAAGAAATGGTGCGAGTGACCTGGGAGCTGCAGTTCATCGCCATAGTCTCGACAGGCTGAATGCGATTAATGATTCCTTAAAATAAAATCTAAAAAAAGTGGTGCGAGGCGGTGGCGAGATTCTGTGCAATAGGGAGGGGAGCGTGTAAATAATGAAGCGTAGATAGCGGGGAGGGCAGGGAATGGCCTGGAAGGGGAGAGAGGCACCTGGGCAACCGGGAACCTGCCATAGTCTAGGTAGGCTGAACGCGATTAATGACTCCTAAAAAAAAAAAGGAGGTTTCAGGCCCGCACGGGCCCCGGCCTGGCCTGTTGAGAACACTTCCGTAACAACCTTCTGTTTTAATCTTATACCGAGCCTATGCACTCTTACGAATACTAGCCAGGACCGGTTATGGTCGTATACTAAACCACTATTCTCCGTATCCTTCCATCATTCGTTGTGGTCGTTGTGATTGGAAAATTAATATTGTAGTTTAAATTCGGTGATACAGCAATGGGTGTAGCCCCCCAGTGCCCTTCTTTTCGAAATCAAACCCTTCTCTCCCATGACACTCCTCGAGCACTTTACTAACCAAATCTTGTGGGTAAACTTTACGAACCCTTGGTTCTGGAAGCCCCAAAGCACTTTTTTGTAGCGAGGAAGTCTCTCCCTGTTGAATGGGTAACCTTTCATTTAACCAGTCAAGACATGGAAAATATTGATTCCTTCGCAGCTTCAGCAAACCGCAGTCAATAATACTACTCGTATGAATATTCCTCACAATATTCCAGAGTTTTGGAAATGCATCACTTTACTTCCAGATGCACACCAATCGGGAGAAGCATTCGACACCAGGAAGTTTATTCTTGTCAACGATCTTGATCTTGATCTTGCCATGTGAGCAATTGAGGATTCAGCACTGGGTTGAGCGTATTCCCCAACATATCCAGGAGGCCCTCAGGCTTGAGGGTGGAAATGAGTATAATGTGGGACATCTGCTGTGAAAAATTGGGCGCAATCCGTCATAGACGGCTGCTCATTTTTATTTTATTTTTTGAGTCTATACGCATCTCCCCCATTAATAAGATCCATGCAGAGACATAGCTGCTCTTCCAATATTCTACCACTAGATTATTAGCAAAGCACACCACATCTTTTGGGTGCCAAACAATCCTGTGGAGATATGCATGCATAGGCTACCAAGCCCTCTCCTCCAAAATAGGAGGAAGACCTTTGAACTTACATCTCCCATCATTCCGGAAGCTATTGATAATCTCGCTACATTTTTTCAGACTTTCAGTTTCTACACTCTCCTTTCCCTATACACAATGCCAAATACAGGTTTCTGACATGGTTGAGACAGTTCTTCAGACTCGAGAAGGGCTAAAGCACTATCAAGCTACCTACTATGGAGTAATAAGGTCCAAAAACAACTTCGGGATTTTTGGCCTTTTAAGTATATTCTGGTTCACCTAGGTATATTTTTTTTTTTTTAAAGAATCATTAATCGCATTCATCCTATCTAGAATATGGCGAACCTAGGTATATTTGTATGTAGGTATTTTTTAAAATCAATGATCATCCCTACTCCAGTCCTACAATCCGAGAAAATTGGGGTGGCAAAGCGAAAAACCATGTGTATCCGTAATAGCAAAGGTATAATAACAAGGCTTAGGTACGGAGTACTCTACATAGTTGTATTTGTGACGGCGGTGGGGACTTGAGCACGAGGAGGCCTAAGCGGTACAACTTGGTGCAAGGCTGGGTGACGAGGCGGGGATGCAGGCAGGCGGCCCAGCGTTGCCTAGGGAGGTAGAGATACTGTGTTGGGGAGATAACTAATCGAGTCAGACTACCGAAGTACTCTCAGAGTATCATTGTCGGTAATCGGGTTGTTAGTTGCGTTACAGCCAGCCAAGATCTAGAGTGAACAACCGCACATTAACCATCAACCAGGAGCCCTGGTAACTCTAGTTATCCATAACTAAAAGCCACCAGTAGAATTAACCGGCCTATAAGCTCTCCCATGGACACTATGTATTTCGATAATTTGGTAGGCAGTTCAACACTCTCCGGCTTCCAATTATGACCTTCTATCGCTGCTAGGTAGGCTCTGTTCTGTTCAGCCGTATTCCAGCGCTGTTGCCCACGATGGCTTTCTGAGGTAATTAATTATTTGGGTTCCAATTAATGTAGGGCATAGCCATAGACTGTTTGTAAGTGTAAGGCATAACTATAGACCTATATGTGCTATGATCTGTAGACTTTGATGATGATAGCTTCCGAAGATCAAATATTATGACCAGTGGCTTGATTTGTGAACTGTGATACAACACAAGTGTAATACAGCATAGAGCACATACATTTATTAGGTCAAGTATTGGTAATATTTTTGGAGTCTATACGCGTTTCCCTCGAAGTCTAAGAGGCGGCAGTATTGGTAATAAATCATACTTGGATACGTCCGTGGGAAAAGGACATATTTTCTGGTTCTTTACTCCGTATGACCTGGCGCTACTGCAAGTTCTCTCATACAAAATCCACGCTCTTGTCCGTGCGAGTGGCTGAAAATCCTACTACTTCACGTTATAGCGCCAGGTCATAAAATACGGTAGGTAGGGCCTAAAATAAGAGCAATACAGGCAAAGCTCGCTATAAGGAAGTGCAGAAATCCGGCCAATTTCTTCACTATAGCGAGGTTTCCTTATAATGATCGAGTAGTCACATGATTAAATAAGCAGGATGAGAATTTTCTGTCGGTCCACCATCTATGGATCAGCTCTCTGTCGGTCAGTTTGTACTTGTATCCAGGTATCTTGCCTGGAATCGAGCGATCAACTGTCGGACAGTACGATCAATATCTAATTTCACTTCAAGAAGCCACACGCATTTCTGTTACAAGTCTACTTAATCCTGATACCACTTCTGCGGAAATTGAAGCAATCACAGAGCAATACCTGCAATCATGATGAAGATATACCAGTATATACCGAGGGGCTTTTGCGAACCAGACTACCCGTCATGCTGAGCCTAGTATTATTTCAATGTCGAGACATGTATCTGAATGCATTAATGCTGGCCTAACATGTTCTACTGGCATAGCTAATGATCTTGAGTCTACTGATGAAGGCAACATGGTATCTATACCAATACCAATTCTACAGCTGTTACATTTCTGCAAGACCTTACATTTTACTTTCAATCACTTTCAGTTTCCTCACTTCCAGTTGTACCCGGGTCTTCTCCTGAGATTAATATT
>Ga0307514_10003647_pt1 | contig 14617 bp, 9 predicted proteins | sample 16_EM_MG_FD_203088 | JGI IMG/M metagenome (GOLD analysis project Ga0307514, IMG submission 203088) | Populus trichocarpa ectomycorrhiza microbial communities from riparian zone in the Pacific Northwest, United States - 16_EM | ecosystem: Host-associated > Plants > Roots > Unclassified | place... | reverse complement strand
ACCGCTTTGCTATCGCGCCTTCGTTTCACCGAAGGTGAGTGTACTTTCAAGAGCCCTGAGACCCGCTGACGAAAAAGGGAAGCCTGGGCTTCCCTTCATCAAGGAAATCTGGAGCGGGAAACGAGACTCGAACTCGCGACCTCAACCTTGGCAAGGTTGCGCTCTACCAACTGAGCTATTCCCGCATGGGCTCCTTTCGGAACACTGCTTCCCTGATTGCCAGCAAGCGGTTGGTGCCGCACTGCTTTTTGCAGCCACTGCGCTGATTTCTCTGCGCCGCGCTCCGTATCAGGGAAGCTCTCATTATAGGAGGATTTTCGCGATTTCGGCAAGCCCCGCAAAATTTTCAGATGGGCTCTGCAGCAGCCATTCAATCGCCTGGAACACCCACAAAAAAGGGCCGAACCTTGCGGTCCAGCCCTCTTGCTCAAACACACGGGCGCCGGGGCAATCCGTGGCTCCGCGCAACTTCAATGAGGCAGCGTGTCGGTACTCGTCGCTGCGGTGCCGTCCTTGGAAGGCGCGGGCGTCGCCGCCACCGGCTCTTCATCCGGCAAAGGCGTGGGCGCCCTCTCCAACGCCACTTCCAGCACCTTGTCGATCCAGCGGACCGGCACGATCTCGAGATGGCTCTTCACGTTGTCCGGGATGTCCTGCAAGTCCTTGACGTTCTCTTCCGGAATCATCACCAACTTGATGCCACCACGGTGGGCTGCCAGCAGTTTTTCCTTCAGGCCGCCAATGGCGGTGACCTCGCCGCGCAGCGTGATCTCGCCGGTCATCGCCACGTCAGCGCGCACCGGAATGCCGGTCAGCGCGGAGACGAAAGCCGTCGTCATCGCGGCGCCTGCGCTCGGGCCGTCCTTCGGGGTCGCCCCGTCCGGCACGTGCACGTGCACATCGCGCTTCTCGAACAGCTCGTCCTTGATGCCCAGGCGGCGCGCGCGACTGCGCACCACCGTACGGGCAGCCTCGACCGACTCCTTCATCACATCGCCCAGCGAACCGGTGCGGATGATGTTGCCCTTGCCCGGCATCGCGGTGGCTTCAATGGTCAGCAGATCGCCACCCACCTCGGTCCACGCAAGACCCACCACCTGGCCGACCTGATTGGCCTTCTCGGCGCGACCGAAATCGTACTTGCGGACGCCCAGGAACTCATGCAGGTTCTCATCGGTGACCACCATCTTGTCGCTGTAGGTCTTGAGCTGCATGCCCTTGACCACCTTGCGGCAGATCTTCGAGATCTCGCGTTCCAGCGAGCGCACACCAGCTTCCCGCGTGTAGTAGCGGATGATGCCGCGGATGGCGGACTCGGCGACTTCCATCTCCTCGTCCTTCACGCCGTTGTTCTTGGCCTGCTTGGGCAGCAAGTACTTCTGCGCGATGTGCAGCTTCTCGTCTTCGGTGTAACCCGACAGGCGGATCACTTCCATCCGGTCCAGCAGGGCCGGCGGAATGTTCATCGAGTTCGAGGTCGCCACGAACATCACATCCGACAGGTCGAAGTCGACCTCGATGTAATGGTCTCCGAAGGTGTGGTTCTGCTCCGGGTCCAAGACTTCGAGCAGGGCCGACGACGGATCGCCACGGAAGTCCATGCCCAGCTTGTCGATTTCGTCGAGCAGGAACAGCGGATTGCGCGTGCCGACCTTGGACAGGCTTTGCAGCACCTTGCCCGGCATCGAGCCGATGTAGGTGCGGCGATGCCCGCGGATCTCGGCCTCGTCGCGCACGCCGCCCAGCGCCATGCGGACGAACTTGCGCCCAGTGGCACGCGCCACCGACTGCCCCAGCGAGGTCTTGCCGACGCCAGGAGGGCCAACCAGGCACAGGATCGGCGCCTTGACCTTTTCAACCCGTTGCTGGACAGCAAGATACTCAAGGATGCGATCCTTGACTTTCTCCAGGCCGTAGTGGTCCTCGTTCAGCACTTCCTCGGCATTGCCCAGGTCGTGCTTGATCTTGGTCTTCTTGCTCCACGGCAAGCCGATCAGCGTGTCCAGGTAGTTGCGCACCACCGTGGCTTCGGCCGACATCGGCGACATCAGCTTGAGCTTCTTCAGCTCGGCGTCTGCCTTCTTGCGCGCTTCCTTGGGCATGCGCGCAGCGGTGATCTTCTTTTCCAGCTCTTCCAGGTCGGCGCCTTCTTCGCCGTCGCCCAGTTCCTTCTGGATCGCCTTGACCTGCTCGTTCAGGTAGTACTCGCGCTGGCTCTTCTCCATCTGGCGCTTGACGCGGCCACGGATGCGCTTTTCAACCTGCAGGATGTCGACCTCATGCTCGAGCAGCTCCAGCAGCTTTTCCAGCCGCTTGGCCACGTCGAACAGGTCCAGCACCGACTGCTTGGCTTCCAGCTTCAACGGCAGGTGCGCGGCAATCGTGTCGGCCAGGCGGCCCGGATCGTCGATGCCAGCGATCGAGGTGAGGATCTCGGGCGGGATCTTCTTGTTGAGCTTGACGTACTGGTCGAACTGCTGCGTCACCGCGCGGCGCAAGGCCTCGACCTCGGGCGAAGCCTCACCGGCCGGCTCGATCGGCATGACCTCGGCGGAGAAATGATCCTCGCCATCGGTCACTTCACGCGTGTTGGCGCGCTGCACGCCTTCGACCAGCACCTTCACGGTGCCGTCTGGCAGCTTCAGCATCTGAAGGATGCTTGAAATGCAACCCACATCGAACAGGTCTTCGGCTCGCGGTTCGTCCTTGCCTGCCGCCTTCTGGGCGACCAGCATGATCTGGCGGCCGGCCTCCATTGCGGCTTCCAGGGCCTTGATGGACTTCGGACGGCCAACGAACAGCGGGATGACCATGTGGGGGAACACCACCACGTCGCGCAGCGGGAGCAGCGGCAACGTGATCGGTTCCGAGGGAAGGATGGGATGTCCTGACATGGAATGCCTCACTTTCTCGAACCCACATGGGGCTCGAGGGATTGTTTGCAAGGAGCCGGGCTCATCAGGCGGGGCCCGGCGGTGAGCGGCTGCGCTCTCAGGCGCTGGCCTTGGCCTGTTCGCGGTAGACCAACAGCGGTTTGCCGCCTTCTTCGATGATGTGCTCGTCGACCACCACCTTGGCCACGCCGTCCAGCGTAGGCAGGTCGAACATGGTGTCGATCAGCGATTGCTCCATGATGGACCGCAGGCCGCGCGCACCGGTCTTGCGGGCCAGCGCCTTGCGGGCGATGGCAGCGAGCGCGGACGGGCGGATCTCGAGTTCCACGCCATCCATCGAGAACAGCTTCTGGTATTGCTTCAGCAGCGCATTCTTCGGCTCGACCAGGATCTGCATCAGCGCTTCTTCGGTCAGTTCGCCCAAGGTCGCCACCACCGGCAGGCGGCCGACCAGTTCGGGGATCAGGCCGAAGCGCACCAGGTCTTCCGGCTCTGCATCGCGGAACACTTCGGAGACCTTCTTCTCGGTCTTGCTGTGCACCGTGGCACCAAAGCCGATGCCTGACTTCTCGGTGCGGCGCTGGATGACCTTCTCCAGGCCATCAAATGCGCCACCGCAGATGAACAGGATGTTGGTCGTGTCGATCTGCAGGAAGTCCTGGTTCGGGTGCTTGCGCCCGCCTTGCGGCGGCACCGAGGCCATCGTGCCTTCGACCAGCTTCAGCAGCGCCTGCTGCACGCCTTCGCCGGACACGTCGCGCGTGATCGACGGGTTGTCTGCCTTGCGCGAGATCTTGTCGATCTCATCGATGTAGACGATGCCGCGCTGCGCACGCTCCACGTCGTAATTGCAGTTCTGCAGCAGCTTCTGGATGATGTTCTCGACGTCTTCGCCCACGTAGCCGGCTTCGGTCAGCGTGGTGGCGTCGGCGATCACGAAAGGCACGTTGAGCAGGCGCGCCAGCGTCTGCGCCAGCAGCGTCTTGCCGGAACCCGTCGGGCCGATCAGCAGGATGTTGCTCTTGGAGAGTTCGACCTCGTCCTTCGAGGCACCCATGTGCTTCAGGCGCTTGTAGTGGTTGTAGACCGCCACCGCCAGGATGCGCTTGGCGGCGTCCTGGCCGATCACGTACTGATCAAGGCTGCTCTTGATTTCCATCGGCACCGGCAGGTCCGACTTGGCAGTCTTGCCGGGTGCGGTTTCCGCGGGGACTTCGTCGCGGATGATGTCGTTGCACAGTTCGATGCATTCATCGCAGATGAACACCGAAGGACCGGCGATGAGCTTCTTGACCTCGTGCTGGCTCTTTCCGCAGAAAGAGCAGTAGAGGACCTTTTCGCCGGAGGCGCCTTTCTTGTCGGGCATGGATGTCAGAGCCTGGGCTGTGCTGAAAAAAGCGTAGGGGGATGATAGAACAACTGGCAGAACCCCTTCTGGCCGGAAAAGCACCGGTTTTCGGAGGTTCCTTCAGCGTCAGCGCGGCCTGTTTGGCGAGTGACGGCGCCTGGCGGGTGCCGCGTCGGCCTCGCCGACGGCGGATGCAGCGCTTCCACCGTCCTGGCGAGCATCAGGGCCGCTTGTCCAGCACCTGGTCGATCAGGCCATAGGCCTTCGACTCGTGGGCGCTCATGTAGTAGTCGCGTTCCGTGTCGGTCTGAATCTTTTCCAGCGACTGGCCGGTGCGCTCGGCGAGGATGCGGTTCAACTGCTCGCGGGTCTTCAGGATCTCGCGGGCGTGGATCTCGATGTCAGTCGCCTGGCCTTGCGTGCCACCCAGCGGCTGGTGGATCATGATCTTGCTGTTCGGCAGCGAGAAGCGCTTGCCCTTGGCGCCTGCGGCCATCAGGAAAGCGCCCATGCTGGCCGCCATGCCGATGCACAGCGTCGAGACGTCCGGCTTGATGAACTGCATCGTGTCGAAGATCGACATGCCGGCGCTGACGCTGCCGCCTGGCGAGTTGATGTAGAACGAAATGTCCTTGTCCGGATTTTCGCTTTCCAGGAACAGCAACTGGGCGACGACGACGTTGGCACTTTGATCATTCACCGGGCCCACCAGGAAAATGATGCGTTCGCGCAGCAGGCGCGAGTAGATGTCGTAGGCGCGTTCGCCGCGACCCGACTGTTCGATGACCATCGGCACCATGCCGAGAGCCTGGGTGTCCAGTGCGCTCATGAGAATCCTTCTGTAGGGCAACAGGGGAAAGATGGGGTCATTATGTCGCCCTGTAAAGCCCCTGATCGGGCAAAAAAAAGCCCGTCCAGGGGTGGTCGGGCTTCGATTGGATCAGGCCCGAAGTGGGCCGAACCCTTAGGCGGTCATCAGTTCGTCGAAAGGCAGCGACTTGTCGGTCACCTTGGCCTGGCCCAGCACGAAGTTGGTGACGTTGTTCTCGATCACAACCGCTTCCACTTCGGCCATGCGCTGGCGATCGGACAGGTACCAGCGCACCACGTCGGCCGGCTTCTCATAGCTTTGCGCCATCTCTTCGATGTGCGCCTGCAACTGATCTGGCTTGGCCTGCAGGTTGTTCGAACGCACCAGCTCCGACACCACCAGGCCCAGGCGCACGCGCTTCTCGGCTTGTGCGGTGAAAATGCCGGCAGGGATGGGCGCGGTGTCCGCATCCTTCACGCCGCGCTGCTTCAGGTCGGCACGGGCGCCTTCCGTCAGGCGCTCGACTTCGGAGTCGACCAGGGCCTTCGGCAGGTCCAGTTCGGCCACCTTGACCAGTGCGTCCATCACGGCGGCCTTGTTGCGGGCCAGCACGCGGAACTTGACTTCGCGTTCCAGGTTCTTCTTCACGTCGGCGCGCAGGCCTTCGACCGTGCCGGCTTCAATGCCCAGCGACTTGGCGAACTCGTCGTTCACTTCGGGCAGGTTCTGCGACTCGATCTTCTTCATGGTGACCATGAAGTCGGCTTCCTTGCCGGCCACGTCCTGGCCGTGGTAGTCGGCCGGGAACTGCAGCGGGAAAGTCTTGGATTCGCCGACCTTCATGCCACGCACGGCTGCGTCGAACTGCTCCAGCATCTGGCCTTCGCCGACCAGGAACTGGAAGGCTTCGGCCTTGCCGCCCTGGAAGGGCTCACCGTCGATCTTGCCTTCGAAGTCGATGGTCACGCGATCACCGGCTTCGGCGTACTGGTCGGCCGGGCGCTGGGCGAAGGTGCGGCGCTGCTTGCGCAGGATGTCCACGGTCTTGTCGATCGCAGCTTCGTCCACGTCGGCGCTGACGCGCTCGACTTCGGCGGCGCTCAGGTCACCCAGCTTGACTTCCGGGTAGACCTCGAAGGTGGCATCGAAGGCCATCGTGCCTTCCGGCGCTTCGTCCTTCTGGGTGATGTTGGGCGTGCCGGCGACGCGCAGCTGGGCTTCGTTCGCGGCTTGCGAGAAGGCTTGGCCCAGCTTGTCGTTCATGACTTCGTACTGCACCGAGTAGCCGTAGCGCTGGGCCACGACGGACATCGGCACCTTGCCGGGACGGAAGCCGTCGGCCTTGACCGTGCGGGCCAGCTTCTTCAGGCGCGAATCGACTTCGGTCGCGATCTCGGAGGCCGCCAGCGTCAAAGTGATGCGGCGTTCGAGCTTTTCGAGGGTTTCAACGTTGACTGCCATGATGCGAACTCTGATGTTGCGTGTGCTGTTGCGTAGTCTGGGCTGGTGCGCGGGGCCGGACTCGAACCGGCACGCCCGTGAAGGCGTCAGGACCTAAACCTGGTGCGTCTACCAATTTCGCCACCCGCGCGGCGTGCGCCCGTAGCAAGCGGATGAAGCCTTGACTTCACACCACCCGCGCCGGGCTGCCGGCCTGCCTGACTACTGCGTCGAGACCGGCCGATCCTTGAAGGTTTTTCTGCAGGCGCCGGGAAAAAAACCCGACCTGACCTGACGAAGACCCCAGGAACGGCCCGCCTCAGGCGAACCGGTAAACCGCGCATTCTATCGGGCTGCGAAGCGGACTTTGACAGCTCGCCTCAAACTTCGTCGAAAAGCACCCCGGCAGGCGCCGGGGTTTTCCACGATGGAAGGCTTTCTTCAGGCCGCCGTCACCGGCGGCACGTCTTCCTGGCGCACGCGGAACCAGGCCGCGTACATCGCCGGCAGCGCCAGCAGCGTCAGCACCGTCGCGACGATCAAACCGCCCATGATGGCCACCGCCATCGGCCCCCAGAACGGGCTGCGCGACAGCGGGATCATCGCCAGCACCGCCGCTGCGGCGGTCAGCACGATGGGCCGGAAACGCCGCACCGCCGAGTCGACGATGGCGTTCCATGTCGGCACGCCGCGAGCCCGGTCCTGCTCGATCTGGTCGATCAGGATCACCGAATTGCGCATGATCATGCCCACCAGCGCGATGAAACCCAGCAGCGCAACGAAGCCGAACGGCCGGTTCAGCAGCAGCAGCGCCCCGGCCACGCCAGCAATGCCCAGGGGCGCGGTCAGCACCACCAGCATCGCGCGCTGGAAGCTGTGGAGTTGCAACATCAGCAGCGTGAGCATCAGGAAGGCCATCAGCGGCATTCCGGCCATGATCGAGGAAGAACCTTTGGAACTTTCCGCAACGGCACCAGCGACCTCGATCTGCATGCCAGGCGGCATGCGCGCCTGCAACTTCTGCAGTTCAGGCCAGAGCTGGTTGCTGACCGATGCACCCTGCAAACCCTCGGCCACGTCGCCCTGCACCGTGATGGCGAACTTGCGCCCTTCCCGCCACATCACGCCCGGCTCCCAGCCGTAGCTGACCTTGGCGATCTGCGTCAGCGGAATGGACCGGCCCGAACTGGTCGAGACGTAGGCACTGCCCAGGTCGGTGACCGCCTGACGCTCCGCCAGCGGCTGGCGCAGCACGATGTCGATCAACCGGTCTTCCTCGCGATACTGGCCGATGGTGGTGCCGGACAGGCGCATGCGTGTGGCCTGGGCAATCGACTGGCTGGTCACACCCAGCGCGCGGGCCTTGTCCTGGTCCACGTCCAGGCGCAGAGACTTGACGCGCTCGTTCCAGTTGTCGTTCACGCCGCGCATGTTCGGGTTGGCCATCAGCTGCGCCTTGGCCTGGTCGGCCCAGATGCGCACCTGCGCCGCGTCATCCCCCATCACGCGGAACTGCACCGGATACGGCACCGGCGGGCCGTTGGGCAGCAGCTTCACACGGCCACGCACCTCCGGGAACTCGGCGGCCAGCAGCTCGGGCAGGCGCTTGCGCAGCGCCTCGCGCGTCGCCAGGTCCTTGGGCAACAGAATGAACTGGCTGACATTGGTCTGCGGGAAGACCTGATCCAGCGGCAGGTAGAAGCGCGGCACGCCGCTGCCGATCCAGGCGGTGACGGCTTCCATGCCCGGCTCGGTACGGATGCGTTGCTCGAAGCGCAGCGCCACGCGCTCGCTCTCCATCTGCGTGGCACCTTCAGGCAGCCACAGGTCGACCATGATTTCCGGGCGGCTGGAGTCCGGGAAGAACTGCTGCTGCACCCGCCCCATGCCGACGATGCCCAGCGCGAAGGTCAGCAGCGTCAAGCCGATGGTGATCCAGCGGTGCGCCACGCACCAGTTCACCACCGAGCGGAAGCGCTGGTAGAACGGCGTGTCGAACAGCTCGTGCACCTCGCCGGCCTGGTGGTCCTTGCGCGTCTTCAGCAGCCAGGCGCCCAGGAAGGGCACGAAGTAGACCGAGACGACCCAGGAGATCAGCAGCGCCGCGGCCGTGACCGCGAAGATCGCGAAGGTGTATTCACCCACCGAGGACTTGGCCAGCCCGATGGGCAGGAAGCCAGCCGCGGTGATCAATGTGCCGGTCAGCATCGGCATCGAGGTGGCTTCGTAGGCGAAGGTGGCCGCGTGCATGCGGTCGTAGCCCTCCTCCAGCTTGCGCACCATCATCTCGACGGCAATGATGGCGTCGTCCACCAGCAGGCCCAGCGCGATGATCAGCGAGCCCAGCGAGATCTTGTGCAGGCCCACGCCCCAGTAGTACATCGTCACGAAGGTGATCGCCAGCACCAGCGGGATGGTGATGGCCACCACCATGCCCGGCCAGATGTCCACGCGCAGCGGCCTGAAATGCAGGCCCAGGCTGAGGAAACTGACCAACAGCACAATGACCACGGCCTCGATCAACACATGCACGAACTCGCCCACCGAGCGCGTGACGGCATCCGGCTGATTCTGGATCTGGCTGAGCTCGATGCCCACCGGCAGATTGGCCTTGATTTGCCCGGTGCGCGCGGTGAGCTGCTTGCCCAGCTCGATGATGTCGCCGCCCTTGGTCATCGACACGCCCAGCGCAATGACCTGCTGCCCCTGGTGGCGCACCTTCACGGCCGGCGGGTCCACATAGTCGCGCCGGATCTCGGCAATGTCGCCCAGGCGCAGCGAGCTGGCCTGTCCGGTCGTCGGGTTGACCGCGCGAATCGGCATCTGCCGCAGCTGTTCGACCGACTGCAGCGCGCCGGCCACGCGCAGTTGCAGGCTTTCGCTACGGGCATCGATCAGCCCGGCGCTCTCGACCGCGTTCTGCGCGCCAAGCTGGGCAATCACCTGGTTCAGGTCCAGCCCCAATTGGGCCAGCCGCTGCTGTGGAATTTCGACGAACAGCTTCTCGGCCTGCACGCCAAACAGCTGCACCTTGGCCACATTGGGCACCTGCAGCAGTTGGTCGCGCACGGTCTCGGCGTGCTGACGCAGTTCCTCGGGCGAGAAGCCGTCGGCCGACAGCGCGTAGATCGAGCCGTAAACGTCGCCGAAGTCGTCGTTGAAGACCGGGCCGATCACGCCCGAAGGCAGCGTCGAGCGCATGTCGCCGACCTTCTTGCGCACCTGGTACCAGGTGTCGGTCACGTCCTTGCCGGGCGTGGAGTCGCGCAGCTGGAAGATGGTGAGCGATTCGCCCGGCTTGGTGTAGCTGCGGATGATGTCGGCGTGCGGCACTTCCTGCAGTGTGCGCTCGACCTTGTCGGTCACCTGCTCGGCCATTTCCTGCGCCGAGGCGCCGGGCCAGAAGGACTGGACCACCATTGCGCGGAAGGTGAACGGCGGGTCCTCGTCCTGCCCGAGCTGGAAATAGGCCACGGCGCCCAGCACCAGCAGCACGATCATCAGGTAGCGCGTCAGCGGTGCATGCTCGAGCGCCCATCGCGAGATGTTGAAGCGCTCGCGGTGTATGCCTTGTTGTTGGCTCATGTCGGCGTGTCCTCGCGGTCCGGGCTCAGTGGGACGCCGCCGGTGCGGGCGTCATCGCGGGCGCGCTGGCAGGAACCGGCTCCGCATAGCGTTTGACCTTCTGGCCGGGATTGAGCACATGCGTACCGGCAGTGACCACCTCGTCGCCCGCCTTCAGGCCGCCGGTGACGATGACGGTATTACCATCCGCACCGGACACACTGACCACCTGCTGGCGAACCGTGCCGGCAGCGGCATCAAACAGCCACACGGCGCTCTGGCCCTTCAGCTCGATCAGCGCCGACAGGGGCAGGCGGATCACGCCAGCTTGGTCGGTGCCGCTCACGCGGATGGTGGCCGTCTGGCCAAGCCGCAGCGGGGCGCTGCCGATGTCGGCCTTGACCTGGAAGGTGCGCGTCGTGCTGTCCGCCGCCGCAGCCACCTCGTGGATGGTGGCTGGCGCGGACTCGTTGGCACCCCAGGCCTGCAGCGCGACACCACCGGTCTTGCCGATCAGCGCACGGAATTCGCCGATGCGGTCCTCCGGCACAGTGAACACCGCATCGCGCGGGCCGTCATGCGCCAGCCGCACCACAGCCGTACCAGCGGCCAGCACCTGCCCCGGCTCGGCTGACACCGCGGTGATCACGCCCGAAGCTTCGGCCACCAGGCTGGCGTAGCCGGTCTGGTTGCGCTGCACGCTCATCTGGGCCTTGGCCTGATCCAGTTGCGCCTGGGCGGTCTTCTGGGCAAGGTCATGCTTTTCCAGCTCAGCCTCGCCAATGAAACCCTTGGCGCGCAGCTCCCGGTATCGCTTCAGGTCCGCGTCTGCCTGCGTGAAGCTGCTCTGCGCCGCCATCAGCGCGGCCTGGGCCGAAGCCTGGCCGAGTTGCAGGTCCTGCGGGTCCAGCTGCGCCAGCACCTGGCCGCGACGCACCGTGTCGCCCAGGTTCACCGGCCGGCTCTGCAGCTTGCCACCCACGCGAAAGCCAAGCTGCGATTCGGTGCGGGCGCGGATCTCGGCGGCGTAGTCGCGGCTGCTGCTCGCGCTGCCATCGTTCACCTTCATCGTGCGCACGGCGCGCACCGGCTCCGGCGGCGCTTCTTGTTTGGAACAGGCGGCCAGCCCCAGCAGGGCCAGGGCTGCCAACATCGCGGCGACTCGTTGTGTTTGCATGGCGGAGCAATCCAGGTGCAACAGGAAACAGGACAAGGCGAGCGGCCCCCTCTCCAGGTGACCACACGCTGCTAATGACTGACTGGTCAGTAATGTAGAAGCTCTGCCCGCCAGCGTCAATCGCATGTCGCCACCCGGCGGGCACCGGAGCGTCGCAAGATTTGACGCGGCCGTGCCTCGGCGCGCATGGACAATGCCGCGCTGTGAGCGTCGACCACTACGAAAACTTCCCCGTCGCCTCGTGGCTGTGCCCACCGAAGCTGCGGCCGCCCATCGCGGCTATCTACTGGTTCGCCCGCACCGGCGACGACATTGCCGACGAAGGCGACCTGCCAACCGAAAGCCGGCGCGCTGAACTGCAGGCTTACCGTGCCGAGTTGCAGCGCGTGGCCTGCGGTGAACCGCCGGCCACGCGCTGGGCACACATCTTCGGGCCGCTTCAGCAAGCCATGCAACAGCACGCGCTGCCGCATGCGTTACTCGACGACCTGTTGGCCGCCTTCCTCTGCGACGTGGCCAACCCGGCCTATGCCCACCGCGAGGCCTTGCTCGGCTACTGCCGCCTGTCCGCCAACCCGGTGGGCCGCCTGCTGCTGCACCTGCATCACGTCGACGACGTCGCTGCCCTCGCGCAGTCCGACGCCATCTGCAGCGCCCTGCAGTTGATCAACTTCTGGCAGGACCTCAGCGTGGACCTGCCACGCGGCCGCTGCTACCTGCCGGCCAGCGATCTGGCACGGCACGGCTTGCAGGCAGATCGACTGCAAGCCGGCCCGGCAGCACAAGCAATGGTGCGCGAGCTGTGCGACTGGGCCCGTGCGCTGATGCTGCAAGGCGCGCCGCTGGTGCACCGGCTTCCCGGCCGCGCAGGCTGGGAATTGCGTCTGGTGGTGCAAGGCGGGCTGCGCATTCTTGAGAAAATCGACGCCATGCGTCACCAAACATTGACGCAGCGTCCCAAGCTGCGCCGCACCGATGCGCTGCCACTGCTGTGGCGCGCGCTGCGCATGCCCCGGCCCCGCCCTTCACTCGCGCTGCCCGCATGACAACGCCTCAGCAATACGTGCAAGAAAAGGCTGCCGCCAGCGGCTCCTCGTTCTATTACGCCTTCCTGTTCCTGCCACCCGAGCGCCGCGCCGCCATCACCGCGTTCTACGCCTTCTGCCGCGAGGTGGACGACGTGGTTGACGAGGTGCAGGACCCACAAGTCGCTGCAATCAAGCTGGCCTGGTGGCAGCGTGAAGTTGCACAGAGCTTCGCCGGCCAGCCCAGCCACCCCGTGATGCAGGCGCTGATGCCGCTGGCAAAGGCCTACGGCATCGAAGTCCGGCACCTGGACGCGGTGATCGAAGGCTGCCAGATGGACCTGGAGCAAAGCCGCTACCTGGACTACCCCGGCCTGCAGCGTTACTGCCATCTGGTGGCCGGCGTGGTCGGCGAAGTTGCCTGCAGCATCTTCGGCCGCACGCAGGACAGCACCGTGGCCTATGCGCACAAGCTGGGCTTGGCGATGCAGCTGACCAACATCATCCGCGACGTGGGCGACGACGCACGCCGGGGCCGCATCTACCTGCCGATCAGCGAGCTGCAGCAGTTCGACGTGAAAGCGCACGAACTGCTCAAGCGCGACGCGCCCTGGGGCTACAGCGAGCGCTTCACCGCGCTGATGCACTTCCAGGCCGAGCGCGCGCACCGCTGCTACGACGAAGCGATGGCGTTGCTGCCCGAGGCTGACCGCGCCGCGCAAAAGCCCGGGCTGATGATGGCCAACATCTACCGCACGCTGCTGCGCGAGATCGAACGCGAGAACTTCCAGGTGCTGCACCAGCGCATTTCGCTGACGCCGGTGCGCAAGCTGTGGATCGCCGCGCGCACGCATCTCCGCGGTCGATGAGCACCCAGGCGGCGCGTGTCGCGGTGATCGGTGCCGGCTGGGCCGGGCTGGCCGCCGCCGTCGAGCTCTGCGCCGCCGGTCGCCAGGTGTTGCTGCTGGACATGGCGCATCAACCCGGCGGCCGGGCTCGTTCGCTGGCGCAGGGCGATTTGCTGCTGGACAACGGCCAGCACATCCTGATTGGCGCCTACCGCGACACGCTGGCACTGATGCGCCGCGTGGGCGCGTCGCCCGAACACCTGCTGCACCGCAGCTCGCTGACGCTGCGCTACCCGGACGGCAGCGGCCTGGTGCTGCCGTCCGGCCCTGCGCTGCTGTCCTTCGCCCGCGGCGTGCTGGGCTGGCACACACTGCCCTGGCGTGACCGTGTTGCGCTGCTGCTGCAAGCCAGCCGCTGGGGCCTGCAAGGCTTTCGCTGCGACCCTTCCTTGACAGTGCAGGCCTTGTGCCGCGGCCTGCCCGCGAGCGTCATGCAGGCACTGATCGAGCCACTCTGCGTGGCCGCGCTGAACACGCCTGCCGACCAAGCCAGCGCGCAGGTGCTGCTGACAGTGCTGAAAGACGCCTTGTTCGGCCCACGCGGCAGCGCCGACCTGCTGCTGCCGACAGCGCCGCTGCAAGCCCTGCTGCCAGACCCGGCGCTGGCCTGGCTGCAGCAGCGTGGCACCGAATGGCGGCCTGGCGCACGCGTGCAGCAGCTGCACCGCCTGGCCGAAGGTTGGCAAGTGCGGACCGATGAAGGGCAGGACGATGTGCAAGGCGTGGTGCTGGCCTGCAGCGCCAACGAAGCCGGCCGGCTGCTGGCCCCGCATGCGCCCGACTGGGCCGAGACCGCGCAAGCGCTGCGCTACGAACCCATCGTCACGGTCTGGCTGCGAAACCCGGCGCACCGCGCCTGGCCGGAGCCCATGCTGGCCTTGCAGGCCGACGCGCAGGCGCCGGCACAGTTCGGCTTTGACCTGGGCGCGCTGGGCGGGCCGGCAAACACGCTCGCACTGGTCATCAGCGGTGCAGCGCCTTGGGTGGCGCAAGGGCTGCCAACGACGGTCGCTGCGGTTCGACGCCAACTGGCGCAGGCATTTGCCGGTCGATCTGAATTCGACTGGGACGATGCGCAGGTCGAGCTGGTGGCCGTGCGCGCCGAGAAACGTGCCACTTTTGCCTGCACCCCCGCGCTGCAGCGACCGTCGGCAGATCCCCTGCCCGGGCTGCGCGTGGCGGGTGATCACGTGGCCGGCCCGTATCCGGCCACGCTGGAAGGCGCAGTGAGGTCCGGCCTGGCGGCGGCACGCGCGCTCATCACCAGCTGAAACATGACGCTCGCGTCACGGCGATTTCGCGGCGATCTTCCCACCGGCCATTTCGCCATGTAAAAATGGCCGCAGATCCACGCTGCTTCGCCATGACCAAAAAAGATCCCAACACGCCCAGCATCCAGGTGCTGGCACGGGCTTTTTCGCTGCTGGACGTGCTCGCTGCGCAACAGGAC
>Ga0307514_10003646_pt1 | contig 14618 bp, 18 predicted proteins | sample 16_EM_MG_FD_203088 | JGI IMG/M metagenome (GOLD analysis project Ga0307514, IMG submission 203088) | Populus trichocarpa ectomycorrhiza microbial communities from riparian zone in the Pacific Northwest, United States - 16_EM | ecosystem: Host-associated > Plants > Roots > Unclassified | place... | reverse complement strand
TAGCAAGGGAGAAATGTATGAGAACAGGGATATGAAAACCTATACACTCTGTCCGGTACGGTATTGTATGGCCGTCCGGTATAGCGAGGGGTAATTTGCTGGTGTGAAATCTTGAAGCCTCTGGTCCGTCCGGTGTAGCAAGGGATCCGGTATAGCGAGGTCCGTTATAGCAAGGGTGGACTGTATATCTGTCGGAATATGGGTACGAAGAGGTCGGCTCGGGCCTAACCGGCGGCACGTACGGGTACAAGAATGATAATATTACAACTTCGCTAGGAATCTGAAGATCTACCTAACTAGGTACAAGAGTGTGAATTATTATATATAGGAAAGCGGGGTAGGTAGGTCAGGCCACTCACCACATTACCTGGCCAGCATGCAGCTCAGCGAGCTGAAGCAGAGTGCGAGATCCTACACTCAGAATCAAACTCAGAAATCTACGGCACTGCTTTTAACCCTTAGATTCTGAATCTCTCATTCTAATCAACATCCATCAGTGCTAACCTCCTGTCAGTACAATGGGAAAGCTACAGAAAGCTCTCGTTGCCTTCATCAATAGCATCCCCGATGCAACTCTCAGTGCGCTTCCCCAGCAAAGTAAGAGCAACATCTACTCCGATAACGACTTTCGTTTGGACATGCAAGGGGTATGTAAACTTCATTTGTGAATTCCGGGACTTGAAAGAAATTGACTGAGGATTGTAAAATCTGTGTTGATTGATAGTTGACATCGGCGAAACCCCAAAAACATAACCTCCAAGTCCAAATCAATAACCAAACAACAATCAGTACGGCGAAGAAACTTGCGCCAGCGACTGTTGCAAAGTATTTGGCTCCAGTGGACCCTGCGCAAAGCGCAGCCACGGTGAGAAAGGGACTATTGGATGGGATCATGGTTTAGTCTGTCGAGTTGAAGATAGCTCATGTGCCTGGCTGGATCTTACAGCTTTATTTGTTTTGAAATTCATGTGAAATGAGATGGCCAACCTGAATGTCAGGGATATGTAGTTAGTCAATATAGCTAAGGCTATTCTAAAATGGACTTTGACATATCAAAACATTATAGGACATATAGACTACAGTACAGTCACCCTCGAGCTCATTACTAGCTGTTCCAGGTATCACAGCTAACGTACCGCCTTGGGCGCATGTATAGTGTGATAGGTCATGAGTGCCTACTTTAACACCCAAGTTCAGTGACTGTCAAAAATCAACAATGTCGACATCACGATATGGCTCCCACTCAACCAAGGTGAGTACTTAGGTATGTACCAACACCAATTGATGTGTCGATCATGGTCATAATCATAAGTTCGAGAGTGGGGATGGTGTACAGAGGGTACCAGGTGTTGACATACAAATTTAGATGGATTTAAGACTGATCAGTAGTATTTTGTGTTCTCGTGCCCAGACCGATTTACTTTTTGGTATCAGTAAACCAGTCTGGAGCTAAGCTGCTCAGATTTCTACTATGCTAGCTGCTCCGGCTGCTCCGCCATGCCACTCAGCATCCGGAACAGAGATGCAGTTGAAAATATCCAATACACTTCTACTCAGTAACATTAGCCTAAAGTTGCTCCTACTCTGACGTCAGTTGAGAGGTCACGTGATGCTAGCATGCCTGCACCGCGCAAAGCTGGACGCTGAGCAGAAAGACGCTAGTAAATAATTAATCGGTCTGGAGACGAGAACAGCCTTACCGAACACTTCGCGGCTTTCGACGCCAGAGAAAAGAATAGTATAAATCGACTCAGCTCGCACTGGGGATCAAGGAGGTCCGATTTTGAGAAAGTCAGAACTACAAAATCTCCCCTAGAGGGTCGAGTTCGCCAACCCCACTACCTAGGGCAATTTTCCAGCGAAATTTAAATCCTACGTTGCAACTGTGGGAGCCAGTAGTTTAGGGGAGGCTGTTGCAACACCCATCAGTAGTATAAACCGGTACACAATAGACAAAGACGATACCAAAAAAGTCAAGTTCGCAAAGGCAAAAAGACACTGGGTGCACTGAAAACTTCAGCAACAGAGGCACCTAGGCAAAGTAGTTAGCGAAGACTACCCCTCTTGGGGACCAGAGGAGCCACAGCAAGTACCTATATTACATGCTACGCTGGCAAAGGGTAAGAAATTGTCAGACCAGATGGTGGGGTTGAGGAGAGGAGGAGAGTGAGGAGGAAGGATATGGGTTGATGCTCTAGTGGAGGCTGAACTTGAGTTTCAAGTGAGAATAATTCCGGATATCCAGCTCCTAGTTTCCCTATTTGGGTACTTTCCTCAAATCACCATTCATATTCCATTTCGGGTTTCCTAGTTCAGCTTACTCATTGACTGAGAGGAAATCCAACACCCTTACTTCCTCTAGCGCCATGAGGAAGTCAATCATATCGTCTCTGGCCCACCAGTCCATCTCGTCATCCAGTCTGTTATTTTCCGTACCAGTAGGAGTTTCGGCAGCATCAGGAACGACCATAGTTTGCCTCGATGTCATGTCACGATCCCGGCAGTGCGATTGGTAAACTGACAGTCACAGACGCATTTCACCGTGTGCGTGCGCCCCGATGCCCTCCTGTGAACTTGGACGTCATGACGCCTCACCCAATTCCTGTATGTTGTGACGCCGCACTCTTGGGACCTACAACTCCAAGTCCCACGTTGCTCTTGTTGCCTGAATGCTATGTCCTTGTCGAGCCTCTCACAGTCCTCTCTCCGAGTTTAAGACTGCAGTCTTATCCGGCAGTTTCTACGATATTTGCTCTCATTCCCTCTCCTTGCTTTTTCCACGAATAAAATATATCAAATCCGCTATCTCAAAAAAAAAAATTTTTTTCCTTACTGATCCCAACCATATTCCACTCTCCGGTACGCACAACCAAGAAACCAACATACCGATCACAAACATACAGTGCGTGGGCAAAAGAATCCGCGACCCCCCCTGCAATATTACCCATGCACTGTATTTAATACTAAATGCTCTACATATCTCAAAAAACTAGAAAAAAATTTCACAACTATACACTTAGGTACATACAACCAAGATACCAAGAGACTAATCCCAAACACATTCCATACTTAAATATACATTCAACGTCTCTTCCTTCTTCACTTCTGACCCCAAAATAAAGGCTACGTGTCCCTGTGTCCCTACCCCCTCCCTCTTGTCTACCCACACCTCTCCCACAAACAAGATATCCAATGTACTCCTGAACCCCCCCATTCCAGAAATGCATGTGTATTATCTGACAAGTGACATGCATTCTGGTAGTACACTTGAAGATCCTTAGTAGTGATGGTGGCCAGTGGCCCTTATTTCTTGATCCTCGTCGTCTGCCCATGTTCCTTGATTTATCAGTCTTGGAGTCATGTCCCAGTTGAAGGTACTGCTACTGCCTGTATCCAATGACTATTGCAGCATCTTTTCTAATCTTTCCAGTGCCGTTTTTTTTGCCTCCCCCTGCTCTTCCTCTATCGCCTTCCTCTTCTTTCCTCCTGCTGTATCAAAACCATCCTCGTCTAACTTGATGATTCTCCGCTTCTCCTTCGCTTTTCCCGCCTTCTCGTGTCCTGCCTTCTCTATCCTTTCCGATGCTTTTCTCGCCGCCGAGAAGCAGACCTTCGCCATATGTCCATATCCCCTACAGTTGAAGCACTGCACTGAGCTTCTTTCTTTCCATACCCCTGCAGGAGATGCGGCTGTTCCTGGTTGGACTCTTCTCGAATATTGTTCCTGCACACCAGTAGCTCTCTCAGTTCCTATTCCTAGGGCTGTCTTCGATCCTACCTCGATTTTTCTCTTTCCCCTCTACCACATCACCTCAGGCTTCATCAGCCTCTCCACCTCCTTTCTGTCTTTAACTTCCAGCAAGATTCCCGTGACCTTCGGGCTACCCCACCTCTTGGGAACCCTTGGTCCCTGCCTTATTCCCAGGTTCACCTCCTAGAGACATTCATGCATCTGCTTTCTGGTGCATTCCTTTACATGTGGGGCGATAGGTATTCTCATCATAGCACTCGTACCGGTACTCTCCATCCTGAACACTGTAATCAGCTTATTGAGACAACCCCTACTAAGTATGATAGTCATAGATCTATTCCATGACTATCTTCCATCTTGTAGGTTATACTTCTATCTCATAAGTTACATCTTATTTAAAAATGTATCTCATAGATTATAACTAAGTCCATAGTAATATAATATTTTTTTATAGATAGTATAAACTTACCTAAAATGTGATGTAGCGTGAGGTAGGGTACGCGAGTGTCGGGGAGTCTGGTGAACTGGTACTGTCTACCAGTAATATCGGGGGCGGGTCTTGTGTGGATGTATCGTACGGGCGGCTCGCTCAGGGACACGTGGATTGAGGGCCGGATAGTACGAATTGAGGAACAAGAGGAGATGCGGGTTGTAGACGTCGAGCAGGGAGATCTCAGCGGGAACTGGGAGCGCCTTGGGCGGGACCAGAGTTGGACGAGCAGGCATGAGCGGGGATGAGGTATCAGGGGCGGGGTAGTCTGGGCTATGCTCGAAGGTGGAGTTTTCAACTAGTGACAGGAGTGTATACAAGTTGTTGCGTAGAGAAGAAAGAAGGAAAGACAGAGCAGAGAGCAATCGGACGTATTCAAATACGTCTCAGGCGTCGTGTTAGGGAATTCGTGTTCCTGTACATTTGTTAATTTCGTTATTCCTGTTTTTCACGATATCTAGTTGCGGAGCTAGGATATCGCGGGCTCCGCAGTTTTCCGGACTTCGGAGTCAGTTCTTGAGTCATACGTTTCATATTTACGATGTCTGGGAAGTTGATATCTATGACTCTCTGTCACTCTTTTGTCGCTCATATTCCCTCATTCTCGAGCAATTAATTCTTGATAGAGAGCTCATACACTTAGCAAAAAAAATTGTTCAATTCAATGTAATTGATCCGTCTTTACAAGGATTGTAATACCTGTGAAATAGGAAGAAAATTGAACCTCGGTCCCAAAAGCAGATAAAAGGTCCAACTTTGATCAAGCTTATGTAGAGCAAGAGAAGGCACGAATTCAAGCTGTTGAGCCAGTAGAAGCTATGAAGGTAGTAAATCAAGAGGCATAGAAGTTGTTGAAAGAAATGAAGGCTATAGAGGTGAGAGAGCCTGCTCAAAAGCCAACACAAGGTACTCCAAGCCGGAGTCGTGGAAATATAGCTCGATCCAGAAGTACTAGATAGTTCAATTCAATGCCGAGGGAGCTAATTTACAGTACTGGGAAAGTGCAATGCCATTTATGACACTTTGTGGTATATATAGCTCTATATTCCATACATGGATTGACTTCATACTAATACAGTATATAGAATGGACCTATGCGGAGCCTACGGCTGCTAGTAGTGCTCGTGATAGGAGAGGTGGGCGGGGTAGGAAGGAAGAGGGGGGCTATGAGAGATATTGATACTGGAGGTACTGTAGCGGGCTCAAGTTACATTTTCGCATGCTGGCGATAGGAAATTTGGGTTCTTCGTGTTTTTGGGCCTATATTCGAATTCATTGTTCGCATTGTTGGTATATCATATTGCATTGTTTAGGCTATTTTTTCTTTTTGGAGTCTATCATACGCCCCTTCAGCTTGATCGGCACTACCGATACCGGTACTCGCTTTTGGCCTAGCGTAGTCACTTGAAGGCAATACGGTACGGTACTGTATCCCGTACCGGTAGACTGCTAAGACAGAGTCCACCGTGCTGATATCAATGCTATTGTTCCTATTGTTAAGAACAATGGGATATACATACCTCGTAAAAGTTGTATGTCTGCACCGTGGGCTCTCAGCAGTCTAAGGGATAGCCTATCATAGTAACCAGACTAAGATCTATTGAAGATGCCACTACCTCTTCTAACCTAGTGTATAGAAGCACTAACCCCAATAGCGTAGTTACTACCTCTTTGCTCCCGCCATAGCCTCACTAATTTAAAAATTAAAAGAATTGAAAAAACTGCCTAGGTACTATACTGCTACCGGTACACCGCTCTTACATATAACCTACCACTAGTCACCTCCTCTCATATCGTGACTAGGTAACCTATCACTAGTATAGTTATTGCCTCTTCTAGCTTGCAAGACTTGTAATCTTGACTCGAGCTTGGCAAAGTATGTGTTAGTCTGGTTGGCACAAGCCCCTCGTAGAGTATTTGTAGTCTGGTTGGCACCTACTTGTAGTCTAGCTGGCACCAGGCAGACTAAGGTTTGTGACAAATATATACAGCCCCATACGGAGATGAGAACGATAATGGATTCATTCGTGCTACCCTGTTCTCGTGCCCAGACCGATTTATTTTTTGTGGTAGAAAATCTGCTACCCCCTAAAAAGTTTGGCCTACACCCGTAATAAATTACAAAATAAAACAAAAAACAAGAGTCCCCTTACAATGCAAACTCCCCCATCAGTCTGAGCCAGGCCACGTCAGCTCGGTCCACGGCATACTCTTTTTTTGCCCTCAGAACTTCTTGCCTCAGTTCTCCAAGGTTCAAAACCATACGCCGGTCATCCCCTTCCCGCCAGTGTGGATCTTCAGGGTCTGCACTTCCGCGATTTCGTTGCTTCGGCAGAAATAAATCAGCAATTGTTAGGTAAGGGTTCTTTCCAGCAGGCGTTATCTTGTCGGGATTGACCTTCGTCCATTGCTATCCATCGTTTATTGTCTGCAAGATTGATGCCCTTGGTGCAATCGTTATATCTCCAAAGTTCCATCCAAACTTTGAGTTTACCGACCCACAAGCCAGGGTCAATATTCTCAAAGGCGATAGACGCATCGATTGCCATACTAGGAGGTGAGGAAATAACACTGTCACCTCCATCAGATTCATCTCCCAGCTCCACTCCCCTCTCCGGACCCTCTTGTCCCTCAAAGAGTGTTTGTGCCTTTGCCCGCAGACTATCCATGCCATTCTTTGGTTGTGTATACTCTTCATCCCTACAAGAATGCACACTCGAATCCTACCACCGCCCTTCACCAACCACTGTTCAGCAACCCCCGGAGACTGGCCCCCTTCTGTGTGCATCCAACCTTAAGGACGACACTTGGCAAGCTCCTGCCCTGAGGTCGAATCGCAATATCAGCTCCTTTCCGAGTGCTTCTGGCTTCTTTTCCTGACCTGACTGCACAGTACGTTTGCGTTTAGAGCTGTTAATTGCAGGGGGTGGCTCATAGCTCTCAGCGTTGTACAGCCCAGTGTGAAGGCGGCATGAGATCCCTCCAACATGTATGTCTTTCCCTTCCGCTTTAGTTAGAATGTCATCACTTATCCATTGAGTCACCGCTGAACTAGCCCAGAGCGTGACTGCCTGGATCATGATGCACACTACATATATGTACTTGCAAGCTCCTGAATTTTGGCATTTTCCTCCTCTTGTGTTGTTGGCAACTGTGGGTGATGATGACAGAAATGCCGTACTTGTGCACTTGTAGTAGTGAATTTTGCTGCTACCTTCCAAGGAAGTCGGGTGCAATGAGTGCAATAGATGTGGTGGCGCCCTGACTCATCGTGAATAGACTTCCGAATTAATAGCTTTCGGCTATAGAGGTAGTTGCTAAACCGACGAGACCCAGTCCCTGATACTGTATAGCCATCTTGTAATTCTTGATATCGCCCTGCAAGGGAAGCAATAAACTCTTGGACTGCCGGTGGAGGTTGTGTGCCACATTAATTCAAGCACACGTGAAGTGTGCATGCAACCCTATTTTGAAGACTCCCACACTCTGGGTACCTTCGGCATTTCACGGTTGCAACGACCTCCGGGCTCGAGCCGGCTCGCCTCGTGCCCAGGCATTGTATGGGGCGTAGGGTTGAACTCCGCTCGGGCTTTCGGAGGAAGGTGGTTATGGATCAAGGTGTAGGGATCGCAGACTTGACCAAGGGTGAGCAGAGTATATGGCAGGATAACCCCTTGGGAGGCTTGGTCACAGAACTCTGAAATCTGGCGAATGTGAGATTCCGGTCGGCTAGATTGATCGTTCCCTGTCTTTGCTGCCTCCGTGTGGAAAGGTAGTGTGCTCGGTAGACGGTGCGCGATAATCCCACACAGGGATATTCTGCCTTCGATACGGCTAGTCCCAGGCTACATTTAGGATAGATGGGGTATTGGGACACTGGAAGACTCGGAGAACCTGCGGGGTAAGTGCAGCCTGTGGCGAGAATATCAACTTTGGGCTCCTCCGAGCTCGGGGTAGTTGCTCGGAGAGCAGGAGTGGGGTACCGGTGCATCCTGTTATAGTAGGTTTGTTAGCAAACTTAAGACTGGACGACAAATGCAAACAAGGGCGGTGTCAAGTATAGATACACACGCCAGGTACATAGACATGGGTAGGCAGCGAATAAATGTGTGATGAATTTCCAGCTGCTGTGGGTGGCCGCAAGTCCTGTTTAAGAAGCTTAAGTGTGTCTCGTGCCCAGCTTCTATATCGGTAAAATAGATTATTAGTTGGCATGTGGCGATTTATAATTACTTACAAATGGCCACCTAGTCTTATGACGGTAGCTCATTCGATTTTGTAGTTTGGTTAAATATCTACTAAGTATGCACATCCACCTCTACTAGATCTTGATGTACCCTCATGTTGTAAATAATCATTCTCCAGACAACAAGTATTCTCAACGAGTTGACTAGGTAACAAGAGTACCTAGTAGCAATATATATATCTACCACATACCACATCCCTATATTTCAGTCCGGTCATCCCAAACTAAAACACTGCAGGGTTTTAGAACCTATAACATATCAAGGTATTCATAGTATGAAATACGGTCTTTTATGTATGAGTTGCGATCTTGCAACTGTTTAGGACAGTCTGCGGAGCGATGTGTGGTGTTGGTGTTGAAATATCAAAAGGCTAGAGGCGACAGCGGAAGATTCTAGGGATAATAGAAAGGCTTGTTCGACGTACTTGTTCGATTCAATGTCTCTTATTCGGTTTCATACTTCATACAGCATTATTACAAGGCCTTTATATATCGGCCCGACACGTAGACATTCAACTCCCCGTAGCATTCTCCATTCTACACTAGTATTGCATTCCCCGTGGCATAGCATTCCGGAGCATAGCATTCCCCGTGGTATAGCATTCTCCGGAGCTGCATTCTCCGTAGCGTACTTTCAACAGTTGGAAATCTATCTGTTACTCAGCCTGACGAGTGAGGCTCAGTACTTCAACGGGCCAGGCCACAAACCAGGTGGTCCAGGCCATACCGGCAGAGTTAGGTGGTAATACACTGGCACTGTAGATCCGATGTATATGTATACATATATATATGTAAAATGTGTCGACCTATCATTGTGTTAAAAATCGGTGTTGGCACGTTGCTTATCATTGTGTTAAAGACATCCCGAGCCCAGGCCAGTCCAGGCCAGGAATCGCGCGGCCTGGTTATTTGGGCGAGGCCCTGGCTGAACCATACACCGTCCAGGCCGTTGCCGGCCGTCGTTGTGGCCGGCTAGCCCGCCCGTTGAGAAGACTGCCCGGGGCCCACAGGCCGTAGTCCCCTGCTGGGCCACAGCACGACATGTACTACCACCAGCCGAACGAGGACCTGGCCAGCCTATACCTCTCGCCCCCCAAATGGTGATCTGGGCCCCGGCGAACGTGGCTCTCATAAATGATGCATCGCATGCCCTCATTTGACGATGGAGTGGATTTTGCGTGTGTTGTGTTGAATGGATTGACCACACTGTGGCTGCCTTGATTCTTCCTGGAGTAACCCCCATTATGGTTTACCTCCTCCACCTGCTCCCAGCGCTCCCACTGTTGATGCCGCCGCTATCACTGCAGCTACCCAAAGCGTGGTGACCACCCTGGAAGTCCCCCTGCAAGGATACGCCGATACTCTGCTAAGGGCAGAATTGAGGGAGATGACTAGTGTTGCCGCATCCTTTGTCGCTGTAGATTCCAACACATGTGCGCCACTTAACCCCAGTACCCCGGCATTTCCCTGGAGGGGACCTGGCGTGCCTGAAGCCGAGCCACACTACTCCACCAGGACGCCTTTTACATCTCTTTCATAATGCAGGGAAATGTCGGGGTGCCGGGGTTAAGTGGCACACATGTGTTTGGATCTACAACCACTAAGTACGCGGCAACACTAGTCATCTCCCTCCATTCGGCCCCCTGTCTCTCTGCTATAGCAACAGATTTTGTATGGCGAGACAGAAGGGTTTACTAACCACCAGTTCATGCGGTAGAGTTTTTAGGAAACCATGAACCTCTGTTGGCCAAAGGTTAACCCCCGGGACCCTCATGCAGTGAGGTTATTCCCGAGGGTCTCAATTTCCGTCAGGTTACTTGGGGTTTTCTCTTTCCCGTTCATTTGTTTTTTCTGTGCTGTTTCTTCCCCTTGTTTTCTTCCTTCACGTCCAGTCGATGTGTTTTGATGGGCAATGACTTTGTATTAAGATGTATGTGTATCCCCTGAATGCCGGACCGAATAGTGCAGCCATACACATGGTTTGTCCACGGCTGGATACGGTACTCGGGGTCCACTTCTGTATTCTGTATTTACGTTCGTGGCGTTTGAGTGAAATGGCAGAGGTCAAAGATGGTCACTGTCTAGGACCACAGTAAGGCAGCATTGAACACGCAGCCGCGGACTGGAAGCCTGTCGACAGCTTTACGAAATTGGGAAGTCAGAGGAGCCCTGGTGCGTGTGCGACAGTTGGACGCCGTAGAATGTAGCGCATTTATAGTGATGTCCCTGGGTAAGGGACGGTAGGGGGCGATCGAGCGAGCAGATGTGGGATGATGAGGAGTGGTGCGAGAAGGTGGCGGATTTCATCATGTGATTTAGTAGATAGTTTGGGACTGGCCCAAGTGGTAGAAGAGAGGCCACCTAGAAATTCCCAGGAGCTGCCATATTCTAGATAGGATGAATACGATTAATGATTACTTAAAAGAAAAGAAAAAAAAGCCCGTAGACAGGGAAATTCAGGTGTTCAGGCCAGCGTACCACCCTTCCTATCCCCGTGCCTTTTACCCTTCCCCTCTCCGCCCTCCTCTCCCACTCCTTCCTCAAACCCCCCTCCGTGATTACTTTCAGGATTAGACCTGCCAATCGAGGATGCCGAGGACGTTGAAACGGTTGATGGTGATGGATATGAGTAGGAAGTTACGTGTGTGGTGGGGTGAATCGCATGAATGGAGGGGAGGACTGGGGTCTGAGTAGGGAGGAGTCGTTGCCAAGAATGCCAGTTCATTTTTTGGTCACAATGGGACTGCAAAGTTCTTAAAGGGGGTGGGAGGTGAGACAGGCGGGTACCTAGTGGATCTAAAAGAAGACAAGGTGGAAGAATGGACCGACGGGAGCAGGATAGATGGCAGAGCAGCGGCGGCGACGAGGCCGACAGCACAGTACTTAGGCTCGATGGCACGATAGCGGACGCAGAGGCGTTAGGCATATCAATGGCGTGGGATAGATATCGATGTGACGTGGTGACCCTAGATAGCCAGGGGGTGATACAGAGGATACAGGGACTAGTCTTTCAAGCGCCCCGGTCCTGGATTGAGGAACGACTGGCGAGACAGATGGTGGCCGAGCCCCCGAGGGTACTGATGTGGGTGAAGGGGCTCAGTGGGGTGGAGGGGGATGAGACAGTGGACGCAAGGGCGGAGAGAGAGGTATGGATGGAGGAGCGGATGCACCTGCCTGATATTGTCACACCGGCGGCATCCGACAAGCTTATCCATTGCACTCCCAGGCGCCCGCCCACCTGAAGTGGCCCAGGCGAGTACTGAGGGGCCTCACCTACCTGGAAACAGACAAAGGCCCCAAGAGACAATGGCTGAAGGAGATAGGCAAAGTGGATGATGTGAGCTGCGTGTGTGACGGATGGACCCCGCAGAACGCGGCTCACTTGTACATATGCCCATGGGTGGGAGATGGAGCTGGGAGATCAAGGGAACAGGCGAGGAAGGATGAGGGGTGGTGCGAGGAAGTGGCGAGGTTTGTGTAATGAGGAGGGAGTAGGGGCGATGGCGGGAGGTGATACTTTCTTTTTTACCCGTACATCGTAGATAGCGGGGATGGCAGGGACTGGCCCGGGAGGGGAGAGAGGCATCTGGGAGACTAGAAAGCTGTAGTCCATCGTCATAGCCTAGATAGGCTCAATACGATTAATGACTCCTAAAAAAAAAAAGAGGTGAGGCAGCCGCGGAGTTCAGGGTAACGTGGGTTATTGAGGGTAACAGATGGATCACTCGTTTTCTTTGTTGAGTGTCGGATATTATTTTTCGCTGTTTGGTATTATCCATCTTACAATCTTTTACGTACGCTCCTATGGAAATATGGTCCTTGTACGCTCTGATACTTAGCAGCAATATAATGGCTATTCGAACCTATTGACAAACTCTCGATCCTGTGATATGTGACAATGTAGCCGAAAAGGGTCAATGATGACATTGAGTATAAGGGTCCCCACAAGGGCTATTGGTGACAGAACGAAGGCTTAGTACGAGCGAACCAGACTAACGAAGGCTAGATTTTGCGAGCGATCTGAATTGACTGATCTCGTGCCCAGACTCTCTCGGTTTGGCTTGGCGTTGCCTTTTGTAATTTTATTTAATCTGAATTTTATTTTCTGGAGTGGCCTAAGCCCAGTAAAGCATATCAAGAAGCAGACGCAAGTTGCTACAAGCCTGAGTGGAAGGCAATACAGTGACACACCCTACCGCAGATCACACTGTACAACATACATGACTTAGGGACCAATCACACATAGGCGAGACACCAGGTACAAGCTGCAGCTGCAGACATCATAATCCTCCAGCCGTTGCTCAGACTCAACCCGAAGAGTCCAACAAACAAAACAACCCCGAAAATTCCGAGAAGGCAAAAGAGTGCAAACTCGTCACTACGTCGCAAACATCCAAGAAAGCGGCAAACGTACCCCAGTATCAATCACCCCAGATCCCCCGGCACTAACAGTCTTGACAATCCTTACCAACAACATTCTCGAACAAATCACCATCGACTTCTTCGTCTGTGGCCTCTTATACAAAATGCGCAAGCCTGCATACCTTGTCGACATATCAGTAGATGAGTGCTTCAGCTCAGGATCCAACGAAGTCCCAGGCACCTTCCCAGTTACCCAAAACTCAGCCTAAGCTCGCAGGTCAACATAACGATGCAGAATGGATCTCCATGACCGAAACGGCATTAACAATGTACGATATCGAAGGAGGCACAATATGAGATATTGTAGCCGGAATGCTGGGATCCCCGATAAAAGCAGAAGCAAGCAGCAAGGCAGGGAGTGCAGGCAAAAAACCCGCTACCCTGTCGGAAGCAGAACGGAGAAAAGTGAATTACTTCGCAATCTTAACAATGAAAAAAGAACTCTGAAGCTGCAATCAGTGTGAAAATCGGAATTACCAAGAACGCGCACCAGGCATACAAAAGCCTCAAGGCAAACTATGAGGGGAAGACAGTTACAGGCTTAGAGGTCCTATTGGCAATCTTTGTCAAACTCGTTTACGATGACCGATCCAATTTATTAAGAAAAATTTCGGTAAAGCGCTTAGGGAGATAATCAAAGACGACGAAGCCAAGGCCGAATTTCTCCTCCTTACCTTGCCCCCGTTCTACAATACCCTTGTCGAGAACCTCCAAACAAATGCCACCTACACATATGGAAACATAGTCAGGCAGTTAATACTATATGTCTCTGGCTGGCAGAAGAAGAGGAGAACAAGGAATGACGGGACGCAAGAGAACCCCGTAGTACTCAAGACCAACCGAAAATCACAAAAAGACAATGGCAAGCGACGCGACTATTACATCAAAATTGAAAGGGGATGAACCACGTTGAGTCAGAATGTTTTACCAAGAAACGGGATGAAGGAAAAAAGAGGAAATCTAACAAAACAAAGGCAGACGAAGCCGAGGAATTGGATGGTAGGGCATCAGTATGCTATATCATGGTAAAACTAGCTGGAGATTCCAAATGGGAAAAAGAGGGCTGTTTCCAATACAATACTGCAACTTCACACCAAATCACAAACAAACTCCACCTGATCCGCGACATACAAGATGCCAATATCAGAGTCACAGCACTTGGTTTATAGCAGAAGGGAAAAAGTGGTATGTTATATATCATATGCATAATTATGAATAATAACTAATAAACTTTCCTGAGAAAGTAGTTATACATCCAGGATCGATGGAGAAAACCTATGAAGGATTTCGATTACCGAGGGGCTTGTGCCAACCAGACTAGTGGCACATATGAGATGTAGGGTGCAACTACAGTTCAAGTTCGAAGTCATGCAAGTGGGTTGGATAAACATCAAGCCACTATCCAAGTAACAATTTTTGCAGATGGAATCAGTCGGATTAAACTTCTCATTGTTTTTCGTGGCAAAGGAACTAAATTACTCCAAACTAAGAACCTTTGATTTTCAAGACAATGCTTGAGAGAGTTATGTTACGCTAGTCACAAAATCAATGGCAAGTCGCAATTGATTTTGAAGTTAGTATATGTTCTGGGCCGCTCGCGGGCATCGGCCGCCCGTGGGCAGCATATGCCTCCCGCGGGCAATTTATTTAATTCCTTCATTATGGTAGCCAACGCAGTTGAATTTATTGGCTAACTAGAGCTATATAAC
>Ga0307514_10003645_pt1 | contig 14619 bp, 10 predicted proteins | sample 16_EM_MG_FD_203088 | JGI IMG/M metagenome (GOLD analysis project Ga0307514, IMG submission 203088) | Populus trichocarpa ectomycorrhiza microbial communities from riparian zone in the Pacific Northwest, United States - 16_EM | ecosystem: Host-associated > Plants > Roots > Unclassified | place... | reverse complement strand
GGGGCGGGGGGGCCCCCCCCCACACATGTTGGTGAAAAAGTAATCCTCCATTTTGCAATATGCCTGTATCGTACAAAACATTTATTTCCACAGAATACACTTGCCCTTGATGCTCCTGCTTGTAAGCTTTCACAGGAGAGTCACACATTGTAAAGGTAAAAAGGGTGGACCTCAACAAAAATCACCTCCTATATATTACTGTCTGGTTTCTGATAATCTTCTCCACACCATTTTCCCACAATGCAACAACGTTAAGATTGCCATAAAATAGAGGAGAGGAATGCCAACCACACAACCCCCAGAAGCAAAATTCACCAGTGTCTAAGAAGGAAATGATAAAGAAGTCATTAAGAGTTGTTCAGTTTGCAGGAAAATGTGCAGGTCATTAATCAACGAGAAGAGTTTTTCAAGTTACGTGGCCAAAAACTTAACAATATATCCTCCAAATCAACAAATTTAGGTGCAAGATAGCTATTTGTACACAGATTAAAGGTTTTATATATTAATAAGCCCATGTCATCATACTTAGAGCCTCCGGACCTATGAAGTTAATCGACACGTACAAAATTAGTAATATCAGGAGGTAAATTTATGGATCCAGTTTCAAGCCCATCACCTGGATGGCCACATCCATATAATATTCCAGCATAGATGTTAAAGTACTGCTATTTCGAGACCATGTCATGTATTTAACTCATAAAGCACACAGACAATGATTTTAGATATGTAAAAGAGAGGACTTTTACCACCATTCCTGCAACAAGGTGAACTGCAGGGACAAAATATTGATCCACTTTATTCCCTTCGGCATACCCATTGAATGCAATGACCATTGAGCAAGTGTGAATGGTAACAAATGCAAGAGCAATGATTGCTGCAATTAGTAAGACAAAATTAATGTCAGCTACCAAGAATTCACAATGAACTTACAGAAAAGTCCATGTCAACAATCCCTTGAGGATCATGATCTACTAGGTTGCAAAAAATAAAGAACGAAGCACAAAGATGGCAATGAAAATATGAATTAATTAACTCCATTCCATCTAAAGAAAGTAAAAAAATATACTAACCAGAAACAAGAAAAAAGGGTAACTGTGAACACTTGTCAACAAAGAATGTTGCGGGGCCAAATGCTGGTGTTAGCAGGCTAAGACAAAAGAACACAGCATGGGCTACACCATGACCTAAACCACCAGCTGCGCAATTTCATTTAAAGTTATATCAGCTTGCATATCGCATTAGCAAGAAAACGTGCTAGGGGACCATCAGAAATAGCCAGATGATAATCATTCACAATATATCCAGTCAAAAAACAAAAGTTATGGGTGGCAGGTCTGCAATCTGCGCCACACCTTTATTTCACATTTCATTGCAATATTGGAAGATTCCTATGCTTTTTTTCATTCCTTGTTGACCTAATCATATGGTTTCACAAGTCCATGTAGATTAAAATTCACTACTAAGTCGGGGTCTTCTAAAATCCAATGCAATCACAAGTTTAGCACTGATCATAATTACAAAACCAATTGTATTCTAGGAGATCAGTCAATAAAGCAAAAAGGTTGTGCTAGGACATTGCAGCATGAAATATCAGCTCTTAGTTGGTGCTCTCCAACAAAATCCCCTGGGAATCCGTCCCCGAGACACAAACAGCAATGCTGTGACAGTAAAGCAAGTTTTGGCTTTAAATAACAATGATAACATAGAATGACAATCACAGTGCCAATTTGAAGTTTTAAGTTATGGACTGTAGCAATTCTGGCAATACTAGTAGGATTCAATGACGTCTGCAAAGCATACCCAGAGCAATTAGCATCTTGTCTGTCAGAAATAGGCGTGGTTTTGCAAGTCTGTCAGCAAAAGCATCCAATATATCTTCTAATCGCCTACATAAAGTCCATCACAAACAATGTTACCAAAAACCAACTGAGACTTCATCGATTCTCAATCATCAGCTGCACAAAGGAAAAACTGCAAACTTCATAGGCATCAGTATCTGAAGTGGATTTAAAAAATTACTATTCTTTATTACATATTATTTTGCACATTAATGAAAGGCGGGGAGAAAAAAAGATGCAGTTTTAGTTTTATCCAAATGAATGCAAGAATGCAGGTGCAAGGGAGTGGGAAATAACTGGGATAGATTCCACATGAAGGTTACCAACAGCTCAAAGATTTAGCAATTTAGAAATGATTTCCTAGCTTTGCAAACACTAACCTCAGAGTATGTGAATCATCTGCAATATATCTTAAGTAGGCGAAACATTCACAATAGATCTCTGGTCAATTGTTTATTCTGTCTTGTTCTCACATTGATTTTTATGCTTTACATAAGAAAGTCCACAAATTTTCTCCAGAAAGCTGCCAGCTTGTGAACTTCAATTGCAAAGTCAAGTAATTTCACAATCCGAACTTATCACATTTCATAGACACATCATCAACAACATTAAATGGAAAATGAACAATAATCCATCATAATTATGAAGCAGAAGGTTTTGGCAAAGAAATAACAAGCACGACTATCTCAAAACCAGAAGAAAGCACCAAACTTACTTGTAAACTTTCCAAAAAAGAATCCGAAGCCCTTCTTGAAAACTAACTGACGTGAGTATAAGAATTGCAAAAGGCCACCATGTAGTTGATTTCAGAGGAAGAAAAGCCCTCCATACTCCAGCTAGCACAATCAGACTCATAAGCCATAGCAGGGTACTACAAACATCAATAGCCAAAAATCCCATCACTAAAAATACATTAGAATTCACAACCAAACAAGAAAAACAAGCAATTAATCAACATTGTCACTTAAAAAGGACATTCTCCAAGATACAATGTAGATAACACAATAAACTAAGCATTACCCATTTCTGTTAAAGAAAAAATATTTTCACTTAGAATTCAAAATCTCGAAAAACCTACGAGAAAAACCACTCAAAATAAAATATACATTAAAACCAATTTCAAGCAAAACCCGTTTCTTCAAAAGTTCAAAACTTTCACTTACACCTCTAATTACCCAAAATGAATCCAAACATCCCATAATTTATATCAATCCAAAACACGCAAACGATAGGGAATTTAAGCTAAAAAAGAGATGGATCAGTGTAATTTTGTTACCTGGAGAGAACAGTGAGGATTAAAAAGGGCTTCTTGGAGATAACGGAGATAAATAGAGAAAGAGAAGGTCCTAATGCTAACAAAGCATACCCGATCCCTGCTGCTACTGTCATTTTTGCTTTTGGGTTTTTCTTTTTTCAGAGAAATCTCAGGTCCTTATGGTGATAGTGGCGATAAACGACTTGTCATCCTTTTCTGCTATGAGATCTTTGAGAAATAGAAGGGTTTAAAATCACCATTTGCCCCTCTGCTGTATCAATTTGATCTGGTCATCCACTCTACATAAAAGTGACTCTAATTAACCCGTTTCCGGGATAAACCCGGTCCGACCCCATAGATTAATCTTAAAAATCTATAATTTAAAGCTTAATTCTAGTCAGGTTTCAAGTTGAACTAATTTTGACAATAACCCCGACAAACCTAGCTGATTTGGCTAGATTGACTTTACCATACTCGATTTAGAAACTTAATCCTAGTTAGGTTTTAAGTTAAATTGATTTTAACAATAACTCAGTCAAATCGAATTGATACAATATAAATACAAGTAAAATTTAAAAGAAACTTAAACAATATTATTTTGAATAAAAATAGGTATAAGCTAATTCAATATTTTAATAACATAGATCCTTTTCAAGATAGAAGTCTATCAACCATGTATTTGGCCTCCTAGTCCATCTCCTATATGCTACTACTTGCACATGAGAGGAGGGGTAAAGTAAAAAATTCAGATTAAATTAAAAAAATTATAAAAAAATAATAGGAAAAACTGAACCATAAAAAAAACCAATTAAAATTTTGAAAAAACCAACCGGTTTGGTTTTGATTTTATAAGTCTGAAACCAAAAAAACCGAGTCAAACTAAAAAAACCGAGTCAAATCGAAAAACTGAACCAAACTGGTTTTTGTTCTAAAAAACCAAACCAAACTGAAAATAATCACCCCGCGTAAGAGCACCCTGTGTAAGAGCAAGTCTGAAGCCATACAAATATTTGTTACAACCAAGAATCAAACCAGAATAGTTTTAGAATTTTGTGCTCCAGTGAATGGGAGATTTTTTGAATTGAATTGAAAAAAATAATCCCATTCTATACTCTTACAATCCAACAAAGTAGAAGTCGAAGACATCAATAAGAGAGTGGTTGTTCTTGTATTTAAAAAAATATTTTAAAAATATTTTATGATCATAAATTGTTTTGATACATAAATATTAAAAATATTTTAAAATAAAAAATATTTTAAAAAATCCGTGTCATTGTAATCGAAAACACTACACCAACGGTGGAATGGGAATCCTTTTACTGAACATTGAAGTTCAATCCTTGGAACTAACTCCTTGTTCTTACGAAATTGTTCTCGCAGGAAAGCTTGTAGAAATGGTTTCCATGGTTTTCTGGATCACTGGCTAGTCCGAAAGGATAGCTAATGTATGGATATTGCCGCATGAAGATTGGGGGCAAAAATTATTATTATTATTATGAGAATGGCAAGGAGAGGCCTTCCTTTAAACGGGAACGAGATCATAGAATTTCAACTTAATTACTTTTAATAATTGAATCTTTCACGAAACCTATAAAATTATTTTCTTTAACCACACTTTCCCATAGCACATCTGCATTAGAAACTATTTGCTAATTTTGCACTAATTGCTATTTTGATATGGTGGTTAAAATATTGTTTATTAAAAATTAAATTTTTTAATGCTTCTGAATTTATGTTAAAAATAAATTTTAAAAAAATAAAAATATATATTATTTTAATATGTTTTTAAATAAAAATTATTTAAAAAATAACTGCCAAAATATATATATATATATATATAGATATGGCCCCCATAAAGCTAAGTTCTTTACTTTCTCTTTGATCTTCGTCCCCAAGTCGAGCGAAGACAGTACTGTCAAAGACATGGATGCAAAGGAGCACAAATTGCGGCTCAGCCAGGATCCAGAGTGGGCAGACGTGACACCAATCCCACAAGATGATGGACCAAACCCAGTTGTCCCCATCGATTACAAGCCAGATTTCATTGAAACCATGGGCTATTTCCGTGCTGTTTACAAAGCTAATGAGTTTTCTCCTCGTGCACTTCAACTCACTCATCAAGCTATTCTTTTGAATCCTGGAAATTACACTGTAAGTGCCCCACTATTTGTTTTTGTTTACTTATGTGTTGATTGTTTGTGCTTTGGTGGGTTTTTTTTTTCGCCCTGTGGGTTGTTTGTTTTGTGCTTAAAGTTCGTGTCTGTTTTGGATTTGTGTGGATTGTCTTGGTTTTTTATGGTGCTTAGGATTGTGGGTTTGTTTTGTTTTTGCAAAATATTGTGAGTTTTGTAATGGATTGTGTCTTGATTTGCAACTGTTTTTGTTTTTTGAACGTCTAGGATGGGGTTCTTCACCAATTGTCAACGTATTAAGAGACTTGCTAAACTATTTCTATTGTTTGTTTTGAAGGTGTGGCATTTCAGAAGATTGATACTTGATGCATTGGGCATAGACTTGAATGAAGAACTGAATTTTATGTCGGGGATTTCAGAGAGTAACCCCAAAAATTATCAGATATGGTGAGCAAATATATCTTCATTTGAATTTGAGATGATTCTATTCACAGATCAGTTGATTAAGTTACCTTTAAAGATGATGGTGCTTGCCACCTTGAGTGGTGCGGTTTATAGTTCGAAAGAGTATTTTAATTAATTCTTTGAGATCAGCTGTAATTTTTAATGTTAGCAGCTTCTTCTTTCTTTTTCTTTTTCTTTTTGAAGTTCTCATCTTCGGTGCAATTTCTTTAGGAAAGCTACTCAATTTGATTCCAAACTCGTTTTATAGACGGGGTTGGTGGATTAGTACATTAGGTTCTTTGAAGGACGTCTGTAGAAACCCCCGTAGGCTACCTGATCGGTCAATGTCAAGAATTTTCTCGTTTTTAGTTATTAAATGATCTTGTAAATTCCATAATGTTAATTGTAATAATGGATTTTTTGCAGGCATCATAGGCGGTGGATTGCTGAGAAATTGGGAACTGATGCCGCATCTAAGGAACTTGAGTTTACAAGGAGGATGCTTTCTCTTGATGCCAAAAATTATCATGCCTGGTCTCATAGGCAGGTTTGTTGTTCTCCAATCACCCCATCTTATATTAGATATGTGTCATAGAGCTCTCATTGGTATGATATTTTTCAGTGTTTGTCATTCTTGTACACATCATTTATAATGGTTTTAAGTAAATTCTTGGTTTTTTCCTCTCCTGGTGCAGTGGGTATTGCAGGCCTTAGGAGGGTGGGAAAATGAACTCGACTACTGTCATCAGCTGCTTGAAAAAGATGTTTTCAATAATTCTGCTTGGAATCAAGTAAGTACAAGTTTGTTGCACATGCTGTTTTTATCCTAACCATATCATAACAAAGATGAAGTGTTCTGTGTGTATCTTAATTATATATCAGGCCCGTTATACTGACATCATGCTTATAGACTAATAATAAAAGAAGGGAAGAAGGTGCTGAGTTATAAGGTTTTTCATGTTTCCAGAGTGATTTAACATTCAACTAACTTGTCAGAAACTTTTTGGTATCACATTCATGTTACCTTTTTTTTGCTTCCATTTTGCATATATGGTTCTTCCCTTTTGGCACAACAATTTATTTTTATCTGTTTGTTCCATGACAGAGATATTTTGTGGTAACTAGATCTCCCCTCCTGGGAGGCCTAGAAGCCACAAGAGAGTCAGAAGTAAAGTACACTATTGAGACCATTTTAGGCAACCCTGGGAATGAGAGCCCATGGAGATATCTTCGCGGCCTCTACAAAAATGACCCCAAGTCTTGGATCAGCGATCCTCAGGTTTCTTCTGTATGTTTGAAGGTTTTGAGTGCTGAAGCCAACCATGTCTTTGCTCTGAGCACACTTTTGGATCTTCTCTCCCATGGTTTCCAAGCTAACCAAGAGTTTAGAGATGCTGTAGATTCTCTGAGACCTTCAAACTCCGACCCAGCAGATTCTGACATAGCAAAAACAATTTGTTCTATCTTGCGGCATGTGGACCCAATGAGAGTTAACTACTGGACATGGCGCAAGAGCAAGTTGCCTTCGTCAGTCTCTGTATAGGTGAAGCACCCATCTGTGGCTTTCTATTCTTGTTAGTTTATAAGAGATGGTTAATGAGGACAAGATGGTAGCAAGGACCGAGGGCATGGTTTTGAAAATGGCGTTCTGGTGACGTGAATGATTCAAGAGTACGGAAAACCCCAATCAAATTTGATTTTGGCTTGGCATTCTAGTTAAACTTCTTTCAAGGCCAGCTAATTCACTCAAACAGCCACCATATTTGTAACTGACTACACCTTGTGTTTTTTTGTGTGGTGTGTTGCATTACTAGACCATAAATTCAATGCCGTTATACTTTTATAATACAATGGTGCTTGGCATTTGTAGTATTGTAGTGCCTGAAACTGGTAGTACAAAATTTCTACTCATGGTAGAGATGTAGCGGAGATGCAATATAAAGTAAAATTGCAGGTATTTAGTTTGCTTCCATATGATGTACAGAATGCCTTTACCATTGCTAGCAATTTCTGGTAATGGCATGTGACGGAGGGTTATAGTGAATCTGCCTTAGTAATCTTGGGGGTCAAAACTCAATGCTGCTCATACCAGAAAATACAGAAGGGCATGCCTGAGAATGAAAAGATGCATTGATTTGATTTTCATGCCTGCATTCTTGGAAATACTCATTGAAGTAATGACGAAATGAATCCTCAACTACAATACATGACCATTAGCACTAATAATCAGTTTCAGAGCACAAGGTCCCCAAGAGTCCCTAGCTTAAGAACTTGAACATTTAGTAAATCTTCTTAAATTCAAGCCAAGAGATGTTGGAAGAAACTAGAGATTTCTAGTAGAACAACATAATTTAAAACCATGAAAAGGGTAGGGGAAGGGATTAGGGATTGAGATTGGCTACTTGATTGGATAGACCAAGGCCTGTTGGGTCTCCATTGGACCAAACTAAATTTTCAGAGAACAAGAGAACACAATTTGCCCAAAAATTCTGTACCATTAATGAAATGCTTTCTGTTGAATGTATGGTTAACGTAAAGCAAAATAGTTATGGATTTGATTCAATCGTTACATATACAAGTTTGTTTAAGATAGCACTCATTCCCCTCCCAAAACTGCATTGCTTCTATCGCCTTGCCAATAAAATATGGGCACCATCTTTTGCCTATGCTGCCTATGAAGCACCAACATTTGATACACAGCAGAATGCCACAAAACGGAATAACTTAAAACTATACTTCCTCGGCTATTGCAATGCAAATACAAAGTAAGAACGGGAGGCCAAAAATCAAAACCAACTAGTGTTTTAGAGCTTTTTGCTCCCACCGGACCTTTTCTGCTTGGATGCCGGACTTGAGGTCTCCTTGAATGCAGATGGACAGAACTCACTTATGCAGCACATTCCACATCTAGGTCTAAGTGGAGTACAAATTGTCTGCCCAAATCCCACCTGTTCGATTCCATGAGCAATAAATTGCATTCGGTTAATATCCCTAAAATGCCTATGAGTTTATGTTACGGCTAGACAGTAACTGCATAACATTGAAAGAGAGGAATTGTGCAGCTCTTTTTGCACCAGTCAAAGACGTAACATGTCCTGGGGCACTTGCTACTAGGCCACTGATTCAAAAAACAGTACACTAGGAGGCTCAGATAAGCCTACCATAATCTTTTGTTGCATAACTCCAGAAGACAGCATAAATAAACAAGGACATTCCAAGATTACAAGTTTTTCAAAATGCTTCAATAATTTGACATGCACCGACTTGCATATGTACAGTTGAGAATACTAGACATGCACATTTTGATTGCATACACATAACAGCACTATATATCTGCTTTCACTTCAGCCAATTATTTTTGTGAACCTGTGTGATGCATGTTTGAGTGTACATGAATGAGCTACACGTACCAAAAGAGGGTTTATTGGAACCCATTCGTCCTTTGGAAGCCATAGTTGCAAAGCCTCTCTTGTTTCCTCAGGAGTTGAAGTTTTCTAGCAGTAAGGGGGGAAAAAAGAACTGATAAAAATGAATATAAACACAGAGAAAGAAGCATAAAAACTTAGTGCAAATATATAAAGAGACAAAGGGAGACAATTTATGATGGTAAGATTCATTTATCTGATTTGTATTCATCATAAACAGTAGAGGAAGCATAAATATGATAAATGAAATAGCTTTATGTGTTCACACATTACAAGGTCACAATCTATGTAGGCCTTTGCTAGATCCTCCTTGAAATTATACTAAATTTGGAACTTTTACAATCATCATTTAATGCTCGATGCATTTCCTTGAATCATTGGAACTTCATAACAAGTTAGACCCAGAAAAGAAAAGGAAATCATGAGTAAAATCACACAAAACCATCATCAGGAAATGCATGGGAAGGTACCTGTTTTGTGCCTGGCCGTGCCACCCATCCAAGGCGGTTGCAAATGCGGTGCACATGAGTATCTACACAAATCCCTTGAACATTGTTCCAAGCAATATTCATTACCTAAAGCCCCACACACAAAAAACTTTAACAAACTAAGCTAGCATCCTTATTATAAAGATTATTTAATTAAGGCCATACCAAATGAGCCATCTTTGGTCCAATCCCTGGAAGGGACAGTAAGTCCTCCAAAGAACTAGGTATATCGCCGTCATACTTCAAGAGACAAATTTTTGCAATTTTCTTCAAATTACTAGCTTTTCTTGTATAAAAGCCAACCTGAAGAAAAACCATAATTAACCAATGCCATAAATCATAATAATAATAGTAATAGTAATAATAGTAAATAACCCATTTATTTAGATGCTGAATGTCTCAGTAAAACAAGATAGCTTCCCCTCATCTGTTCGTGTTGTCATGAGAACACATACCGGGTAAATCAAGTCCTTGATTGCTGTTTCATCAGCTTTGTCAATGGCATCAGCAGTAAGCAGATTGTTTTGCTGAAGACGCTGAATTGCTCCTGCACTCAAAACAACCTATCTGTGAAACAGCAAATATCATGACATGCCACATGCAAGTTTTCAGGTAACTGAATATTCCCAAGCTCTTAGAATAATATCATAATTGAAGAAGCACACAAATGCAATTTGGAGAATAAGACATTCTCTTGAACAAACAAGAATCAAAATAAAACATTTTTTAATGATGATAAACTTATTATTTATTGGTATGAACTTGCCATGAGTAACATGATCCTTTGTTTGGCTTGAGAGAAGTGCTGATGCCAAGACCGCAAATCTTCTTTCCTAAACAAAAGAGAGGAGTTAAAATATCGTTATACTACCAAATTCTAAGAATTTAGAACCCACCAAAAAGCAAAACTACAAGTACAGGGCTTTGAAAGATAAAGTACAGGGCTTTGAAAGATAATCAGAAATGAAATTGACAGCAACTATTTTGTTAAAGTTCCAAACTTTCAGAAAAACAAGTCAGAAGATAGAGATCACTGAAAATGCTGTCACAGAGAATCCACAAAAACTCATTTATCAGTCAAATACAAGAAATTGATTGCCAATCCATATGCACAGAGATAATTCTCCACAGATAATGAGTCAGAATTGGTTCTAGTTTCTTGTATTAGCACAACATTTTCAAAGCTAAGAATAGTTGACAGTGGTGACCCTTCTTTTAAAATGACCAAATGATCATTCTTAAAAGCTTCATGCCAAACAATAATCTGTTAAAACTGAAGCCTAAACGGGGTAATAGTTTTTTATAAGAAACAGAAAATCCAAAATACAGGAACAGGCTCCATCGCAGTAAGCTGAAAGGTCTCCCAAAGACTGAACAATAGGTATAATCTATTACAAATAAAGCACCTCCTTCAAAAAAGAACAGCTACAAACTCTGCAGATGGAGGCACCCATTAAACACGCTCACATATCTAGAGATGTAAGTTTACAATATTAGCAAGTCTTGAAGAGCTTCTGAGCCACCTCATGGGTGGTCTGCATAGCTACCAGGCAGACACTTTGAGACCTAAGGTCTACAAACTCTGCAGATGGAGGCACCCATTAAACACAATCAAGTATCTAGAGATGTAAGTTTACGATTTTAGCAAGTCTTGACAAACTTCTGAGCCACCTTATGGGTGGTCTGCATAGTTACCAGGCAGACACTTTGAGACCTAAGGTCACAATATGCAACAAAATGGGACATCTAACAACGTTTCTCAGTGCGACAGCTACATGAAATTACAAAAAAAAAAAAAAAACAAAGCCATAAACTAATACAATCACATAGAAGCAGACACAGGAAATTATTAATAAAGACTAAGAGAGAAAGTAGGGGACCATTTTGCTAAAGTTTGAATTACAGAAAACATAGGTAATACTCATAAATATGCTTTTGTTAGAGTAATATGCATAATGGAAATGAACAATACCCCAGGAGGAAGAGAGATGCCAGCTTTCTCACATCCCATGGTGTCTACTGGTGCATCTTCAGAAGACCTCATTTTGTGAATCCCTTCAAGGACTTTGTCCCAGTTGAGAGGTGGTTCACCTATATCAAATAAAACATATCATTATCAACAAGCAACAAAAGAAAACAGAAACAATATCTACAAGTGTTCATTATTTAATATATCCCCATCAAAATCCTGCCTCCTCTAAATATCAGATCCAGTTACACAAACTACAAAATTCTAAGTCAATTGACAATGTCAACTAATAACCCACTTGAATATATGATACTGATAAAACTAGCCGAGACAATAGCGACAAATATGGAATGTTGTGATTAACATGGACAATGGCTCATTCAAATGATTGAAGCAATATACCAGTTGTCCTTTTTTTCTAGTTACCATAATTATATCTGATATCAAAATATTGCTTCAACTGTATGTTAGCAGAGTATACCTTCAACTGCATGCTTCATCCAACAAATAGTATTTGCATGAAAGTAACTGCCACCCTTAACCCTGAATCCCTATTCACCGCCTCTCAGATCTTTGATTCTATGTGCTTTATAAATGCTTTTATGAGAGAGATTTTCCATGGGTTTAAGTTATGAGAATCTGGATCACTCATTAGTTTCTTTCAACCAATAATGCCCCCACAAGAAAATGTTTTTCCATCCACATATATATGGAAAACACAAATATCTTTACAAGACTCTCCTACCCTTCACCTGCCAAATCCAAAATCAATTTGACACCTTTCAGTTCTGCATACCTGCTGGCCTAATAGTAGAAGCAGCTTCACTGTCCACAGGAAGCACATTTTCGGTAGATTTTAACTTCCCTGTAGAACCATTTCTAAGAGAAATCAGTACTCTTTATGTTATGAACAACAAACCAAATGATAGTATAACATTTAAAATCCATGTCACAAGCTTAACAATTTTGAACTACCAACAGACCGTGCACTTTCAAGTAAAGCACCTCAGGCCAACAATGGATATGAAGTACTTTAAAAACAGAAAATTTTCACCTCAACTTCACGCGACATAACATTCTACACTCTAAACATCCTCGACCTCAAACAGAGGCAAGGAAAGCACATTAAAAAAAAAAGGAAAGTCTTTAACTTTACTCAAAAAACAAGCAAATGAAAACTAACCCACCACACCCCAAGCAAATTTCTCAATCAAAGTTACCCACTTTCTCTTTTTATCATCTCCTACTTAAATTCCATGCCTTTACAACCTTTGCTAAAGAAGGTATCACTTACTTATCAGGGCAGGACCATTTCCTTTCTTGTATGCAAATTCTTCAATGTCAGGTAAAGCAGATAACTACACCACAAAGATTAAATGAAGTTATTAATCCTATAAAAACAATAACATTATATAAAAAAGACACGAAAAAGACTCTCACTTTCTGCTTCCTGGGCTCTACTTTAACCTCCTTTTCAGCAGCCTCAACAGTGGTTTTCACTTTCCTTTTCCTCACAAAAACACGAACTTCTGGCACAGAAACTTCATTGGGACCTGATATTCATGAACAAAGTATCAAAAGGATATCCTTAAAAACCAAAAAAGATTCAATCTTAATAAGAAGCACTGAAATAAGGACATTTGGGGAGTTTAAGGTTTTGGTTCTCTCTGACCTGGGACTGTGTCTGAAGTGGAAATCTCTGTTTTGGATTGGAGGGATTTAGAGGAGAATCTTGTGTTTGGCATTTTCTTACATTTGACGATGAGCCCGAATGTCGTTTGTAATGAACAAGGAACTCTGATGACAGCCACAGACATTTTAGGCTTTGTTTTTTCGGGAATATAGAGAGACAGGAGAATTATATTTATTTCATTTTAAGACCCCTATAGATTTTGCTACATTATTTATTTATTTTATCACATGATATAGCAGGCAGATCAGCATATCTTCTCGATTATGGCAGCATAAATTCAAGTAATTAAACAAGATCATCTAAAGATAAATTTAATCAAGCAGTTTGCAGGAGTTGAAAGAGGTAAAAAAAATCACTTTTATTGGAGTTAAATGTTGATAAAATACTGATTTTTAAACTCAAGAGGAACCTCATATAACTTACATAGATTGGTGGAGGATATGATTTGTATATTTAATAGCTTACTTTAGCTAAGCAAGTTCGGATTATAATCATTATAATCTAAGTAATAGAAGGGAGGCGCAGGATGAAGGACGGGCTTGGAACCCTAAAATTGTATGCAAGATGAGCTTCCATGAGTGCCCATCAACCGAGCGGAAGTTCACAAATAAAGTGGAATTTTTGGATCGAGTGGCCACTGAATCACGTTTTAGAAAGATTTTTCATTGATTTATTTATAGTTTTTACCTGGCCTGCCAAGACCCACATCATAAATTTTTACCTGATTAAATTTTAAAATTTTTTATAAATCAAAATGATATTATTTTTTTAAAAAAAATAATTAATTAATGAGTTGCAATTAGATTTTTTACCAGGTCAACCTGAGTGTTTTACTGGATCACCCAGGTTTTTTTCTTTCTTTAACTTTTTTTAAACCTAGTCTGATTCTAATTCTAGATCGGCTGAATCCCGAGTTTACCCACCGATTGTTTCTCTTATTAAAAGCTTAATATAAAACAATTTAATGGTAATTTTTGGTGGGGTTCAAGATTGATTAGTTTGAGCCCGTTTGTTTATGTGGTTGCTTCTCCATTTGAAGCAACCACATCCAAACAATTGTTTGGTAAACACAAAAACGCAGTTTAATTTTGATGGGGCTCACTACATATTGCGTTTAAAACGCAGGAAAAATGAAAGCAGCTTTGTGGAACTTTTCTTCACTCACACTGTTCATTAAAGTGAATAGTGTTGTTTTTTTTTGAAAAACCAGTGCAGTGAATTGATTTCACTTGCACTGTTCACGTGAACAGTATTTTTTTTTTTTAAAAAAACTAGTTTAGGGTGACTTAAATTTACTCGTAATCTTAATTTTATTCCTGATAATATTTTACCTAATTTTATTGCACGCTCAAAAAATATGGAAACTGTAGTTCTT
>Ga0307514_10003644_pt1 | contig 14620 bp, 10 predicted proteins | sample 16_EM_MG_FD_203088 | JGI IMG/M metagenome (GOLD analysis project Ga0307514, IMG submission 203088) | Populus trichocarpa ectomycorrhiza microbial communities from riparian zone in the Pacific Northwest, United States - 16_EM | ecosystem: Host-associated > Plants > Roots > Unclassified | place... | reverse complement strand
GCTTATTAGTTCTCCTTTTGTGATTAATTTTGATTGAAATTAATTATCAACAATCAAATTTTGGTCCACTTAACTATGTGTAACGTGTCCTCTTTAAGCTAATGTTTTAGACATAATTTAATGGAAGAGAGGGACCGGCTTTTTCATGTATCTAAAATCTCAAGAAACCAAATCACTAAAACAGAAAGACCTACCTTGTTTTTAATTATAAATAAACTCTTAAATTGTCTAATACCTGCATTAATTGTAGTTCAATAGCTGGACAAACTTATTTTAAATAAATCAAATTCTATTATTACATGAAACATTGAAATTGCTTCTTGCCTTGATAATAGTTTTAAAAGTGTTAATTTAATTAACATTTTGCATGCATTTTTTATTAAAAAAAACTTAATTAAAAATAAAATATAATTTATAGTTTTTTTTAAACAGCAATTAAAAAAAGAGGGTAAAAAAATCGATTAGTGATCAGCACGATATAAAGCAAGGAGGAAAATCCAAAGTGGAGAAAAAAATGAGACAATTTGGCTGGGGAAGGAGTAAAAGCAACAAATAAAAAAAGAAAAAGAAAACAATGAGTGGATCTAGCACTATAAGAAGGAAGAAGACTAATTTAAACAACCAAAACCAATATGAATACTATGGTTCGTCAAAGACAATTCTAAAAAAAAAAAATTATAAAAAAGACCATGCATATAAATACTGTAATAAGTTATAGTGTTTTAAAGAAAAAATTACAAAGCTAAATTCTCAACCAGATCAATATTAAAAAAATAAAATCGACAAAAATAATTCTAAAAAAACCATAAAAAAATGAAAAACAAATGAAAAAAAGAAGAAGATAATTTTGAAAAAAAATAGGAAAAAAACATATGGGGAAAGTTAAAGTTAAATTCTTAACAATATGAAAAAAAAAATTCAACAAAGATAATTTAAAAAAAAACATGTAGGTAAACACTGTAGCAAAACAAAAACTATGTGAGGAAACATTGTAGTAATCCATAGTGTTTTAGAGATAAAAACTATAAAGCAAAATTCTCAACCAGCTCAATATGAAAAAAATAAAATCGACAAAGACTATTTTGGAAAAAATAATTCATAAAAAAACCACGTAGAGAAAAATTGTAGCAATCTATAATGTTTTAAAGAAAAAAACTACAAAACTAAATTCTCACTTAGTTAAATATTAAAAAAAAATTGACAAAGATAATTTAAAAAAAAAACACAAAAAAAAGAATATAAAAGAAGAATAAGACAATCTTGGGAAAAAAAAGGAAAAAATACATTTAAAACAAAAAAAACAAAAACAAAAAAAAATATGAGAAAAAAAAAATATAATTCACGTATTTTAGAGTATTACTTAATATTCCAACAATGTTTTTTTTACTTTTAAAAATATTATTTTTATATATCTTTTAAAAAATTGAATATTAAAAAACTGTAAAGAACCTTTAGAATATATTTTTAAAATTTAATATAAATAAGTTATGACATATACAATAGCGCAACCGTAATTTGACAACATGTAATAATAATAATAATAAAAAAGGTTAAAGTTTTGCATTGTGAATGCTTTTGAGGCGAAACATGGTAGGGTAGGGTATTCTTTTTTCAGTCAACAATGAAAATGACTCATGACCACTCAATAGCGAGAATACAAAACATGGTAGGGTCGGATCTGATTTGTATTTTTAACTTTAAACCGAATCTAATTCGGTCAGAACAGTAAAACATATCTTTATTGTTCACATGATCGGATCACGTGATTCTTCTCACGAGAGAAGCAGCAAAATTAGTGGATCCTACAAGCATAAAACACTTTTTTTTTCTTAACCAAACGGTAGTGCAATCGTAGCGACATCACCAAACGCTCACGTAATATTTTTGCCCCACCCCCCTTTTCGTCTTTTTTTTTCCGTCATATTTAGCTCAAACTAGTTACATCACCCGCGCGATGCCACAGATTAATTATTTTTTATATTTTTTAAAAAACTAAGATCTAAAAGTGTTAGGTTCTACAAAGTTATACCCAAAAGTCTTAGATTTGGTTGCAACGCCTGACCCAAGAGTAATATTTATAATATTAATAATAACATTAAACTTGCATGACCCAAATTTAAGTGGGTTTGACTGCAATACCAGACTCAATAGCATTGGACGTGGGTCTGGCTGCAAGGTCGTGTCATAAAAGTGTAATAATTAAATAGATTAATTAAAAAGAAAAAAACAAAGAAAAAAACCAACAGGAAGAAAAAAACTAATGAAGAAAAAGAAAAAAAAAATGAATTAACTGGGTTAACCCTTCAAACCAGGTTACCCCGTCAAACCTTAGATTCGCGTTGTAAAAGTTTGATAACTAAATAGGAAAAAAATTAATGGGTTAACCCGGAATTAACCGGGCTAACTCGTTAAACCAGGTTAACCCGTCAAACCCGGAATCTGTGTCATAAAAGTTTGATAACTAAATAGAAAAAAATTTAACATTAACAATTTAAATTAAACGAAAAAAATTAATTAAAAAGAAAAAAATACAAAAGTCATCAGCCTTTATTTTTAATAAACATAATAATAATTGTTAGTGTTTTAATAGTAACACTAACAATTATTAATAATAATTGTTAGGTCAGAAAAGAATTACTAGAAAAGAATTCTTAATAAACATAATAATAATAATAATAATAATAATAATAATAATATCCCACTGTTCAATAACCAGTGACACCCATTTGCCGTCCCTCCCATACAAACCCACCCGAAGAGAAAACGAAGAGATGCCTTGATTCAGTGGTTTATTTGATGCACAGTAAAATGCTGAGCTGTTAGTGGTGTATTTGATGCATAGTAATAATAACTAGTTACATGCCTCGCGCGATGCCGCGAGTCAATTATTTTTTGCATTTTAAAAATAGCTAAGATCTAAAAGTGTTAGGTTTTTTTGTAAAGTTATACCAAAGAGTCTCAGGTTTGGTTGCAACGCTTGACCCAAGAGTAATGTTTATAATATTAATAATAACATTAAACTTGGGTTAACCCATAACATAAAATTGTCTGGACTGCAATACCAGATCCAATAGCATTGGACGTGGGTCTGGCTGCAAGATCGTGTCATAAATGTGTGATAATTAAATAGATTAGTTAAAAAGAAAAAAAACCAACAAGAAGAAAAAAAAGAAAAAAAATATGAATTAATTGGGTTAACCCTTCAAACCAGGCTAACCTATCATACCTTGAATTCGCATCGTGAAAGTTTGATAATTAAAAAGAAAAAAACAAATTAATGGGTTAACCCAGAATTAATTGGGCTAACTCGTCAAACCAGGTTAACCTGTCAAATCCGGAATCCGTGTAATGAAAGTTTGATAACTAAATAGGAAAAAATTTAACATTAACAATTTAAATTAAACAAAAAAAATTAATTAAAAAGAAAAAAAACAAAGGCATCAACCTTTTCACTGTGGATTGCACTGTGCAGTCCACAGTCAAAGGCATAAAAAAAAAAACTTAAGGCATCAGCCAAGAACTACTTAGAAAAAAATTTAATATTAATAAACTAAATTAATTAAAAATAAAAAATAAAAGAAAAAAAACCTCTAAGAAGAAAAAAAAACTAAATAGAAAGAAATTTAACACTAACAAACTAAACTAAACGAAAAAAATAATTAAAAAGAAAAAAAAAGCAAAAAAAAAAATTCAGGTTAACTCGTCAAATCAAGTTAACCCGTTAAACCCGGTATTTGTGTCATGAAAGTCTGATAACTAAATAAAAAAAAATTTAACATTAACAAACTAAATTAAACAAAAATATTTATGAAAATAATAATAATAAAAACTGACGGGTCAACCCGGAATTAATTGAGTTCACCCGTGAAATCAGGTTAACCTGTGAAACTCAGGATATGTGTCATGAAAGTCTAATAACTAAATAAAAAGAAATTTAAAATTAACAAACTAAATTAAACAAAAAAAATTAATTAAAAAAACAGTACAACTTAAAAAAAAAAATGTTTTACTGTTCACAAAAAAAAATGTTTTACTGTTCACAACTCCCCCCAACCCCCCAAAATTTCCGTCCCTCCCTTACAAACCCACCCGACGAGAAAACGAAGAGATGCCTGGATTCAATGGTTTATTTGATGTGCTGAAGAACTCCCACCCACCAAGACCCACCAAGTATATGGTAATATTTTCGTCTCTCTCATCTCACAACACAGAAGAGGACTTAAATAGAAGAGATGCCATGGATTCAGTTGTTTATTTGATGTGCTGTTACGAAGTTTCTCAATTTTCCAGGTTAAGTTAGGGTGGTTATCCTTTTGATTGCTTTAATTTGTTTTTGGGAGTTTGTTTGGATCTGTAACAGATCTGCCACACGTGCATGGTTATCTCTATGTTCCAGTCATTGACGGTCTTTGTTTATTTTTTTTATCGATTATCATGGCCTCAGAACTCCAGGTCGTCTTTTTTCTTCTTTCACATTTACTGCTCAGACTCGCACCCCAAAGGAGGACTTGTTCTAGGTTTGTAATTATCATGGGGGTTATTGGCAAGATACATATGGCTACGTTTATCCTCTTAATGATTTGATTTTTTTAGTTGATTTTCTTGAGTTCTTCTGTTTGTGCTGAATGAAATAAAAAAAAATACAGCCTTTTGGATGTCAATTCAGATAAGTTGTTAGATCTTTGGAATTGTGATCTCCAATCTCTTTGTTGATATTCAGCTTTTGAATCAGCACAGGCATAAAATTCATGAATTTAACAGATGAAGTTTTGACTAATTGATTCTTTTTTGTTCTCTTGAATTTATACAGATGGTGGATAAAACATTTGATGTTGGCTAAAGATACCGGGTGGGTGGAAACTCTGTAACATAGCATGTCCTTGTCCCAGGAACTTCTGAATAATACTGAAACCTCATGTTGATGAAACTGCAAAGAAGCTTCTTGAAGATAATTTTTCTTTAGGACCAGTGGTTCAGAAACTCTGCGCTTTTGCTTGGGTAGTTACTGGACAAAATGCTTTCAATCACCATTCCCCATCCATTGCCTGATCTAAAAGATGCAAGGTAATCAGTGGATTTCTTTTTCCTTTCAAATTCATTTATCTTTTTATTGGAAAACGTAGCAATCTTCTAATCCTTTATCTACTTGTTGTTCTTTTCAAATTCTCATCACAAATCATGATCTCTCCTGGTAGGTAGTTGTCTTGCTCATAGTCCTTAATAAATCTTCAATATAATTGTTCTTCTTTCCAGTAAGCCTTTGCCTAATTATTTCAACTTTTTTAAACAGACACCTTTTAGGATTTTGGTCCGCCTCTCTCTCGACCTTGAATTTATTTATTTTTTTGGGGCAAGATTCTCGCTGTCTATTCTTAAAGTTCAATGACTATTAAATTTTGATATAGCTAATTGTTTCTAATAGAATGCTACCAAAAAGAATAGTTACGGGAAGAGGAGATTAAAACCTTAATGCCCAAATTTTACATTTGGGTAGATGCAAATGTGAGTTTGGCATTACTATGGTAGATGCTTCACGCATGCTCTGCAACTACATTAAGTTGCAGTGGCATATGGGATAAAACCAGAATAAGTGGTTTTCATTCTTTGACACCAGTCATTGAATAGTTCTGTTTTTGTTCTAGAGAGGTATTGGAAATTAAACTTTGGCTCGTTTCTCCTAAATAAAAAGCACTTTGAAAAACAACCGATACCACAATATCAAATGGGTTCATCTATAGAATTGCATTTGAGATCAAAGGCATGACTATGACTATATCTATTCTTCTATGCAAGAAAAGAGGAAGTTAATAATATCTATGACAAGATATTATTTCTCCCCTTTGTATCATTTCTTCTTGACACCCTATTTTGTAAGACAATACCACCTTTTTCTTGGTTTATCGAATTCATCTATTATTATATTTTGATATTCAATTTCAAGTATACTTCCATTTTCTTAATGACTTGGTAGATAGTTTTCTCACTCATAGTCCTCAATAAAGCTTCAATAATTGTTCTTCTCTCCAGTAAGCCTTTTCCAAATTATTTCAACTTTATTAAACACTCCTTTTATGTGTTTTGTTTCTCACTTTCTTTCCACTAAACAATAATTCCTTGGTAGAAATTGTATGATAGCATGGCAATCCAATTAAGGTATCATCTGAAATCCAGATTAGAAGTTTGGTCTGCCTCTCTCTTAATCTTGAATTTCTTTATTTTTTGTCATATTTTTTACTGTCTATTCTTAAATTTCAATATTCATATCTCTTTATTCATTACCTACTATTATATGAATAACATTTAAATTTTAGCATAGCTAAATGAGTGGTGCACAGAAGCCCAACACAAGTCATTACAAAGTCAAGCACTCAATCGATTTAGAGAAATACCATAGCAGATTAAAACCCTAAACAATCTCTGATTTATAAAATAAGAAAAAAAAAAAACATAAAAAAGCTTGCTCACAAAATTCCAGCTGCTAAGAGATCTTGTGAGATGACCTCATTGCTGCATCTCAAGAACCTTACAAGTAAGTTTTTTGCTTTTGAATTTCTATTTTGAGTCATGAAGCTCAATTGCTAAGTGAATTTGTTTGTTATTCATGGGTTCATGTCTGTAGTCTTTTTCTGGTTAGGAATTGTTGAGATTTCTTGTATAGATACATGTAACAATGGTAGATCTTAGTCTCTGTCCCATAAATGAAGCTATGGTTTAAGAAATTGGGGGTTTTGTGGTTTAGAGCTCAAAAGAATCTAGAGTTAAGTTCAGTAGCTGAATTATCCAGAGATAGGAGAGCAGAGAAGGATTAATACAATCAAGTATTTGATGGAATGTGTAAGGTAGGTGAAGTGTTTGAAGAAAAGACTGAGAGAAGGAAAGATGAGATATAAAAAAGAAGCATTATTAAAGAAATAGAATAATTACAAAGAATTCAGGAAGAAATCATAATGAATATAAAAAAGAAGCATTTTATCTTTGCTTCCTATTTACACAAGCACAAGTTTACCCACGTGAACTGTTTATCCCCTGATTATAACTGCTACCCAAACAAACTACGAACCCTCTTAACAAACACATTATATTATAGTTACAGGAACTGCAATAACACATGTATCACTCCGATGCAACCCCTTCCTGCCTTGCTATGGATCCTTGCTCAATGTTAGCCTCCATTCCTGACTCGGCACCTGTCATATGAATCTTAGCATCTCCTGCAACCATTTCCTTCCTTGTCATTTATCCTAGTCCAGTGTTATCCTTCGTTCTTGACTCAGCACCTGTCATATGAATCTTAGCATCTCCTCCTTCGAGCTGGAAATTCTTGTGACAAAACACTGCATATCTGGTGACTGTCTTCTTAGAATTACAAGGCACGTTTGCAATGTGTCTGGGCCCCTCTTTCAACATCATGATTCATAATATCTGCAAAGTTATGTTCAAGGATGAAATATTCACTAGCATCCAAATAGGTTGCAATTTGGTCCAGAATTCTTCGACTGACTTACAAACGTTAAAAATTTTATCCTTAAACAACCTATTACCTATAGGTCTTTCACAAACCCATCTCTTCTCTGCGTGTGTCGTGATCAATGAGTTTTGGCAAGCCACAGCTCCTCTCTTTCAACCCTTGCTGCTGGTACATAGATCTCTAGTAAGATTATTTTGATCTTTTACTTGAAACATTAATGCCCAAGTTTTACATTTGGGTAGATGCGAATGTGAGTTTGACAGTACAATGGCATGGGAGATGCTTCATGTATGCTCTGCAACTGCATCAAGTTGCAGTGGCATATGGGATAAAACCAGAATAAGTGGCTTTCATTCTTTGAATCGACTAAGTTGGTTTATGGTCTTTTGTTTGGCATGGATCATGTGGCATGCATGGTGAAGGGTTCCAACCCCGCCCCTCCCTTCCCTCCCCCCTCAAAACAAAAACTGCAAGTAGTTGCAGCATTTATTTTCATGCTGATCACTCTTTTAGTTTAACTTTATACATTTATTAATTGTTTCTGTGGTCTAAAGCAGTTTTCGTTTTTAATTTGATAGGGGAATGGACAGACATGGTTGGTTTTTCTCTGCTATTGGAGCACTGGCTGCCATTATCCAATTGAAATCTGAATCTCTCTCTCCGTCTAGTACACACGATGCTATCATAACCATGTCCGTTGTTGCTGTGCTCGTCCATATTGTAAGTAGTGCATGGGAAGTTAAACTTGCAGCTGGTCACTTCCAATCAATTGCTGCAGGCGCCAGTCTTCTGGCCGGAGCTCTCGCCATTGCTCTGCTACTCATAATCCCTGTCCCAAGAATTTGGTGGTTACTTCTTTCCGCGTGGGTGGTGTTATTTATATGGGTAGCATATACTTTACGCGAGGAATTGTTACAATTACGTGAATCCCTTTGCAATGCAGTTCGCCAGGCCAAGGAGCAAAATGCTGAGTCCAGTGAGTTGCCAGTGTAACCTTACATATCAAAGACTGATTTGGGACCCTATCAAAATATTATGTTGCAAATACTATTATCCATGCATCATTGAAAATGATGTTCTCGTTAAATTCCAAAACGCCTGTTTTAAGGATGAAGAAGCTCCTGAGTTCCTTCACAACTACAGCGTCAACATTGAAAATGATGTTCTTGTTACTCTTTCTTATCTTCACCGTCCCAACCAGAGTTAATAAACTATCGGTCTACAGGAAAAAAAATTATGTTTTAACGATTTGCTGGTTGATCCATGATCTAGAAGACCTGATACGACCTGATAAAGTCTAATAGAGATTTGTATTTTTTTTTTGAATATGTTTTTTTTTCGTGTGTATATATATATATTTCTGATAAATAAAATAGTTTTCTAGTATTTTAAAAAAATTATGTTTTTTTTAATATGAATTAAATTATTTTATTTTATCTTTTTAATGTAGGATAATTTTTTTGAAATAATATTTTAAATTTTATTATTTATAATATATATAGTTTATATTTATATGAATTTTTTTTTATTTTTTTATATGAAATATTGAAAATTTAAATATTTTTCTTAAGTTTTTTTTTAATTAATACCTATATCAACCCATGTTCGGTCAACTCTAGATTGAGATTGGTAACTATACTCTCATCTATGCCCAGCTACCTTAAAAAAAAAATGTAGTTTATTATATGGTTTTTTGTTTAAAATGTAGTTTATTATATGTTGAAATAAATAATGTAGTTTATTATATGTTGTTGACTTCCCCTTCCATTATTTATCCATTTTTAATGGATGGTAATTTCTTCTTCTGCCTTAATTAATCAATATTTATCAACATATTTGGAGTAATTTATTTAATAGGAAAATCAGGTTAAAAAAGCTAGCATATTTTTTTTAACTAAGAGGGCAACACGTAAAAAGGTCCCGCGTTTCCCCTTTATATTTTTGTTTTTCATTTTTTTTAATATTTTGATTGAAACGCATTAGAAAAAAAATACTTTGCCATTTTATTTAAGTTATTATTGAATTTTGTCATTGCTATTAAATAATTTTATGATTTTTTGCTAACAATTATATACCTGATAATATTTATTTTATGAGATTTTTTTATATATTTCTATCGTGAATTGATAAGAATGTTAATTTTTTTTAAAAAAATATGTACCTAATATGCCAAAAAATAAATATCATGAATATTTAATGAAAATAAAGTTTTCTCTTAAAACCTGAATAAATTTATAGCATGATTTTATTATATTTATTAAAAAACATTTCCTCGTTCAAATATTTAAACACTATTTTGATTTCTTTAAAACATATTGTTATTTTTATTTAAAGATAGTGTTTAAATTTAAAAATGATGTTTTTGTTAAAACAATAAAGAAATGTATTATTAAAAAAGTATATTTCTCCTCAATAATTTTATGTATTTAGGGGCATGACATAAGTCATCAGTTAGGCTTGTTAAACCGTTTTAATTCAAGTTAATCTAGAAATCACCGATTAAATACTCTTTTTATAAATAATATTACATCAATGTTGTCTGTAGTCTCTTTCTGGTGTAGAATTAATAAGATTTCTTGTATAGATACATGTGAAAAGTGTAAGAACTTGGTTTCTGTCCTATAAATGAAGTTATGGTTTAAGAAACTGGGGGCTTTAGGCTCAAAAGAATCAAGAGTTAATTAAATCAGTGATGAATTCATGGGTATTTGGGTAATATTTAGAATAACAAGATACGGATGATGAGATTTCTGGTACAGGGATAGGGATGAAGTTTCTTAGTTGAACTTTGCAGAGATAGGAGAGGAGAGAAGGAATTAGGGCAATCAACCAGAACCATTCTTATCGTTCTTTACATTTTTTAAGCGGTGAGTGTGATAAATTGTCGGTAAACAATTCTATAGGTATCCCTCTCAAATTCTTTCAGATGGGAAGCTTCCCTGAATAGACAAGTTGCAATACAATATGGAAATCAAGTTTTTGATAGGGATGCAACCCCTTCCTGCCTTGCTATGGATCCTTTTCCAATGTTATCCTCCATTCCTGACTTGGCACCTGTCATATGAATCTTAGAATCTCCTGCAACCCCGTCCTTGTCACTGATCCTAGGCCAGTGTTTCCTCTGTTCCTGACTCAGTACCTGTCATATGCATCTTAGCATCTCCCCCTCCTCTATTGGAACTGGCAATGCTTCTGACAAAACACTAAATATCTGGCTACTGGCTTCTTAGAATAGGAAGGCACTTCTGCAATGTGTCTAGGCTCAACAACATAATGCATAATATCTGAAGATTTATGTTTCTAGGCACTTCTGTTTGGAATGTAAGGGAAAATTGATTTCAATTCTTCAATTTAGCCAATGCTCGTGTTTGGGAACAACTTTTGCTTGTAGAATTCGTTGGTAGCAAAACTATGCAGAAATCAGGTCTTGAAATGGCATCCAAATGGGTGCAATTTGGTCAAGAATTCTCTGTTTCAAACGTTAAGAATTTTGTCCTTAAACAACCCGTTACCTATAGGCTCTTTCACAAACCCATCTCTTTTCTGCTTCTTGTGTCGTGATCAATGGGTTTCAGCAAGCCACAGCTCCTTGCCTCAACCTTGCTGCTGGTAGATGGATCTCTAGTATGATTTTTTGATCTTTTGCTTGAAACAATAATGCCCTGGTTTTACATTTGCGAAGGTAGATGTGCATATGAGTTTGCCAGTACTATAACATGGTAGATGCTTCATGCATGCTCTGCAACTGCATGAAGTTTAAAACCAGAATAAGTGGCTTTCATTTTTTCAAACAACTACGTCGGTTTATGGGCTTTCGTTTGGCATGGATCATGTGGCATGTATGGTTGAGGGCAGCCCCGCCCCTCCCTTCTCTTTCCCTGCCCTTCCCCTTCAAAATAAACACTGCAAGGAGTTCGGCATTTGTTTTCATGCTGATCACTCTTTTAGTAATTCTAACTTCCAAGATTTATTGCTTGTTTCTGGAGTCTAAAGCAGTTTCATTCTCTAACTTCATTAGGGAATGGACAGGCATGCGAGTTTCTTCTCTCTCGTTGGAGTGCTGTTTAACTCTATCCAATTTAGATATGGAACTCTCTCTCCATTTAGTACAGACAATCCTATCATAACCGTGTTCTTTGTTGCCGTGCTCATCCATGTTGTAGGGAGTGCATGCGAAGCTAAACTTGAAGCTGCTCACTTCAAATCAATTGCTGCCCGCTCCAGTTTTCTGGCCAGAATTCTCGCCCTTGTTCTACTAATCACAATCCTTTACCCGAAGATTGGGTGCCTGCTTTTTTTCTCATGGGTCTTGTTGTTTATATGGGTAGCATATACTTTGCGTGAGGAATTGTTACAGAATCGCTATACAATGCAGCTGTGCAAGTACTCGGGGGTCTTTACAATGCAGTTCTGCAAGCATATGCGAGTTTATACACTGCATTTATCGAAGCAGATGCAGGTCATGGCATGACAGATGCGGAGCCAAAAGGGTCTCCTGTATAACCTGACCCAGCCATTGATTCTCATCTACGTACATGTTCATGTATTGTTGCTTGGTGTAATAAAAATTCCAAACTGGTATCTATGTATAGTTGCTTGGTGTGTAATTGAAATTTCAAAGTCTATTTTGACCAAGCGTGATCGCAACTTGGTTTTAACATTAATTATCGTTAATATATTCTTTGAATACTTGCTTGAAGGGAAAAAAAATGCCTACGTCATGAATGAAGAAGTTCCTGAGTTCCTTCACAACCACAGCTTCTGCATCGAAAATGGTGGTTCTTGTTACCCTTCTTAATCATCTCGCCCGTCTCTTGCCACCTTCGACAATAAAAACGGTGTAGTTCATCATGTGTTGTTGGCTTTCCATTATTTATCAATTTTTATTGGATGGTTATATCTTTTCCCACCTTAATTAATCATACAATATTTGGAGTAATTTACTTTACCAAGTTAAAATAAATTATTTTAAATAAATCAAATTTTATTGATACATAAAACATTGAAATTTCTTCTTGCCTTGATAATAGTTTTAAAAGTGTTAATTTAATTAATATCATAAAATATAATTTATAGTTTTTTTTAAACAGCAATTTAAAAAAAGAGAGTAAAAAATCGATGAGTGATCAGCACGATCTAAAGCAAGGAGGAAGACTGTTTTTGAATAATGAAATCCAAAGTGGACACAAAGGTGAGACAATTTGGCTGGGGAAGGAGTAAAAGCAACAAATAAAAAAAGAAAAAGAAAACTGTGAGTGGATGTAGCACGATAAGAAGGAAGAAGACTAATTTAAACAATCAAAACCAATATGAAGACTATGGTTCGCCAGTGGCTGTTGGTGACGGCGCTGGAGAGGGAGGCTTCGGGTTGCTGTCAAGTCTGATCTATGGTATTTTTGGACGGGTTGTGTTGGTGGTTGGTCGGTTTTGTGTTGTCGGCATGGAGGGAAGAGGATGTTGAGTGACTGTTATAGGAGAGAGAGACCACCGTTGGTGGTGAGAGAGGCGGGATGTCCGCCGCGTGCTCTGGGTGGGGGGAGCTGAAATTCACTTCAAGAAATAATGAGCTCGACAATTATGAGTTGGACGCTTTAACCATTCAGCCATGGATGCTTAGCGGTGATCCTCGCAAGTTGATGAATATTTCGACTGCATTCGAGAGTTCATTTTTGCATCACATTTTGTGCAAAAACAAATTCGAGGGATCAGGCAACAAAATATCTCCATTCTGTGATGGTTGTATCTCTTCAAGATCAAGCTAATCACTCAAGCTCAATACGTTCTCTGTCACGAGCTTCTTCGTTCAAGATTCAGCATTGCCATACCTCGACAACGTTCGGTTTTCAGACATTACAGAAAAAACAGCAAATCTCTGAAAACCCACCATTACTTCTCCAATAACACTCACTCACTATCACCGCAAATAAATATCCCATGGCTATAAAAATGCAATTTGGTCATTGAGATTCGGATTTCATGACAAAATATCCGTTGATAGGAAATTTACTCTAACCATCACAGCAAGGATTAGGGGTTAACTTGAGTATCCTCTAGAATGGGGTGTAAGCAAGTTATGTGTTCTTAGCTTTGCTAGAAATCGTACCTGTGGTCTCTTAATCGTGACCTCTTAGAAAATATCGAGGGACCATCACCACTTGAATTAGAAGCTCGTTAGTTCTAATTTTGTGCTTAATTTTCTTTGAAATTAATCATCAACCATCGAATTTGGCCATTTTAACTGTGTTTAACGTGTGCTCCTTGAGCTAATAATTTAGACTTCATGAACATTTCCAAAAGAATGGAAGAGAGAGTGACCAACTTTGTCATAAATCTATAAACTCAAGTATCCAAATCACCACAACACAAAGACCTCTATCGCTGAAAAACCACTAGGGTGCAAGCAAGTTATGTGTTCTTAGACTCCTTAAAAAAATCATCTGGTCTGTATAAGATAAAACTGCATAAAACTGTCTAAGAAAACCCCCAAAGGAGACAAAAAAAGGTAAAACACGTCTGAGCTAATTTGAAGTCCTTGCGCCCAGGAATCCAATCCCTTTAAAGTGAAACATTAATCCTGCTGATGATGTTAAAAAATACAATGATCCAATGTGATTCAAGTCTTGACTCATGGTGAGAGATCAGGACATTCATTGATAAATGCAAACAACAATGGTACACTCATTATCATTGGCACTAATTTATTGGCTTTCCACCTAAACAATTTTTACTACAAAAAACAACCATCAAAATTCTGGCTCGAGAAATACAAATTATAAGGAGAAGATGATTAAGAGAAGACACTATACCAACACTATACAAATAGACCAAAGATACATTTGTGTGCGCCAGTGCTGGGAGCAAACAATTAAGAAATGCTGAAAATCGAGGCTCCGTGCCTCCACCATTCCCACTCACCATTGAAACTGAAGTCAAGGGTTTTACCGGAGAGCATTCACAAAAGTCATCAATGAATCCACGTCCCTTTTCTCAGAGGGGTACTTGATTGGGCGAGATGAGTGTTTAGGGAAGAAAAGGATTGTTGGAAAACTTCCTAGCTGTAATTCTTGCTTTGAGAATTCCTTCTGGTCGCCATCTGCCCTGAATTTTCCCACCTTTACTCCACTCCCTGCTAACTTATCGGCCAATTCAACA